>ERZ773008.1003-NODE-1003-length-20246-cov-15.897281_pt1 | contig 20246 bp, 17 predicted proteins | sample MGYA00580664_ERZ773008 | MGnify/ENA primary metagenome ERZ773008 (study PRJEB29015, sample SAMEA2738016) | human oral metagenome | biome: human oral; feature: human-associated habitat; material: dental | place: China | collected 2048 ... | reverse complement strand
GATTTGGAATATCAGTGATAAACTGACCATTGGTACTTTCAACAATGGTATCAACAGCTTCTACTACTGTGTCAACCGCATCATGATTTTGGGCGAGTTTGATATTGTCCTGAATCATTCGAAGTGTAATAAATGGACGAACAGAGTCGTGGGTAATCACGATGTCTTCTGGAGTAATTGGACGGTAGGCATCAATGGCTTCTATAATCTTCTCGATACTGCTATTACGATCAGCACCACCCTTGGTAATGATGATACGATCCTTATGGAGAGAGAGGTACTTGTCAACTAAGTCCTCAGCGTGTGATACCCAATCTCCATGAACTCCAACTACAATTTTTTCAATGCTTGGCTCCAAGACAAATTTTTCGATTGTGTGGACTAAAATGGGACGATCACCCAACTCTAAAAATTGTTTCGGTAAATTACTGATTCCCATGCGTGTGCCAGTTCCTCCGGCTAGAATTCCTGCATAGATCATATATATTCTCCTTTGTTTATTCTTAAAAACTCATTACCATCTATTATATCACAATCTGCCCTTATCATGAAGAAAAGATAGAGCACCATTTAGCCGAACCAACTCACTATTTAGGTCAAAAAGTGAACAATATTCAACTAAATCCGAAAAGATCATAATAAATTTAGAAACAAAATTAGGTTATCCTCTATATTCTCTGTTCAACGTTCGGTTAACATAGAATTCTTTAGAATATAATAGAAACCTTAAAGAAAACTTAAACACATTTTTTAGAATACAAAAATAAGCTAGGAAACTGTTCAAATTTGTCCAGACAACTACAGTTCCTAACTTTCTTGTTTTTATGTATGATGACGGAGTAGTTTACTTTTCCTGATCTTGGTCACCAGCTCCTTTAACTGCCTTTTTAAACTCAGACAGCATTTTACCAATTGATTCACCCAGTTCCGGTAAACGTTTTGGTCCAAAGATTAAGAGTGCACCTAGAACGATGATAATCAATCCTGGAGCACCGATATCACGTAAGATTCCCATTCTTTTCTCCTTTCATTTTTTTCTTTATTATCCTCTTGCTAATTACAATGCTAAGCTCATAGAGCGAGATTAAAGGAATTGTCATGGCTAGATCGCTAATAAAATCAGCTGGTGTCAAAATAACAGCGAGTACCAATAAAATAAAGTAGGCATAACGTCTATAGGTAACTAAGAGCCCTGGTCCAATCAAGCCAATCGTCGTTAAAAAAGCGATGATGACTGGCAATTCAAAGATGAAGGCCAAAGGGATAGTTGTTTGAAAAACAAAGTCTAAGTAGTTCTGCGCTGTTAATTGAGTTTCAAATAATCCTTCCCCGAGCCCTAAAAGCACTTGAAGTAAGGCAGGCGTTACAAAGTAGAAACCAAAGGCTAGGCCAAGTAGAAAGCAAATAAAACTAGCTGGAATGTAGGCAAAGATTGCTCTTGCTTCTTCGATTTTCAACCCTGGTTTGACAAAACTCCAAATCTGATAAACTGTAAAAGGTAGCGTAATAGTAAAGGACATTAGGCTCGCTAAGCGAAAATAAATCCACAAAATATCATTTGGACCTAATACAATCAACTTTTGATTAAAGGAATGAATTAGATAGTAGTAAAGCTGATCTGCAAACAATAAAGCTCCACAGAAGACTATAGAAAAGCAGGCTATAACAGCAATGAATCTCTTTCTAAATTCTACCAGATGTTCAATAATTGTCAATTCTTTTGTATCCATCTACTTTTCACCCTGTCTCAATGTGACAGCCAAAACAATTATCAAAAAGACTAGCTGACTTCCTAAACCTTCCCAACTTGGATAGATACCCAAGAGATCGATAGTAGGAAAACCTGGAACTAAGTGGTTAGGTGTCATATTGGTCAGCTGGAGAGCATGTAGGCTAACACCTAGCATCTTGAAGGCAAGAGCATAAATCATCCACGTGAGTAGGAAGAAGACCTTATGAGGTAGAAAGAATTGACTGGCCTTGTTCATCAGAAATGCAATAATCAGCAAGACTAACAAAGCTAGAGAAATTCCTAGGATAAACTCAAAACGAGATATTCTCGGTAAAATTCCTACGTAAAAAAGAATGGTCTCTGCCCCTTCACGAAAAACAGCTAGAAAACTAAGAGCAAACATGGAAATGAAGGAACCTGTCTTGGTCACCGTTTTCATCTGCGAATCCATAAAGTCATTCCATTTTTTGACAGAGGACTTGCTATGTAGCCAGATACCGATCAAAATCATCATCACTACTGCAAAAATACCAACAACCCCTTCGATGATTTCACGATTAGCTCCTGAAGTTACAGATGGAAAGGCAATCTGGAGTATAAACGCAATCACTAGACTCGTAGCTATTCCTGATAGTGCTCCACCATATACCCACTTTAGTCCTTTGTGCATCTTGGCTGCTTTTAAAGTTGTGACCAAGGCCATGACGATTAAGAGGGCCTCTACTCCTTCTCGTAGGAGAATGAGCATAGCATCAAAAGCATTGTAGCTTGCATTGGTATCGATTTGAGATAAATCCGCAATCAGTTTTTCTAATTTTTCTTGATATTCCTTCTCACTTCCTTTGACCATAATTACAGGACTTTCGCTTTCCACTTGGGTGTAGAGCGCAGGTTTGGTTGTTCTAACGGTTCCTTCAACTGTTGGCCAAATTGTGATAAACTCTTTCATGGTAGCTGATCCTGCCGTCTGATCTCCAGATTTAAATTGTTCTAAGGCTTTTTTAAGAAGCTCGATGCCATCTTTGAGACTTAGATTAGAGGAAGTTTTCTCCACTTCTTTACCAGCTACGAAGTTATCAATGGCAGTTTTTAAGTCATTAAAAGAAGACTGGATGGCGTTATAATCTGTCGGCTCCGTTTCTATACTACTTCGTAAGAAAGAGATAGCAGTTTCTACTCGACCATAATGACTTGTACTGTTGTCACGGACAACACTCTCATTAATCGTCCAAGTTGAATTCATCTTTTTATAGGCTTCTCGAATTTGCTCTATGTCTTTGGAAGAAATTGCCTTATCCAAAGTCTCAAAACGTGGTTTTAGTCGACTAACAAGCTTTTCTTTTTCAGCATCAAGATCTACCGGATTTTGCTCTTTCTCAAATGCAAGAAGAGCAGATGAAATCTGTGTCAGATTTTCTTCATTAATCTCTCCTGACAGAGCAAGTTTCTCTTTGACAACCTTTCCAGCTTCTGAATCAGCATGTTCTACTTTTTCAAAATCCGTCGCCATTTCTCTAACTAGAGCCTTAGCTTGTTCCTGATTTCCATTTTTTATAGCCTGAGAGGCATCCGTAATCTTTACAAAATAAGAACTTAAACTTTCCTTAGCACTAACAGGAAAGATAGCTAACAAGAGAAAAGACAAAGCTAAGAAACAAATGTTAATCTTCCAATAATTTTTGACCAATATAGCCTCCTTTCTCTACTCCACCAAAGCAGGCAAAGAGACCGCTACCGATGTGGGTTACATACTCATTCATCTTGTCTGTAGCTCCGAGGTTTGTTTGAACCTTGACAAAATGATCTGGATCCTTTTGGAAAGAGATAAAGAGTAAACCTGTGTCAAATTGTCCAGTCTTTTCATCAATGCCATCTGAATATGAATAGGATCGTCGTAAGAGTGGCTTATCTACCTCTTTAGCTAATCGAACATGCGAATCATCTGGCAAAAGACTTAAATCCACTTCATCAAACTCATTCTTCTTACCAAAGGGAGCGCCACTTTCCTTGTAGCGACCAAAGGTATTTTCTTGCTCTTCAAGATTGGTTCGATCCCAAGTATCGAGAAACATTTGGATGCGGCGAACGGCCATATAGGATCCATTTTCCATCCATTCCTTGCTATCAGCCCAGACAACTCGGTCAAAATCCTTCTCTTTGGTCACATTAGCTGTTCCATCCTTGAAACCAAAAAGGTTACGTGGTGTCTCCAGACGATCTCCAATAGCAGCAAATCCAGATTGGCTCCAACGGAGAATCACCGCATTTCTCCCTTTACGGATAAGGTTGCGAATAGCATGAAAAGCAACTTGCTCGTCATCTGCACAGGCTTGGATAACAATATCTCCCCCAGTATATTTTTCACGTAGTTGCTCTTTTGGGAAGGGAGGTAAATCCTTAAAAAGTTGAGGACGTTTTTGCTCTAATTTCATCTTTTTCAGGAAACTAGCAGATACACCAAAAGTCAGTGTTAAACGATGAGGATTTAGCCCCACGGTTTCTCCAGTGTCACTAGGTGGCAAGAGAGCATTTTGACCATCTTTTTTAACCAATTCCCCCTCGACCAACTTGGCACTATAATCCGTCCAATCCTTGAACAACTGGATAATCTTATCCTTATCTGTCGTATGCAAATCTAGAACAACAAAATAAATATTCTTCTGCATAGGGGTCGTGATACCCGCTTGGTGTTTCCCATAAAAGTCAATCTTTTCATTACCGTACGAGATTTTTTCCTGCTTGTCTAACCTAGGTGCTAAAAAAGCGGAGGCACCGGAGAGACCTAGTGCTAGTCCAGCACCTCCAATACCCGCTTTTTTTAGAAATTCTCGACGGTCCATTTTTTTCTCAAAAAAATTTTCGTCTTTCTTTGTCATACTGCTTATTCTCCATCAAGAAATTTACCCATTTGTGATAGAGGTTCACCAAGTTTTGTCACGGCTTCAGCCAATTCCTTGGTGTCTTCTTTTGTTAAGTCTGTATAAAGTTTGTAGTGCTCCTTGTCCGTCATATGTTTGTCCAACAAGCTATTAACAGACTTGAAATCAGCTTCTAATTCTTTAACTAAATCAGCATCTGATTTTTCTAGTAAAGGTTTAAAGAGTTGGAAAATCTTCTCAGCACCTTCGATATTGGCACGGAAGTCATACAAGTCTGTGTGAGAATAAATTTCTTCTTCACCTGTAATCTTGCTTGTCGCTACTTCATTGAGCAAGTCAACTGCTCCAGTCAACATAACCTTGTAGTCCACATCCACAGTTGCAATCTTAGCCTTCAATTCTTTGATATCATTGACTAATTGATCGCCATAACTTTCAGTTCCTTTAGTTGTATTTTCTTCCCAAAGGATACGCTCGATACGGTGGAAACCTGACCAACCTTCCTCTGTCTTGTTTTCGTCCATATAGTCTGCTAAACGGAAGTCAATCTTGACATCTGACTCACCAAAACTTTCGGCAATCGGTTCTGAACGCTCATAAGACATACGAATCAGTGGATAAACCTTCTTAGCCTCTTCTAATTTGCCTTCTTTCAACAGTTTGACAAAGCCTTCCGTATCTGTCAAAAGTTTATCAATTTGCTCTTGTACAAAAGTCTTATAGTCAGCAGTAGCCTTATCAAGCATTTTTTGCTTGTCTTCAGACAAGGCTGTTACCTTAGAGGAATCACTTGTGTTGCTTGGCTTAGATTGATTATTAGCACAAGCAGTCAATAGCAAGGCTGAAGATAAAAGGACAAAACCTAGTTTTTTCATTGTATACTCCTATTGGTTCAGAAGACCTGAATTTATTTTACGTTTCATTATATCATGTCTTCTCTCATTTTTCAATAAATTGTCAGAAAATTTAATGTTTGAAAATTCGAAGTAGAAAATAATGTTTTTAATTTAAGCCAATAGACCAATAAATATTCGCGACACTATCAGGAAGTAACAAAAAACTGACCAGCTATCTAACTTAAGCTCTATACTATCATGGTTGAAACACGGAAAAACTCTCCTACTAAGAGAGTTTTTCTTGATAATTCTTACAAAAGGAAGGAGCTCTCCTACAACTTTTATTCACATTTATATGTTGTGTCTCCTAAAATTTTCAACTATTCCTACCAAACAAAAGGCGAACAAATTCTCAGGCTTCCCAGTAGACATGAATTTGCTCGCTTTTTAGGTGCCTTGGAGACAGACAAAGACACATGGACAATATTTTATAGGTAATCTAGAACTTAAAAACCATCCAAATCCACATAATTTAAAATGGAAGACCGTGTCTCAATTCCTTATAGGTAAGGTATAACGAAATTTCGAGCGGTTATGTAATGAGTTTATTGATTAAGTCTCAATTCCTTATAGGTAAGGTAGAACCAACACATCAACTACCAAGAGAACTGTTATTGGTGTATGGAAGGTCTCAATTCCTTATAGGTAAGGTAGAACCTTGATAAATTGATGACCCTTGAAGAGCTTTTTGGGGATGAAAAAGAGTCTCAATTCCTTATAGGTAAGGTATAACTAAACTTCATATCATTTGGAATTTTAGATAACATTGCAGTTGTTTATGTCTCAATTCCTTATAGGCAAGGGAGAACTGCAAAGAAATTTTAGAAAGAGGTGGAATCTTATGAAGATTTCGAAAATGTCTCAATTCCTTATAGGTAAGGTAGAACCGACGCACTTTTTTGGCAAGGTTTAGAGAAATCTTGCAAAATAGTCTCAATTCCTTATAGGTAAGGTAGAACACTTTTATTACAGGAAGCACTTCTTCAGGCAATTCAAAGAAAGTCTCAATTCCTTATAGGTAAGGTATAACAACAGCATCTTCGCTGTTTCTAGATTGATTGTATCAAAAAATAGGGCTTTTTTCAAGATTTCAAAACCTTGGCCACGCGCTTGCGATGCACATCATATGTCAGGATAATATACATTTATTTTCCCTTTTTGAAATAGAAGTAAGCAATTGTCAGAAGAGAAATGAGCAAAGTAAGCCAAGATGAATAGGCCAGACTCAGATTACATATTGTCAAATAATTATCCTGCAGTTCTTTGATATTGGGAACAATTGCTAACGCAATACTTAAAACGGTTAGTACTAGTACTCTGTCATTCAATTTATTACTTGCTTCCGTCTGGCTGATATCATGCAGTTCTCTGATTTGACTGTCCAGGAGATTGATATGCTTCTCGATATAGAGAGAGGTTTGTAGCAATTCGTAGATTTCAATCGCCTGCTCCTGCGGGCAAAGTTCCGGAAGCAGAAATTGATTTTTAAAGGTCGTGTAAGCCTTCTGCAGCTTCAATTTATCAGAAACTCTGGCATTGACCCTATCCCCCGCATCCTTAGAATACTTCAGAATCCCAATCCTCTGGCTGAGCGTAATCAAAGCCAAGTCCAGATATTCCGACAAAAAGTAGCCCTTTAGGAAAAATTCTGGAAAATCAGAACTACTCATAAAAATCATGGAATGCTGGCTGGCCATATAAAGACTTCCCTCAGCTGACCACCTCGTATAGAGAAGCTTCTCTAGCTCTGCCTTCAGCATATCTCGACTCAGACATGTTGAATCTCCCTTATCAACGTATAAAACACTATAAAGAAGCTTCATCTCCTCTAAACTCTGCTCTGAATCATCAAAATTCGCCCAATTCGCTGTTTTATAAATCAAGTCCTCTACTTTAGGAACCATCATATAACTCATCACATACATGCGGTCATCAATGATGATCTCCAGATGAGGCTTAGACTCAAACTGCGAAATATCCTCTGGAAATATCGCTTCCTCAGGCAAACCAAAGAAATCCTGCAAAATTTCTTTCGGAGCCGACATGATTCCGTAGGAAGAAATCAAGTCGCACGGCTGTGGAGGCTCGTTAATTCTTTCACTCTTAATCAGCTCAATATTATTTGGTGAGACTAAACCACACAACAATGGAGTCAAAAAAGGGGCATAGAGATGGCGACCATACTGGTTGATGTTTTTAATATCTTCCAATTCATCATAGTAACGATTTTCCATTGAAAAAATCAGGAAACCTGCTTTTAAATTTGGTAAATAACGAAGCATGATATAGTCAAGCGTCAGGTCGTAACACTCAAGTTTGTTGATTTGATTATAATAAGAAATCCGATACACATCACCTTTTTCTAAGCCAGTATAAGCATAGTTTGTGACCAGATCAGGATTGCGGAAAATCAGCTCCTCTGCTTCTTTATTAAAATATCGGCGATAAGCGTACTTTAATCGCTCGCTTTTTTCAGCATCATCTAAGTTTAGATAGGGGAGATCATTGATATCTTGGCTGAGTTTCTTCCACTTAGAAGACTTCGGAAAAGACTCCAGCCCCTTGGCCGCAAAGGGCAAAACAAAGATATGGTGACTAAATACAGATTGACTCTCAGACATAAACAACCTCCGAGTAAGATATCTCCTCATGAAAACACTTCCAATATACCACAAAAAACTTGCTCCCGCAAGTTTTTTTCAGTTGGATAAAACAATTCCTTATAGGTAAGGTAGAACTAAAAGTGTGCGGTGTGTTCGAGTGTGGTGAACTCGAAAAAGTCTCAATTCCTTATAGGTAAGGTAGAACGCAAAAATTTAGTTCATGATAATGATTCATCTGTCTCTAGAACAACGTCTCAATTCCTTATAGGTAAGGTAGAACTATATATATTCATGGATTGCAAATTTGATGACCCTATCGTTATGTCTCAATTCCTTATAGGTAAGGTAGAACTATTCGTCGTAAGATTGAAAATATGTATGATGTAGAAATTGTCTCAATTCCTTATAGGTAAGGTAGAACATTCATACTCTATCGTTGGTGGTGTATTCGGACGTGCTTCTCAAAAAAGAAGGTCTCAATTCCTTATAGGTAAGGTATAACAACAGTATTTTCGCTGTTTCTAGATTGATTTTATCAAAAAGCAGGTCTTTTTTCAAGATTTCAATGAAAAAAGTCGGTCGATCTTTTTGTACCTATCGCTCTTGCCAACTAAGATTGAACTCCTATCCCTGTACGATAACTGACTTCACTTGTTTCTAAGCTCTTTATAAATGCTGTCTTATATTCAGACTCCTTAATCTGAACAAGCTCCTCTATACCTTTTCGAGCTATCTGAGTTGCGCGAGTCCCTCAGATACGATTTGTAAATCCCCTTGTCTGTCGATTGAGCTCTGTTACTCTAACTGTCCGAAACCAACATTCGTTTTGGCGCCAATGCCTACATCAGTCAAGATGCTTTTAAATAACTCTATTTTTTGTTTAACCGTAACCTGAACTCCGTCTAAAAGCTGACAATCTTTCAGATAAAAGCCAAACTCAAAAGAGATTCCAGGCTTAACTTTCAGACAGTTGATTGGAATAGGATTCTTGACTATATCACTATGAGGTGTAATGAATTCCAATGCTAGGCACTGTTGCTTCGTTTTATTTTTAGAAGTTGGATAAGCATCTAAAAAGACATCATTATCTTCGAAAATATTATCTTTCAAGCTATAGATTTCTTCATCAGAGAGTTCTGGTTCGAGAAGTGACTGGATATACTCCATCTTTTGTTGATTAATATCATCTTTGGCATCTTCTTTCCTAGGAAAGACGCTTTTCAGTACCCCTTTGACTGAGGAGCCAGGTATATAGGGCAGTCCAGTCACATAATCAAAAGAAAAGCCAGAATAAATAGAACCCTTTGATTTCAAATCATGGGGATTACCCGTTCCTATCATGAGACCAGGATAAATGGTTTCCAAAGAAAAGCTTTGAACACTTGCTACACCTTTTGAAGCATGTTTCAAATGCTCCAGAGGTGATAGAGACATGTCAAATTTAAAATCCTGCAAAGCCATATTCCTCTCACGAAATTGATCTTCACTAGATTTTAATCCACCCAGTTCATAAACTAGCCCCGATTTTTCTTTCCGTTCCTCTAATCCTTCAAAATATTCATGATAGTAGATATAAGACATGTTTTTTGAACTAAACATCATCCTTACCCTCCATTTTTCTCGTCTTCCTCGACTTTTTCATCTTTTGACTCAATTTCAAACAAGTTTAACCCTAGTTTGATCGCAATTGCTGCATGCAATACATCTTCTTTGATAGCGAAACTCTCATTATCATTTTTGAACGCTGTCACATACTCAAACAAGGTGGTGGCCGTAATATCTGTGTTTTCTTTCTTCAAAACTTCCAAAATCATAACAGGTAGCTTCGTACGATCTTCTTTGGCATTTTTTGATGCAGCCGAATAGTAGGCAACTGCTGCAGGGAGACTTCCCATAGTAACCGCCGCTCCAAAAGAAGCGATATATCCTCGAAACTCATTTGGAATTGGCTCCGAAAGCTCTTTTTTAATCACCTCAACAGCAATAGGAAGCAACCGATTAATTCTGTTCTTATCCATTGTTTGCTCCTTCTTCATTTCCTGAAATCACTTTAATAACCTTGCAAAGTCCATAACCTACGGAAGCATTTGCACCAAACTGGATGATTTTATCTCTCACCGAATCTGTAAAACTCTCTAGAAGGTTTTCTGACTCATTGGTTGAAGCCACCACTGCAAAATAGAAAATCGATTTGTGGGGCACAACCTCCTCATACCACAAATTAGTTTGTTCTCCGACACTATTTCGAGCAATTACTGGTAAACCATATTTTTCATAGCAAGAATTATCTACGTCTAGAGTTATCACCTCATCTCCACCCTTTATATCTTCTATTAAAACATCTTCTAATTGAAAATTTTTAAGCATTTGCTTAAAATCTTCACAGGCTGTTTTCGGAGCATGTATTGAATAAGGCTTGTCCCCACCACTTATCGAACGAATTGGCAGGGCTAGTAGATTCGCGCTAAGAAATTTTAATGCGCCTGAAGTAGTAACCTTACTATTTTCTGAACCGAATATTTCATCAATGTTCGACAAGTCATTTTCTTCAAAGAAGGCTCTCAGAGCACCTTTAACGCCTGAGGAGTTAATCGTCGGAAATCCCGTCACAACATCTCGCTCCACTTCGTTATCAATGATGTTAAAATTAACATCTCCATTGCCAACATGCAAATTTGTTAAACATTCAATGACAAAAATTTTTGCTTTCATTTTTTACACCTTATTTCCTGTAATCTTATAAATAGTATTATAGCCTGCTGGCTCTAAACCAGTTTTTACCGAAATAGCATCATCACCATAAAAGACGCTCCCTGCCTTATAAAGAAGACTAGATCCTTGTAAATCAAGTCCTCTCAGACGATTTTTACTAAGGTCTGTATGAAGCTGGCGAACTAGTTTTTCCTCTAAAATCGCAAAGCCCTTAACATCATCTAACAGGCACACATCTGATAGGCAGTATTGCCAAGTCTGACCTTTTGGAGTATGTTTCTGGAAATGCTTTGTGATTTCACTTTCTAAATTATCTTCCGATTCTTGAACAGAAACCTTGAAAAGAGAACCCTTCTGTCCCATTGAAACAAGTCCGTCCGTCAACTGAACACCCTTTTCCACCGTCACATAAACCGCAAATTCGTAATCTTTCTGCAGCTGATGTACCTCTCGCTTAAATAGACGATCAGCATCAAAATTTTGGGATAGTTTTTCCAATTCTTCTTGAAAGTGAGTTTTTTCCCCTTTGTTGTACTTTTCTAACCAATCTATAAAATCATTTATAAACTCGGTTAAACTAAGATTGCTGTTCCTATCTAAATTAGAAACTTCCTGTTTCATTTCTTCATTCACAAATGACTTACACAATTCTCGAAGATTTTGCTTCAGCTTTCCCAGATCATTCTGCGTAACACGCCTTACACCAGTCGCTACCTTAGTACTAAATATATCTTCGGCTGCTTCTAAATGACCTGTGTTAATATTGTAATAGCCATCCCCATGCCCTTCTTTAGGATTATATTCCTTAGATTTGGGCAGAGCGATTTCACCAAAACTAGTTGGCAGTGTAATTTCTTCCTCTAGTATTATTGGTTCAAACTGAGCAATCCCCTCTCTCCCCTGCTTGTTGTTAAAAGGATTTGGTATGACGACTTCCTTACTATTTTTACGCAGAAAGATGGGAGAGATTTTTTCTAATTTTCCGAAACCTTGTACACCTCCATTTAGAGAAAAGCTCTTCTCTCCGATTAGAGCTTTGATTTTATCTCGCGTATTCTCATCATAATGAAAATCCTGCTTCAGCTCAATCCCATTACTGACTAAGATAAGATAGCGTATCATCCCAAAGACTGTGGACTGTTCAGGAACGCGATTAGTGCGGATAAAATAAGGAGCGTATTCATCCTCCGAATAGTTATTTTTACCGACAAAGCTAAAGCGTCTATCTGAACCAAAAGAATAGTCTCCTAGCGGTCTAAACGTCACAAGATAGTCTGTCATCACTTACCTCCCTGCCAAAACTTTACCAAAAATAAAATAGCCTGCAACTCCTTGGTATAGTATTCTCCTATACTCATCTTTCGCTTTGTACAAATTCCATCAACCTTTTCTTTCATATCTACCATATCTTGATATTCTTTCAAATAGTTGTCATAGAAAAATTCAGCTATTTTTTCCAGATAGTCATGATAGACCAACTGGTTAGGATTGTTAAAGTTATTTAAAAATCTTATTTTATATTCTTGAAAGTCAAATGAATTCTGTGCGGTTTTTTCAAACAACAACTTAAAAATAATTTCTGTATCTTGTAGATTATAGAGGACAGATTCCAGTGCTTGATCGTTCGTAGTCGCTCGATAGTTTATCAGATGATCAATGACATCCAACTTCTCGTTTTCTATCATCAATTGAACAGTTTTCCCACTGTGCTTGACTAACTCTATCCCCAGACGATTACCGCAACTTTCTTTAGCCTTATAAAGTTGAACTCTAGCTCTTTCCAGCGCTTCATATAGAGGATATTTGACATACTGAACAGCAACACCAAAAGACAAGCTGACATTGATGCTATCATCTGGCAGATCTACTTCTTCCAGACCTTTTTTCAATGTTTTTTTGAACATTTCGTCCAATTCACTACATAAGGATAAAAGAGAATGAACAGGAGCAATAAACAGTAAATCATCCCCACCAGCATAAATAGTCATCCCCCCATATTTTCCGACAAGTTTAGCCGCTTCACCAGCATAGTCTAAACAAGCCCTCGAAAAAATGTTTATCCTCTCAGACTGTTTAGAGATTTCTAGATCTTTACATAAAGCTTTCAAAAGAGTTCCGACCTTATCCCCATCCGAATTAACAACTGCGTAGTATTCGCTTCTTTTCGGTGCTATCTTACCATCAGGAATCTCTTCAGAGGAGTCTTCCTCTTTCTTCCGAGATAGAGCAATGTCTTCAATTGATTTTAAATCGGAACTATCATCTGGATGTTTTATAACCAACTGACTATTTGGTTTGGTATCTGTAAATAGCTTACTTTCTTTAATATAGATATTCCGATTGCCTTTCTTGCCTGCAAAGAACGAAGCAAATAAGTTCATATCTGTTCTTCCCTTACCTGCTGCCATTAGCTCCAATGCATCCAAAGCATCATTCAGTATTATAGCTATATTATTTCCAGCTTTTTCACTTTTTCCTATAATTTCGTTTATAGTTTTTTTATTAAGAATAACAAAATCAATTCTCAGATAGTTATCAACAAAGTGCATAATCTCCTTATCCGTCTTAAACTTTCCAAATTTCTCAGCCATTTCCTTCTTCACTGCTGAAATTATACTCGGTAATTCTCCCTCAATTACTGTATTATCATCAACTAAAAACAAAATCCGATCATGGTAACGACCAATACCATCTTCTTGTGGGTTTTGATTACTATTAGAGTCATAAAACGGTGAAAAAATCTTAACTTTTGGAATCTTAACAAGTTTTTCACAGAGCTTCTTTGTCACCGTTGAGAAAAAATAACTGCCAAACCACAAACCTGCCGGAGAGATCGCCTCTCCAATGGTTTTAAAAATCGGACCTATTGTAATACCTACATATTTCATTTATTCATCTCCCCTGTTATCTAATATCATATGAAATTTGGATGGTATGTGCATAACCTTTGGGTTCCATTTTATTATAATATTGCACAGCAAAGTCTAAAAATTTTAGTAAATCAAACTCCTCTGGAGTTTGTAGGTATATCTCTTCCCTTTTTAATTTTTCATCCAGTTTTCTTATAAATCTCTCATATTCTATTTTTCTCATTTTATTATCTTTTATGGCACTCATCCAGCTTCTAGGAACATTTTTCGATACCTTATATTTAAATTTAAATTTCTTGTTTAAAATATACTTACACCATCTCTGTTTAGGAATAATGTAAACAATATCGTTGATTACTTTAAAAGTTATTGGTGAAGAAAATCGTTCAATATTTGCTTCAATTTTATTTGCTTCATGCATAATGTCAATATTAACAGAAATATCTTTCTCTTCTTTTTTTGTGTTTTTTCTTATATCTGTAAATGATAAATAAGAAGATAGCCCCAGCAGTGCTCGAACATATTTTTCGTTATGTGTCTGCTGATTAAGGTGGTAGGGGATAGTTCCAAAAGGTTTTTCTATTACTTTATCCTTTAAAGCAGCTTTTTCATTTCCAATCATTTTATCATGCATATAATAAAACAAGGCACTTCGAGCATATTCTCCCTGATAGTTATAGCCACTCTTGGTTATTTTATAGAATTTTTCAATATTTTCAAAAATCACTTTTATCTTCTTTGAGAATTTCAAATTTTTAGCTGCTTTCCTAAAATCCATTTTATAAAGAGTCTTTAATCCAAACTCTTCCCTTAGAATTCTTTCAATTTTACTCTGTTCTTCATCAATTACAGTAAAACTACCATACCCTTTTCCTTGAGCAGCCCCAAAATTTGTCACTATAAAAAAGTTTTTGATATGTTCAACTATCAATTTCTGAAGGAGCGGATCAAAACAAGTAATTGTCATTGTAGGATTTGTTTCTACTCTGCGTTTCTCATCTCTGGCAAAATATAATTGGAAGTTGCCTTCGTTATTATTTGTCTGCTTATCATACTTGCCTTCATTTTTACTATACTTGTAAATGACATTAGGACTATTATCAATAAACTTCATTTTATATGGTAAATACTGATTTTTGAAACGGTTTTTCAGACTTGGAACTTTCTTCATCAAGTACCGATCAAATTTTGGCTTGACTTCACTAGCACGCAAAGTAGCTCCTTCTTCTTCCGGCTGGAAATGAATGATTGGCGCATGACATTTTAAGTCAAGCTCTAACTTACAATTCCTAAATTCCATATCCATTTTATCCTCCTATTCTTCAATTACAAACATTCCGAATCCCATCGAATTCTTCTCACCAAGCCCAACTTGATAGAGGAAATCCAACACCTCCGCATCTCCTCTTATCTCAAATTCTCCTTTCCAACCCGTTATGAGATAATCTTTGTATTTGGTAACAAATTTATTTTTTAAAGAAAAATTTATCGGCTCTATATCAAATCTACCTGTCGGTACTTTATGACAATAAGCTTGATATTTCCTCGCAAAATTCTCCATGATTCTGCTCTTAAATTCCGTATCAAACGGATTGTAATACAATGTTTTTTTGGTGTCAGCATCTGTAGAACGAACCACCAAGGGAGAAATCATCCGAATCTTATAAGAAGTCCCCGTTAATTTCTTCTGTTCAATTTTTACATTTAAAATTTTTACAAGGTTTCGACCAATTCGCAATTCATCTAGATTTGAAAAAGCCTCTGCAATAGTGAATAAAATGGATTGATCAATCGTTCTAATTTCAAAACGCACCTTATCAAGAAACTCTATTCGTTTTCCTTGTATTTTATATTGACCTTGCAATAGTGAAAATGTAAAAAGCTTAAAATGTTTGTCCTCAAACTGATGACCTATCTCATGAAGTTGCGCAGACAAGTCTTCCTTATTTTTCAATAAATTATAAATCATCGATTGAAGAAGGTAATTATAGTTTACTGGCAAGATAAACTGATCAATTTTTTGCAGTTCAATTAATAATTGCATCCTACATTCCTCCCTGAATTAAAATACATCTTCTTATATTATAGATATTACAAAATTTTGTAACCGCTGTCAAATTATATTGTTACAGTTTATCATCTTAAATCAACTGTGAAATCACTGCTTGCTCTTCAAATCAAATAAATAGTGCTACAGCTTGTTGACACCAATAATTCAGGATTCAAAAATCTTGCAGTAGATTTAGCTAATACAAAATTAAAATAGACGAGAATAACTTAGCAGTTATTTTGTTTGTTCATAAGAATCAATCTATTAATTTGTTAAACTTTTCAAACATTTTAATTCATCAGCATTGAGTTTCTACTGATAAAGGAACTGAACCATTATATGAATTCTACATGCAGCCAATATCATATACTTAATTCAAATAGTAATTTTTAATATACGAACGATGAATACAACAATTTGCTAGTGAGTCATCGTATTCAACATTCAAATGGTGATAAAGACTCTCCACACGATAATAACAGTTTTGAATCATTTTATACAACAATCACAGTATTAGGTATAAAGACTTTAAAGCTGAATTATTTAGTTACCTAAACTTCTTCATCAAAAGATGATTAACCTTCAAATTTTTCCAAAAATGTGTTTAGAATATTGACAAAATGCATGTTTTGCTTTGGTTACAAATAGAAAAATGAATGAACTAGTTTGTAAAGCTTTATATAATTTATAATAATAAAAGTATTGGACATATTACAGTAAGTTCTATTGGGGGAAAATTTAGCTTTTCAATAGAGTTCAAAAATGATATAATCAATAATGTACTTCATGATACTGTCTCAACTAACCAAAGCTAGTGAGTTTATATTAGCCACGATTTTAGTAAACTGACAGGTGAGAGAATATATCATAGAAAGCGAGGTGAACTGACAGGTGAGAGAATATGTCATAGAAAGCGAGGTAACCTCACAAGAGTAGAGTCCGAGTAATACGAATCTTAAGTATAGATTTCATAGCTTAACCAAGTAACGTTTAAAATATCTGTTGAGTATCTTTATAAGATTTCTACATAAGAAAATATTTTAAAAGGGGATGATCGTCGTACTTTTTATACGTCGAATTTACATTCATAAGGCATTCGTTCAAGAACTAACGGAATGGAAAGAAAAACAAGCTCATCTATTAGTAGAGTTTACGGACAATACAGAAGACTTACAAATCTTTCAAGACAGTCCTTTACAACTGACTGCTCCAATGGTTTCTAATCAAAAGACTAAATTGAAAAAAAGAATGCCTGCATCATTAAAAATGATTCGTAATCACGATTTCCGACACTCACATGCAGCGTTTCTAGTTTCAAAAGGACTCAGAAATGGTGAGGGGAAAGATTATATATTTTTTACACTTATGAAATGACTTGGACATAGTAGCATTAATACAACTATCAACATCTACTTGCATTTATTCCCAACTCAACAAAAAGAAGTCGCCAATGCTTTTGACAACTTCTCGGGCAAAAAATGGCAAAAAATTTATAAAAGAAGGCTCAAAGCCTTGATACGAAAGGAATTTTAAAAATCTTATGATGAACATGCAAAATATGATGAAGCAAGCCCAAAAACTTAAAAAAGACATGGATATTGCTCAAGCAGAATTAGCTGCAACAGAATTTACTGGAAAATCTAGCCAAGATTTAGTCATTGCAACTCTAACTGGTGATAAAAAAGTTGTTAAGATTGAATTTAAACCTGAAGTTGTTGATCCAGAAGACTTGGATACTCTATCTGATTTGACTAGTCAAGCTATCAATCATGCCATTGATCAAATTAATGAAACTGCTAAACAAAAATTAAGTGCTTTTTCAGGCGGATTGTCTTTCTAGTTCTATTGACTTTTAGCATTTATAACTATTTGTTAATTGTATCAAAGTTACACCCTATAATAAAAAGGAGAGGTTCGTTCCTCTCCTTTTTATTATTTCAGTCCATGATTTCAATCCACATATTGTAAACTGAAATTCAAACACTTTTCTACTTATCTATTTTTATATTAGTTCTTAACTACTATAAATGACTAGTTTAGAAATTAAAGAACTCCGTTGCTTTTTTTAGTAGTAGTTCCGTATACTCAGGATCATCTTGCGCCGTTGTTACTTGCAACTGAACCATTTCAAGATCATCCGTAATCATCCCATCAGCTCCGAGCTGAACGGCTTTATCAAAAGCCTCAGAACCATTCACAGTCCATACGTAAAGCTTTTGTTCTGTATACCAAAGTTTAGTGACAAAATATTCATCCAATGTTGAATATTCCATGGTATAGCCAGTTGCCTTGGTTTTTGGGAAAATACTATTATAAGGCAAGATGAAATAAGCTGGAATAGTCGAATCATATTTCAAAACTTGGTCAATCACATGATAGTCTAGTGATTGCATCTGATGACCGTACTGCTTGATAATAGGGCCATATTTCTCTAGAAAACGTTCCATCATTTGTGGACTATCTTTTTTACTGGTTTTGATTTCAATCAATAATCTTTGATGAAGTTCATTCGCGCGATTGAGATAGTCATCAAAACTAGATATCTTGGTTCGATAGCCATTTTCAGAAATATCTAACCCTTTCAACTCCTCCAAAGTCAAGTCTTGAGGACTGGCGTTGATACCTGCTAAGTTCTTAAGATTGGCGTCATGCATCATCACAAACTGACCATCTTTGGTCTCCTGTACATCCATTTCAATCAAATCTGGTTTCAGTTGCGCTGTTTTTTCCAAAGACTGTACAGTGTTTTGTACACCATTTTTATTTGAAACACCCCTATGTGAAATGACTAAAGGTGTATTTGTCACAGGAGCTTCCAGATAGATATAACCTTCCAGCGCAAAAAAGATACTAGCGCATCCCATGACTCCCCATCTCATCAGATGATCTTTTTTTCTTCTTGGCATAATCTCCAGTTCCTCACCTGTCAAAAAGGAGACAAACTTAACAAGGAAATAGGTCAACGCCATATAGTGGATATTTTTTATCAAGACAAAGTTGATAACTCCAAGAATCAGTGATTCTTTCTGTGTTAAATGGTCAATTACAATCTGTCCCATTAGCAAGGGAGTCAAGAGGAGGAAGAAAAAGAGATAGGTTTTAATAATAATGAGTAGCAAGTTCCAAGCATAAAAGAGAACTTGTTTTTTTGTCTTTTGCAGACTAAATTTTACTCCTTCTCTCACAGTCTTCTTTTCAAAGAGAATCTTTGGAAGGACAAACATGAGGCGGACAGACACATAGAGCAAAATCCAAGCAGATGCAAAAATCATCAAACCTACTAACCAGTGCTTGTCTTCCAGATAAGTTACGATAAAGTCTGGAATAACGATTTTATTTAAGTAATAAATTTTTAAAATTTTCCTGATAAAAGGAAAGAGCATGGCTACGTAGAAGAATACAAAGGCCATCTTACAGAAGCTCAAGCGTTTCATGAACAGAAAACTTTGCTGGAAAACTTTGCGACTGTACTCAATCAAGGTTCTCTTTTCATGGTAGAGAAGGTGACGCGCCCCAATAAAGAGGAGGCAAATCTGGAAATAGGCCACCAAAAGATTGATTACAATCAAGACGAGAAAGGCCAGACTGATTAAAGGAGAACTCGTGATAATGGCAAAAATATTATTGTAAGAAATAAACAAATAGCCCGTCTGGCTGAGTAAAAGACCAGCAAGAAAAGAATTGAGAGGTAACCACAGATATTCCACCATCATGAAAATTAAGAAAAAGAGGAAGAGAACTTTATCTAGGTTGAGGTAAATTTTCCTAAAACCTAGTTTTTTAGGTTTTTCAGGTTTCATAAGCACTCCTAGTCTAGAAATTGAGATAAGTCTAGCCCACCAAAGGGATTCATGGATAGATTGCTCTGTTCTTTCAATAATAGCTTTCCTTCATCCGATTCTAAAAAGGCTTCGTAAACACGCGCTGTCATGCGGGCATCTTCTAAACTATTATGCGATTGACCTTTAAAGCCTAAAAAATTCGCTACAGTTTGCAGTTTGAGGTTGGCAATGCCGTGTAGGTCAGAACTACGGCGTTCAAAAGCCTCATCATATAGGTCAACCTTATACTGGTCACGATAGTCCAAGCCATGCTCCATGAGAATAGGCAAATCACTCTTGGCTGCATTGTAGCCAACAATGGGTAAGGTGCCTACAAATCCCTGAAAGTCCTGTAAAACTTGTTCTACTTTTGGCGCATCTTTCAAGGTTTCAGCTGTAATTCCTGTCAAACCATTGATAAAACTCTTTAAAGGTACGCTGGTATGGACATAAGAATCAAAGGCATCTATTTCATGACCATCTTGAAAATGAACTGCTGATACCTGAATTAAATGGGTAACCCCTTCGTGTTGATTGAATTCTAAGTCAAAGGCGATATAGTCTCTTAATTTTTCCATCTTTTACCTCAATTCCGACTCAATTTAAACTATAAATAAGAAAAGAAGCTATTAGGTTAGTGAATAACCCAAACAGCTTCTTTATTTTCCTCCAAACAGGCGAGC
>ERZ773008.1000-NODE-1000-length-20279-cov-3.053946_pt1 | contig 20279 bp, 11 predicted proteins | sample MGYA00580664_ERZ773008 | MGnify/ENA primary metagenome ERZ773008 (study PRJEB29015, sample SAMEA2738016) | human oral metagenome | biome: human oral; feature: human-associated habitat; material: dental | place: China | collected 2048 ... | reverse complement strand
TTAAAAATTTAGCGAAATTTTATCGGCGCTTCTTGCGGCGTTTAATATAATCGAATACGATATAACACTTGCTAAATTTAGCTAACTATTTTTAGCACAGATATACTATACCAAGAGCCGAGAAATAGCAGTCCTGCGCCCAAATCGAGCCCTAAAACAAATTCAAACAAATTTTAAATAAGATATTTGAAATTTACTATTTTTTTAAGAAAGTATTCAAGAAATTTAAGATATAAAACCATCGCAATCGGAGGTTATAAGTATGCAAATTTTATGTTTAAGCTCTATTTTTAATGGCTCGGGGCGACTTGGCGCTTCTACTGATACAAAAGAATATTTCGGCGTCTTTACACAAGCAAGCAAGCGCTTTGTCGCTCTTTTGATTCTCGGCTTGTTAGCTCCCTGTTTTTTATATTGCGAGATTATCCCCGATAACTCCGCTGCGGCAAATCATAGAGCTTCGGTGTCTCAAACTCCGAATGCTCCCGCTACTCAGATAGATATAGCCTCTCCTAACGATAAGGGAGTTTCTATCAACGAATACTCTAAATTTAACACCCCTAAAGAGGGCACGGTATTTAATAACTCTCAAGGCGGAGCCATAAGTAAAACCGCGGGCTACATACCGCCAAATCCGAGGCTCAATCGCGGCGAAGCCAAGCTTATAATCAATCAGGTAAACTCGCCTCTTCCTTCAAATTTACAAGGAAATATTGAGATAGCGGGCAGAAAAGCCGATCTTATCATCGCTAATCCTAGCGGCATCAACGTAAACGGCGCTACCATAATAAATTCCTCCTCCACTACGTTAAGTACCGCCAAACCCACCTATGAAAACGGACATCTTAAATCCCTAAACATAAGCAAGGAAGGCTCTATAAATATAGGAGCGAACGGCCTAAACGATAACGGAGATTATCTAAACGTAATATCTAATAGCCTAAAGCTGGAGGGTAAAATTTACGCAAACGAGATAAACGTAGTAGCGACGGATGGTAAGGTATCTTTAAAAAATACAAACTTCGGATTAAGGCGGGATAATCTAAAGATCGAGCAAGAAGGGGGATCGCATCCTAAAGGTGTATCCATAGACTCATCGGCTTTAGGCGGAATGTATGCGGGCAAGATAAATATAATATCTACTAAAGATGGAGCGGGCATCAATAATAAAGGGGCTATCTTGGCGGACAGCTCTTTAAAGATAGACGCTAACGGAGATCTGATAAATGAAGGAAAGCTGGGTTCCAACGGACAGGCTCAAATCAGCTCAAAGACCATCTCCAACCAAAAGGGCTCTAAAATTTCAGCCTCCAATCTGGATATAAAAGGCTCCTCGGTAGAAAACAGAGGAAATATACAGGCTAATACTCTAAAGCTAAAAGCGGATAGGCTAGATAATATAAAAGGCACCATAAGCTCAAGCTCCGCCTTAAAGATAGAGGCTAGAAGCCTAAGCAACAAAGATAGAGCCGTAATAGGAGCAGCTAAGAGCGAAAGGCTAAATGAGCTGGGCTTGGACGAAGCCAAAGACCCTTCCAAAGCGGGAGTTATTCCTCCCTCCAAAAACGAGCTTAGCGTAATAAGCGCGGAGCACATATCAAATATAGGCGGAGCGATACTTTCAAACGAAAGCTATTTGGATATAAAAGATAGCCTTTTAAATGATAACAGTTTGATGGTATTAAGGGCGCTGGATTCTGAAATTCCAAATTTTTATAACCTTTCAGGTTCTACCTTTATAGTGCAAGATGGCTTAAGCTTGCGCGGCAACAATCTACGCAACGAAAGCTCAAAGATCATCTCCCTAGGAGGCGTTCTTTTAGGCTATGACAGCATAGATAATTCTAAGGGCTCTATCCTAAGTGGAGGAAATTTAATCATAAACAAAGGCGCTCTTAATAATGAAGAGGGGCTAATAAGCTCCAAAGGGGATCTCACTTTAAACCTAGATAGTCTTAGCGCTTTAGGTAAGCTAAGCTCTGACGGTAGTTTATATCTGGGGCTAAAGGAGGATTTGAGCTATAACGGAGGGATCTACGCAAGCGGCGATATATACTTAAACCTGCAAGGAAATTTTATCGCCTCACAAAGGCTGATCTCCAATAAAGATCTGATTATAAACGCAAAGGGTATCAAAAACGAAAGCATCATAGCCGCACTTGGAAATTTGGCTTTAAAAGCAAAGGAGCAAATTTTAAATTTAGGCTCTTTAATCGCGCGCGGCGAGCTGATAACAAACTCTGAAAGCCTAATAAACAAAAAAGCCCTCGTTTATGCGCAAGACGGCATAGCTTTAAACGCTAAAAATATCCTCAATCAGGACGCGTCCAATATACTTAGCGGAGGGGATATAGTTATAAATACGAGCTTTCTTAGCAACGAAGCGCTATCTAACATCATCTCTCAAAAAAATTTAAATATTTTTAATGAAAGAGGCGAGGAGGGCAAAGTAGACGAGATAACCAACGCCTCCTCTTTGATATATGCAAAAAATACTCTTAATATCGGCGCTAAAAAGCTAAACAACCGCTCGGTTAACGAGCCCGTAAAGAGGGTTCAAAGCACCGGTTATAATATAGATTTTACCTGCAATGGGGACGGTTGGGGTTGCAGCGGCGTAGCCATACCTTTAAAGGTTAATGCGGCAGAGATAAAAGAGCGCATCCTTAAGCAAAATCCCAATATTAGCCCGGACGAGTTAAACGCTAAGATCATGGAGGAGCTTAGCGAGCAGGATATGAATCTATACGTATTAAGTTTATATAAAAACACCAGGCTTCCGGGGGAGGATACTAGGCTATATGATGCTATAACGATAAATTTAAAAGACAATCTCTTTGGCATAAGAAGAAGCAAGCCTCATAAGAAGGAGAGATTAAGGCAGATAAGCTACAGCATCAATAAAGAGTATATAACTGAAGATAGCCTAAGTAAATTTATGGGCTCTAATATAATCTCCGCAGGGGATAGCAACCTTAACATAGATGAGCTAAATAACGATAAGAGCGTAATTTATGCCTATAACGATCTGCTCTTAAATGTAAAGAGCCTAAACAACCGCTCTTTAAGTCTAAATCATAGTATAACGAGCCAGGCGGAGTATAGATGGAAACATAAAAGCCACGGCGGTAAAGGCGGCTATAGCGACCAAAAGAATATCTACTACTCCCAGCCTGCTATTATCTCCATAATAGGAGCTAAAAAAGATATAAAAGGCTACGCGGGTGATATTTCAAATTTAAACTCACACGGGCAGATAAACTCTGCTAATGCTCCTGCTCTTATAAAGGAAGCTTTTTCTAAAGTAGATTACTCCCTAATAGGCAAAGGGCTTAATAATCCTAACGCTTTAAATCTCAATAAAAACGATCTTGCGCCTAGCCTTAATAACGAAGCGGATATGCAAGATATTATTAGACCTAGCTATATAAACAATCTCTTTTCGCCTATAAGCAGTAAATTTTATAATACCTTCTACGTTTATAGCGAGCTGATACCGGATTTTTCATACATGCACAATAAGCTAAGTTTGCTTTATGATAAAAAAAGGACATCCTTGAACTCTTCAGAGGAGGAAGATGACGGCACTCTACTTAGCTCCGCACCCTCTTTGATATACGCAGGAGGCAGCATAGATCTAAGCGTAAACGGCGATCTTAGAAACGAAGGGATAATCTACGCGGGCTCTAATATGAGCCTCAAAGCGGGCAGCGTATCAAATTTAAACTCCGCCTCCATCATCGCGGGAAACGCCCTAAGCATATCGGCCAAAAAGGATATAATAAACGAATCCTCTTTGATACAAGGACGCAGCGTAAGTTTAAATGCTGGCAGAGATATAGTACATAAAACTCTAAGTAAAGAGATAAACCTAAATAGAGCCTACGGCGATCAAAGCAGCACCTATATAAGCACTATCTCAAATATAAAATCTACCGAAGGCAGCGTAGCATTAAATGCAGCTCGCGATATAAGCCTAACCGGAGCAAGCATAGACTCTGCTGCAAATTTAATCCTAAACGCCGCAAAGGACGTAAATATAAATAGCGCGGAGGAGAAGCTAAGCTATAACTTTAAAAGCAAAGGGGGATATTATAAAGAGGATATCGTCAAGAATACAAGCTCCAGGCTTAACGCCAAAGATAATATCTTAATCAAAGCGGACGGTATAGCCATAAGCGGAGCGGATATTAATGCGCGCGGCGGAGATGCTTTGCTGCAAGCTAAGAACTCCATAAATCTAAGTGGGGATGTCGATAGCAATTACTACGAGAGCGAATTTAAAGAGAAGGACTTTGCGTCTAAAAAAAGCACTACTACTAAAGCTTTAAATCAAAGCGTAGTACCAACTAGCATAAGGGCTAAAAATATAATGCTTAGCTCGCAAGAAGCTGATATCAATATAGCGGGCTCTACGTTAAAAGCCAAAGATGCGATAGATATGCAGGCAGGAAACAATATAAATATATCGCCTCTAAGCTATAACTCCCTAAACTATAAAAATAGCTCCAAATCCTCTTTGAGCGGATTGAAAGCTAGTATGGATATGCACTCGCTTTATAAGCAAAATTTACAAAGCTCCTCCCTCTCTAGCGAAACAGCAGATATAAACTTAAGAGCAAAGAACGATCTAAACTTAATATCTGCGGATATTTCAAGCGGACGCAATCTAAACTTAGGCGCGGGAAATTCCATAAATATCCTAGCGGCCAAGGAGTATAAGCAGGAGCTAAGCGTCCATAAAAGAAGAAGATTCAACCCTATATCGGTTCTAACATATTCCGGTTTGGTAGCAGCATCTATCATAGCTCCGGAAAATGCTATAGCTGCTATAGGAGTAGAAAAGATAGGCGGCAAGACCTTTACTGAGATATATAGATCGGATTATAATAGCAAGCAGGTAAAAGAAGGTATATCGAAACTATCTGATATCAAAGTCGCGGGCGATATAGGCTTAAATTCTCCTACGGCTTTTATAACTTCAAATATGAAAGCGGGCGGAGATATAAATATAGACGCCAAAAACCTAACTATATCCGCTGCCGCTAACGAATATAGCGAACAAAGCTTGCAAAAAAGCACCTCTGTATCTGTTGCTAAAGTAAAAGATATTCTAAGTCAGATGAAGCCTAAGTCCATAGATGAGCTTAAGAAGGACACTAGTATCAAAGTAAAGTTAGCCGATGCCTCATACGATAAATTCAATATGAACTTATACGGTACCGAGACCGTCTCTTCTAATATGGAAGCTAAAAACATAACTCTTAGAGGGGATAATAGCCTAAGCGTTATAGGTTCAAACCTAAAGGCCAAGGAGGATCTTAACTTAATATCTAAAGATGGAAATATAAATATAATAAATTCCACCGATACCGCAAGTTCCTCATCTAACTCTAAGCATCTGGAAGGCTCCATATCTCTTACTATTCAAAACGAATATGCCCAAATCGCGCCTGCAGCTATCGCCTTGCAAGAAGCGATAAAACAGCTAAATCAGACCAAAAAGCAATATAAGGAGTATAAGGATCAGAAAAATGCTCTACAGGATAAACTTGTCGAGTTAAAAAACCGCTATAAGGCTAAAGAGGTAGGCATAGACTACTCCGATATCGAAGACCTACAAAACATTATAGAGGACGTAAAGGACGAGGAGAAATACTATCTATCAAATATCGCTCTGGCTACTGCCAACGTAGCCTCTAAAACCGCCGCCCTCATCTCTCAAGGATCTGCCGCATCCTCTAGCTGGGTTACCTGGGGCTTTAGCGTCGGCGCCTCCGCAGAGCTTAGCGGAACCACTTCCAAAGATAGCTCTAAATCAAGTAACTCCGTAGCCTCTAATCTTAGCGGCAAGAATATTAAAATTTTAACTGATAGCAATAAAGATACCGCTATAAATATCAAAGGCTCAAATTTATATGCCAGTAACGATATACACCTAAACACTCATAATCTATTTATCGATGCTTCCCAAGATAGCTATGAGGCTAAACAAAGCTCTAAAACCCTAAGCGGAAGAGTATCTGCTACCATGTATGGAGGCGGAGGAGGAAGCGCAGGGCTTGATTACTCTAAAAGCAATATGAAAGAAGAAAGCCTTAGCCACAATAACGCTAAAGTTTATGCAGGACATAATATATACGCCTTAGCTAGTAACGACGCTTTAATAAAAGGAGCTAACCTTAGAGCGGATAACGCTTTAGCTTTAAAGGTAGGACATGATCTAAGCCTTCATAGCTTAAGAGATAGCTATAATTACGATAGCAAATCAAGCTCTATAGGGGCAGGCATAGGCATAAGCGGAACTAAAACAAACTCCGATCCGGACAATCCCTATGACATAAGCAATAACATAGTAAGGTATTCAAATTCTAAGCTTTCAAGCATAAACGCCAACTACTCCAGATCCAAATCAAGCACTACGGTAAAACAGACCGTGCTCTCAAGTATAACCGCTAAGCAGCTAAACATAGAAGTAGGAGCCAATACCGATCTGAAAGGATCATTAATAGCTGCAGGCTACTATGATGAGAATGGAAATTTCATAGATAACGGCAAGCTTAGATTAAAAACAGATACCCTAACTTTTTCAAATTTAAGCAACACTAGATACGACAAATCAAATTCTTTAAGCATAGGAACGAATTATGCTTTTAAAGATCCGCAACAAGGAGGGGGAAGCGGAAGTAAAGATGGAGGCAGCCAAGACCAAAGTTCGCAAGCCAAAAGCGGCACGAGCTTGCAAGCTAAAAAGAACGATACCGACCCTAAATCTAAAATTTCATCGATTAACTACGCTAATAATAGAAACCTATCCTACTCTATGAGTAAGAGCCTAGCTACTATAGGAAAAGGAGAGCTTATAGTAGGAGATAAAGATATAAGCTCTTTAAGCAAAGATGAGCTTGCTTCTTTACAATCCGATCCTAACAATAAGGCTCTATATAACTCAGACGATCTTAGAAGATTAAACAGAGATAGCTCCAAGCTAAGCAAAGAGCTATACTCTACCAAGCTAAGCTCTAACGTTGATGCAAGCGTGGATATGAGGTTGTTTAGCGAAGGGGGAAGGAATGAGATAAAGGATGAGCTTAATAGGGGGAGTGCGATAACTAAGTCCTTAGAGATGCTTATAAAAACGGGCGATCTTTCTTTCAATGAAAACGTAGCGGAATATGCAAACGCTTATGAGTTAAGCAAGGCTTACGGCAAAGATTTAAGCTCGGTATTAATGGATGAAAAAGTAGGCATCAACACTAAAGAGCAGGTAATAAAATCTCTGATAGATGCCTATGCCAAAGCCAATGGTTTAAATTTAGAAGGTATTAAAGTAAAACTAATATCCGATGCCAATGCAAAGGGCAAAAATGATGAGTCTTTCAAAGGGAATTTTGACTCTTTAAGCAAAACTATCACTTTAAATTTAGCCAATACGTCGGATATAAAAACATTTGCTCAAACCCTAGGACATGAGCTAAGCCATGCTATAGACTACAAAAAAGGACGCTTTATCCCTGGCGGCGAGGCTATGAATAGATATGCCGATATAAAGGGCGATCACTTTGCGGACTATTTCGAAAGAGGCTTGGATATAACGGGCTCGAAAATAAATTTGCAAGACAAGCTGCCGAGCTACGATAAATACGACAAGATCAATAAGGCTCTGCTAGAACATAATCTTAAGAATTTTAATGGCACGGATAAGAGATGGAGCGATAATGCGGATATAAATAAATTAAACCCAAACAATCAAAATGATATATTAGAAATAATGTCAAAATCGGCTATGGACGATTATAACCCAACGAATAGAATTGTATATGTTGATCACGCAAATATAGATAAAGATGGAGCTTTTACAAATACATATAAATATAAAAACACAAAAGATACAGCAATATTATTACAAAAGGAAATTTCGCAATTAGATAAATACAAAAATAATCCAAATATGCCTATTGAATTATCTATGTGCTATATCGGTGGAAGCGATATTCAAAAAGAATTAAGTTTATTAGAGCCAAATAGAGAAATTATAGCTTATGAAGGTTATTATGCTACACAATTAGTTTATTATATGCCCATATTAAATCCAGGCTCGGGAAAAGTCATATATAAAAATGGTAAAGTTATTTATAGAGATAGCAATACTAATTTCATAGATAGAATTTTTAATCAAAAAATAAAGAGATAAAATGAGATTGTTAAAAAAGATTTTAAAAATAGTCTTTTATTTGGTATTAATTATTTTTACATTACTCCTAATTCTACCGTATGTGCTAGATAAAAGCAAATGTTTATTTGCGGAAACACGACTTTTAGCTAAGCTAAAAGAAGCAAATGAAACTAAAAATTTATTGTTGTTAAACGATATTGCCTTTGATAGTAGAGTTTGCGGACAAAAAGAAATTTATAACCAAGCTTCTAAAATGATATGCGCGGATTTTAACTATGATAATTTTATAAAAGAATTAAATGAAGCAAATAAAACGAAGAATAAAAGGAAATTAAAGGAGTTGGATTTGCAATCTCACAGATGTATAGACGATATAAATATAAGCAATCAAATACAAGATAAATTTGAATTATATAAGTTATATTGGCGAGAACAAAAATGACAAGTCTAAGAAAATTTTTACAACGATACAAAAATATTATCCTATTACCATTTTTGCTAATTATTTCGTTTTTTGTTTTTCGTATGATTTATACGGAAGCAATTAGTGAGTGCGCTCCAATGAGGCTTTTTTCAAAAAATTCTCTACGCAATAGCAATCATGCTGAGTTAAAAGCAAAATGCATAAAAAAGCTTTGGAAAATAACGATAATCACCTTATTATGCAGTATTTTAAAAGAGAAACGAGCGAGTGCCTCGAAATTATTGATGAATCGTCAAAAATCCCACATAATTTGATTAGGGTTAATAGCTTTGAAGAGTGGAAAAAATTAAGACTTACAGATACCGACAATATAATTTGTCCTATCGGTAATTCTAAAAAGAGCGATATTGGCAATGAAAGCAAATAAATTCACAAATTATTCAAATTTACGAAGTTGGGGCTGCTCATCAAGCAAAATATTAGCCACAATTTGAAGCGTAAATTTTAAAATTTGCTATCTTGCGCCGCGCGTTTTTTGCGACTGCATATCCGATAAATTTTAAAATAGCGCCGCAAAAGACGCCGTCAAAAAAGCAAAATTTAACGCGAAATTTTATATAATCTCACGATTTAATGCGAGGAGATAGGATGAATAAAAAGGCGTATTTCGGGAGTTTTGGCGGGCAATTCGTGCCGGAGACGGCAATGTTTGCGCTTGAGGAGTTGGAGGATGCGTACAACACCATAGCGCAAACGAAGGAATTTCGCGACGAGCTGGGTTACTTGCTGCGCGAATATGCTGGGCGTCCGACGCCGTTATATCACGCCGCGCGCCTTAGCGAGCACTACGGGCATGAAATTTATCTAAAGCGCGAGGATCTTAATCATACGGGCGCTCATAAGATCAATAACGCCCTTGCGCAGGCGCTGTTAGCTAAAAAGATGGGTAAAAAAAAGGTCATCGCAGAAACTGGCGCAGGCCAGCACGGCGTGGCGACGGCGACGGCAGCGGCGCTATTTGGGCTAGAGTGCGACGTGTATATGGGCGAGACCGACGCCGCGCGCCAGCAGCTCAACGCCTTTAGGATGCAGCTTCTGGGCGCAAATTTAATCAAAATCGGCACCGGTCTTAAAACGCTCAAAGAGGCGACCACCGCGGCGATTCAAGCATGGGTCAACGAGGTCGAGAGCGTATTTTACGTCATCGGCTCGGCGGTCGGGCCGCATCCGTATCCTAAGATGGTTAGGGATTTTCAAAGCGTCATCGGCACCGAGACCAAATCGCAGCTTGCGAGCAAGGGGATCAAAGCCGATTACGTCCTAGCCTGCGTGGGCGGCGGAAGCAATGCGATAGGAATTTTTAGCGCGTTCGTGGACGATCCCGCCGTGCAACTCATCGGCGTCGAGGCGGGCGGCTTGGGCGCACATACCCCTTATCACGCAGCGACCATTACCAATGGGCGCGCGGGCATCATCCACGGCATGAAAACGATCGTACTGCAGGATAAATTCGGCATGATCGAGCCTGTTCACAGCATCTCGGCGGGGCTTGATTATCCTGGAGTGGGTCCGGAGCACGCGCATCTGCACGAGATAAGTCGCGCAAAATACGAAGCGGTAACCGACGATGAGTGCATCACGGCGCTTAAACTGCTCTGTAGGCTCGAAGGCATCATCCCCGCGATCGAAAGCGCGCATGCGTTAGCGTATTTAGAAAAGCTCTGCCCGCAGCTAAAGGGCAAAAAAACGATCGTCGTAAACGTAAGCGGCAGGGGCGATAAGGATATGGATACCGTGATGAATTACAAAAAAGGAACGATTTATGGATAAGATCAAGGCGGCCTTTGCCGGCAAAAAGGCGAACATCGGCTATATCGTGGCTGGCTATCCGAGCCCAGCGCATACGAAGGAGTTTTTATCAAATTTAGACGAAAGCGCAATCGATCTGCTTGAAATCGGCATCCCGTATTCCGATCCGCTCGCAGACGGCCCGGAAATTTTTAAGGCGAGCTTCTCCGCGGTGCAAAACGGCGTAAACGCGGAGAAGGTATTTGAAATTTTAAAAGGGGTGCAAACGCGCAAGCCGCTTGTGTTTTTGGTCTATTACAACGTGATCTTTGCCTACGGCGCGCGCGAGTTTGTAGCGCAGGCGGCGCGCTACGGCATCAGCGGACTAATAATCCCCGATCTGCCGTATGAAGAAAACGAAGAAATTTTCGCGCTTTGCGAGGAGTTCGGTATCGCGCTCATCCCGCTTATTAGCGTTACGAGCGAGCACCGCGCCGCGCGAGTTTTGAGCCGCGCGCGGGGCTTCATCTACGGCGTGGGCGCTATCGGCGTGACCGGAAGCAAGCAAACTCCGATCTCGCGCCTTAAAAATATGGTCGCAGATCTTAAAAAAATGAGCGATCTGCCCGTGGCGATCGGCTTTGGTATTCGCACTGCCAGCGACGTTCGCGCCACGAAAGAATACGCAGACGGCGCTATCATCGGCACTGCGATCGTAAATTTATGCGCGAACTACGACGGGCGCGAGCTACAAAACAAGATCGCCGAACTTTTTAATTAACGGAATAAGCATGAAAAAGATATTTTTGATTTTAATCGCAAATTTTTGTCTCGGCGCTAATCTAATGCAATATGATCTTTTCAACCACGACGACAGCGTGGACATCGCCTTGGCGTTTGACTCCGCATATAAGCCCGACATCGTTCGCAGCGTCGATGGACAGTCGATGAGCCTTATTTTAAAAGGGCTTGGCGGCGATGAGAAATTTAACGAAATGCGCACCAACCAAAAGGTCTTAAAAAGCTTTACGATAGCGCCTAAGGGCAAGGATATCGAGATAAATTTCCCCACCGGCGCTGATCTGTCGGTCGATGCTCTTACTCAAGACGGCAATCTCAAGCTCATTTTGCGCGTAAAAAACCCCGCTTTCGATCAGAGCAAGATGAGCGTAAAGAGCGAGGCGAGTGAGACGGCGCAAAGCGGTAGCAGCGGGGTTTCCGTGATGCCGATAATCGTAGCGTTACTGCTTGCGGCTGCGGCTTTCGTCGGCGTGCGAAAATTTTTATCACACAAGCCGCAAAAAAGTATCGACGAGACATGGCGGGTTTTTGAAGACGACGCTAGCACGGAGGGCACCGATGTGGACGTGACGGGCATAGATGAAATTTTAAACGACTCCTCTTTTAAAAATCAGAGCGGATCAAAGAACCCAAATTATTCTGACGCGCAGGAGTTTGCGAAGAAAGATGAAGCCTCTGCTTTAAATTTAAAAAATTCTAACGACTCAAAAAACGTAGATAGCGCAGATTTTTTAAGAGGCGAGAACGTGAGCGAAGAGAGTGCACACGATAAATTTTACGATGAAGTTGCGCGTGCCGAGCGTTCGGAAGCTACGGAGGCGGACGAAAACTATGAGAGCGCCGAGAATATAAGAGCAGCGGATAAAATTTCGCCGCTTAAAGTAAGCCCTGCCGAGAGCGGCGCGATGGAATTTCGCGAGGGAGCAAAAGAAAGATCGGATGCAAAAGAGCCTAAAGTTTCGGCATTTAAAAGCATTTTAGAAAATGAGCTGCTTAGCTCGGATACCGCAAGACCTAGCGACGTGCGAGTAGAGCTGGTGCGCGAAATCGACGAAAATAATGCTGCCGTAGTGCTAAGCTTCGCGGGCAAAAAACATCTAGTGGTGTTAAAAAGCTCCAACGCTATCGATTGATGAGGCGTAGAATTTCGCAACTTGCGGGCTTTGCGACTCATAAAATTTTTGCAATTTGTTAAATTTTAAAAATTGCGGAATTTTATAGCGCTAGAAATTTATGCCACATTTAAGCCTTATCACCAAAAGGTCGCGATGAGGTTTAAATTTGAAAAGAAAGAAGGGCGAAAGCTCGGGTAAGTTTTAAAATTTAACCCGCGCCTCGCCCGTATAAGCTTAATCTAAAATCTTACTTCCAAATCGACGTAGAAATTTCGTCCAGCGCCTACTGCTACAGTATCGCGTGTGCGGTTTGCGTTGATATAATGCTTATCGAAAATATTATTTACGCCAAAGCTCACGTCCGCGCCGTCAAGCACCGAAATAACGCCGTTTTTGATCTTGTAGCTTCCTCTAAAATTAGCGATCGTAAAGGACTTATCTACATAAAAATACTCCCTCCCGCGTGCAAAATATGAAGCGGGTTTGGAGTGAGGTTTGAAATAGTGGCTCACCTGAAATCCTAGACTCAAATCTTGCAGCGGCGAATAATCTATGTTCGCGCTTAACTTTTTGGCGTGGTTATTGATGTTTTCGTGCGTCTTTTTATTGTAAATTCTAAGTCGCTCGAAGCTCGCGCCGAAATCAAAGTCCTGCGTTTGGTAGTTTGAGCTTAGCTCAAAACCATGCCTTTTGGCTTGATCGATATTTTGATACTGCCCGTATTGTTGCGAAAAGCCGCCCGGCGGCACGCCAAGATGCGGTAGCGGCTTAACGTCAATCATATCTTTGATATTGCCGTTAAAGTAGATAAATTTCATATCGAAGTGATCATCCGTAAAAATTTCATCCTGTTTAAAGCTAAATCCGACCTCGTACTCTTTGACGGTCTCGGGCTTTAGATCGGGATTTGGGATGTAATAATACATTCGGTTGATAGGCCCTGCTTGCGATGTCTCGTGCGGCGTAGGCGCGCGGAAACTCTCGCTGTATCCCGCTAAAAGAGTAAATTTATCAAAGAGCGTATAGGCAATCGCCGCGCGCGGAGAAAATCTGGAATCTTTAAATTTAGCCGATCTGCCTTTGATGTCGCGATCGAATCTATCGTATCTACCGCCTAAGGTAAGCTCTAAATCATCGTGCAAGCGGATCAGATCTTGCGCAAAAAGTCCGTAGCTATTATATTCGTTCGGAAAGGAGGCGAAATCTCTTAGCGCTCCATTTTGGATAAAGATCGCATCCTCCTGCCTATTTTCGTAATCGCCGCCGAAAGCGAAGCTATGATTTAAAAAGCCCGTATCGAATTCCGAGATATTTTTGATCTCTAGTCCCTTACGATCGTCTTTGTTCGTGTAGCTGCCGGTATCTGCGCCGTCGATATAGCCGCGTTTATACTCAGCTCTGCTTTTATAGGCCTTAAAAGACATATCCACTAGCGGGCTTTGCGGCGTAAAGCTCCAATCAAAAACATAATCTCTCTGGCTTAAATTTCCGCTTACGAAGAGATCTGCATCATTTTGCCATAGTGTCTGCCACATCGTGTGTAAATTTTCGTCGTAATCAAAGGCGCTGAAGCTTATGCGGTGATCGTCCAAATTCGCGCCGATCTTAAAAAATCCAGTATCGATATGCTCGTTATTAAAGCTCTTGTCGTAGTCCGGGGCGTAGTACGTGCCGCCGTCTGCGAACTTAACGTTGCCGTAGCTTGCGCGCTTACCGTAGAGTAAAACGTCGATCGGAATTTCCTCTCCCTTGCCGTAGATTGCGCCGCGCGTGCTATGCATATTGTTTGATTCGAGCCTCTGTCCTAGCATCAAACCTACGCTTTTGCCCTCGCTTAGATAATCGCTCGCGCTTTTGGTTTGCATATTTACGATACCGCCGATTGCGCCCGAGCCGTGAAGCACGGACGAGGCGCCCTTTATGACCTCGACGCGCTTTAGGATGTCGCTATCGGTGCGAAAGGATGAGATCATATTCGAGTACATCCCCGCGCTCCTGCGCACGCCGTCTTGCTTGATGATGACGCGCTCGTCGCTTTGATATCCGAATCCGCGGATCTGAAACTGCCTGCCGATCTGACGCCCCATATCCATGCTGCCGTCAACGCCCGGTATCTGCATAATCGAATCGATCACGTTGGTTTTGGCTTTCATATCCTTGGGGGTTAAAATTCCGGCCGAGCCCGCGTATTTTAGGTTATCGACCGCGCTTACCGTCGCTTGCACGACGATTTGGCCTAGATCTTGCGACTTCGTGGCGTTGTTTTCGGCCGCATTCGCTCCGCCTATCGCGCCTATCGCAAGCGGCACCAATAAAATTTGCTTTTTCATGCCCGACCTTTAAAATAAAATTGAAATACATTATTATATATCTACATACTTAAATAAGGTTGAAATTTAATTTCAAAAATATTTGAAATTTGTTTTTATTGGCGGCAAGTATTGTGCCCTGTCTGAGCCGCTTACGCGTTTTGGCTACGTCATGTCTACACTCTATTTGCGCCGTTTCTGTCCCCTCGACTCTGCTCTACCTGTATCCGTTTGTATCGCGTTTCGTCTGACTGCCTCTACGCCATGGCTTCTCGTTGCGATCCGTCTGCGCCGAAATCGAGCGGCTAAATTCGGCGCTTCTATCACAGCAAAGAGTCTAAATTTAAACGCTCGCGATTTGTTTGCGTCTAAATTTAGCGGTCGCCCGCGCGATTTTAAAATTTCGCTTTTCGCAAATTCAGATCGGAATTTATTTGCTTTTTATTTTACAAAGGATAAAATCGCGCCTAAGAGATCGGTCGATCTAGATTATTTCAGGATCTTTTCATGAATAACGTTAAATGGTACATCATCGCAGGCGCCGTGCTAGGCGTGCTGGGTGCGACGCTGGTGCATTTTGGAAACCCGGGCAATATGGGCGTTTGCGTCGCTTGCTTTTTGCGCGACACCACCGGCGCGTTGGGCTTTCACCGAGCTAGCGCGGTGCAATACATCCGCCCGGAGATCATAGGGCTCGTGTTCGGCGGCTTTTTGGCAAGCGTGCTTTGGACGCGCGAGTTCGCGCCGGTTGCGGACAGCTCGCCGTTTGCGAAATTTTTCCTAGGGATTTTCGCGATGATCGGCTGCCTTGTATTTTTGGGATGTCCTTGGCGCGCGTTTTTGCGCCTAGGCGGCGGCGATTTGACCGCGCTAGCCGGATTGGCGGGTCTGATCTGCGGCGTACTCATTGGGTTTTTGCTTAAAAAGCGCGGCTATGAGGCGAGCAAAGAGGCAAGACTTAGCGGCCCGATCGGAATTTTGCCCGTAATACTGGGCGCGGCGCTACTTGCGGCTTTGGTTTTCGGACTCAAAACGGGCGAGGGCGGCGCGCTTTTTATCTCCGCTAAAGGCCCCGGCGCGCAACACGCTGCGGTAGGCATCTCGCTGGCTGCGGGCATTATCGTGGGCGCGGTGATGCACAAGAGCAAATTTTGCAGCGTCGGCGCGTTCGGTAGAATTTTCCGCGGCGATTTCTCGATGTTTTGGGGCGTACTAAGCGTCATCGCGTTTGCAAGCATCGCAAATATCGCGTTTGGACAATACAAGCTCGGCTTCGAAGGCCAGCCTATCGCGCATAACGATTTCGTTTGGAATTTCTTGGGTATGGTGCTCGCAGGTCTTTGCTTTAGCCTAAGCGAGGGTTGCCCGGGTAAGCATCTGGTGCAGGCCGGTACGGGAAATTTAAGCTCTGGCGTCTTCGTCATCGGCATGGCGGCGGGCGCTGCGGTCGCGCACAATTTCTTGCTCGCAAGCTCGGCTAAAGGTATCACAGAGTTCGCTCCTTACGCGGTCGCGATCGGTTTTATTTTCGCGCTTTACGTGGGGATTTTTCAAAGGCGCAGCGCTTAAGGCTGATATTTAATCTCGGAGATCAATCTATACAGAGGCGGCGTATCTAGCCAAGCTCCAGCAGCGTACTTATAAAGAAATACGCTGCCGGAGCAGAGCGCTCGCTGCAAGACTGGCGCAAGCAGCTGGAGATGGAATTTAAGAATTTGTAGCCATATTCATAATGCGATAAAGCAAATGATAAGATAGATTCCGCGCAAAAAAGATTACGATCAATTTTTAAGAGCCGCTCCTTTAAATTTTAAAATTTAAAGGCTTCGCCGTTTGAGGCTTCTTTCATTTAAAACTCTTTAATTATTAATTAAAATCCAGCCATACGTGGCGCTGGGTCTTATCCAAATCAATACCTTTTCTCTTTATAAAAAATTCTTTTATCCTAATGTAATCGTCCATAGTTTCTATCGTAAAGGCGATATCTTTATCCTTGCCTCGGATTATTATATTATCGTAGAATATAAATCTAAGTTGAAATTTAAAAACCAAAAAATATATAAATTTTGAGATGAATAAAAACAAAAATGCAAGTATAGATATGAAAAATACTCTGGAACTACCTGTTTCTATATATTTTCTTACGCCGATAGCTAATACCAATATGCAGATCAATAAAAAAGCGATTATAGTAGCATATGGATCAAATTTTAAGAAAAATCTATAAAAAGCGCCTTGCCTCCTAAGCCACTCATTATCTCTTGCGAAATAGGCTCTTTTTACATCCTTAAGATCATCTAAGAATATAGTTTTTTCGGGCATTTTGTTTGTACAATAAGTAACTCGATCATTATAAAATTTTACAAATTTCTTATTAAAAAAATTTGTAAAATATTCCATTATTATAGGCAATCCGAAAAATGGAAATACTATAAAAAGCTGATTATATCTAGTTTGATTGGGTTCGTATGAATACATAAAAATCATAATTGCAAGCGTGCATACCGTAGCAAGAACTATATAAAAATTCGTCCTATCTTTGAGCACTAAAGGCTCTTTATTGTAATCACTAGCGCAACTCGGATTTTGTTCGAATTTATTAGGTTTTTCGTTTGTATTTATCGTAGAGTCATCCGTGAGTTTTTCAAATTTAGAATTCTTACTATCAGAATTTTCGGCATCAAAATTCCGCCCTGAACCCTGCTCTAAATTTTGACGCCGTTCATTTAGAATTTTCTTTAGCTCTTCGAGCCTCTGTTTTCTATTCATCTTTTATTCTTTATAGCCTATACGAAAATTTGCGGCGGGATTTTATCTAAATTTTTCCCTGTTTTGAGTAGAAAATAGGCTTTTAGCTCCCTGTATTCTTTGCTGCTTAGAAACGAAGCCTCTATAAAAGAACTTTTGTCGTATATCAATATGCTATCATTTATAATATCAAAGCCTAACCCGTTAAAAAGCCTATATAGCAATAAAGGAAAAAAGCTAATCGATATAATTACCGCAAAAATTATCCAAAAATTTTCCTCCCTTCCGTCTATCACTACCGCTACGAAAAAAACTAAAAGCAAGTATATAAAAGCAAATAGCAGCATAAGGCATTTTATCTTTTTTGATATTTCGGGATATGACGGTCCCGTGGTTCTTTTGATACCAATTATATTTGAAATTTTGGTCTCATATAAAACGGCTTCCGTCTTTTTAGAGTATAGAGTTATGTCGTCATTTTTAAAATATATATAGCACTTGCCGCAATTTGAGAATTTATTTAATGCTCTGAGCGGAAAATAGCAATCCAGCAAAACGAGAAATAAAATTTGCTGGGCGGAAAATTTACCGCAGATCGCCATCAATATCGTAGTAATGATATAAATCGCGCCGATGATAGCATTTAAAATTATAGCGTGGTCTTTTATGATTATCGGCTCTTTATCGTAATCACGAGTTTTAGCGCCCCGCGATGAAATACCGCCCGAGTTTAAATTTTGAAATTTTACCTCATTTTTTGAGTTTAAATTCGTGCCGTTTAAATTTGTATCTCGAAAATTTGCGCCGCAAAGATGATCGGGTTGCGATTCGGGGTCTGTTTGATTAAAATTCGCATTTTTAAAGCTTTTGCTACTCAAATTTGTATCGTTTGAATTTAATGATCTGCGATCCGTTGCATCGCTTAAATCAGCATCGTCAAAGATATCGGCGCTAGCGCCTTTTCGCAGCTTTTGCTTTAAGTTCTGGCGCCCCTCGTTTAGAAGCTTTTTTGATTCCTCAAGCCACACTTTATCCAAAAAATATCCTTAAGCTTAGATCGCTCGTATTTTATAACTTCGGGCTTAAATCGCAATAAATCGCGTTCGTTTCGCGCGTTTTTGATTTTATTAAAAGATGTGTTTTGCATTGCGCCGCATGCAGCGCAATGACGGCAGCAAGGGCGCGGCAATGGAAACAAACCGCGTTTTTGGATCGATTTATTTCTTAAATTTTCTTATGAAATCGCTCGCGTCCCGCGCAGCCATTGCAGGGCTCATAACGGCGATCCTGTCGGCTCCCGCGCGTAAGACGGAGGCGAAATTGTGCGGCGTGATGCCGCCTAGCGCGTAGATTTCGCCCGCGAAAAACTCCCGCACGGCGCGGATCAAATTTAGCCCCTTCGGCGCTAGCCCCGCCTTGCAATCAGTCGCGAAGATGTGGCTCAGGCAGATCGCGTTCGCGCCCAGCTCCAGCGCCTCGCGCGCTTCCGCCTCGCTGTGGCAGGAAGCGACCAGTTTTTTGAAATTTGCACGCAAAAACTCCGCGCCGCGCGCCGCGCTAAAGCTCCGCAAAACCCCGAGCGGCAGCCATAAATTTCTCTCGCCTGCCCGCAGCGCAAAATCTGCGAAATTATGCACAAAGATCGCGGGCAGGCGCCTTGCGCTCTCTGCGCTCTGCGTGCCCTCCGCACCCTGCGAGTTTTCCTCCCCTTTTACGCTCTGTAAATTTTCTACGCCCTCTTTACTTTCCGAGTTTTCCGTGTACTGCGCGCTCCACGCACTCCCCGCATTTTTTGCGCTATGCACATCATTCGCATTTTCTGTACTTTGCGCACCCTGCATACTTTCCGCATTTACTACGCTCTGTGCGATCTGCGCCGCGGGTTTTGCTTCGCATACGGCGCCGCCAGGCGAAATTTCGCCTGGCGTGCTATCGTCCGCGCGATTTGCAGCGTCGATAAAATTTTCAGACAAAATTTCATCTAAAACGCAAGCGGAATTTTTAGACCGTATCTCATCCGTAGCGGCACCGTGTCTGCGGGCCGTATCCGCGCAAAGCTCGTTCCTGCCGCTGCCCGAATGTAGCTTTTTTAGCGAAACTTCGTCTGCGCCGCGCTCGTAGAGTGAAATTTTATCCGCGCAGGCTGCGCTCGCGTCCAATCCGTCTGCGAAAGCCCAGGTTTCGCTAAATTGAGCGGCACAGGCTGTATCCGCACAGAGCCCGCTCTTGCAGGCGCGTAAAATTTTACCAAACAGCGCCGCATAGGCCGCTTCGTCTAAATCCTTTTCGCGCACGACGATCTCGCCTACGCCCGCCGCGGCAAAATCCGCTATGCGCGCGAGCAGCGCCGCCTCGCCGCCGCAGAGCGCGCGATTTGTGATGATCGTAATGCGCGAAGCAAGCTCTAAACCCTGCATGCGCCCGCTCCTTTAAACTCAACATCCGTGCGTGGCGCCGCACTCAAATTTAAAATTTTGCCTGCGATGCTAGGGATTAAAATTTTACTTGCTAGGGCGAGCGCCGAAATCCCCGCCATCACGCCATATTTAAAAATTTCGCCCGCCCGAACGGGTGCTGAAATTTCCGCCGCAGCGCTAAAACTCAAAGCGTTCGCCCAGCTCATCGATTTTAGCGACCTTACGTTGCCGCTGCATAAGAACCCAAAGCTCGCGCTGTTTTTAAATTTAAAATTTATGCCGCCCATAGGTTCGGAATTTGCGCTGCCCTTAAATTTTAAATCCGCGTATGTATTCCGAGGTCTTAAATTTACACGCGCATTTTGTAGCTCAAAATTTCCCGCGCGAGCTGACACGACATGGAAAATTTTATCATCCGCCATACCACCATAAATTTTATCGCCGTGTGCGGCGCCGCAAAATTCGGCGCCGTATTTTACGCTACAAATTTTACTTCTGCAC
>ERZ773008.999-NODE-999-length-20281-cov-18.829477_pt1 | contig 20281 bp, 22 predicted proteins | sample MGYA00580664_ERZ773008 | MGnify/ENA primary metagenome ERZ773008 (study PRJEB29015, sample SAMEA2738016) | human oral metagenome | biome: human oral; feature: human-associated habitat; material: dental | place: China | collected 2048 ... | reverse complement strand
CGGGCCCCCGTCAATTCCTTTGAGTTTCACCGTTGCCGGCGTACTCCCCAGGTGGATAACTTAACGCTTTCGCTTAGGAGCATACTGTATATCGCATACGCCCAGTTATCATCGTTTACTGCGTGGACTACCAGGGTATCTAATCCTGTTTGATACCCACGCTTTCGTGCTTCAGCGTCAGTTGTACCTTAGTAAGCTGCCTTCGCAATCGGAGTTCTGCGTGATATCTATGCATTCCACCGCTACACCACGCATTCCGCCTACCTCATCTACACTCAAGCCCGCCAGTATCAATGGCAATTTAGGAGTTAAGCTCCTAGATTTCACCGCTGACTTAACAGGCCGCCTACGCACCCTTTAAACCCAATAAATCCGGATAACGCTCGCATCCTCCGTATTACCGCGGCTGCTGGCACGGAGTTAGCCGATGCTTATTCATATGGTACCGTCATCAACGTACACGTACGCCTTATTCTTCCCATATAAAAGCAGTTTACAACCCATAAGGCATTCTTCCTGCACGCGGCATGGCTGGTTCAGTCTTCCGACCATTGACCAATATTCCTCACTGCTGCCTCCCGTAGGAGTCTGGTCCCTGTCTCAGTACCAGTGTGGGGGATCTCCCTCTCAGGACCCCTACCTATCGTAGCCTTGGGGTGCCGTTACCACTCCAACTAGCTAATAGGACGCATGCCCATCTTTCACCACCGCAGTTTTAATTATTAAATGATGCCATCCAATAATATTATGGGGTATTAATCCAAATTTCTTCGGGCTATCCCCCTGTGAAAGGTAGGTTGCATACGCGTTACGCACCCGTGCGCCGGTTTCCGCCCCCGAAAGGGCTTCTCCCTCGACTTGCATGTGTTAGGCCTGCCGCTAGCGTTCATCCTGAGCCAGGATCAAACTCTTCATCGTTAAATCTTTAAATCTCTTTTGACTCGTATAAAGCCCGCTTAGTCTAAATCTTTCTGTGCTGTATTATCAATATTTCTTAATGAACTTGTCGCTCTTTTCGCGGGTGCAAAGGTATAAACTTTTTCCCTTTCTACCAAATATTTTTTTAAAATATTTTTTCGGCTTCATTTGTCACCCTCATCTTTTTTGCGGGTGCAAAGGTACAACCTTTTTTTCATTCCACCAAATGTTTTTTAAAATATTTTTTTCTTCTTTTTATGAGCGTCGCTCCCTTCTCGAAAGCGGGTGCAAAATTACAACAAGTTTTTCAATTGACCAAATGTTTTTTGAAATATTTTTAAATTATTTTTTAAATGGTTGAGGGTCAGTTAGATTGAAGACGTTTTAAATAGAAAGAAAAGAAAGATAAGTGAACAATCCGCTCTTTAGGGTTGTATAACTTAGGGCAATAATGTACCTTTGTTGGTCGAAAAGAACTCACTTCTGAGCATTTGATGCTCACATAAATAGTCTTAATAATTAAAAACTGAAAGACTATATTTGAAAAATCGTTGATAAAAACCGCTAAAGAAGAAATCAAAAAGTATGAGCAGACAACTAAATTTTTATGCTACGGATGCCGATAGAAAAATCATAGCAGATATATTGCGTGAACATTTTGGAGAAATGATAGAAGTTCCCTCTCCGAAAGATAGCCTACAACCATTTGAAGATATCATAGATAAAAAACTTTACCTCCTAACGGATGCGGAGGGTAAGGAACATATTACCTATAGGGAGCATATTTATCATGACCTAAGGAAAGCCCTTGTATTGGATGAATATAATAGTTCTATATTAGAATATTCTACAGCTTTCAAAAGTCCCTCAGGAGCCTATGTAAGTGGACGTTTTTACACTTGTACGAATCATAAAGATTTTTCGGCAAAAGTAGCAAAATTCTTTACCAAACTTAAAAAGGTATTTATCTACCTGAAGCCTCAAAGACTTTATATTTCAAAAAACATAGACTTGGATAGCGCCTTATTCCTCTTGTCCAATAAAATCATTAAGCTTAGCATAGATGGCACAAATGAAGTCATACAAGATGTAAAAAAGACTTCTAAAAAAGCTCCATCTGTAAAAGTGATTCCTGACAAGATGAATCTCTTTGATAAGAAATAAGTTTTCTACAATAGTACTACCCTTATTCTTGATTTATCTTGGTAGTATCTCAGCGGTGAGTCCTGCTTGGGTGAGCTTGCTACAGCGGGGAAGGAGGTCTTCGTAAGAGCCTTCTTTTACGGGGCATTTGCCGGAGAAGTGAACCAATACCGCACATTGTTCGGCCTGCTCGTAGGTATGGTCACATATTTCTATAAGAAGCTCTATTACATAATCGAAGGTATTGTAGTCATCGTTGTAGAGCATGATTTGGTAGTTATCGGCTTGCTGGGTGAGGAGCTCTTCTTGGCTCTCTTTTTGGGGAGTAGGTTGTGTCTGTGGCATAGCTATTGTTTTTTTCCTTTGTTATTCTTCTTGCTGCTTTTTTTCTTGTCTCCAGCACGGAAGAAAGCACGCTTGGCAGCGCGTTCTTCAGCCTTTTTCTTGGAGGTATCATGAGCTTTAGCAAATACCTTATCATTGATCATTACCTTGGCTTGGAAGTACTTGGTATGTCCCTTATAGGTAGGATCTTCTTCGGAGACAAAAGCAATAGTTTTGTGATACTTTTGAGCCCATTCGACCATGAGAGACTTATAACTGATGACCTTGTTCTCCAGATCGCGCATGCTCAGGTTGGTATCTATGAGTATACGGTGAATAAATTCGGTAGCTTTGCTATACCCTCTATCCAAGTAGATAGCTCCCACGAGCGCCTCCAACAAGTTCCCCGCAATATTGCCACTGAGGAGGGTACGCTTATCGGCAAGGAGATATTCCCTCAGGCGGAGGTCTTCTCCGATTTGGTTAAGATTCTCGCGCCTTACCATACGGGTGCGCATTTTGGTCAGGTCGCCCTCATTCTTATCAGGAGCCTGTAGGAAGACAAAGTGAGCGATGACCGCCCCGAGGATGGCATCGCCAAGGAACTCCAAGCGCTCATAGCTGATATGAGGTTGGGCACTATCGGTACGTACTGTGCCGAGGGTAAAAGCCTCTTCGTAGTAATGAATCTCCTTAGGAGGGAAGCCCAGAAGTTGCTCCATCTTATCAAAAAAAATCCCGTCTTTTTTTTTAAAACGGGATAAGAATTTATGAAAGATATTCATCTAATCTATTTTTTTAAATAGCACACATGCATTATGTCCTCCAAAACCAAAAGTATTACTCATAGCGACATTGACTGTACGTTTTTGCGCTTTGTTAAAAGTGAAGTTGAGTTTTTGATCGATATTTTCGTCTGGATTCACGAAGTTAATCGTAGGAGGAATTGTTTGGTGTTCTATAGCTAGTACGGAAGCGATGGCTTCAACAGCGCCTGCTGCTCCGAGTAAGTGTCCTGTCATGGACTTAGTAGAGTTAAGGTTAATTTGGTAAGCATGCTCTCCAAATACCTCTTTCACCGCCTTCGTTTCAGCTATATCTCCTAGAGGTGTAGAGGTACCATGTAGGTTGATGGCATCTACCTCTTCGAGGGATACCTTAGCATCGGCAAGGCAGTTAAGCATTACGGCCTTGGCGCCCACTCCTTCGGGATGTGGGGCAGTGAGGTGATAAGCGTCGGCAGAGAGACCTCCTCCGGCGAGTTCACAATATATCTTGGCGCCACGAGCCTTGGCATGTTCGTATTCTTCTAAGATAAGAGCTCCAGCTCCTTCGCCGAGGACAAATCCATCACGAGTGACATCATAAGGGCGGGAAGCTGTTTTATACTCATCATTACGAGTAGAGAGTGCGTGTAGGGCATTGAATCCCCCGATACCAGACTCATTGACAGCTGCTTCAGATCCTCCAGTGACGATGACATCGGCATAGCCCAGGCGGATATAGTTTAGTGCATCAATCAGCGCATTAGCCGAAGAGGCACAAGCAGAGACTGTAGCGAAGTTAGGACCACGGAGCCCATGACGGATAGAGATCATACCAGGAGCGATATCGGCGATCATCTTAGGGATAAAGAAAGGATTGAAGCGAGGAGTACCATCGCCCTTACCAAAGGCAAGCACTTCCTCTTGGAAGGTCATCAGCCCGCCAATACCAGCCCCCCAGATAACTCCGATGCGGTCTTTGTTTTCCTTTTCTAAGTCAAGAGATGAGTTCTTGATAGCTTCATCAGAAGCGACGATCGCCATTTGGGTAAAACGGTCCATCTTGCGCACCTCTTTTTTATCAATAAAATCGGTAGGCTCGAAGCCCTTCACCTCACAGGCGAATTGAGTTTTGAACTTAGAAGCATCGAAATGAGTAATAAGGTTTGCCCCACTCACACCGTTGAGTAGGCCATCCCAATAAGCTTCCAAAGTATTACCAATAGGAGTAATGGCTCCTAATCCGGTTACAACTACACGTCTTGTTTGCATACTAATTGAGGTTTTTCCATTAAAGTTTGTAGTCCCTACATATACCAAACGGGGAGTTGCCTCCCCGTAGAGCATTTTTCAAGCGAGTAATGCTATTGTTTATTATCTTCAATATACTTAATAGCTTGTCCCACGGTTGAGATGTTTTCAGCTTGGTCATCAGGGATCTGAATGTCAAATTCTTTTTCGAATTCCATGATCAATTCCACAGTATCCAAGGAATCAGCTCCCAAATCATTGGTGAAACTTGCCTCAGATACTACTTCGGTTTCATCAACTCCGAGCTTATCCACGATAATAGCTTTTACTCTTGATGCGATGTCTGACATAACTTTAAATTTTAATTTAACTCGTTGCAAAAGTACTAAAGTTTTTTTTATTACACACTACTTTGTTGAAAAAAAAGCGTTTTATTCAGTTAAATACTTGTTTATCAGAATTTTAAATTTAATTTTTTAGCTGTTTTAGCTGTAAAAAATTATTAATTCTTTGTGAAAAAACTATGTAGAATCATTTCATTTAAGCGGATAATTCCTTTTTTTGCTTGCAAAGGCATGAAAAATGAAAAAAAATTTATACATTTGCCCATTATTATTTATCGCTTATGAGATTTCTTTTTCTTACCCTTTCCCTACTGAGTTTTGGGAGAGGACACAGTCAAAACTTCACTATAGATGGGAATGTGAGCAGTCCATACGAAGGGAAAATATACCTATGGTATGGAGACAAGGTAGACAGTACCACGGTGGTGAACAAAGAGTTTCGCTTCAGCGGTGAGGTAGGCTACCCTACGAAAGCTTCCCTTTCGATAAGTCGTAAGTTCAAGGACACAGGGTTCTTTGTCCTGGAGGCGAGCAATCTTTCGGTGGATATAGCCATAGAGAATCGCCACCAAGTATATATCAAGAGTCTCAATGGGAGCCCTTCGCTGACACAAGTAAAGGACTTTTTAGTATATAAGTACAAGAATGCGAGCCTCTCGAACCTTCCAGAGCTGCTGGTGGCGCGCCTGGAGACCATCATCAAGCAGAACCCCAAGAGCCAGTTCGCCGGCATGCTCCTCTCGGAACTTATCACCGATAGAGAGATTCCCTATAAGCAAGCCCAAAGACTGTATAACCTTTTGGACAAGAAGACCCAAGACAAGGAAGACCTTGAGAAGATGGACGTGCTTCTAGGGGCTATGAGCAGAACCCAAGTAGGTAGCCAACTCCCCGATATTTCCTTTGAAACAGAGAAAGGCACTCCAGAGAAACTCTCTTCTGTGAGAAAGAAATACACCTTGGTACTCTTCACTGCCTCGGACTGCATTCCCTGTGTGGAGAACGACCGCCAGTTCGCCAACCTATATAAGGAATATCACCGCTCCCATGGTTTTACCATCTACTCGGTATACCTTGATGGAGAGCGCAACACTTGGCTGGATCACATCCACCGAGAAGGGGTGCGCTGGAGTGCTACCATTGCTCCTAAGAAATTCAAGGACGAGACCCTGAAATCCTTAGGAATCACCGAGATACCCTCGAACTTTCTCATAGATGAGAATGGAAAAATCTTGGCTGTGAACATCACTCCCAAGGGAGTACACCGCGGACTCGATCCCGAGGCAGCAGCCTACGTGCCCGTGCCTAAGAAAGACAAAAAAGGCGCCAAGAAGAATCCACCTTTGAAACCAGTGAACAAGAATAAGAACATCAAAAAAAGAAAATAATGATAGATCCTCAGTACATTGGCTATTTTGCCTCTGTATGTATTGTCCTTAGCTTCGTGATGAAGAAGGTACAACACATTCGTCTTATCAACCTTGTAGGTTGCTTATGCTTTGTCATCTATGGGCTTATGAATACACCCCAGCTATGGCCAGTGATTATTCCCAATGCCCTGATATGTATGGTACAGGTATATTACTTATGGATTAAGAAAGAGGCTCACTGAGCCTCTTTTTTTTCGTTCCAGAAATCAAAATAGTTAAACCACTGAAGGGGATACTTGTGGATCATCTGCTCCATACTGAGAGTAAAAGCCTCCAACAAAGCCTGAGGATCTCGGCTCTTGACCTGCGCCATACGGGCATATAAGTGATAGAGTAAGCCCTTTTCCTTCATCACATAGACAAAAATGACAGGGACTCCCAAGCGAGAGGCAATCAAAAAAGGCCCTGCGGGGAAGAGTGTTTCCTTTCCCAAAAAAGAGGCCGTCAGGTGTTTAGTCCCCTCGAAATAGCGATCGCCCGTAAAACAGATAATCCCATTGTCCTGAAGTGCCTGATGTATCTCAAAAATATGAGACATATCCTCCTTGACAAAGATAAACTTAGGGGTATACTCCTTGAGAGAGACACTCTCAAGATACTCCTTGATAGCTGAGCGCTCCATATCGGTGGTGACCGTATGTATCTGACATTCTACATCTATTTCTCTAAAGAAAGGTTCGGCGACCTCGAAATTGCCTATATGAGCAGAGATGAGTACGCCCCCCTTGTGCAATGCTAAGAGCTTATGCAGCTGCTCCTGACCATCGAACTCATAGGTGAAGCGATGGCGGAGGTTGGAGAAAATAGCGATTTTGTCAATAATTGTTTGCCCAAAGACATAATAATTTCGGTATACTGACACCACGGCTCTAAGCGGGGTATAGCCTAAGCGATGGCGGAAATAACGGTACAGATAGCCATTGGACGTCCACTGAGAGAGAAAATAATAAAGAGCCACAAAGACAAGCAAGAGATACGCTGAGCGTACCCCCAAGTGCTTGATAAGGAATACAAATATCCTATATCCTAAGACATTGCCCTTGGACTTGCCTTGCCATTTGGTTTTGGAGGTCTCTTTACTTTCCATTGATTTTTCGCTCTAAGGTCGCATAGAAGTCATCAAAAGTGACTATAGGTTTGAAATCAGCTTCTACAAGCTTCACGCCAAACTTTTCTTCTATGACCACCACTAAGTCTACATAGTCTAAGCTATCCAAACCGAGGGACTCTCGGAAGTCAGCCGCGGGCTGAATTTTGCTACCCTCGACTTCGAATTCTTCTACTAAAACCTCATTGATTGTTTTAATAATTTCGTCTCTTTCCATTGTATGTATTTTGAGGTGCAAAAATAAGCATTTTTTAGCAGATATGAAAACAAAAACCGCCTTCGTCGTTTTTCTTTCCTCTGAAGGGATACCTCACCGAAGAAAAAAGTACCCTTTTTAGGTGATTTTTATCTCAATTTCTCAGATAAATGCATTTTGAAATATCTGATAATCAATCAACTAAAAAATAATTGATATTTTTTAAAAAAAACTATTGTTAGAATAAAAAAATGTTGTATCTTTGCACCGCAAAACAAAAGCGAGGTCTGGTAGTTCAGCTGGTTAGAATACATGCCTGTCACGCATGGGGTCGCGGGTTCGAGTCCCGTCCAGACCGCTAAAAATTTAGTTGTGTTGTTTTGTGTAATATTTGGTTTTACACAGGTTTATCTAAACCAATGAAAGGCTTTCCTTTGGAAGGCTTTTTTTTATTTTAGGTAATAGATAATAGGTAATAGGGATGTCTTATTCATGTTCTAAAATGGTTGATGATAAAAATATCTATCTTATTAGCAAATAGTCTTAAAAATAATTCGTATATTTGTCTTTGAAAATAAAAAGACATAAAAGTATTGTAAGAGATAAATCTAAGAAATTTGCTATACGAATTGTTCGATTATACAAATATCTGACTCAAGAAAAAAACGAGTTTGTTATCGCTAAACAACTTCTACGCTCTGGAACAAGTATTGGTGCTAATCTCGCAGAACAAGAATTCGCTGTCTCTGAAGCTGATTACCTGAATAAAACCAGTATCTCCTTAAAAGAATGTGCAGAAACTGCTTATTGGCTTGAACTACTTTATGAGGCCAATTATATCTCCTTAAAAGAGTATGAGAACATCCAAAAGGATTGTTCCGAAATTATTAAAATCCTCATTGCTATCGTAAAAAATCTGAAAATGAAAAAACTTAAATCAGATAATAGGTAATAGGTGTCTTGTCCTTCGTTTACCATTGCAATAGTTCCGAGAGAGGAATTTTTCTTTTGGGTTGTCGGCATTCTATGGCACCGGTGAGGGCATCGGGAGCATCGTCATGGGCGTTGCCTCCGGTGCGTAGATAGCCTATTAGGTCGTGGGCAAAGGCAGGAAAGCGCTCCTTCCAGTCCATAGGCATAAGGGTCATGCGCTGCACCGAGGTGGAGCAGGCAAAGATACGTGCAGCCTTGTTCTCCCGTTGGTGAAAGGGGAGAAAGCGAGTGAGAGTATTGCCCATATTGCGGGAGAGTTCTTCTATATTCTGTGAGAAATAATGGCCGCCGTTGTTGCTCTCTATATGACAACGCTCCACCTGATGGCGCATGAGTAGGTCTGAGAGCAGGCACTCGGTACGCTCCATAGGTTCCTGAGTGTAGAGCACCTCAAGGATATAGTTTCCCTCATCGGCCTCCTTGTAGATCAGTGCACAGAGGTAGTCGTTGCCCGAGTCGGCCACATCGATATACGCCACCACAGGAGCATATACAGGGGCAGACTCATATACGGCAAACTCCTGATAGAGCAGACCCTCATTAGGCTGAGGGTTCTGCTGGTATAGGCTCTCGAAGACCTGAGGGTTGCGCTCCTTGAGCGACAGGAGCTTAGGGAGGTCATGGCGCTGAGGCCATAGTGGGGCGCCTATCTCTCGAGGGTCCTTGGGCGAAGGCGGGACGTTCTGTATAGCAGGGAAGGAAATGACCTGCCACCCTAAGGGATTGTTCAGGGCATCATAGTGTCCTTCCTGCTCGAGCAAGCGCCCGGCAAGGTCATCCTCATGCCAGCGTGTAAAGACTAAGAGTTGCTGGCTATCGTTGTGCAAGCGCGTAGTGGCCACTGTATCGTACCAGTCGGCTATATGCTGTCGGATGGTTGGCGACCACGCGCTCAGTGCATCCTTGTAGAGGTCGTCCATGATGAGTACATCCACCGGTTCTCCAGTGAGGGCGCCACCTACCCCGAGGGTCTTGAAGCTCCCATGGTGACCTACTATCTCACACTCATCGGCATTGCGGGCATAGGCACGGTGGTTACTCCTACCCCCATGTGGGGCACCCCCTGCGAGGAAGGTTTGTGGAAACAACTGTTGGTAGCTTTCCTCCTGTAGGATGCGCTGCAACTCACGGTTGAACTTGCGTGCCTTGGTGGTATTGTACGAGACAATAGCGATACGGCACTCAGGGTTGCGTCCGAGCAAGAAAGCTGGAAGGCGGCGGGTAGCACCTTCACTCTTGCCATGTTGTGGGGGCATGGTGATCATCAGCTTCTGGATGCGCCCCATGGCAAACTCGGTGAGTTGGCGGTAGTAGGAGTGGTGGAAAGCCGCTGGAGCAAAGTAAGGAAGGGTATACTGGGTAAAAGCTAAGAGATCCTTCTGGGCAAGTGCCTTTTTGATAAGCCCCTTCTTCACGGTGGGTTTTGCTATAGGAATACGGGTAGGAGGTGATTCCTCGGCGGAGACAGCGATAGCCTCGGTGTCGGTATCGTCCGCCTCTTCTTCCTCATCCAAGACTTCTTCAAAGGGATTATCACCCTCCTCGAGCGCCTCGTGAGTACGCTGTAGGTCTTGGGCGATGATTTCAGCGGCTTTCTGAGCGGGTTTGTCCCAGCCTTCCCACTTGCCGAGGGTAGTGAGTGCGGAGATACGTTCGCGTACAGAGGGATAGATGGTTTTTTCTCCTTGAGGGATGGCATCGCCCTTGGCGATTTCCCAAAGAATGGATTCAGCTTGTTTTTTCAAGGGGTTAGATTTTAGGAGGTTAGGGAGGGGTATAGAGGGGGCGATTTGCAAATCACCTCTACATGTGTGCTATCTGTATGTTGGCTTTTATTTTTTACTTAATTTGCGGCAAAGGTACGATATCACAGGAGAGAAAGTCAAGGGAAGAAGGAGGGAGAAATGAGAAGAGAAATGATCAATGATTAATGAACAATGTTCAATGATTAATGGTTAATGATTAATTTATGTTTCGAGAGTTCTATAAGTTACTAATTTTTAAAATCTACCCTTTTATAAACTCCCATCTAAAATACTCGTTGCATATAATACACAGCCATACCCAAAAGGCGTTAGGTAAAATAGTAATAATAAGATAAGAAAAATAATAAAAGCTCGATTTCTATTTTCGAAATTAAGATACCCCCAAAAAAAAGTCCAAGCCACACAAGTACCTCCCCAACTGGTAAATATCACAAAAACTAATCTCCTAAAAAAACGTATAGGATATTGTTGATAAAAAGATTTTCCTTTAAAATAAGAAGAGAAAAAATATTCTTGAAGCATTTCTGTGTCTCTTGATTCATAAGGATGATAAAGAGAGAAAAATCTTAAAAATAAAAAAGTAATAAAAAATAAAATGATTCCTTCTATTATTGCTCTTTTCATTAGTTGTCTATTTTAAAAGGTTCTTCAAAAATAAGCTCTGTTGCGTAAGATTTTACACCCCTAAAGAGTAAGGTACTTTTTAGCATTCTTCTATTGATATTCAAAGAGTAAAAATTGTCCATCTTTATTAGGATAAGTAACAATTCTCTTACTTCCTCTTACAAAATAAAACTCTCTGATTGTATCTATACCATCTTCATTACTGTCGATAAGATAGTTATTATCTCTATCTATTCTTAGGTAATAATTCATATCTTCATCAATAGGGTTAGTATTCCTTCTTAAAAGATAATCTTTGCTATAATAGATATAATCATCAGAAAGAGCCCTACAATAGTCTGTAATATCTCCTAATGAATCATAGCGTGTTACATTTATTAATTTTCTTTTTCTCCAATTATATATAATATACTTATCATAGGGGTCATTGTAATCTTCATTTACTTTATATCTTTTCCTGATAAAATTTACCTTTGCAAGATCATCTTTATAGGTACAACCTCCTATATATAAGGCTATTGCTAAAAACAAAAGATTCTTTTTCATAGAATTGTTATTTATTGGTGGTGTAATATGCGGTATTTCTTTATCTTAACATGAGTTCGATGTAAGTATCTTATTTTCAAAAATTTCTCTTCAGCCATTTTGAGGAGGCAAGAGGAGTTTTTTATCAATAATTAGCCTTCCTTTTATCAAACACGCATTTTATTTGTGAAATCTACCCTTTTAAAAACTTCCATCTAAAGTACTTGTTGCATATAATACACAGCCATACCCAAAAGGCGTTAGGTAAAATAGTAATAATAAGATAAGAAAAATAATAAAAGCTCGATTTCTATTTTCGAAATTAAGATACCCCCAAAAAAAAGTCCAAGCCACACAAGTACCTCCCCAACTGGTAAATATCACAAAAACTAATCTCCTAAAAAAACGTATAGGATATTGTTGATAAAAAGATTTTCCTTTAAAATAAGAAGAGAAAAAATATTCTTGAAGCATTTCTGTGTCTCTTGATTCATAAGGATGATAAAGAGAGAAAAATCTTAAAAATAAAAAAGTAATAAAAAATAAAATGATTCCTTCTATTATTGCTCTTTTCATTAGTTGTCTATTTTAAAAGGTTCTTCAAAAATAAGCTCTGTTGCGTAAGGTTTTACACCCCAAAAATGTTGTAGGATAAACCATTCTATAAAAAATCTTTCAGAATGAACCATTATATCTAATACGTCCAAGCCAAAATGGTCTTGTAAGTGATATTCGAAAACGCCTTCTTTTGTCTGATCATTATAGGATTTTAGATAGATTTTATATGTCCATATCCCATGAAAAAGAAGCGAAAAAGACATTTTAATATTAGAAGGAGGATCTCCTTTGACTTCATTTATGATAGAAAATCCATCCTTCTTACCGAAATCAAAATTTGGAGGACTTACTTTGGGGTGCTTATTGCTAAAAAGTTCGTATATCTCTCCTAAATCATCTCCTTGTAGCTCAAGCGTACTTATATTCTTTTCATTTTTTATTATATTTTTTAGATGATAAGAGGTATTAGCTATGAAATTTTGTATGGGCTTCATTTCTCTTGCCAACGAATGTAGTTCTTTTGAAACTTTCACAATCTCATATCTGTTAAAATTTCCTTCCCTATCTTGAATAAAAAAATCTTTTTCCCCCTTAACCGCTTCTGTACATAGTAGTTCGAAATAGGGCTTTGCATAATGTCCTAAAGAAAGAAGTCCTTCTGTTATTAATTTCTCCTTTAGTATCTTTTTATCCACTCCCTTATATCCCATAATAGATTTGTAAACCTTATTGAAATCATCTTTTTTTACATCCCCTTCATCTGTACCTATTTTTTGTCCTTGTCTTAGGATTCCCTTATGAAGCTTGTCCTTAATAATAGCTTCGCTCCAATTAAAATCAAAATCAGCATAGAAGAGGTCATCACATAGGTTTCCTACTTTATTTTTTCCTAATTTTCTTTTGCCTTGTGCTATCAAAAAGGGATAGGTTGTATTTTTTATTTTTGCCTTGATACATACTTTTTTTGAAGGTTCTTTGAAGTATGGATATATGGTAAATTCTTTGAAAGATTCCTGAAATCCTTTGAGTTTATTAACTCTTATTCTTGCCTCTTTTCTCCCTTCAGATAAAGATAATTGTATATACTCATTACCATCGAACTGAGCAGACCATTTAAGTTGTTGGAGTTCTTCAGAAGTAGGAAGCCTTGAGAAGCCTGTAATCTTATAAATGTAGATATTATTCCTTTCGATGGCACTAACTAATTCTCCTTTTTCATCAAAAGGTCCTGCTACATTAGTAACCAATAAAGGAGGTTTCTGTTCTTCACCCAATACCTCTCTTTCATATTCTTCATCGGTGGTGTCCTCAAAGACAAAATTCTGACCTGCGGTAATAAACTTTAGGTTATAGGTCTCTGTGGGGGTGTTGCCAGGCATCTTGCCTGTTATCTGTATAGTGGAGCGAAAGAGTAAAGGAATGCTATCTTCTAAGGTAGTTGTTTCACTTAGTCTGCTCCACTTTCCTATAGAGAGCACTTGGAAACCATCTTGGAAGATGAAATTTTCTTTCTTACATTCCTTTTCTGTAGCAGAGGGATTGTCATCAATAGTATTCCATGCTACGCCTCCTTTTAGTATACCGCGATGTAGACCACAGAGGAACTCTGCACTGTCTACTACAAATAGTTGGCTACACTTGCGGATAAATTCTCTTTTTGCTTCTTTATACCTTTCTCTCTCGGAGGTATCTTCATCCATAAGTATAGTATAGGTTTCTCCTGAGAGATACTGCTGGAGTTCCTCTACCATATGGAGCTCTTCTTGAGTTAGTTTTTTCATAGTGTGGTTTTTTATAAATATTCAATTATATCCATAAGATTTCAAAGGACAAAGTTATATTGTTTTTCTTAAAAACACAAGTGATTTGTCTAAAAAAATAGTTAAAAACCAAAATCTTTATCTTCTCTATTACTTTTAAATATACTTTTGTGATTTTTATTAAAAACAATATTTTGCTTTTTTAATTTCAAACATATGATTTAAAAATTTCATTATGTTTAGAAATACGATATTGTTGATAAATTTTTATCATTTTTCGTTTGCCTGCATGAAATTATTTTATATTTTTGCAGTGTATTCTAAGAATGTAAAACCACTTAGTGTGTTTGGGATCGAAGAGTATTTGGTATTTGTTGTGTATTTTAAACATCAATCCTATGATATTATGTAGAAACATTTTCCCCTTATTACGTATCTCTATATCGATAAATGATCAAAAAATAAGCCTTACTCCTGGAGGAAGTGTAGAAATGCCTTTGGAGAAGAACGATCACTATGTCATAGAGATAGTATCCCCTCTGCTGCTTAAGAAGAATAGTAAGACAGTGAGCGATCTACACGAAAATTCTGTCATAGAGATAAAAACCTCCCTACCAGATAGTTACTACTTACTGATGGGAGGTGTATCGTTGGTTATCTGTGTTTTATTCTTTCTCCAAATGGTACCTGCTATTATCTTCGGTATGGTACTACTCCTCTATATATTTCCTATAGTGTATCATACCTTTGTCAAAGCAGATGAGTATTTTTCCATTTGTGTGAAGTAATTATTTCCTTTTCCCTAATCGCAATGCATTGGCAATTACACTCACGGAGCTAAAGCTCATTGCCAAAGCGCCAAGCATGGGAGAGAGCAGTATCCCAAAGAAAGGATAGAGTACTCCGGCGGCGATGGGTATCCCCAAGGTGTTGTACACCAAGGCGAAGAAGAGGTTTTCTCGTATATTCTTCACCACGGCCTCACTGAGCTTCTTGGCCTTGACAATGCCGCTGAGCTGTCCCTTAACCAAAGTGAGCTGAGCACTCTCTATAGCGATATCGGTACCTGTGCCCATGGCAATTCCCACATCCGCTTGTGCCAAGGCCGGCGCATCGTTGATCCCATCACCGGCCATGGCTACGACCTTCCCCTGCTGTTGGAAGCGCTTGACTTGCTGTTGCTTATCCTCGGGGAGCATACCCGCCTTGTAGTGGGTAATGCCGAGCTGCTGGGCTACTGCCTGAGCGGTGAGAGGATTGTCCCCTGTGAGCATAACCACGGTAACTCCCTGCTCTTGTAAGTCCTTGACCGCTTGGGCGGCATTATCTTTGATCTTGTCCGCTATGGCTACCGCTGCGACGACTTCCTTCTCTATGGCAAGGAAAGAGAGTGTCTGCCCTTGGCGCTGTGCCTGAGCCACTTGGCTAAGCTGTTCCTCGCTCAGGGAGGCGCCTATCTCCTGCATCAATCGGTCATTACCGAAGTAGTAGTGCTTACCCTCATAGGAAGCCACTACGCCACGCCCTGCTAAGGCCTTGAAATCGGTCATAGGCAAGGGAGTCACTCCATGTTCCACCGCATAGGCATTGGTAGCCTTAGCCAAAGGGTGTTCGCTGGCTTTATTGACTCCATAGAGAATCGGCCATAATGTCTGCTCCTCATACCCTGCCCAAGGAATGAGTGCCCTGAGACTGGGTTTGCCCTCGGTAAGAGTACCTGTCTTATCTACAATGAGGGTATCGACCTGCTTCATACGCTCCAAGGCCTCTGCATTCTTGATAAGGATTCCCTGACGTGCCCCCTGAGAGACCCCTACCATCACCGATACCGGTGTGGCCAAGCCCAAGGCACAGGGACAAGCGATAATGAGCACCGATATGGCATTGACCAAGGCATACTCCCAAGCATGTTCCTTGGCAAAGACCGCCCAGAGAATGAAAGTCAGCACCGATATGGCTATGACTGTAGGCACAAAATAAGAGGAGATACGGTCGGCCAATTTCTGTATAGGTGCACGACTGGTGGAAGCCTGCTGTACCATGGTGACAATTTGCGAAAGCAGTGTATCGCTACCCACCTTATCGGCTTGCATGACAAAGGCCTGAGCGCCATTGATCGTACCGGCAGAAACTGCCGCTCCTACCTGCTTCTCTACCGGTAGAGGCTCTCCTGTAATCATACTCTCATCGATGGTAGCCTCCCCTGTGGTGATACGGCCATCTACAGGAATCTTAGCCCCGGGTCTTACCCTGAGTAGATCCCCCTTGACTACCTCCTCCACGGGCACCTCCACCTCGTGGTCACCCACGAGCTTTATAGCTGTATTGGGCGCCAACTCGAGCAACATGCGTACGGCCTGTTGGGTACGGTTGTGCGCATTGGCCTCCAAGAGTTGGCCTAAGATGACCAAGGTCAAGATCACCGTAGTTGCCTCAAAGTAAAGCGGTACTGAACCATGTTCCTTGAACTGCTCTGGCAGGCTCTCAGGCACACAGAGTGCGACCACACTGAATAGCCAAGCGGCGGCAGCGCCTATGCCTATAAGGGTGAACATATTGAACCTTAGGGTCTTGATACTCACCCATGCTCGAGAAAAGTACGTCCATCCGAAATAGAAAACTACCGGCAGGGATAGGGCAAACTGTACCCAGTTCCAATAGCTCAGTGGCATGAGCTTATACATAGGATTGTCATGCCACATCCCCCCCATGGCGATGATGAAGATAGGCAGGGTAAAAGCCACTGCCCCCCAGAATTGGCGGCGTAGCTCTTGGCGCTTGTGATCCTCCTGATTGCCCTGCTTGAGGCTTTGGGCAGAGACCTCTTCGACCAAGTCCATTCCACAAACAGGACAATGGCCAGGATGGTCGTAGGTCTTGTTTCCCTCACAGCGCATCGGGCAGTAATATACCCCTGTCCCCTTGTGGGTAGAGGCTTGAGGCTTAGCAGCAGAAGTAGCCTCCTCCAAGGAGGTTACCAAGGTGTAATGAGTACCCTCCAAGGCGGTTTTAAGCGTTTCAAAAGGCACATGTTGGCTCATCTCCACTACAGCGGTTTTCTCCTTAGCATTGGCCACGACCTTGCTGACACCCTCTATAGCCTCCAGACTCTTTTTGACGGTCATCTCGCAGCCGCTACAACTCATGCCCTTTACATAATAGGTGTTTGTCATCATGTCAGTCTTTTTTAATAGTGTAATCAGTACCTTCTAAGGCTTTTTGGAGTGCTGGCAAAGGCACTTCCTTAGGGGCTTCCACAAAAGCTTTTTGCTGGTCGAAATCCACCCTAACGGCAGTAACGCCTGACACTTTAGACAATCTTTCTTCTACAGTGGCTGCACAGCCTGTGCAACCCATTCCTTTGATAGTATATACTTGCATGATATTAATTTTATCACCCCTTTTATTTGCAAATATTGTGCCAAGTTAATGATCAATGTTTAATGATTAATGTTCTTAAAAATTGCTTGACAAATGGCCGTTATTTTTGTACCTTTGCCCTTCTAATCTAACACCTAACATGAGTAGCACTAAACAACGAGATGAATTACAAGGGGCTATTTGGAAGATAGCCAACGAAGTAAGAGGAGCTGTAGACGGCTGGGATTTTAAACAATTTGTATTAGGCACCCTTTTTTATCGTTTTATCAGTGAGAATTTTACAGATTTCATCGAAGGTGGTGATGAGAGTGTGCAGTACGCTCAGCTACCCGATGAGGCTATTACCCCTGAAATAAAAGACGATGCTACGAAAACCAAAGGCTACTTCATCTACCCCAGTCAGCTGTTTACGAATATAGCCAAGAATGCGAATAGCAATTCCAATCTCAACACCGATTTAGCAGCTATCTTTTCAGCTATAGAAAGCTCAGCTAATGGCTATCCCTCCGAAGGAGATATCAAAGGCCTCTTTGCCGACTTTGACACTACTTCCAACCGCCTTGGCAATACCGTTGAGGAAAAAAACAAACGACTTGCGGCGGTAATTAACGGCGTGGCAGGACTTAGTTTTGGCGATTTCGAAAACCATCAAATCGACCTCTTTGGCGATGCTTATGAGTTCCTTATCTCTAACTATGCTGCCAATGCAGGCAAATCGGGTGGGGAGTTTTTTACCCCTCAGAATGTATCAAAACTCATTGCACAGTTGGCATTGTTAGGACAATCATCAGTAAACAAGATTTACGACCCTGCTTGTGGGTCGGGCTCTCTGCTACTACAAGCTAAAAAACACTTCGAAGACTACCAGATAGAAGAAGGCTTCTTTGGGCAGGAAATCAATCATACTACCTACAACTTGGCGCGTATGAATATGTTCTTGCACAATATCAACTACGACAAATTCAATATTGCCTTAGGCGATACGCTCATCAACCCTTGTTTTGGTGATGAAAAACCTTTTGATGCCATCGTTTCCAATCCTCCTTATTCGGTGAACTGGATAGGTAGCGACGACCCTACCCTTATCAATGACGACCGTTTTGCACCCGCAGGCGTATTAGCCCCCAAATCCAAAGCCGACTTTGCTTTTGTATTGCACTCCCTCAGCTACCTTTCCGCTAAAGGGCGTGCCGCTATAGTGTGTTTCCCTGGTATCTTTTACCGTGGAGGTGCCGAGCAGAAAATACGCAAATACCTCATCGATAACAACTATGTAGAAACCGTTATCGCCCTACCGCCCAACCTCTTCTACGGTACCAGCATTGCTGTGAATATATTGGTACTTTCCAAACACAAACCCGATACCCACACCCAGTTTATTGATGCCAGTGGCGAGGACTTTTTTAAGAAAGAAACCAATAATAATGTACTTACTGACGACCATATAGCGCGTATCGTTAGCATTTTTGCTGACAAAGAGGCGGTACCTCACACCGCCGTACAGGTAGATAACCAGCAGATAGCCGAAAATGACTACAACCTATCCGTTAGCTCCTATGTAGAGGCAAAAGACACTCGCGAGGTGATAGATATAAAGGTGCTAAATGCTGAAGTAGCACAAACCGTAGTGCGGATCAATGAGCTGAGGGCTGATATAGAGGAAATTATTAGAGAAATAGAGGGGTAGTATATGAATAGTGAAATAAAATATCTGATTTATAATACACCGCAAGAAGTGGTTTCAGTTGCAGAAGGAAAACTTGAGAAAATTCAGTTACCGAGAAAATCTCGGCAACTGCACAACTGATAAGGCAAACTCAGAATGATGTAACTATTTCCAAAATGGAAACAGTTCACCCCTTTAGTTGGTTAATATATTTCATTTTTAGGCATAATTTGCTCAATCTAAAACCTATTTTTTTCAAACACCAATAATAACAACAAATGACACAAGAACCCAACATATTCCCTTATATAGAACGCCTCCTGCAAGGCGCTGAAGTGGTATGGAAACCACTGGGAGAGGTATGCGAATTTAGTAATACAGGAGTGGATAAAAAAACAATAGAAGGAGAAAAAAAGGTAAGACTACTAAATTTTGTTGATGTATTCCACAAACAATATATAACAAAAGAAACTCCTACTATGATAGTTTCTGCTTCAGATAAAAAAATCTTAGACTGTAATATTCTCAAAGGTGATGTCTTTATTACTCCTTCCTCAGAAATTCTTGATGAAATAGGATATTCAGCAACAGCTATAGAAGACATAGAAGGAGCAGTCTATAGTTATCATATTATGAGACTTCGTATTTATGACAAAGAAGTTTTACACCCAGAATATTTGGCTTATTTATTTAGCTCAGATTCTGTTAGAAAACAAATTAGAATAAAAGCACAAGGGATAACAAGATTTGGGCTAACATTGCCTCGATGGAAATCTATTCAAATCCCCCTCCCCCCTCTTTCTGTTCAGCAAGAGATTGTTCGTATTTTGGACAAATTCACCCAGCTGGAGGCGGAGCTGGACTGCCGCAAGCGGCAGTATGAATACTATCGCAATAAGCTATTGACTTTCAATGAGATAGGGGGGTACTGAGATAGTTTGGAAAACGCTGGGAGAAGTAACGGAAATAATTAGAGGAAAACGTGTTGTAAAAAAAGACCTTGCAGAGGAAGGAATGTTTGCTGTTTTCCAGAATAGCATGAAACCATTAGGATATTATAATAAAAGTAATGCTCCTGCTCAAACTACTTTTATTATATGTGCAGGAGCTGCAGGAGAAATAGGTTTTATGAAAGATGCTTTTTGGGCGGCGGATGATGTTTATTATTTCAAAAACAATCAAAACCTTAACAATAAATACCTTTATCATTTTCTACTAACACAACAGATTAAAATTTCACAACAAGTTCGCCGTGCTAGTATTCCTCGCTTATCAAAAAGTTCTTTTGACAAACTCCTTATTCCTCTTCCCCCGTTAGAAGAGCAGGAGCGTATCGCCACTATTCTCGATAAGTTTGATATTTTAGTGAATTCTATTAGCGAAGGGCTGCCGAAAGAAATAGCCCTACGCAGAAAACAATACGAGTATTATAGGGAGAAATTATTGTCGTTCCCTAAGAAATAAAAATTATTAAGTAAACCCGTTGTGCATTTTAAATAATAGAGGCTTTTAGATTGTGGATTTCTCTAT
>ERZ773008.998-NODE-998-length-20281-cov-31.170869_pt1 | contig 20281 bp, 19 predicted proteins | sample MGYA00580664_ERZ773008 | MGnify/ENA primary metagenome ERZ773008 (study PRJEB29015, sample SAMEA2738016) | human oral metagenome | biome: human oral; feature: human-associated habitat; material: dental | place: China | collected 2048 ... | reverse complement strand
GACAGTAGGCAATACAGTCTAACTTTCCTTACTATTTTATCAAATTCTAGTGAAAATGCAAGCCTTTTACACATTTTTTGTGAATTATTCCCTATCTAACTGATAGTAAGGTTGATTTGGAATAGAAGCTCCAATGCTAGAGGCATAAATCCATTCTTTTCCTTCTAATTGGGCAAAATCCTCTGCCTTACCAGTTAGGATAATGCCTAAAAATTTGCAGTCCTCAACCCGTTTAAAACTCTTATCTAAATAAGCTAGTTCTTTCTTAGTATTATAAATTTCTCCTTTTGAGGTTAATATACTAGAGATACCCTGTTTATCATTGAGAGAAGCTGTCAGTTTCAATCGAAAATTATTAAAACTATGACGAATATCATTCTTTTGTATTTTGATTCCAAAGATATTGCTAATATCTAATTTAGATGTATCATATTCTGAATAACTTCCCAGCCAAAACCAATTTTGCTTAAGATTTGCTGGTAGCATAGACTGCAGCTCTTCATATGAGTATGGTTTATCGAAAGAAAGTGCTACTTCCACCAACTGACCCGTCATTTTCTTGACTAAGGGTAATTCCTGAGCTCGTGTCGCTAAACCATCTGCCTTATCTTTATTTTTAGTATTAAAAAACAAAGGGACTTTCATATGCTGTTTCAGATTATAGCCAATCGTTCTATCACCTGTCATGCTTACAACATCAGCCATATGGTCAATTTTTGAAAAAGTGGGACCTGCTGAAGCTGTTATTGAATCATAAGATGCAGGAACACCATGAATATCTTTAAACCGACTTAATTGATATAAATTAGAAAAATCATTTGTTGCTTGAATCGTGTTGTTAAAATAAAGATTTGGATAAGCAATTTGTGACCTATTATCATAGTAGTTCATAATTTCTGTTAGATGACTATTCGTCATCTTGTCCAAAACCAATCGCGTCCCTGCATAAACCCCAACAGCAGACAACACAACAGCTATTGACCAAATAATGACTCGCCTCATTAACCTTTTTCTACTCTTTCGGGCTAGTATTTCAAATGTCTCCATTTTTAAATCCTTTCTTTTCTAAAATAGAACGCAATGTTGTCCGACTGCGCATCAGCTGAATTTTTACTTTGCTAATACTAAAAGCCGTTATCTGAGCAATTTCTTTTATCGTAAAACCTTGAAAATAATATAGTTCCAATAAAAGAGCATCCTTTTCTGATAATTCTTGAATGGCTGAATATAATAGTTCGTAATCATCGTTAGCAAAGAGATGATTCAATTTTTCTGGAAAAAAATCTTGCTGTAAAATTTCCCAATAACGCTTGTCCCGTCTATAACGATCGATGTAACGCCGAATCGAAGCTTGATACATCCAGGACTTCATCTTTTCAGCCGGAATGATGAAATCAGACTCCAACATTTTGACAAAAACGTCCTGCACTACATCTTCTGCTTCTGCTTTTGAGGCTCCCGACTTCTGCAAATAGGAGATAATTTCACGCGCAAATCCGATTAAAATCTTTTCATAATCATCTAGTTTAATAAGATCATCTCCTTTCATTGGGGATAAAAGCAAGTTTTCAAGCTAACAGCAAAATGATGTAAAAAACAAACTAAGCAGCGATAGATAAATAACTATTTTACAGTGACTGTTTACTAATTCCTAATACCGCTTGGCTCTTTCCTCCTGTAATGCCATTTTTAATTCACCATATGTCGTAGATTTTTCACTGTTTAGCTCTAAATCATCCGTTTCTTCTATTAGCGATGATAGGAAGGCATAATCAACCGAACCCTCTAAATCACCAGGCTCTTCTATTGCAACAATTCGATTCTTATCGCCAAAGCCTTCAAAAAATTGATCAATTTCTTCTTGTGGCTTATCCTTGTATTGCTGCAGGAATTTTTCAACAGTATAATTCAGCTTTTTCGGTCTTTCTTTAACCTCTTCTTTCTGAGTTGCCGCAATCACTTGCTCTTTAGCAGAAATCATACTTTGTTTTTCGGTAAAATAACTTAGCGTTCCTAGAGTAGCTAAACTAAGTACACCTACTATTACTTTTGTTTTCAGTTTCATCTAGTAAACCTCCTTTATATTAGAGAACGCTCATTAAATGGTCTAAAAGGGACTAGATAAATATTATGTTTCAAGCCGGTCTTTAAGTCTAGTTCATTTAGTTCTAATGAGTATGAGACATAGCTAGCATCTTTCTCCACTAGTATAACGAATTCAACAGGTTATTGGTTACAAAAAAATCAGAAAAATTTTCCGATTTTCTTTTTTTATTCATTTTTAGCCTGAATTTCTCAAACCAGTTGCAATTCCATTGATCGTAATATGGATTAGTTTTTCCTGATCTGGAGTTAATTCACCACGCTTTTGACGCTTAATAAGTTCTAGTTGAATATAGTTCAGAACATTAAAATATGGCATGCGGTAATTCAAACTATTTTTCAAATAACTATTTTCCGACAACAGCTCATCATAGCCTTCAATCGCTAAGATAATATTTTTAGTTAACTGCCACTCATCTAATATGGTATTGAAGACATCTTGAATCTCTTCATTTTCACACAATTGTGCATATTCAAAAGCAATATTCATATTCGATTTGGATAAAACCATATCAACATTGGATAAAAGAGACTTGAAAAATGGCCATTTTTTATACATTTTATGTAGAATCTTCAAATTATTGTCCGGATCTTGATCGATAAACTCCTTGAAACTGGAGCCAACACCGTACCATCCAGGAAACATCACTCGACTTTGAGACCATGAAAAGACCCAAGGAATCGCTCGTAACCCACTAATCTCAGTAATCGTTTTACGTGCTGCTGGACGCGATCCTATGTTAAAGCTGGAAATGGCTTTTATAGGGCTGGATTCAAAGAAATAGTCATAAAAACGTTCATCTCCAAAAACCAAATCACGATATATTTCATAACTACGATTCACAACCTGATCCATGATATTTTCATATCGATTTGAAGTATTTGTATCACTTTCTTTGCGTGAAATCATGCGATCAATAGCTGCAGAAACCAACATCTCCAAGTTATAATAAGCGGCATCTTTATTGCCGTATTTGTTACCGATGACCTCACCTTGTTCTGTCAGACGAATACGATCATTGATACTACCCAAAGGTTGAGATGTGATAGCGTCGTAAGTCGGTCCTCCGCCTCGACCAACTGTTCCGCCTCTTCCGTGGAAGAAAGTGATTTTTACACCGTTCTGATCCCCGATAGACGTTAATTGTTTTTGTACTTTATAAAGAGTCCAACATGATGATAAATAGCCACCATCTTTATTACTATCAGAATAACCCAGCATAATCTCTTGATAGTTATTCTTAGAAGCAATCCACTTTCGAGCCAATGGAAGAGAAAGATATTTCTTCATTGTATCACATGAATTATCTAAGTCTTCAATGGTTTCAAATAGAGGGACAATTTGTACACGAGCACTCTCTTGATCAACCAAACCGACTTCTTTCAGCATAATGGCCAACTCCAACAAGTCCGATACACTAGTAGAATGCGAAATGATGTTTTGCTTAATCACATCTTCTCCTAAGATATCTTTTAATTCGCGAGCTGTCTGGAAGATAGCCAATTCTTTCTCGAGTAAGTCAGATTTTTGAACATGCGTTGCAGATAAGATCCGAGGATCCTCTGATAATTGATGTAATAAAACTCTGCATTTCTCATCTTCTGATAACTCACTATAGTTTGATACAATATTTGCTGATGCTAGTAATTCAGCCACACATGCTTCGTGTACGCTAGAATCCTGGCGCATATCAATACTTGCTAAATAAAAACCAAATACATCTATTGCTTGAAGCAGCTCCGTCAAATCTCCAGTAACAAGTGCTTCTCCATTATTTTCTAACAACGACTCTTTGATGACAAGCAAATCATCTTTAAACTCCTTCGCAGTTTGATAAAACGGAGCTTGCTCTTTTTGTAATTCAACCAAGGTATCATTGATACGAGACTCGATGTAATGTGGAATGACCTCTTTCCCATTATTACTTACTTTGACAGATGCTCGTTGTCCCAAATGATTCTTCAGTGCATCAATATGGTTTGATGTTTTTCCAGAAAAATCTCCCTCTTTGAGATGGAGCAAAGTTTGAACCAGCTTGGATTGAATATAGTGAAATGCTCGACGATACGGCTCATTTTCACGGTATTCTGACGTATCATTGGATAATGCAGCAAGTTCTGCCAAGGCTTGGCTTGTTTCTGAAAGATTCGTTGAAAGGGAGAAATTACGGTATAAAGTATAGACTTTATCTATGTAATAATTCAAGATAACTTCACTTTGAACCATAGCAGATGTCCTTAGGGTCTCCGCAGTTACATAAGGATTACCATCTCGGTCTCCTCCAATCCACATTCCCATTGTGATCGGAGTTGGATTTTTCAAATGCAGACCACGCTCTTCTGCTAGGCGTTTATACTCTACCATAAAGTTTGTCACAGCCTGAAGGAAGGAGCTTTGGTAATATTCCATCACGTTTGTTATCTCATTTGTTACCTTCAGCTTCTTCTCTCGAATCATATCCGTCTGCATCATGATTTCAATATAGCGGCGTAGATTTTTATACCACTTATCTTCATTGACTAAGCCAGCTTTGACATCACGGTGCTGGCGTAGCAAATTATGAATATGGTTGGTCAAATCTAACATACTCTTACGTTGAACCTGAGTGGGATGTGCTGTTAAAACAGGGACAACATTAAGATTTTCTAGTATCTCTTCTGCATTTTCATGTGTTGAAATCAAATCAATCGTTGTAGACAATTTACCAAGATAATCTTGGTTAATATTGTTTTGGTGATTAATTTCATATGCTAAGTCCACATCTTCTGAAATATTAATCAGGAGCGGCAAGATAGAAAAATAGCGAGAAATATAGACCATTTCATCTGTCGTCAATCCTTTTACAATGGTTTTCAACCCTTGATAGTCAGACTGAATCGCTAAATCTGTCATCGTAAAAATTTTCTCAAAGGTCTCTTGACTGAGCAAATTGCGTGTAATATCAGAAAGTAAATCTCTAAGAATCGTCACTTCTTCTCTGATAACTTCTTTATTGCTATAGCTCTCTAATTTGTTAAATGACATATCTGCACCTTTCTATTTCAGAACAAAATATACTTTCAATCATTATTTACATAGATTCTTCTATGACTCGGTTAATATTATGACGCTTTTCATTGGCATCAATATTTAGAACAATGGCAATTCCAACCGATAAAACAAGTAGGCTGTTTCCACCTTGAGACAAGAAAGGAAAAGTTACTCCAGTCGATGGAATCAATCCTGAAATCCCTCCAATATTGATAAACGTCTGCATGAGCAACATACCTCCAACTCCTAAAGCCATCATGGAGTTAAAAGGATCACGCGCTCTAATTCCTACCAAAATGATTCGCAATATCAGGAAGAAAAGTAAGGCCAATATTAAACTAGCGCCTATGAATCCTAACTCTTCAATCACAATAGAAAATACAAAGTCTGTCTGTGCTTCAGGTAAGTAGCCACGTTTTTCAATAGAATTTCCCAAGCCGAGACCAAACCAACCACCATTAACCATTGCATAGTAAGAATTAGCTAGTTGGTGTCCAGCGCCTGAAAGGTCATTGAAAGGATTAAAGAAAGCACTAAAACGTTTTGCTACATATCCAAATAATGGCACATGTGAAACCTTATCTACACCAATCAGCCAGATACTACTTAAGATCAATGTAGAGGCGCCTACAAGTAATCCTAAAAGTGCTGAAAACCAACGATGGCCTATACCACTAACAGAAACCATGATTAAAACAGTCAAGGCTAATATCGTAGCATTTCCTAAATCAGGCATAATCACTACGATACCTATCAAAATAGCTGTCACGGTCCGCCAATCATTTAATGTTTTTGGTAGCCAATGATTAAAAGTCAGCGCTTGATAATCGTATAATTCAATATCTTCTTGTCTATTTGAAAAGCGTTGTGCTAAAAACCAAATAAGTAATATTTTTAAATATTCTGCAGGCTGAATGCTGACCCCTCCGATAAACAGCCAGCCGTGAGCCCCATTGACTGCACGTGTTACAAATCGAGATAGAAGTAATAATATCACTTCTATTACTATAATGGAAAATAAGAGCCTCTGGTTTTTAAATACCTCAATCCTCATTTTATAAATAAAAGCAATAGCTATTAAACTTAAAATCCAAAATCCTCCCTGATTCAGAACAGATCGGAAAGAATTTAATCCCGCCTGAACCAAGCTAGCACTTGTTGTTGAGTAGACTACAATCAAACCAAGTACTGATAAAATTAAATAAGGAATGAGGATGGAATAGTTTAATAGGTGCCGTTTATCAATTTTCATACTTCACCTAAATTTCTAAAATTTCATTGTACATTATATCATTTTTTAAAGTGAAAAAAAAGCTATACCTATCTTCCACATATGATACGTTTTGAGAATAAACAAACCAAAATTTGGAGATAGGCGTATATGGAAGTTTTAACAATGAAGGTAAAAAACAAAATTGTTCCTTTATTTATACATACTCGACCTCCTATAATCTCAATCCTCAATAAAAGCTTCTCATAAAATCGATCAACATAAACACTAAGCATTCATCAGAAGCTAATTTATTCTGGGTTCCTACAGCACTTCTCCTTTTCTTACTTTCGGTAATATAAGCATCCACTGTCTCATACACACTTGAAAAACAGTTTTCTTCATTGTACATTCATTAAAAGGAATGTCACTAAATTTCTATATATGAGTCCATTGGTTTGTATTTTTTCAAACAGATAGTCAGAGGTCTAGCTAAAGGATATTGAACTCTTTTCTTCTAAAAAAGATTTTTTTTGCTTTTTTATTTATTTTAGGTTAAAATAAAAAAGTATGAGAAAGAAGATAAAACCAGTCGTTGTTTTCACTTTCTTCATCTGTTTTATTTCATTAATATTGATTAGTAGACAGATTACGAATGCAAATGGACAACGAGAAAAAGCTAAAGTAGCGCAGTCATCTTCTTCAAGCTCCTCGGAAAAATTAGACTTAACAAAGCCGATTATTGACTTATCAGGCTGGCAACTTCCAAGTGAGATTGATTATGATCGATTAGCCAAAAACATCTCTGGTGTCATCGTGCGCATTCAGAGTGGTTCCTATACAAAAAAAGAAAATGCTGCTACCTATTCGAATGGACTAGATAAGGCATATAAGACTCACATTAAGGAATTTCAAAAACGTAATATTCCTGTTGCTGTCTATGCCTATGTCGCCGCTTCTTCAACAAAAGAAATGGAAAAAGAAGCCGAAAGTTTTCACAACGCCGCTTCTAAGTATAATCCTACTTATTATTGGTTAGATGTTGAAGAGAAAACCATGTCCGATATGAACGAAGGCGTTGAGGCTTTCCGCTCTAAATTATCATCATTAGGGGTAACAAACATTGGCATCTACGTAGGTACTTACTTCATGGAAGAACATAGTATTGATACTAAGAAGTTTACTGCCGTTTGGATTCCTACTTATGGTACAGACAATGGCTACTATAATGCAGCTCCAAAAACTGATATAGATTATGATTTACATCAATATACTTCTCAAGGATCTTTAACCGGTTTTTCACACCCACTAGATTTGAATCAAATTTCTACTCTGAAAGACCGTGAAAAGACGCATGCAAAATTATTTGGACAACCATAATCTGAAATCAAGCTTTTGCTTGATTTTTTTTATCTATCTAATTTTGGGCAAATGATTTTTGATCATCAGTTAGAAATTCTCACTAACTGTAAAATATGTTATAATTATCTACATTGAAATTGTTAAGGAGATTAGAATGTTTTCTTGGATAACAAGGCTTTTTAAAGGAATAATTATCGCACTAGGATTTATTTTACCTGGTGTTTCTGGCGGAGTTCTAGCTGCTATTTTAGGTATTTATGAGAGAATGATTCGCTTTCTTGCTCACATCAGAGAAAACTTCAAGGATAATGTCTTCTATTTTCTTCCAGTTGGCGTTGGAATGATCCTAGGTATTGCTCTTTTCTCACTTCCTGTTGAATACCTATTAAAACATTATAAAATCATTGTTCTTTGGGGGTTTGCAGGTGCTATTATCGGAACAATCCCTAGTTTAATTAAAGAGTCCGAGCGCGAATCTGAACGTGATAGAGTTGATATTATTTTCTTCTGGGTTACTTTTATACTCTCTGGCCTTCTACTTTATTTCCTAAATAGCATCATTGGGACACTACCTGCTAACTTCATAACCTTTATACTGGCAGGGGCTTTAATTGCTTTAGGCATTCTTGTACCAGGACTTAGCCCTTCCAATTTATTATTGATTTTAGGTTTATACAGCCCGATGTTGACAGGTTTTAAATCCCTGGATATTGTTGGGACATTTCTCCCGATTGCAATCGGGGGAGCTCTTACTCTCATTGCTTTCTCAAAGGCAATGGATTATGCGCTTAAAAATTTTCATTCCCGTGTTTATCATTTCATCATTGGAATCGTTCTATCAAGCACTCTACTGATTGTGATTCCAAATGCAGGAAATAGTGAAAGCATAAGTTACGCTGGAACATCAATGATAACATTTGTTCTAGCTGCATTTTTCTTCGGTCTGGGTATTTGGCTTGGACTTTGGATGAGTCAATTAGAAGAGAAATATAAATAATGGCAAAAAAATCAAAACCCAAAAAGACCTTAGTAGAACAAATCCTTACCAAGGCTAAAATCGATCATATCGGATTACAAATTAATGCTCTAGATGAACATAGTTCTCATTCATTTGAACGATCACAAATCTACAAGACACTTGCTCTAACAGGCGATAAAACTGGTCCAATCATCGGAATCCTTCCTATTACTGAGCATCTTTCAGAGAAAAAATTAGCAAAAATTTCTGGCAATAAAAAAGTCAGTATGATCCCGCAAAAGGATCTAGAAAAAACAACAGGCTATATTCATGGTGCTAACAATCCTGTCGGCATTCACCAAAAACATCATTTCCCAATTTTCATTGATCAATCTGCCTTAGAGAGAGAGAATATTATTGTATCCGCTGGTGAAGTCGGACGTAGTGTTCAAATAAATGCAAAAGATCTAGCCACCTTTGTTGATGCTAGCTTTGCAGATCTACAAGAAGATGGATACTAGAAAGAGGGAGTATGAAATTATACTTTATTCGACATGGAAAAACGGAATGGAACTTAGAAGGGCGCTTCCAAGGAGCAGGTGGTGATTCGCCTTTGATACCTACTGCTGTGGAAGAGTTGCACCTGCTTGGTAAGCATCTCGCTCATACTCGATTTGATAAAATTTATTCAAGCGATTTACCGAGAGCTGTTAAAACGGCAGAAATTATCAACTCAGAAAACAATGAGCCGCAAAATATTATTCAAACAGAAGAATTACGAGAGTGGAAACTAGGTAAATTAGAAGGAGCAAAATGGGCGACTATTGCAGCTATTTATCCGCACCAAATGGAAGCCTTTCGACATAATTTAGCTAAGTTTGATCATAGTATTTTCGATGCCGAGTCTGTCTACCAAACCACTCAAAGAACTATTCATTTTATTAAATCTCTAAAAAAATTAAAAGCTAATAATATCTTATTCGTAGGGCATGGTGCAAATCTCACGGCCTCAATCAGAACTCTCTTAGGCTACGATGTAGGAAGTTTACGAAAAAACGGTGGACTAAGCAACGGCAGTGTCACTATTTTAGAAACAAACGATTTTGAACATTTTTCATTACTTGATTGGAATAATACAGATCATCTTGAAAAACTAGAAACTGTGAAATCATAGATTCACAGTTTTTATTTTCTAAAAATTAAATATAGATGAATTTCCATAGATTTTGTGTTAAAATAGACTGGAGAACTTTTGGAGGAAAACATGACTACTGAACATATTGAAGAATTAAATGACCAGCAGATTATTCGTCGTGAAAAAATGGCCGCATTAGCAGAACAAGGCATCGATCCTTTTGGAAAGCGATTTGAACGTACTGCTGACTCTGCCCAACTAAAAGAAAAATATGCAGATAAAACAAAAGAAGAATTGCATGACTTAGCAGAAACTGCTACTATCGCAGGACGCCTCATGACAAAGCGTGGCAAAGGTAAAGCAGGCTTCGCTCATATCCAGGACCGTGAAGGGCAAATCCAAATCTATGTCCGTAAAGATGCTGTCGGAGAAGAAAATTACGAAATTTTCAAAAAAGCTGACCTAGGCGATTTCCTCGGCATTGAAGGCGAAGTAATGCGAACTGACATGGGTGAATTGTCTATCAAAGCCACTCATATCACACATTTATCTAAAGCATTGCGCCCCCTTCCTGAAAAATTCCATGGCCTAACGGATGTGGAAACCATCTACCGTAAACGCTACTTAGATTTGATTTCAAATCGCGAAAGCTTTGAGCGTTTTGTCACTCGTTCAAAAATCATTTCTGAAATCCGTCGTTACCTTGATGGTCAAGGATTCCTAGAAGTTGAAACACCTGTCCTTCACAACGAAGCTGGTGGTGCTGCTGCTCGTCCATTCATTACTCACCACAATGCTCAAAACATTGATATGGTATTACGGATTGCAACTGAATTGCATCTAAAACGCCTTATTGTTGGTGGTATGGAACGCGTCTATGAGATTGGTCGTATCTTCCGTAACGAAGGAATGGATGCAACTCACAATCCAGAATTCACTTCCATCGAAGTGTACCAAGCCTATGCTGATTTCCAAGACATTATGGACTTGACAGAAGGAATCATTCAACACGCCGCTATCTCTGTTTGTGGAAACGGTCCAATTGACTACCAAGGGACTGAAATCAAGATCAATGAACCCTTCAAACGCGTTCATATGGTAGATGCTATCAAAGAAATTACTGGCGTAGATTTCTGGAAAGATATGAGTTTTGAAGAAGCTACTGCCCTTGCTAAAGAAAAGAAAGTGCCACTTGAAAAACACTTCACAGAAGTTGGTCATATCATCAACGCTTTCTTCGAAGAATTTGTCGAAGAAACTTTGATTCAACCAACCTTTGTTTACGGTCATCCTGTTGCTGTATCCCCTCTAGCTAAGAAAAATCCAGAAGATCCACGCTTCACTGACCGTTTTGAGCTTTTCATCATGACCAAAGAATATGCCAATGCATTCACCGAATTAAACGACCCAATCGATCAATTATCACGTTTCGAGGATCAGGCAAAAGCAAAAGAACTTGGTGACGATGAAGCGACTGGCATTGATTATGACTATGTAGAAGCTCTCGAATATGGTATGCCACCAACTGGCGGACTTGGAATTGGTATTGATCGTCTCGTGATGCTCCTGACAAATGTTACTACCATTCGAGATGTCCTGCTTTTCCCAACAATGAAGTAAAATCTATAAAAATACCACTGGTTTGCCAGCGGTATTTTTTGTCTCAATAATTCAATAATAAAGAGTTTGGAAAACCAAACTCTTTATTATTATTTCATTTATCATTCATATCTTAGGGCTTCGATTGGATCTAATTTAGAAGCTTTATTAGCTGGTAAAATACCAAAGACTACACCAACCATTGCCGAGAAGACAAGACTTCCAATCGCAGCTGTAGTGGATACAATTGGTGGCCCACCAAAGACATTCTCTGGCACAACTGCAGCAATCAGGGAATTGATCCCGTATGCCAACCCTAAACCTAGGAGTCCTCCCATCAGAGTCAGAACCATTGATTCAATCAAGAACTGAGTCAAGATGTTTCCTCTAGTTGCTCCTAATGCCTTTCTAAGACCAATTTCACGTGTGCGTTCAGTGACAGATACCAGCATGATATTCATGACACCAATTCCACCAACAAAAAGAGAGATACCTGCAATCGCACCAATAACTCCTGTCATTGTACCAGTGATTTGCTTATACTGTTTCAGCATACTATCCATGTTCAAGATCTGGTATTCACCTTTACGAGCACCTGATAATTGAGTTAATTTCTTTGCTGCTTCTATACCAACTTCGTTGATGCGGCTAACTTCTGGAACATAGACATATACAGTTGAAATTTCTTCTGAATGAAATTCAGAAGCTACCTGGGTATTAGCCATCAAAGCACTACCGGACCCCATACTCATACTTTGACCTGCATTTGGATCCTTATAAACACCGATAACACGATAATTACTTTCACCTACGGACACAACCTTATTTAGGGCTTCAGTGCTACCGCCAAAAAGCTTACCTGCCAGAGCTTCATCAATCATCATGACATTTGAGAAACGCTGATAGTCAATCGGTAATAGCGTACGGCCAGCCAAGATTTCATATTTTCTAATTTCAAAGAAAGTCTGACTTACACCGGTGATAAAGACGCCATCTGCCTTTTTATTTGAATAAGAGAAGGTAGCGGATGGTCCACCATTTGTTGTATAGTAGCCTTTTACACCATCAATTTTCAGTAGTTCTTTTGCCCATGCTTCTTGAAGGATCGGTGGTGCTTCATAGTCTTCATTATCTACCGCTTGATCTTCTCCATTTCCCGCTTGCACGTCTAGAATATTCATCCCTGTAACATAGTTACTTTTTGTATTGGAGTAATTCAGTTGAACATACTGTTGATCTTTTGTAAAGCTCTTTGTAACACCTTGTTGCATTCCATTTCCCAAGGCCATAATCACAACCACAGAAGCCACGCCAATAATAATCCCAATCATCGTCAAGAAGGAGCGCATCTTATGCCCCATGATAGAGCTAATAGCAAATCTCCAATTTTGCATCTATGCATCTCCTTTCTGTTTAGAGTCAGATGAAATTACACCATCACGAATAACAATCTGTCGTTTCGCATAGGCTGCAATTTCTGGTTCGTGAGTTACCATAATGATCGTCTTCCCTTCATTATTTAACTCTGTCAACAAATCCATAATTTGCTCACCCGTTTTGGTATCCAATGCTCCTGTAGGTTCATCTGCCAAAATGATGGATGGACGGTTAACTAAAGCACGTGCAATAGCCACACGTTGTTTTTGCCCCCCTGATAACTCGGAAGGTAAATGGTGCATCCGTGTTTCCAATTCGACCTTCTCTAAGTATTGCTCAGCTAACTTTTTTCGTTTTGCTTGTGCGACACCAGCGTAAATCAAAGGTAATTCAACATTCTGAAGAGCATTCAACTTTGATAAGAGAAAGAATTGTTGAAACACAAATCCGATCTGCTTATTTCGAATTTTAGCAGCTTTTTTCTCTCCTAATTGAGCGACTTCTGTTCCATCCAAATGATAGGTTCCACTAGAGGGACGATCGAGCATTCCAATGATATTCATCAAAGTAGACTTTCCCGAACCAGAAGGTCCCATGATAGCCAAAAATTCACCTTCTTGCACTTCAAGGTTAATATCTTTTAAAACTTGAAGCTCTTGATCTCCATTTCGATAACTCTTGTTGATGTTCTGTAAATCAATTAATTTCTTCATAGTTTTTTACCTCCTGCCCATCTTTCAAATCAGCAGTTGGATTTACAATCACTTTGTCATCTTTTATCAAACCTGATGAAACTTCTTGATTTTCAGCATCTGCATTTCCCAAAGTGACTTCTACTTTCTTAGCTTTACCTTTTTCATCTATTTTCCAAACATAATTTTTGCCATCTTCTGTGACAACACTACTTACTGGAATAAGAATTGCTTTGCTATTGTTTTTCACCTCAATATTGATAGAGAATCCTTGTTTCAATTCTCCAATTTCGCTTGTAAAGTCAATAGTAAATGGGTATTTTGCACCTGTACCTCCAGTACCGCCACCAGATGTTGGACTAGCACTTGCTTGCTGGGCATCTTTAGGATAGTTTGAGATATAACTAATTTTTCCAGCCCAAGTTTTGTCTGGATATACTTTTGAAGTAATTGTAACTTCTTGACCAACAGACAAATGAGCTAAATTGTATTCAGAAAACTCACCTTTTACTTGAAGATTTCCATTATTAACAATATGTACCAATGTTTGAGTAGAGCCCGTCGTAGATTTTGAAACATCACGATTTACTTCTACAACAGTTCCCTCAACTGTACTCAATACAGTTGTTGCATCAAGTAATAACTTGGAACTATTTACTTTATCAGCTGCATCTGCACGATTGTCATATAAATCTTTTAATTGAGAATCAAGTGACTGTGTTTGAGCTAGTGTAGTTGTTTCTGAACCTTCTTCGCCTTCAGTAGTTGGGGTTGTAACAGTTCCATTTGTTCGTAATTCATAAATTTGACGATCAATTTTATTAAGAGCACGAACAGCAGAATCATAATTTGCTTGGGCTTCTGTGTTTCGGTATTGTACCAATGCTTGACCAACCGCTACTTGATCACCAACGTTTACCAAAACATTTTCTAAATCTCCTTTAGTAGAGTCAAAATAGATATATTGCTCATTATTTGCGGATACTTGTCCTGATAAAAGAACTGAGGAAGCCACAGAGCCTTCTTTCGCCTTTTGAACAAGCGGTTTAGAATCAATCGCTTCCTGATTGGCGTTTTGATTATTTAAAAATAACAATAGGACCGCACCTAGTACAATGGCAACAGGAATTATAATCAAAGTAGCCAACTGCCATTTTTTTAATTTCTTCATTTTAATCTCCTTTTTATTAAAAGTGTTTGATTTTTTTCATTATAACATAATTATAACCTAAAACTAATTTTTTAGCTATCTCAATTCCTGAAATGCTTTATTTTGTTCCTGAAATGTCATTTTTTTCTCGTAGCAGATTTTTGCATTCATTTATTAAAAACGGTACAATTACTTCATACTGAAAGAAGGAGCATAAAAGATAATGAAAGAATTTGATATGATTGCTATTGGTGGAGGTAGCGGAGGGATCGCTACTATGAATCGAGCCGGTGAATACGGAGCTAAGGTTGCAGTTATCGAAGAAAAAAAATTGGGTGGTACTTGTGTCAATGTTGGTTGTGTTCCCAAAAAAATCATGTGGTATGGAGCGCAAATCGCTGAAGCGGTTCATCAATACGGTCCATACTACGGCTTCACTTCTGATAATCAAAAGTTTGACTTTGCTACTTTGCGTAAAAACCGTGAAGCCTACATTGACCGAGCTCGCTCTTCCTATAATGGGAGTTTTAAACGCAACGGTGTTGAATTGATTGAAGGCAGAGCTCGTTTTATTGATAAAAATACCGTTGAAGTCGGAGGCGAGCTAATTCATGCCAAGCATATCCTTATCGCTACAGGAGCACACGCCTCTATTCCGGATCTTCCTGGTGCCGAATATGGTGAAACTTCTGATGATGTCTTTAAATGGGAAGAATTACCAGACTCTGTGGCTATTATAGGAGCAGGCTATATTGCAGTTGAACTTGCTGGCGTTCTCCATTCTTTGGGAGTGAAGACAGACCTTTTTGTCCGCCGAGATCGGCCACTGCGCAATTTCGATGATTATATCGTAGATGGTTTAATGGAAGAAATGGGAAAAACTGGACTGAATCTTCATATTCACAAAATTCCGCAAAGAATAGAGAAACTTGCAAACGATCAGCTAAAAATCTCTTTTGAAGATGGTAGTAGCCATGTCGCTCAGCATATTATCTGGGCAATTGGTCGCAAACCAAATGTTCAAGATCTTAATCTAGAGGCAGTTGGGGTGACTCTCAATGAACGTGGCTTCATCGCTGTTGATGAATTTCAAAACACTCTAGTTCCAGGTATTTATGCCTTAGGAGATGTGACAGGAGAAAAGGAACTCACACCCGTAGCCATCAAGGCCGGTCGCACTTTGGCTGAGCGCCTCTTTAATGGAAAAAAAGACGCTAAGATGGACTATTCAAACATTCCAACTGTTGTCTTCTCCCATCCTGCTATTGGGACAGTAGGGCTGACAGAGGAGCAGGCAGTCAAAACTTACGGAGCAGATAATATTCATGTTTATACTTCAAGCTTTGCTTCCATGTATTCGGCAGTAACACAGCATCGCCAACAAGCCAAGTTCAAGCTTATTACAGCTGGTAAGGACGAAAAAGTCGTCGGTTTACATGGAATCGGCTACGGTGTGGACGAAATGATTCAAGGATTCGCCGTTGCCATCAAGATGGGAGCAACCAAGTCTGACTTTGATGCCACTGTTGCTATTCATCCTACTGGATCTGAAGAGTTTGTAACAATGCGCTAATACACGATAAACAGCTAAAGGGGTTGGGACAAAAGTCCTAGCCTCTCAATTGTCTTTGGATTGTCGAGCAAGACGCAGTGGTTGAGTGGGCTCTACTACGCTGATTTCATCAGCTTTTACAGCCCTACTCAACTGTGCGGAGGTGGGACGACGAAATCGAATTCTAACGAATTACCGATTTCTGTCCCACTCTCTTTTTGTCTTTTCTAACCGAAATCAGAATAAAATCAAATCCTTTCTTAACCCTACTTTTTACATCTGATTAACAGAATAGTTAACGAACATAAACCTTTTGATTTAAATATAATCTTACTCTACCAATCGTAATAATCTAATAAACTATCTATACTTAACCTTTATAACATACAATTCATAAATAGAAATTAAATGTTTAACCACTCCCTTGCCTTGTTTTTCATTACTATCTACTTCTTTTATATTGTAGAAACAAGCATCGTTTTCTCACATTACCCTCTTTTCGTTAGTATGTCCTCTCCTTTAGTCTATGCAAATTCACAAGAATCTGCTATTATAGAAAAAACTAACAAAAGAAAGAAAAATCAATGAGCAAAACAAAGAAGTTGATAGCTGCACTTAGTATTGTTTTCTTTAATATTTTTGGACTAATTGCTTTTATTTTCCTTTTTATCAAAAGCAAAAAGAAAAACTAATCAATTAAGTGTCTAGGCCGATAAAAATCGCTTGACTTTTTTATGACTTCAATTTAAAATAGTTACCACAAAATATAAAAGAGGTTTACTATTATGAATCATAAAAAAGTGTTTTTGTTTATTCTTCCAGCAATTGGAGCAGCCATTTTGGCAGTGCTTTCTCAGCTAAGCTTTGCTTTTGGGACAGTACCTGTTACACTGCAAACTTTTGCTATCGGTCTGATTGCAACTATATTTAAACCTCGCGAGGCTTTTTTGGCAACTGTCCTCTATTTGCTTCTTGGCGCCATCGGGCTCCCTGTCTTTGCAGGTGGTCATGGAGGATTGCAAGCATTATTAGGACCAACAGGCGGTTATCTCCTAGCTAGTCCAATTTTTGCACTTATTACCTCCGCACTCACTAGCAAAAATAGCTCCTTCTTGACCACTCTAGTAGCCAATCTTTTAGGTGATTCTGTTTTATTTGCCGGAGGGGTACTTGGCTTGCACTTCTTAGGAGGCTTTGAGTTTACAAAAGCTATTACAATCGGTGTGCTTCCTTTCATCCTAGCGGATTTATTAAAAATGCTTTTAGTCGCATTTGTTAGCCAACCTATTTTTTATGGTCTGAAATTCCATTATTATTTTAGAGATAAACAAAAAAACGGATAGCAACTATCCGTTTTTAAATGCATCTACAAGAATTTGAAATTCTTCATTAGAAAGGGTGATCCCTTTTCCCATTTTGCTATGATCTGGACTCCAAGTACGAATGTCGTATTTGGCTGGTGCACCGTTAAAGCTGACACGATTTAGTTCTTTCGTCCAGCCTTTATCATTTTCAGACAAGACTAGAAGTTTTTCTTCGATTTCAAATGTAAATTCTGCCATGATTGACTCCTTTTAAATTTAGAAACGTAATTATTCTACGCTTCTATATTTATCTATTCGTAAAAAATTTAGAATTTTACGATAAAATGTTATATAATAGTATTGTATCAAGTTATGGAGAATTTAGCCATGAAAAGATTTCTAAAAATGCTAGCCGATAGAACAAATGAATTTTTAACAGATAAAAAAAATGAACAAATAAGCGAAACTGATACGAGTATTTTATCCATGCTTGAGCTAGCTATTCAAAAAAAATCTGGAATCCATGTTATTTTTCAAAATAAAAGCTTTACTGGAGATATTGTTAAATATGATAAAAATCGCCAGCAGTTAATAGTTAAAAACTTTGACAAAAGCATGTCCATTATTATTAGAATTCCTGAAATCCAAAGAGTACGACTTGTTCCGAAGACTGTACAAGAAGCCCAAAAAATTAATCAAAAGATAAGGTAAAATTCGATAACACAAATGAGAGTGGGACAGAAATCGGTAATTCGTTAGAATTCGATTTCGTCGTCCCACCTCCGCACAGTTGAGTAGGGCTGTAAAAGCTGATGAAATCAGCGTAGTAGAGCCCACTCAACCACTGCGTCTTGCTCGACAATCCAAAGACAATTGAGAGGCTAGGACTTTTGTCCCAGCCTCATTTTCTATTTTGTCCTGCACTTCAAAAAAGTAAAAATCTAATATTTGAAGTATTTTTTCTGTACAATCACCTGATCCAAGTAGTCATCAAATGTATAAACTAAACAAGAAAAACAATTTTCGAAAAATCAATAAAATAAAGAACTATTTTCACTATGCTAAATACTGTTCAGCTTTTACAGACTACGAGTTACCTCATCATACCTAAAACGAGTGTCACAAGGGTATTTTGTTGGTACACCATAGCCGATATTTACCACAAGAATCGGATGTTCATCAGTACCAGAGAAAAATTCTTCATATAAGCCATCAAAATTAGCCCCTAAAGGCCCTACATCTAAACCCAGAGCTCGCGTTGCAATCATAAAGTAGCCAGCCTGCAGATTAGCATTTTGCTGAGCAGCTGAAAGGACGCGATTTTCAGTCGTATAATAGCCTTTTATGGATTCTGTCGCACGAGGATTAAAGACATCTGCTCGCTCCATCCATAATTTATCATATGAAAGTATGGCATTGATTGGAGCTTGGAGCGCCTTTTCACGATTAGATTCAATGAGATGTTTTACAAGACGTTCGCGGGCTTCAATACTTTTTATCCAAGTGATGCGTAAAGGTTGACTATTAAAGGTTGTGGGGCCAAGGTAAGTGAGTTCTTGAATCTGCCGAAGTTGATCATCAGAAACAGATCGATCCTCAAATTTACGCATAGTCCGAGGTTCACGAAAGAGAGCTGTAATCTGACTATCAGTCAAACGCGGCATCTTTCCCTTAAGCGACTGTTCATTTTCTGTAGGACTAAATACCATAATGACTCCTAATTGAATATTAGCTTTAATGATCCACCACAGTTTACACTGGGTTAAGCCCTTACTGTTACACTCGTTCCATCTTCTTTGTAAAGATTGATAAGCCCTTCTTTTCTACTACGTACCATATCTCCTGGGCAAACTGGTGTTGGCATAGAAATTGTCAAGAGTTCCATTGGTTTTGGTGCACGATCTATCTTATTACCTTTAATATCACGAAGATCACGAATAACCGTCTCAAAATGTCGGAAACCTGGACCATAAAACTCTACTTGATCTCCTTCATTAATAACGTTGCGCTGACGGATAGTAGCTATTTGATTTTCTGCGTCATAGTCAACAACTTCAGCTACGAACTTATATTCGGGAATTTTCCGGCGGGCACCAAATAACTGTTCATTTTCTGTAGGTGTATTATAGTAGAATCCTGTTGCTAATTCACGTTGAGCTACTTTCCACATTTCATCAATCAAGTCCTGCTTAATCGCTTCAAACTTTTCTGGACTTTCTAGATACGCATCCACAGCAGCTTTATAACAGTTTGACACTGTTGAGACATAGTGAATTGATTTCATTCGACCTTCGATTTTAAGACTGTCCACACCATTTTCAATCATATCAGGGATATGATCAATCATAGACATATCGACCGCTGACATAGAAAATTCCTCTGGGATTTCACCCTTCAAGCTCTTTCTTTCTTGGCCAAAAGGCATATCATAAAGGTCGTATTTCCAACGGCAAGACTGCGAGCAACCACCACGGTTCGCATCACGCATGCTCATGTGGTTTGAAAGTGTACAGCGTCCTGAGTAGGAAATACACATTGCTCCGTGGACAAAGGCTTCAATCTCAACGTCAGTTCTTTTTCGGATTTCTGCTAATTCTTCCATAGACACTTCACGTGCTAAAACGACACGGGTTAGGCCTAATTCTTTCCAAAATTCTAAGGTTTCGTAGTTGGTAGCACTAGCTTGGGTAGACAAATGGATTTCTAATCCTGGTGCTTCTGATGCTGCAATAGCAATCAGAGCTGGGTCTGATACAATTACAGCTGCAATTCCGATATCGCGGAGTTTGCGGAAAAATTCTCCTGCAC
>ERZ773008.996-NODE-996-length-20334-cov-8.763055_pt1 | contig 20334 bp, 15 predicted proteins | sample MGYA00580664_ERZ773008 | MGnify/ENA primary metagenome ERZ773008 (study PRJEB29015, sample SAMEA2738016) | human oral metagenome | biome: human oral; feature: human-associated habitat; material: dental | place: China | collected 2048 ... | reverse complement strand
TGACCCTGGACGACGCCCCGTTCCGAGAACTGTTCAGCCGTGATTCCGTGCTGGCCTCCGGCTGGTACGCGGAACGCGTTTCCGCGCTCCGCGAGGTGGAACTGGCCCGTCTGGAGCGCTCGCTGGGTTCCATCGACGCCTTCACCGCCAATGAGCTGCACGCCGAAACCGCCGAACGTCTCGGGCTAGCGGACCGGCGCGCCTCGGTGGAGTCGCGGATCGAGGAGCTGAACAAGGTTCCCGATCTGCTCTGGGGCACGATCGGCCGACAGGTCACCTGGCGGCTGTGAGGCCTTCCAGGACGTCACGGTTCGGTGAGCTGCCTCGCTCGGATGCAGCAGCGTTCATTCCGAGGCCGATCGCCTTTCCCCCGCACGTGGATCTTCTGTCCGTTCATGCCCATGACAGCGACCACCCACGAGGACGGGCCCGGCCCCGGAACGTTCCGGCAAGGAGTCGCCGGCCCGGGAATGACCGGAACCGTCAGGAAGGTCATCACGACCAGGGGGCTGGAGCAGGCGATGGCGTGACATCATCGCCTGTTCCTTGACCATCGGTTGCGCGCAAACCCCGACCAGCGGGTGACCGCGGTCAACGGACCCTGGTGACGCGATCCCTCAGTAGGCTTGCGTTGATCCCGACTTTCCAACGTGACTGATGCGAAACGAGGCACCGGATGGAGATCAACTCCAACACCGAGGCGAGGGCCGAACGCGCGCAGAGGATACTTCAGGCCCTGCGCGCGAAGGACGAGACCACTCTCACGGAACTCACAAGAGTGACGAAGATCTCCCGCCCAACCGTCGGCAACATCATCGCCGATCTGGAGTACTACGGAATCATCGCGCAGCGTTCAACGAGCACGGGGGCCGGCCGGCCCGCAGCACTCTACGGCTTCGCCCCCCAGCACGGTTTCGTCGTCGCCCTCGACATCCAGCGGGACATCTTGTCCACCACCATCGCATCCTTGGCCGGCGACATCCTTCATACCACCATCATTCCCCTGGAGACCCTGGCGCGCGAGGAACGCCTGGAGGCCATCTCACAGCATGTGCGACAGGCTGTCGAAGTGTTGCGCATCCAGCACGGCAACCCGATCTGCGGATTTGCATCCGCCACGGGAATCATCGACGGGGACGGCACGGTGCTGCGCAGCTATCTCGTTCCGCAGTGGCACGGAATCAATCTCGCCGAAGAACTCACACGCCGTTGCGGCTTTCCCTTCCGCGTCGACAACGACATCAACACCGCTGCCTACGGCGAGTTCATGATACGTGTAGCAGGTACGCGGCTGAATGCTCTCGACGGCATGCTCTTCTTCCGCCTGTTCGCAGGATTCAGAACAGGATTCGTCCTGCGAGGCGAGGTCCACCACGGACACAACTGGCACGCGGGAGAAGTCAACGACCGGCTCGACTTGGACCTTCGCGCCCGCACCATCCCGGATGATGAAACATCCGGTTGGGAACTGCGTGCCGCGACGACCATCGGGACGATCTGCTCCGTGATCGACCCCACGCTCATCGTCCTGTCCGCCGCCCCCGAAACCGCCCCCCTCCTCCTTCTCCGCGAGCACCTCGCGACCATGCGCCTGCCCACTGCACCTCGCCTCAGGATCGAGGAAGCGGAACTGGGGCATGCTGCGGCGTCACTCGGTGCGGTGTCCCTCGCTCTCCGGGACGCCGAGAAATCCTTCCTGCGCGCCGCAGGCCCCGTTCCGATAGCTCCAAAGAGGATCGAGGACATGCTCGCTCTTCATCAGGACTGGGAGTCACAGCACGCCGCGCAATCCCGTCGAGTGGCCGTGGACATCACCGAACCTCTCAGGATCGGGGTCGTAGGACTGGGCGCGCGCTCGAAGCTCGCCACGCACGTCGAGACCGATCAGAACGGCGCCCGGATCGTCGCCGCCTGCGACCCCGATCCTGCCGCACGCATCCGATGCGCCGAACTCCTGGGCAAGGATCCCGAAACCTTTCCCATCGTCGGTTCGGTGCGTGAACTCATCGAGCTGGGGCTGGGAGCGGCCTTCGTCACCTCGCCGGACGACACTCATTCGCAAGTGACGGCAGAGCTGCTGGAAGCAGGTATCCCCGTCTACCTGGAAAAACCCATGGCAACCACCCTTGAGTCGGCAACTAGAATCCTGACAACCGCGTATGAGACCAAAACCCGTCTCCACATCGGACACAACACGCGGCACACACCATTCATCCAACAGATGCGTGACCTGATACTCGAGGGCGCGATCGGAGAAGTGAAAACCATCTGGTGCCGGCGCTTCATCGGATACAACGGAGATCGCCACGTCAAGGACTGGCACGCCGACCGGGAACACTCAAACAGCTTGTTGCTGAAGAAGGCGGCTGATGATCTTGACGCGATGCGCTGGCTGACGGGTTCAACGGTTCGCGACGTGGTCGGAATGGGCGAACCACTGGTTTACGAGAAAACAAATGAGAAAGACCCGAGAAACGGTCAGGTGATGACCACATCTTTCTCGCTCGAAAACTGGCCGTCGGAAGAGCAGGCAGACCTCAGTGACGTCACAGATGCCGAGGACGTATCCATGCTCATGGCCCGATTGGAATCAGGTGCCCTCATTTCCTATCAGCAATGCCATTCCACACCCGACGACTGGCGGAACTACACCGTGATTGGCACCCGAGGAGGCATGGAAAATTTCGGCAACGGCGGAGACGGAGTCATCCGCCTGTGGGGTGACCGTGGCCCCTATGACGGAAGGGGAAATCACGAAATAGCCATACGGTGCGACGGCGAGGATGCGGATTCCTTGGCCGTTGCCGAGTTTCTTCGTTTCGCACGCACCGGAACCCCCGCGAACACATCTCCCTTGGACGCCTGGCAAGCCGTGGCAACGGCAATCCAAGCCACGGAATCCCTGCGTGACGGCTCAACGCCACGTCACATACCCTCACTCCCGACGAAACTCGTCGAGTATTTCACAAACCACCAGAAAACCTGAGATCCGAAAACTTTCGAACGTACAGGGAAATTTCCCGGACCGCCTTTTCAACGGCGGCGCAGCAACGAGTAGGCTGCACCTCCCCCGCCGAGCAGCACGAGCGCTCCCCCACTTGCCAACAACCCCCAACGCCAGTTGCCGGCACCGGCTTGACCAGACCCCTCGTCCTGAGGCGGAGTCGACGACACCGTGCTGACCGGCTCGCCGGACACATCACCCGAGACCTTGATCGAGAATTTGAATTTGACAGGTTTTCCGTCCAAGGAACTCTGATCGCCGAGAGAAAACGTATAATAGTAGTATCCACCCATCGAGAAGCCCAGGCTTTGATCATCGAACATCCGAGGGGAGTCCCACCGATTTCGGTATCTCACCTCGGGAATCTCATTGATTATTGGGACATTCGTTGTCACCATCTTGTTTCCTATGACCTTGAAGCTGTAGGGCCCCATCAGTTCCTGCGAGTTCATCCGACTGAGATCCGGAGCATAGATGGCAGGGACGTACGTACCGTAAGCGCTTTCATCGCTCTGGAGAACCGCCGGGTCAGGGTCTATGCCGTCCAGCGAGAAGAAACCGCTCTGCCCGTATTTGATCTGGGTTTTGAAAACAACTATCTCTCCCGGCGAGATCTCGGTGACATACGTCCCGGACCCCACCTCGAAGGCATCATTGAAGCTGGACCCACCAACCACGGGCTCAGGATCACCGGATGCGGGCGAGGTGAGCTGTTTGGAATTGTTCTTGGGAACTTTCTGCACTCCGGGAGGAAGCTGATCAACGTTCTCCGCGGGAGGCTCTTCGAGCACCCGGATCTCCACCTGGGTTTCCCCACCGACGCCAGCGCCGCGCCCCACCTTGACCAAGAACTCATCGGCTTTCCCACATGTCGCGACATCGGCGCTTGGTTGGGAAGCGTTGGGATCCAGGGGCAGCGCCAGCAGGGTACGGCCGACCACTATCCCCATGTTGCCGGTGTCCAGGGCAAGATCGTTGTACCGGGAACATGTGGCACCGCCATCAACGGTCGTGAGTTCGTATTCCCAATCACCGCGGCCCGCCGATCCACCCTGATCGGTCACGCTCATGCGCCCCAGAACGTTCACCCGCAGGGTGGATCCCTGCCATGTCCGTCTCACCTTGTAGTACTTCTCGCTCTTCCCGCTGCTGGCAACCGTTGAGACGTCCGTGTACTGGCCAGGGGCCAGTACCGGGGCATCCTCCTGTTTGGTGGAGCCTTGAACCGGGGTGCCGGCGACGGTGAAATCCCGCTCGACGTACTCGCTGACGCGCCGGGGAGCGGGAGTCGGGCCCGCCGTCGTACCGTCCGCCCGGGCAACGGGCGATCCGACGCTGCACGGGGATACCAGCAGCAGGGCACCACAAACCGCCATCGCGCGACTCAAGAACTTCATCCACCTACCTCCGGTACTCACAAAAGCAGATCCATGGTTCACCCTCCCACAAGGCATGGCCTCGAGGCATCGAGCATTCAACCAGGCGTGCCATCCCCGCGCAGCCCTTCAGAGTGGGTACGGACCGGACGTGGCCCTGACTGCGTGTTCGAGGTCCACTTCGCGTTCACCGATCCGGAACCGGTAGCGGCCACGCCTCTCGGTCTCCGGCAACGGCCCGAGGTAATTCCGCAACATCTCCTTCTCCTCCTCGGTTAGCCACTCCGGCGGATCGGAAACCGCCCGGAAACCTGACAGCACGGCACTGTCACGCAACCACTGGCGCTGCTCCGGAGTCAACAGATTGCGCGTGCCACGTGCGAACACCACGTCGGGATCGAGTCCCACCAGGTGACGCATCCACATCCGCTCCACACCGTTGCGCAACGCGTTGTGGGCGAGCGCATCCGATGGGTCCTGCGTGGCGTAGTTCGTCCACATCGGTGCCACGTCCGGTCCCGTGCGCACCGCGTTCAGGATTCCCAACGATGGCATCATGAGCGCCCCGGATCCCAGAAGGTATACCGAGTCACCCGCTGTCTCTCGAATGGTGGTGATGGCCCTGCGATAGATGGCCTCACGGTCCATTTCCCTGCTGCGGGATCCGACTGCGGCAGCTGCCTGGAGGAAGTCCAGTTTCAGGTAGGTGAACCCCCATTTCGACACAACGACATCGATCAATTCGGCAAGCAGGTCGCAGGCGTCCTCTCTGGTGTAGTCGTAGGTGAAGTAGTTGCTGCCCCAGTTGCTGCCCGCTGGAACCAGTTCTCCCGCCGCGTCGCGAAGCAGCATGTCGCGGTGCTCCTCGAACGCCTCAGAATCCGGCAGCACGATGAACGGCGACAGCCACAGTCCGGGACGCAGCCCACGAGCCTCGGCGGCGCGGGCGAGATCCGCCATTCCCTCCGGAAATTTGTCGTTCGCCTCCCAGTCCCCGACGGCGCGTTCCCAACCGTCGTCGACCTGGACGGTGTCGAATCCGAGCCCGGGGAGCTCAACCATGATCTCGTCCAGTCTGCTGCGCGAAACGTCCTCGTAGAGCGAGTACCAGGAGGACCAGATCTTTCCGGGTTCCTCATCGATGACCCCGTAGCGGGTGGCGAGTAGCTCCCGGTACCGCGAGAAGGCCGCCAGTTCCTCACCCTCGATGAGCACCCAGCTGCCTTCGCACCCGGTCTCGGTCCACCCCACGAGAACATCCAGATCCGCGTGCAGGCGCGGCGTGTCCGCTTCCAACGCTCCCAGCAGAATCGTTGTCGACCCCGCGGAGAGCGCCATGACCCAAGAGGAATGATGTCTTCCCGGGTCATCCCACATCGTGTCATCGGCCGTACGGCGTCGCTCGGGATTCGCGATACGAAGCGGCGCGTCCGACAGGAGACGCCACCCGGCAGGCGACCACGAGTTCTGTCCAGTTCTGTAGACCTCTGCCGAAGGCTGGAATCCGTGCAGGAGCGCCACCCGGGATTCACGGAAGTGGGTTTCAACGAGGTCATCGTTGCTCGGCGGGACCCAATCGGGTGCTTCAACGGGTTGAGTGTGCATTTCTCTCCAAATGTGTTGGGTGGCGGGTATCGGGCCCACCCGACGATGGTGGTTGTTCCCCACCAGTGTCCCGGCTCGCTCGGCGACGATTTTCACCATCCATATTGACGCGGCCTCTAAAATCAGGAGGGTTGTCCCCTACCCGGTTCGGAAGATGAATTCGACGCACCAGTCCGACGCCCACTCCCGACGGCCATCCGCCCCGCAGGCCCCTCAGGATCGCCGGCAGGTGATCGCCGAGCACGTCATCGCCCGGGGCAGCGTCCGGGTTGAGAACCTGGCGCGGGCCGTCGGCGTCTCGGCCATGACCATCTACCGGGACGTGGCGAACCTCGAACAGGCGGGCATCGTCCACCTCGACCGGGGCCTGGTACGTGCGGTGGCAACCAGCCTGAGCGAGGCCGACGCCGAGTTCCGCCTCCAGCAGAGCCCGCGGATCAAACAGGCCATGGCCGAGGCGCTGGCCCCCCGGATCGCCCAGGGAAGCTCCGTGATGCTGGACGACTCGACCTCCGCCATGTGGGTGCTGCGCGCCCTGCGGGACGTCCACCCCCTGACCGTGATCACCACCTCCCTGCTGGTGGCCAACGAGGCGAAGCAGATGGACGGCGTGCGCCTGCTGATGGCGGGTGGCGAGTACGAACCCTGGGCCCACGCGATGATGGGCCCGACCGCCGCAGCGAACCTACGGGCCTGGCAGGCCGATCACTGCGTCATGTCGGCCTCCGGGATCGTAGGGAAACGCTGCCAGCACCCCTACGAGAACGCGGTCCAGGTCAAGCAGGCCATGATCGCCTCCTCCACGAATCGATACCTGCTGCTGGATCACACCAAGTTCGCACGCAAAGCGCTCTACACCTTCGCCGAGATCACCGACTTCGATGCCGTCGTGGTGGACGCCGCCACCCCCCGGGAGATCCGCGACGAGCTTGCCGGGCACGGGGTCGAGGTCATCGTCTCCGAGTGACCCAACCGCTCCTATACAACAGCGCGACACGCCGTGCTGACTAGGTGCGACGTCATTCTTCACCAGGAACTATGGTGTTTTTCACAACATCACTGTTACTCTTCAGGTCATCCCCGGAACAAGGAAGTTGAGGAGATATGGGACTGACCATAGTTGTCGGCGCCGACATCGCCGGAGTGAACTACAAGGAGACCCTGAAGGCCGATCTGGAGGCCGACGAGCGCGTGGCGGAGGTCATCGACGTGGGCGTCCGTCCGGGCGAGGACGTCGACTACCCGCACGTTGCGGTGGAGGCGGCGCGGAAGGTCGCCGCAGGTGAGGCCGACCGGGCCCTGCTGGTGTGCGGCACGGGAATGGGCATGGCGATAGCGGCAAACAAGGTTCCCGGCATCCGCGCCTCGGTGGCCCACGACAGCTTCTCCGTGGAGCGCCTGGTGCTGTCCAACGACGCCCAGATCCTAACCCTGGGTGAGCGCGTGATCGGCCTCCAGCTGGCCCGTCGGCTGGTGCGCGAATGGCTCGGGTACACCTTCGACCCCGAGTCCTCCTCCGGCCCCAAGGTGGCCGCCATCCGTTCCTACGAATCCGACCCCCACTGATCCCACGAACCGCGAGGAACAACGATGTTCGATCCTGCAACTGCCAGCTACCTTCTCGGCCTCGTGGTCGCCGTCGCAGGCGGCTTCTTCGGCGCCGCGATCGGTGGCAACTTCGCCTTCGCCATCACCGGCATCACGGTGCTGACCTCGTTCGGCATCTATCTGGGAACCGACTCGACGGCAGGTTTCACCTACCTGGCCTTCGGACCGTTCGTCGGCCCCCACGTCGCCTTCGCGGGCGGGGTCGGCGCGGCGGCATACGCGGGTCGCCGCGGATACGCCGACAGCAAGGACGCCACCAGTCCCCTGGCGCGCTTGGGCAAACCCGACGTGCTCTGGGTGGGTGCCGCCTTCGGGGTCTTCGGATACGTCGTCCAGAACCTCATCACCAAGATCCCGTGGTTCGGCACCCACACCGACTCGGTCGCCCTGACCGTCGTGCTGTCGGCCGTGGTGGCGCGCCTCGTCGCCAAGGGGTCGTTCCTCAACCCGGAGAAGTACAACGACTCCCCGTCCTTTTTCGGCAAGATCGCCCCCACCGAGGACGCCGCTTGGTTGCGTTACCAGGAGAAGACGGGCCAGTACCTATCGCTCGGCGCCATGTTCGGTCTCCTGGCCGGTGGTGCGACGCTGTTCATCGCACTGGCCTTCCCCGGCCTGGCCGCCACCGGCAATGCACAGACCTTCACCTTCGCGGTCTCCGCGGTCTGCGTCATGTTCCTGATCCTCGGCGCGCAGATGCCGGTGACCCATCACATCACCATCAGCGCCGGCCTGGCGGCAGTGGCCTTCCTTCCGGTCCTCGCCGACAACCTGGTCGAAGGGCTGTCCGGGACGGATTTCTGGGACAAACTGAGTTCCAACAAGATCTCGCTGGCCTCGTTGTTCGACCCAGGTCACGCCTCCTACGGGATGCTGGGCGAGAACGCCAAGGGTCAGCTCATGATGATGGCCATCGTCGCGCTACTGGTCTCGGTGGGGGTCGGCATGTTGGCGGCCTGGCTGGCGGAGTTCCAGGCGCGCCTGTTCTACAACAGGGGCAACACGCACTTCGATCCCCCGGCGGCAGCCATCTGGATCGCCAACACCATCATCGTCTCCCTGGCCAACATCGCCGCACCACTGTTCTAGGAGGAATCCCCAATGCTCCCGACCGAGCTGCACCAGGCCTATGTCTTCGACCTGGACGGAACCATCTATCTGGGTGATCACCTGCTGCCCGGTGCGGCCCGGTTGATCGGGGAACTGCGTCGCCGCGGAATCCCGGTGCGTTTCCTGTCGAACAACCCGACGAAGGATCCGCAACAGTACGTCGAAAAACTGGCCCGGCTAGGGCTGCCCACCGACATCGCGGACATCGCGAACACGGTGGTCACCACCACCCGCTGGCTCCAGGAACACCACCCGGACGCCACGCTGTTCGTGGTGGGTGAGGAACCGTTGAAACGGGCCCTGACCGAGGCCGGGTTCCGGTTGAGCGACGACCCCGAGCGGATCGACATCGTCATCGCCTCCTACGACCGCACCTTCGACTACTCCAAGCTCCAGATCGCCTTCGACGCGATCTGGTTCCACCGGCGCGCCATCCTCATCCAGACCAACCCGGACCGGTTCTGCCCGTTCCCGGGCGGCCGCGGGGAACCGGACTGCGCAGCGATCACCGCAGCCATCGAGGCCTGCACGGGCGTGAAATCGGTGGCGAACCTGGGCAAACCCTCCCCCATCATGCTGGAGGAGGCCCTCCAGGGTCTCGACGTGGATCCCGCCGCCTGCGTCATGGTCGGCGACCGCCTCCACACCGACATCCAGATGGCCCTCGACACCGGCATTGCCTCCTGCCTGGTGCTCACGGGCGAAACGACCCCCGACGACGTCGCCACCCTCGACGAGGACCACCAACCCACCTATGTACTCGACCGCGTCGACCGACTCATCCCCCAGCGCCTGTGGGACGAGCTCGGTTGGACCGAAACGAACTGGAAGGACCACTGATGACCGACAACACCTACCTCCTCGGCATCGACTTCGGCACCGAGAGCGTGCGGGCCGCCATCTTCGACCTGGCCGGCCGACCGGTTTCCTTCGCCGCCACCGCGTACCGCACCACCCACCCCCACCCCGGCTGGGCCGAACAGGACCCGGAGGAGTGGTGGGAGGCGCTGCAGGCCTCGTGCCGCAAGGTGATCGCCGCCTCCGGCGTCTCCCCCGCCGCCATCAAGGGCATCTCCTACGACGCCACCACCATGACCGTCGTTGCCATGGACAAACGCGGCGAGGCCCTCCGCCCCGCCATCATGTGGATGGACGTGCGCGCCACCGAGCAGGCCGCCCGCGCGGAGAAGTCGGATTCGGTGGCGCGCCTCTACAACGGTCGCGGAACCGCCCCGGCCACCGCCGAGTGGTACCCGTTCAAGGCCGCCTGGCTGCGGGAGAACGAGCGCGAAACCTACGACGCGGCCTTCCGGCTGATCGACGCCCCAGACTGGGTGACCTACAAGCTGACCGGCGAGTGGACCACCAACATCAACTCGGCCGCGCTGCGCATGTACTACAACCGCGACCACGGCGGCTGGCCCGTCGACTTCTACGAAACCATCGGATGCAGCGACGTCTTCGACAAGATCCCGGAGAAGGTGGTCGATCTCGGCACCCCGGTCGGTGAGCTGTCGGTGATCGCGGCGCAGCTCCTCGGCCTGCGCCCCGGCACCCCCGTCGCCCAGGGACCGGCCGACGCCTGGGCCGGGCAGATCGGGCTGGGCGTCGTCGACCCGGGGGTGATGGCGTTGATCACCGGTTCCTCCCACGTCCTGACGGGACAGACCGACAAACCGATCCACGGCAAGGGATTCTTCGGCGCCTACACCGACGGCGTGGTCAAGGGTCAGTACACCGTCGAGGGCGGTCAGGTCTCCACCGGTTCGGTCCTGAAATGGTTCAAGGACAACTTCGCCCGCGACCTGATCCAGGCGGCGGAGGTCACCGGACTCAACGTCTACGACATCCTCAACAAGCAGTCGAAGGACCTGCCGCCCGGCTCCGACGGCCTCATCATCAACGAGTACTTCCAGGGCAACCGCACCCCGTACACCGACTCGAAGGCCCGCGGGGTGATCTGGGGTCTGTCCCTGCACCACGGCCCCGCCCACATCTACCGCGCCATCCAGGAGTCGGTGTGCTACGGCACCGCACACAACCTGCGGGCCATGTCGGCGGCGGGTTTCGAGGTGAAGAAGATCGTCGCCGCGGGTGGCGCCACCAAGAGCCGCGACTGGATGCAGATGCACGCCGACGTCACCGGCGTGCCGATCGCCCTGACCGAGGTCGGCGACGCCGTGGTGCTGGGTTCCTGCATGCTGGCGGCGATCGGCGCGGGCCTCCACCCCGATCTCGGGACCGCGGCAAAGGAGATGGTCCACGAGATCGACCTGCTGGAACCCGATCAGCGGCGGCACGAGGAGTACCAGTACTTCGTCGACGCCTACGCCAACACCTACCCGCAGCTCCAGCTCATGATCCACGACATGGTGGATCGCGAGAACGCGAAACGGAGTTGACATGACGGATCTCATCACCCGGGCGTTGCGCAACGCCACCGACACCAGGGCCGTGGTGATCGGCGAGGGAGCCGTGGAGCGGACCGGAGAGGTATTCACGGAGCTGTTCGGGGCGGCACGGGCGATCGTGGTCGCGGACGAACGCACCTTCGCGCTGGCCGGGAAACGGGTCTCCGAGGCCCTGAAGACGGCGGGGGTGGAGCTCGCGGATCCGCACGTCTTCCCGGGGGAACCCGAGCTGTACGCGAAATACGAGAACTGCGAGGCCCTGCGGGATGCCCTGGCACCGATGGATGCGATCGCCGTCGCCGTCGGCTCCGGCACGCTCAACGACATCACGAAACGGGCCTCCGGGGAACTCGGCAGACCCTACCTGGTGGTCGGCACCGCGGCCTCCATGGACGGCTACACCGCTTTCGGTTCCTCGATCGCCCTCGACGGGTTCAAACAGACGCTGAGCTGCCCGGCCCCGTGTGGCTGCGTCGCCGACCTGACCGTGATGGCCGCCGCGCCACAGGTGATGACGGCCTCCGGTTACGGCGACCTGCTGGGCAAGATCCCGGCCGGGGCCGACTGGATCCTTTCCGACGTGCTGGGGATCGAGGCCATCGACCAGGGGGTGTGGGAGCTCGTCCAGGGTCCGCTGCGCGGTGCTGTCTCGCGGCCCGCGGAACTCGCCGTCGGTGACGTCTCGGCGACGGGTGAGCTGGTGGAGGGGCTCCTGATGAGCGGGCTGGCCATGCAGGCCCACCAGTCGAGTCGCCCCGCTTCCGGGGCGGAGCACCAGTTCAGCCATCTGTGGGAGATGGAGGGACACGGCGTGGACATCACCCCCAGGCGCCTGTCCCACGGCTTCAAGGTCGGCATCGGCACGGTGGCGATCGCGGCCCTCTACGAGCGGCTGCTGGCGCGGGACCTCACCGGTTTGGACATCGACGCGGCCGTCGCGGCCTGGCCCACCCGGGAAGAGATGGAAACCGGAGTTCGTGAGCTGCACCCCGATCCCCGGCTGGTCAAGGAAACCGTCGTGCAGGCGCTCGCCAAGTGGCTTCCGCCCGAACAGTTGCGGGTCCGCCTGGAGTTGCTGGTGGCGGTGTGGCCGGAGCTGTCGGTGAGGCTTCGGGAACAGCTGCTGCCCGCCGCCGAGCTGCAGGGAATGCTGCGGGCGGTGGGCGCCCCGGCCCATCCGCAGGACATCGGGCTGGACTGGGGCCGGTTCCGCGAGACCTATGTCCGCGCCCAGATGATCCGCAAACGCTACACCGTTCTCGATCTCGCCCTGGAGACCAATCTCCTGGGTGAGCTGGTGGAGGAATTGTTCGCACCCGATGGCTTCTGGGGTCGCCAGGCCCCGGGACACTGAGCAGCAAACACGGAGGAGAGGCCATGAGCAGGACAGTTGTAGGGATCGACTTCGGCACTCTTTCGGGACGGGCAGTCGTGGTGTCCGTGGCCGACGGAAAGATCCTCGCAAGCGCCGAGCACACCTACCCGCAAGGGGTGATCGACCGCGAACTCGCGGGCCGGCCACTTCCCCCCGACTGGGCGCTGCAGGTGCCGGCAGACTACGTGGAGGTTCTGGGAAGGGTGGTTCCGGAGGCCCTGGAGGCCTCCGGGGTGGCGGCTGCGGATGTCGTAGGCCTGGCCGTCGACTTCACCTCCTGCACGGTCCTCCCCACCGACGAGGCCTGCCGGCCGCTGTGCGAACGACCGGAGTTCGAGAAACGCCCCCACGCCTACGCGAAGCTGTGGAAACACCACGCATCCCAGCGGCAGGGAAAGGTCGTGAACGAAGTCCTGGCCGAGCTGGCCCCGGAAACCCTCGCCCGTTACGGCGGCGAGGTCTCGGCGGACTGGCAGCTGGCAAAGGCCCTTGCACTGTTCGAGGAGGACCGGGAGGTCTGGGACGCGACCAGTCACTTCGTCGAGGCGGGAGACTGGATCGTCCAGTTCCTCACGGGCGAGATGACGGCCTCAATGTCGCTTGCTGGCTACAAGGGCAACTTCGTCGACGGTTCGTACCCGTCCGCGAAGGTCCTCGACGCGATGGCCCCGGGATTCTCCCGCCTGCTGGAACTGGTGCCGCACCCGGTGGCGCGTCCCGGCGAGCGGGTCGGCTCGTTGGCTGCGGAGGCCGCGGCGTTGACGGGTCTGCCGGAGGGCATCGCCGTAGCAGCGGCGAACATCGACGCCCACGCGACGGTGCCCGCCGCGAACGCCTGCGAACCCGGGCAGCTCACCCTGATCATGGGTACCTCGACGTGCCACATGATGACCTCGGAGAGCTTCGGTGAGGTCCCGGGGATCGGTGGCATCGTGCCGGACGGGATCGTCAAGGGCCTGTGGGGTTACGAGGCCGGGCAGGCCGGGACGGGCGACATCTTCGGCTGGTTCGTCGACAACTGTGTCCCGCCGTCGCACGTCGAGGCGGCCGCGGCCCGGGGGGTCGGGGTGCACGAGTACCTCACCGAACTGGCCTCGAGGCAACGGGTGGGCGAGCACGGTTTGCTGGCGCTCGACTGGCACTCCGGGAACCGCTCGATCCTGGACGACACGGAGCTGACGGGACTCATGCTCGGCACGACGCTGACCACCACCCCGGAGGACCAGTACAGGGCGCTGCTGGAGTCGACGGCCTTCGGCACCCGGGTGATCATCGAGGCGTTCCGGGAAGCGGGCATCGAGGTGAAGGATCTGGTGGTCGCGGGCGGGCTGGTGAAGAACCCGCTGCTCATGCAGATCTACGCGGACGTGACCAACCTGCCGTTGGCGATCTGCCCCTCGGTGGCCTCGGGAGCCCACGGATCGGCGATCTACGCGGCGGTCGCGGCGGGCGAGTACGCCGACGTGCGGGAGGCCGCACCGGCCATGGCGCATCGCGAGGCCACCCCGGAGACCGTCTTCACCCCGATCCCGGAGAACGTCGCGGCCTACGACGACCCGTACCGGGAATACCGCAGGCTGCACGACCACTTCGGCACGGGCGGAAACGACGTGATGCACCGCCTCAAGGCCCGCCGCAGGGAAATCCTGGTGGCGAAATCGGCTGTATAAGAATGGGGGGTGCCCCGAGGGGCACCCCCCATTTCCCCTACTTTTCGCAGGCGATCCCGTCACCATCGCGGTCCAGCCCTGAGCGATATCCGGGGTCACCCACACGAAGCGGAGCGGCTCCGGCCTTTTTGGCCTCCTCACAGTTCTTGTAATGCACCTTGCTCTTTTCAGATGAGTCCGACTTGGTTTCCTTCGACCTAGTCTTCTTCCCCGATTTCTCCGCCCGCTCGGAACTGGGAGCAGGATCCGATGTTGCAGTCGTCTCTGCCACTTCGGTTTTCTTTTCGGAGGCACCCCCCGTTGTTTTGTTGTCCACAGGCGCCTGGGTGGCGGTCGCCGTCGCCTTCTCACGTTTTGACTCCGCGCCCCCGCTCCCGAGATTGCAGCCGGATACACCCATCCCCACAAACCCAGCCACCAAGGCAGTCGCCAACCATGTCTTGTACCAAGCGGTTTTCACGTCGGTCATCTCCCCCTCTTGAATTCTCAAGTGAACGACCTTCGTCGACAATTTATGCCTTGCTTCGTTGGGTCGACACCTTTCGCGCATTCGGTTCGTCCATTCAGCCCCGGGGCGGGTTCAGGATCCGAGGAGAATTTTCCGGGGGCACCGCGCCCCTTGGATCTCTTGTGTATTTTTCCGGGCCTCACCAGATTTCCCGGACAGGGTGGAAACTGGTGTTCGCGTCATCACGTTCCTTCCTCCCCGATCCGGAAGCCTGTTCACGGCCGTTCCCGGGTTCGCTCCGGCTAGGACGGGCTGCCTGCGAGTGAGCCCCGCAGTTGCCGCGCACAGGCATGCGAGCCACCAGCGATTCCCACAGGAAATGCACAGGATTTCGTCACGGCGCCCACAGGGCCTGCTGGTTGTGTTCTTCATACAACCTCACCTCAGGAGCCAGTCATGGAACTCAGTCGTCGTTCCCTGTTCACGTCGACCATCGCCTTCAGTCTCTTCGGTGGCCTCGGGTTGGCCGCCTGCACCAGCGGCGCCTCCGGCAGCGGAACCTCTTCCGCCGGTGGTTCAGGGACAGCGGCGACGGGAGTCCTGGCGCTGAACAATGCCGGGTGGAGTCACGATGCCGAGAATGACGTCTACTACCAGATCGGTTTGAGCTACGTCGCTTCCCCGGCCGCACCCGATTACGAGACCCTCGGGATCTACGTGCCGGGCACATACTTCACCGGCACCGACAACGGCGACGGCACCCACAAGGTGACCATCAACGCCTCGGGCAGCGTCAACGGGTTCACCCCGGCCACCGCACCCGTCGTGCTGCCGGTCAACACGCCCGGTTACGCTTCTCAGAAACCACCCAGCCAGTACTCCTACGATTCGATCTCGGACTACATGGCGGCCGGTTTCATCTACGTTCACGCGGGCCTGCGCGGCAAGGACTCGAACTCCGATTCCTACGTCGGCAACGCTCCCTGGGGGGTCACCGATCTCAAGGCGGCGGTGCGTTACCTGCGTTACAACTCGGCCTCGCTGCCGGGCGCGATGGACAGGATTTTCGTGTTCGGGCACAGCGGCGGCGGCGCGCAGAGCTCCGTGATGGGCGCCTCTGGCGACTCGCCGCTCTACACCAAATATTTGGAACACCTCGGTGCGGCCATGACCTCCAGCGACGGCACCACCATCAGCGACGCGATCGCGGGCGTGATGGCTTGGTGTCCCATCACCAGCCTGAACGTCGGCAACGCCGCCTACGAGTGGAACATGGGTCAGTTCGCCAGCAACGGGACCCGCGCCGAGGGCACCTGGACCGCCGCCTACGGCAAGGACCTGGCGGCGGCGTTCGCGGAGACCGTCAACGGGCTCGGCCTGACCGACTCGAAGGGCACCGCGTTGAAGCTGGAAAGAAGCGGCGAGGGCGTGTACCTGGCGGGCAGCTACTACCACCACGTGGTGGCCGAGATCACCACCTCCCTGAACAACTTCCTGGCCGACACCACCTTCCCCTACACCTCCAGTTCCCGTCAGATGGCGGGCATGGAACCCGGCGGCGGCGGCCCTTCCGACAGGGGCGGTACTCCCCCCTCCGGCGAGGCCCCCGGGGGACAGAACCCGGGTGGGGATCAGCCCCCGGGAGGCGGTCCCGGTTCAGGTGGCGGTCAGCCCCCGGGCGGCGAGTCGTCCGGTTCGTCGACCACCTACAACACGGTGGGGGAGTACATCGCGTACCTGAACGGCGAGACCCCGTGGGTCACCTACGATTCGGCCAGCAACACCGCAACCATCACCGGCCTGCAGGGTTTCGTCACCAGCCAGAAGAGTCCCAGCAAGGACGTCGGTGCTTTCGACGCACCGGATCGCAGCGCCACCGAGAACATCGTGATGGGCAAAGGCACCCAGGGGCTTCACTTCTCGAAGCTGTCCCGCGATGTGCTGGCGGCCAACGAGTCCACCTATTCGTCGCTGACCGGCTGGTCCGGTGACCATGCGGCCTCCACGTGGGAAACCGATTTCGCCACCACCGACGAGGTCGGGGGCGATGCGGTCTCCCGCGAGCAGATGTACGAACCCCTCTACTACCTGCTTGATTCGCAGGGCGGTCAGGGCAGTTCACGGGTGGCCCCGAACTGGCGCATCCGGACCGGCATCACCCAGGGGGATGCGGCCAGCACCGTCGAGATCAACCTGGCGCTGGCCCTCCAGGCACTCGGGGACACGAAGGTGGACTTCGCGACGGTGTGGGGGCAGGGTCACACGATGGCCGAACGCACCGGCGACGGCACCGACAACTTCATCGCCTGGGTGAAGGAGGCATCGGCCTGATCACCGGGACCGCGCCCGTGGGGGACGCGTGATGCTCCCCACGGGCCGAGTCAATCAGTTTCCAGGAAAACCCTGCCGGCCCGACGACCCGTCAAAAGGTTCCGAACATCACGGCTCCGACCACGGCCGCCGACCAGATGCACACGAACAGCGTCAGGGGCATGAACCGGGTGGCGAACTTCGCCCCGAATGCCCCGGACTGCATGGCGAACAGTTTCACGTCCACCATCGGCCCGACCGCGAGGAACACCAGCTGGGCGGTCGGGGAAACCCCCGGCAGGGATGCGGCGACGAAGGCGTCGGCCTCGGAACACAGCGACAGCAGCACCGCCAGCAAAGCCATGACCGCGATCCCGAGCCACAGGTTCTCGGTCAGGAAGGTCAGGAAACCGGCGGGCACCGCCGCCTTCATGAGCGCCGCCACGGCGGCCCCGACCACCAGGAAGCCGCCTGCCTGCTGCAGGTCGTGCATCGCGGTCTCGCGGAAGACCGCCGCCTTGGACTGGTGGTCGTGGTCGTGTCCTTCCTGGGGTTTCATCCATTCGGCCTTGCCGACCCCGACCCACAGCCAGCACACCGCGATCACCGCCACCAGGGAGGCGATCAACCGGGCCCAGACCATCATCGGGTTGCTGCTGGCGAAGGCGACGGCCGTGGCGACGAGCACCACCGGGTTGACGGCTGGCGCGGCGAGTAGGAAGGCGAGGGCGGCACCCTGGGGAAGTCCCCTGCGCATCAAGGACTGCGACACCGGCACCGAGGCGCACTCGCAGCCCGGCAGCACCATGCCCGCGACGCTCGCGGCGGGCACCGCGAGCAGCGGGGATTTCGGCGTGATCCTGGACAGCAGGTCCTTCGGGACGAAGGCGGCGATGAGCCCCGACACCAACACTCCGAGCACCAGGAACGGCAGGGCCTGGACGACGATACCCATGGTGAGCGTGCCCCAGGTGGCCGCGCTGCCGTCCAGGGGCAGGAGCGGACCACGGATGGTGGTCACCCAGAGAAGGGCGATGACGACGGCGACACCGGTGAACGGTAGCGCCCAGATCCTGACGATGGCGTTTCTCACAGGTAGGGGTCCTCCGGCTGCTGGATCACCTTGACCTTGGACGCGGTCAGCACGGGATGTTCCTTGCTGGCGTCGAGGTTGATGACCCCCTCCACCTCGACCCAGACATCGTCCCCCTCGGGTTTCGCGACTCCCTCGACGGGGACGGTGAACAGGGATGCGTCGGCGACGCAGCAGTAGATGCGGAACCGGTTCACGCTCCACTGCCCTTCCGGGAGGGCCGACTGTTTGGCGACGAAACCGAGCAGCCGCACGGGCCGTCCGACGAGCAGTTTCGGATCCCCGAAGGCGTAGCGGTCCTCGAAGTCCTGCACGGACATCTCGGTGACGGAGTCCGTCGGCAGCGGGGGGAATTCGATCGGATCGGATGAGGAGGACCTGGGTTTCGCCGCGGTGCTGCCGGCCGCGTTCGCCCCCAGCGAGGCGGGGGCCGAGACCGCGAACAGCAGGGCGGGTAGAAGTAGGAACACCACGGACTTCGGAAATCCGTGTTCGTGGGTGTCGCGTTTCAGGCCGGCAAGTTTGTCGGTGGCGTCCAGCAGGGTCCACAGCGACAACGCACCCATGGCGACCGCCGATGCCAACAGCCAAGGACCCAGCCACTCCTGCAGGTAGTTCCGGAAGCTGCCGGAGATCGCCATGGTGAAAACGATGGTGGCGAGCAGCAGCACCAGAGTCGCTCCCACGACCTGTCCCAGCGTACGTGGGGGTTGGTCGGCGTCTCGCGTGGTGTCCATGTCCATTCAGCCTAGCGGGGAACCCAACAGCAGCCACGCGACGGCCTCGGGATCGGGATCTGCGGACAATACGCACCGTAGTCGTGCCTCGGCGCTCCGCAGCCCTTGTTCGAGTTCCTGGTGGGCCGGGGAATCGGGGTTTCCTGCGAGCCGGAACCGGACAAGCGTCACGTCCCGGGCGGTGAAATCGACCCGGGCGGAACCGGGATGCGAGCTCGGTGCGACACCGTCGATCGGTCCCTCAGCGGCCAGCGCCTCCTCCACACTGAACCCGCTGGCGGCCGCCTCCACCTCGTCCCGGATCGGCAGGTCGGTGCTCTGGGCGGCGCGCAAACCGGCCAGCACGCTCCACAGGCCCGGGGTTTCCAGGCAGCCGCCCAGGGCCAGGTCGAGCTGGTCCAGGAGCCGTTCCCGCTCCCCCAGGCCCGGTTGGGCGAGCAGCCACGTGAGCAGCCAGGCCTCCAGATCGGCGCGGTTTCCTGCCCGTTTCAGCGCCTTCGGAACCAGCTGCTCCATGGGCAGGTACCAGCCGATCTCCAAGAAACTGACACCGTTGGAACCGTGGACCGCGAGCTCGTGACAGCCGACGGGGCCGCGAACCGCGCTGCCCTCATCGACGGTCTCGGCAACAAGATCGTTCCCCGTGCACGCGACGTCCAGGTCCGGCACCTCGATGGCCTCACCCTCCGGGAGGTAGCGCTCCGGAGGCAGCCAAGCGGGTAGGGGTGGGATCTCGTGTTCGGGGTACAGCCGCCAGCACGACCACGCCCGCCGCCCCGGGACCAGCCCGGCGCTCCCCCCGAGAACCAGGGCGACGCGTCCCTCGGGGGCGGCTCCGCCCTCACCGCACCAGCCGCTGAGCATCACCCAGGCGGCACCGTTCAGCAGCATCCGGCCCGTCGCCCCAGCCAGCCAACCGACCACGCAGCCCTCGACGACGAACCGGAAACCCTGCGTCTCGACAACGGACTCCCCGAGGCCCTGGAGGGAGAATTCCAGGGCCTCGCGTTTCCCGGGCCGGAAACGCACCTCTGCCAGGAGGCCGCGGGATTCGAATGCCCAGAGCCCGGGTTCCTCGGGAGGAAGCGGCTTGCATCCCTCGGGCGCCTCCACCCGGACCGTTCCGGCCCCGGTGGAGATGGTGATGACTCGTTCCGGGTTCAGTCGACCACCACCAGGTCCTGGTCGTAGGGGGCCTCGGGCACGTTCGCGGTGATGACGGACCCGTCGGCACGACGCCCGCCCGTGACGGGATGGCGTCCCGTCAACGACGGCAGCTCCTCGCCCTGGTGCTCCAAGGGGATCCGGATCGGTGTGCCGGGCTGGATGACGAGCCGTTGCCCCCGCACGTTGACCTCCAGCGGTCCACCGGTCTCCACCTCGAAGGAGATGGCCTCGCGTTCCAGCAGCACCCTCAACCGCGACTCGCGAACCTGGAGGGGGAAACGCAGGTACTCCCATCCTCGCGGCAGCCGCGGATCGAAGCTGATGTCGCCGTGGTAGTCACGCAGCCCGCCGAAACCGAACACCAGCGCGTTCCACACCCCACCGGTGGATGCGATGTGCACGCCGTCGCGGGAGTTGGCG
>ERZ773008.995-NODE-995-length-20348-cov-17.743655_pt1 | contig 20348 bp, 23 predicted proteins | sample MGYA00580664_ERZ773008 | MGnify/ENA primary metagenome ERZ773008 (study PRJEB29015, sample SAMEA2738016) | human oral metagenome | biome: human oral; feature: human-associated habitat; material: dental | place: China | collected 2048 ... | reverse complement strand
AAGTGGCAGACGATGTGATCGATATGCACTTTATGCTGCAAAAAGAAGTGGTCGAACGCATGGTGGCGCAGCCGAAAACCAACGACTATGGCCGTCTGGGCGTAATGCTGCAATATTTCTTCGATATGGAAATGTTGATTGAAGTGCCGCCCGAGTCCTTTGATCCTGCGCCGAAAGTGGATTCAGCCGTGGTGCGCATGATTCCGGTGAAACACCGCATCGGTAAAGCAGAAGATTTTGAACATTTTGCCAAACTGGTGAAACTGGCTTTCCATCAACGCCGCAAAACCATACGCAATAATTTGAAGGAACTTGCCGGCGATGATGATTTGCAGGCAGTCGGCATCAATCCGCAGGACAGGGCAGAACACATTGCCGCTGAGAAATATGTGGAATTGAGCAATTATCTGGTTCAAAAGGCCGTCTGAAAGGTTGGGAACTTAATGTTGAAAAAATATGTCTGGTGTGGGTTGGCTGTACTTATTACCGGTACGGCATTTGCATTAGGCACCGGCGGAGAAGAAAACCTGCGGCGCAAAGCAAAAGCCGGCGATGCTGAAGCGCAATATCTGCTGGCCATGCAGTTAGAAATGACAACAGACCCTGTAAACCTCAAAGAAAGCGAGTTTTACTATTGGCTGAAAAAAGCCGCAGAAAACGGCGAAGGAGCGGCACAAGACTTACTTGATGATATTGAAGCCGAATATGATAAAACAGCTTTAGAAGATGAACTTGCGCCTAACGGTTCACAAAAATTGATGAATGAAGTGTTCAAACTGGAAAATCAGAAGCAGAAAAATTATCCGCTGATCAAAGAAAAATTATTTAAAGCGGCAGCTTTGAGCAACTACGCAGCTTTAGCAGATACAGCATGGCTGTTTGGAAATCGGGACAATGCGCAGAAATACGGCGTTCCCTTCAATCCCCTGAAAGCCTGCATCCTGTCGGTATATACCAACAACCGTTATGGCGACTTGAACAAAGATGCATTGGATATATTGTGTCGCGGCATTTATACCAAGGACAACAGTGAGAAAATCGAGCATTACGCCAAACAGATTAAAAACAGGCCGTCCAAAATCTGGTCAATTTTAGAGAATGTCAAATAAACATGATTAAATTCAAAAATGTACACAAACATTTTAAAGATTTGCACGTTATCAACGGCGTGAATCTGGAAGTCAAGCAAGGCGAAGTGGTCGTTGTATGCGGCCCTTCAGGCAGTGGCAAATCTACGCTGATTCGTACGGTAAACCAACTCGAGCGCATTGAAAGTGGCGAGATTTGGGTGGACGGCATCAATGTTGCCGATCCGAAAACCGATTTGAACAAAGTGCGCGAAGAAGTGGGCTTTGTGTTCCAAGGCTTCAATCTGTATCCGCATTTGACTGTCTTGGAAAATATCATTCTTTCTCCGATGAAAGTGAAAAACCAAAGCCGTGAAGAGGCGGAAAAGAAAGCGATGGAGCTTTTGGAACGCGTCGGCTTGGCACATAAAAAAGACGCGCTGCCCGGTCAGCTTTCAGGCGGTCAGCAGCAGCGTGTGGCGATTGCACGAGGTTTGGCGATGGAGCCGCGCGTCATGTTGTTTGACGAGCCGACTTCTGCGCTTGACCCTGAAATGGTAGGCGAAGTATTGAAAGTGATGAAAGACTTGGCGGAAAGCGGCATGACCATGATGTGTGTGACCCATGAAATGGGTTTTGCACGCGAAGTCGCCGACCGTGTGATTTTTGTCGATAAAGGCCAGATTCTGGAAGACGAAACGCCGGAAGAGTTTTTTACCCATCCGAAACACGAGCGTGCCAAACAATTCCTGCAACAGGTGATGACACATTAAACTCGGGCCGTCTGAAATTTCAGACGGCATGATCGGTTTGAATGATTTTGAAAGTTGAAAATAATGTATTTTGTTGACCGTACTGCTGTTGTGTTGAAGCCGACCGCCCGTTTTTTGGAATGGCTGAAATCCGCCGATGAAAATATGCCCGACCTGACAGTCGAGCAACTGCGTACCAACTGCTCCGTATTCCTTGTGCCGCAATTTGACGAACCCGAATCCGTCATTTCCTATTTTGACGAACGCTACCAGCAGATTTTTGAAGCCGAATTGGCCGGCTGGGACATCGATAAAAGCAAATGGCCGCAAGACATGAGTTTGAAGGCTTTTTGGGAATTTTTCGATACCGAAATCCACGATATGGTTTTGGATATGGAAGAGGCGGAGTTGAACATTACGCCTGTTTTCGACAATATGATGTAAAGCCGTGCGAAGTTTTCAGACGGCCTTAAAGCCCTCGCGTTCTTTGAAAATTCTGATTGTCTTCTTACACCTTTCGGCATTGGTCTTATGCCTTGCCGAGTTTTGCGGCTGGATGATGTGGCTGGGTTTGGCGGCATTGGCCAGCAGTTTTGCCTATGCTTGGCGCAGCGTTAATTTTCAGACTCAAAATGCGGTCAGAAAAATCATCATCGACCGCCAATACCGTGCGACGGTTTACTTGAATGATGAGGAAGAGGGAAGAAGCGCGGTTTTGCAAGACGGCAGTATGTTGACAGTTTATGCTTTGTTTTTGCAATGGAATGTTGACGGAAAAATGGTTAAACACTGCATCTTGCCCGACATGACCGACCGCGATGCCTACCGCCGTCTGAAAGTGTGGGCGCGCTGGTGTCGTGAAAAAGAAGATAAAGCAGAACTTGCGGCAGATATGGATTAAACGGCTGTTTCAGACGGCCTTTTGAAGCGATAAATACAATGAAAACATTACAAGACTGGCTTTCTCATTTGGAGACTGCCCATAGTTCCGGCCTTATCGATATGGGTTTGGAACGCGTGGGAGAAGTGAAAAAACGCATGAATTTGGTGCCGCAATGTCCTGTCGTCGTGGTGGCGGGTACCAATGGCAAAGGCTCCGTATGCGCCTATTTGTCGCATATTTATAAAGAAGCCGGTTTTAAAGTCGGTACGCTGACCAGTCCTCATCTTCTGCGTTACAACGAACGAATCGCCATCAACACTCAGCCGGTTTCAGATGAATTGATTGTTTCCTCATTTGAGCGTATCGAAGCGGCGCGCGGCGAAATTTCTCTGACGTATTTTGAGTTTAATGCTTTGGCGGCCGTCGATATTTTCATGCATGAAAATGTTGACGTAATGATTTTGGAAGTCGGTTTGGGCGGACGATTGGATGCCGTAAATGTATTTGACGGCGACTGCTCGGTCGTTACCAGCGTAGATTTGGATCATCAGGCATTTTTGGGCGATACTGTCGAGCAGGTCGGTTTTGAAAAAGCCGGAGTATTCCGTAGCGGCAAACCAGCCGTATGCGGTCAGAATCCTGCGCCTGAATCATTGGTTAAACACGCAGAAGAAATTGGTGCAAAATTGTTGATGGTTCAGCGAGATTTTGATTTTGCGTCAATGGAAAGCGTACAGTGGAACTACCGCTTCCATCCGCAATCTTCAGACGGCCAAAGCCGTAACCGCAATTCCTTGCCGTTTCCTGCTTTGCGCGGTGCCTATCAGTTGTCCAATGCCGCGTGTGCATTGACGGTGTTGGAATGTTTGAACGAACAATTGCCGGTTGATATCGGCGCGATTAAACGTGGTTTGCTGTTGGTTGAGAATCCTGGACGTTTCCAAGTTTTGCCCGGCCGTCCGCTGGTGGTTTTGGATGTCGGCCACAATCCGCACGCAGCCCGTGCTTTGCGCCGCAGCCTGATTAATCTTGCCTTTGCCCAAAAACGTACCGCCGTATTCAGTATGCTGTCCGACAAAGATATTGATGGCGTGCTGGAAATCGTTAAAGATCAGTTTGACGAGTGGAATATCGCGCCTTTAGATGTGCCGCGCGGCATGACGGTGGAGGCTTTGCAGGTCAAACTGGCTGAACACGGCATCGACAATGTAAATGTTTTTGAAACTGTCGCTGCTGCCTACCGCGCTGCTTTGGCTAAAGCAACCGAAAATGATAGAATCGTTGTTTTCGGCTCATTCCATACTGTTGCCGATGTAATGGCTGTTTTGAAAGAACACTAACGAGGAAATTATCATGTCCGACAATAAACAAAAAGAAACTCCAAACGGATACGATTTAGACGGTTACGAACGACTGAAACGTCGCAACCGCCGTCGCTTGGTCTTGGCCTCCGGCTTGGTGGTGGCATCGGGTATGCTGTTCGGTCTGGCGCTGACTTCCGGCGATGATAAAAATTCACCATTTAAAGAAGCGCCTGTCGGTCAGAGCCAAGTCAAAACGGCTGACGAGCCGAGCAAGGCCGTTGTTTTAGAGCCGAATAAAGAGGATGTCGCTGCTGCTGAAGAGGCTGCCCGCCATGCGGATGCCGAAGCACCAAATAAACCGCAAAATGCAGGCGACGAAGAAGATAATGCGCCGGTTGAAGTATTGAAGCCAAACCGTGAATCTGCTCCTGAAGATGTCGGCGAGCCGTTGGTTTTGATCAACGATACTTTGGATGACGGCAATATTAAAGGCTTGGAAGAGTCCGAACGTATTCAACGCGCCGAGGCTGCCAAACGTGAAGCTGTGGAGCGCCGAGCCGAAGAACGCCGCCAACGTCAGGCTGAACAACGTGCTGCAGCGGCCCGTAAAACACAAGCCCAACAGGAAGCTACTGAGAAAGAAAACGCATTGGCAGCTAAAAAACGCGCACTACAAGCGCGTGCTGAAAAAGCAGAACGTGAAGCCGCTGCCGAACGCAATAAATTGGCACAATTGGAAAAAGCAGAGAAAGCCATTGCCGAACGAAAATCTGCCAAAAACAGCAAAGACAGCGTAAAAGACAAGGCAGAACCTGCTAAGAAAGCAGAAGCCAAAGTTGAAAAACCAAAAAATGAAAAGGCTAAACCGGAAACGGCCAAAGCAGAAAAAGCCGATAAGGTAAAAACTGCCGAGAAGCCGTCTGAAAAAGCTAAACCTAAAGCTGAAAAAGAAAAAGCAGAAGCCAAACCTGCGAAAAAAGCCGCTATTCAGGCTGGTTATGCTGAAAAAGAACGCGCACAAAGCCTGCAACGTAAAATGAAAGCCGCAGGTATCGATTCGACCATTACTGAAGTCATGACCGATAAAGGTAAGGTGTATCGCGTGAAATCAGCCAGTTATAAAAATGCACGTGATGCAGAGCGCGATTTGAACAAATTGCGTGTACATGGCATTGCCGGTCAGGTGACCAGTGAGTAATTTGCCTGTTGCCGATTTGTTGGCGGCCGCCGTCATCGTCATCTGCATCATTATCTCGTTGACACGGGGTATTATTGCCGAAGCAGGGGCGATGGTGGCTTGGGTGGTATCGTTTATTGCGGCCAGAACGCTTGCTGTACCGTTTGCCGATGTGGTCTTTAAATCGGTTGAGCCGCATTCCTTGGCAGTAGCGATGGGTTTTGCCGCTGTGTTTTTTCTGGCATGGCTGTTGCAGAAACTGGTACGATCGCTGTTGAGCAGTTTGATGTCTGCCGTTGGTTTAGGAAGCATCAACCGTTTGCTTGGCGGCGTATTCGGTGCAGTGAAAGGTGTGATTTTGGTGACACTGGCAGTGATGGTTTTTTCACACACTGATTTGCCGAAAACGGAAGAGTGGCAAAGTTCGCACACAATTCCGTATTTTGAATCACTTGCCGATGCTGCAATGCCTTATCTGCCTGGAAAAGATACCGCGATGCCGCATCTTTCTGGTAAAGCAGCTGAAGTTGAAGAATTGGATGATTGAGTTTGACGGATTCAGACGGCCTATGGGTCGTCTGAATCCGTTTTTATTTGCGTAAATTTAGCATCATATTGTCGACAATTTGAGCAAACTCATCTAAATTATTTTATAATGACGGCTTACCCATTTAATCTTCAAACTCGGAGAAGCACGATATGTGTGGTGTATTAGGTTTGGTTAGTCATGAGCCGGTCAATCAGATGTTGTATGATGGTTTGCAGATGTTGCAACACCGTGGTCAGGACGCAGCAGGTATTGTTACTGCCGAAGGCAATATATTTCATATGCACAAGGGCAAAGGCATGGTGCGCGAAGTGTTCCGTACCCGTAATATGCGCGACTTGATCGGTAATGCCGGCATCGCGCACGTCCGCTATCCGACTGCAGGTAATGCGGGCAGCAGCGCAGAGGCTCAGCCATTTTATGTCAGCTCCCCATTCGGCATTGTTTTGGCACACAATGGTAATCTGACCAATACCGAAGAGCTGTATGAAAACGTATGCAACAAACACCTGCGTCACGTTAATACCAGCTCCGATTCTGAAGTCCTACTCAATGTATTCGCGCACGAATTACGCCGCGAAGTCTCTAAAAATACAGCCCCTTATCAACTTACTATCGACAATATTTTCAACGCCGTTTCCGAAGTACACCGCATAGTGCGCGGCGCATACGGTGTCGTAGCCATGATTGCCGGATATGGCATGGTTGCCTTCCGCGATCCTCACGGTATCCGTCCGTTGGTGCTGGGTTCGCAAACCGATGAATCCGGTAAAAAATCGTATGCCGTTGCCTCTGAATCAGTTGCTTTCAACGCACTTGCCTATGACTTGGAACGCGATATCCAGCCGGGTGAAGCCGTGTTTGTCAGCTTTGACGGTTCAATCGTGTCGCGTCAATGCAGCGATAAAGTCAAACTCAGCCCTTGTCTCTTTGAATACGTCTATTTCGCGCGTCCCGACTCCGTCATCGACGGTGTATCCATCTATCAGGCGCGTCTGGATATGGGCGTTTCTTTAGCGGAAAAAATCAAACGCGAGTTGCCCGTCGACGATATCGATGTCGTGATGCCTATTCCTGATACCAGCCGACCCAGCGCGATGGAGCTTGCCGTCCATCTCGAAAAACCATATCGCGAAGGTCTGATTAAAAACCGCTATATCGGCCGCACCTTTATCATGCCCGGACAAGCAACGCGTAAAAAATCAGTACGCCAAAAACTCAGTCCGATGGAAACCGAGTTTAACGGCAAAAGCGTTTTGTTGGTGGATGATTCCATCGTGCGCGGTACGACCAGCCGTGAAATCGTTGAAATGGTACGCGCGGCAGGTGCGCGCAAAGTCTACATTGCTTCCGCTGCTCCCGAAGTGCGCTATCCGAATGTGTACGGTATCGATATGCCGACCCGTGAAGAACTGATTGCAAACGGCCGCAGCGCAGCAGAAATCTCGGCTGAGATTGGCGCGGACGGCATTGTCTTCCAAAACTTAGAAGACCTGGAAGCAGTAGTCAAAGCACTCAATCCAAAAATCGAATCCTTTGATTCTTCATGCTTCAATGGTGTCTATCAAACCGGCGATATCGACGAAGCGTATCTAAACCGTCTCTCTACCGAAAAATCAGGTTGTGGCGGCTTGAAAGTTCATCCAAGCAAAATGGAACACAGCATCAGTATCAGCGATAGTGATGATGAAGAATAAAGTAAATTGACTTACAATAAAGGCCGTCTGAAAATTAACGTTCAGACGGCCTTTAATTATGTTTTAGACACATCATGAGTACCGAAACCAAAAATTACATCACACCTACCGGTTGGCAGGCACTGAAAGACGAACTTTATCATCTGGTCAACAAAGAACGCCCGGAAATCGTCCAAATCGTTAACTGGGCGGCAAGCAATGGTGACCGCAGCGAGAATGGCGACTATCTTTACGGCAAACGCCGTATGCGCGAAATCGACCGCCGTATCCGTTTTCTAACCAAACGCTTGGAAGCTGCCGTCGTCGTCGATCCTGAAGCGCGTGAAGCCACGGACCAGATTTTTTTCAGCGCCACCGTTGGCTTATTGCGCGGAGACGGTCGTGAACAAACCGTCAAAATCGTCGGCGTAGATGAAATCGATACCGCTAAAAACAAAATCTCATGGATTTCCCCTTTGGCGCGCAGCCTGATTAAAGCACGCGAAGGGGATGAAGTTGTCTTGGATACACCGGAGGGCCGTGAGGTTATAGAGATTCTGTCGGTGGAATATATTAAGATTGACTGAATATGCGTGAATAAAGCAAGTGAAACAACAAAAGGCCGTCTGAAAAATATACTTTCAGACGGCCTGAGACCTTTGTAAAATTCCTTTTCCTCTGACAGACGAAACTTAAACAAAGATTTTCGGCTGTTTTGTTTCAAATATCCAATGATTCTACTCAAATACTCCTTTAATCCCCTTTGGATACCTGATTAATCAGACACCCAGCTGCCTTTTGTGCAGCAACAGGCGCACTTAGCCTGTTGGCGGCTTTCAAAAGGTTCAAACACATCGCCTTCAGATGGCTTTGCGCACTCACTTTGATCAGCCCGAAATAGGCTGCCCGGGCATAGCGGAATTTACGGTGCAGCGTACCGAAGCTTTGTTCGACCACATAACGGGTCTTCGACAAATATCGGTTGCGTTTGGTTTGCGCTTCCGACAGCGGATGTTTGCGGTGGGTTTTGTGCATAATGCCGTCCTATAGTCGATGCTCTTCCAGATGTTGTCAGTTTTCCTCACTGTCATAGCCTTTCAGCATAGACGGTAGTACCTTATAAACAATGCTGTCAGGTTTAACTTGTCCGCGAATAATGGGTAATAAAGTTTCTGTTTCAGTATTCGATGCAGTAACAATGTGAACCTTACCATTTTACTTCAAAAGCCTGAATACGGCGACTTTACTGGTAGCAGCATAACAGTATTTGCCTTTATGTTTTCCCCAAATAACTTTCATCAACTTCTACTTCTCTGTCAAACATTTCCAAAAGCAGACTGCTTTAATAGATAAGCAGACGTAAGTAATGAAAATAATAGGCTGGGGTATTTTTATTAATACGGACTAACTCTGCTTATCGTTCTTGCAGTTACAACTGCAACAAATAGCTCAGTTAATTTATTTTGTTTATAACTACTTAGACAACATTTTTGAATACAGATAATTTGGGCTTAATTTGAACTTCCCTAGTTATCTAAGACAGCACCTTATATTTTAATCAAAATCATCTTTACTATCAGTTAAGGCTTGAAATTCCATAGGTACGATCCAATATAACAAAAACAAAACTATTCTAAGTGCATCATAACCCCACATAATCCGTTATGTACTAAAAAATTTATGGAGATTGACTATGGCTGACTACAAAAGCGATTACTTAAATTCTGTTCTGGAAAGTTACAGGATGAAACATATTGAAGAGCTAATCAACACATATCGCACTAAACGAGATGAGATTAAGCAATTTTTAAATAAACAATACGGTAGTAAAATTTATGAACCATTTAATTCTGGCTCATATAAAAAACACACGGCCATCAATACCAAGTTTGATTTGGACTTGGTTGTACCATTTAAACGCAATGCTTTTTCAACATTAGAAGAAATGTTTGAAGATGTTTTTGAAAAATTAACAGAACAATATCAGGGTGAAACACCTATTAAAAAACAAGGGGTTTCTATAGGTTTAACTTTTGATGAAGAAGATGAAATTAATATTGATGTTGTTCCTGCGAGAGAGACAAGTCAAGATTCATTTCCAGTAGAAAAAAACTTAAATTTACATAAAACACAAAGTGATGGATATCTTAAAACCAATATTCATGCTCAAATTGAACACATTAAAGCTAAAGAAAATGAAAGAAAAGTTATTCGCTTGCTAAAAATATGGAAAGCTTGTCATCAATATAAATACAAGTCTTTTTTTATTGAACTATTGGTAATTAAGGCTTATGAAAAATCATCTCCACAGGGTAACTTATGGGAACAATTTAAAACCGTTTTAAATTATATTATTGATAATATTCAAAGCGAAAATTTTACACTCAAAGACCCTGGTAACAGTAATAACGATTTGGCATTATCGCTAGATGATATTGAGAAAAATATGTTGGTTCTCAGATTAAAATCTATGTTGGAACAAATTGAATCAAATGAGAAGCAAATAGAGTTTTATCTTCCATTAAATGAAAAATTTGCCGAAGATAATAAAGATGAGAATAAGGCTTATGGTCTTAAAAGTTCAGTTTTAATTTCAACACCACCAGTTTCACAAAGATTTGGTTGATATGAAATTTTCTCAAATTGAATTAGAGCAAACCATTCAATCTATTCCATATATTCAAAATTTATCTGCTCTTTCATTTTCGCAAGAGCAGGTAAGTTTTGATATTACTTTTGATTTTGAAGAATTAGACAACTCAATTGATTTTCATGTCATTATCTACCAAGCCTACCCATTAAAAATTAGCGATAGTGAATCCATCCGATTTTATCTAAAAAATGATAAATATAAAAAATTCAGCCATGTGATGGCTGATAATGCTATTTGCTTTCATAATCAGCATTGCGTTATTTTTGAGAAGAAATTACAGCAAGATTTCCAGGCAATCAAAAAATGGATTGTTCAATATATTATTCATCAAGAAAAAGATGAGCATTATGAGCATCTAATTACTCCAAATCATAGCTATAATGGAGCATATTTTTCCTTTCAGTTTACTGATGTTGATAAATCATTTTCTCAAAATGAGATTGGCATTGTTACCAATACTTACTTAACAAAATCAAAATATCAAGATAAGGATATGCACAATTATTTAGTGCAATCCTTTACACATAATATTACCAATAAAAATTGCCAATGGTCATCGTTTTACTCAAGCAAGGAAAACGAATTATTAGGAATTTATATCTTTATTGAAGATAAACCCTCAATTTATGACAGATTTTCATTTTCAAGCTGGCAAGAATTCAAATCCTTATTTAACCAAGAGATGTTAAGTGAGATTTGGAAAATTTCTTTTTCCATTAAACAAGAATTTATACCTATTTTCATTGGGTATTATATAAAAAATAAAAATATTCACTGGCAAGTTGCGATGATTGATTTGAAAGACCAATTTTTCAAAAATACGCAAGGAATATATGAACTTTGCGATAAGCAAATAAACTGGGTTATTTCAAAAAATTCATCCTATCATTATTTTTTCGGACGAGGTGCGTTTCATCCAAATCTAACTGATAAAAAAGTGCTTATTATTGGGCTAGGAGCGATTGGAAGTCAAGTTGCTAAGACACTTGTGCGTGGTGGTTGTAAGAATATTACCATTGCTGATTATGATGTTAAAGAACCAGAGAATATTTGCCGTTCAGAATATAACTTTCTTCCACCTTATACCAATAAAACAGATGAATTAGCAGGTATTTTATGGAGTATATCTCCTTTTGTTGAGTTGAGTTCTATTCGTCATTTGGTAACAGAATATATTAAATTTGATCTTCCATCAGAATACCTTAATTTTTTATCAGAGCAATTTTCAGAATTTGATTATATTTTTGATTGTTCTACTGATGATGATTTAATGTATCTTACAGATAATTTAGATTTAACCAGTACTATATTTAATTTATCCATAACCAATCACGCAAAAGCATTAGTGTGTGGTATTTCACCCAATCATTACCGATTTATTAGGCATCAATTTGATGCAATTTTAGAGAATGATGCTTTAGATTTATATAATCCTATTGGTTGTTGGAATCCAACTTTTAAAGCATCCTATAATGATATTGCCATTATGGTTCAACTATCATTAAGAACAATTAATCTAATGATTCAAGAAAATAATTATCAACATTTTACTATTCAATATGATGGTAATCTCAATTTAAAGGTTGAGAGGTTTTAATGATTGTTAAAAAATACAAAAACCTTCAATTATGTTTTAAACGCCAAATCGTTGAACAAATGGCAAAAATAGCAATTCATCATTATCCAAACGAATATGGTGGGTTTCTTTTAGGTTATTACTCTGATGATTTTACTAGATTGCATATTAAAGATTTTTTATTGGTTGATAAATACACCAGCTCATCTGTGGAATTTAGGCGTGAATTAAATTCAAAAATTCATAATTTTGAAAATATATTCCAAGAAACTGAATTATATTATATAGGTGAATGGCATAGCCATCCCAATGCATCAGCATGGTATAGCTTGACAGATTTACAAGCAATGAATGATATTGTTTCTTGCAATACAGTTCAACTCTATAATCCAGTGCTACTTATTTTGAGTATTTCTAACAATAAATTATTAGATTTTAATTTCTTTATTTTTGATCAAGGTAGGTTGGTTGTTTATGAATAAAGTTGATTTATCAGCCTTGTTTCGTGGCATGCAAGGGCAAATGCAAAGTCAATTAAGTACTAATCGTGAATTTATTCATCATCCGGGGTCAAAAGGCGATGCCTTAGAAAATGCTTGGATTGAATGGTTGCAAAATTATTTGCCAAATCGTTATAGTGTAGATAAGGCAATTGTTATTGATCATCAGGGAAATACCAGTGATCAAATCGATGTTGTCATTTACGATAATTGGTTTACGCCATTTATTTTTAATCAAAATGGTTTTAAATACATTCCAGCCGAAGGCGTTTATGCAGTTTTTGAAGTCAAACCTGATATTAAGGGAAATGTTGGTAATATTAATTATATTCAGTATGCAGGTCAAAAAATTGCCAGTGTCAGAAGATTAGACCGTACATCAACATCCATGATTAATTCTGGGCAAAGGCTACCTGCCCGCCCACTAACAAAAATCATTGGTGGGATTTTAACCACCACCAATTCTTTCACACATTATAATAATAATACCATTGAGAAACATATCGGCTCTTTAACTGATTTAGAGGGGATTGATTTGGGCTGTATTGTAGATCATGGTAGTTTCTTCGTGCAATATCAAGGAGAAGAAGATATCAATGAGAGAACAGATTTTAGAAAACGCATTCGTGATTATTATCAGAATCGAACTTTTCAATCATTGGCATTTAGTCAGTCTGAAAATTCATTAATCACTTTCTTTATGCAATTAACCCGTTATTTGCAACAAGCAATCGGAACAGTCCCTGCGATTGATTTACAGGCATATATGGATACGATTGGTGAAAAAATTGATAGTGAAATTTAAGCTAAATTTCTTGATTATTAACAGTTTTTCATTTTATTTTGGTTATAAAGATATATATTAAATTAGAATTTTGTATATGCTCGTAAGCAATGTTAATGTTGCTTTTGATTTAGTTTGGTCGGGGTTGGTTGCATTTTTGATTATGGTAGTGTTTGACTTACTCTTGCTGCATTATTTAGAAATTAGTAATTATCTGTATTTTAACTATTTCAAAGAAAAAGCAGAGCAGGTGGAGTATGCCAAAAAAACAGTGAGTTGATGAAACATCATTTTTGGGAAGAACATCTCTATATTTTGACTTTCTACTGAGGCATGTTAAGTTTCTAGATATTAGCATAGTTATGTGCTTGTTATTTAATGTTATGTCCACTGTTTTAATTCTAAAAAGAAGGAGTAGTGGTAGAGTATATTTATGCATTTATTACTTTATCTCTAGGCATTTATTATCAGGTTGAATAATGATTAATATAATATAGAGAAAAAACTTTCTGATTTTTGAATACCATAAAGGCCGTCTGAAAAATATACTTTCAGACGGCCTTTTATTGATTGTATCTACGCTTTTAAGATTTTCCGGCTTTATCCCCGATTTTGCTTTCTTTGCCTTGAATCAGGTTTTGAATATTGTTTTTATGGCGGTACAACACCAATGCGGCAATGAATACGGTTGCCCATGCCCAAGAGACGTGTGGCATCATGAAGAAAGCGAAGATAGGGGCGCAGACGGTGGCGACCAGTGCGGCGAGTGAGGAGACTTTAAAACCGAACGCTATGACCAGCCAAATCAAGGCGCAGAGCAGGGCGGTTGCGGGGGAGAGGGCGAGCAAGACGCCCAATGCGGTGGCTACGCCTTTGCCGCCTTTAAAATTGAAAAAAATTGGCCACATATGGCCGACCAATGCGGCAATGGCGACCAGAGCTATCGTTGCATCTGACAAATTTAAAGCATCTTGCAGACAGCGTGCCAAGATGACGGCAACCAAGCCTTTTACTGCATCGCCGAGCAGGGTCAGTGCGGCCGCTTTTTTCTTACCGCTGCGCAAGACGTTGGTGGCACCGGGGTTGCCGGAGCCGTAAGTGCGCGGATCGTCCATGCCGTAATATTTTGATACGATGACGGCAAAAGACAGGGAGCCGATAAGATAGGCGGCAATAATGGCGAGTACATTGAACATTTTGGGTGCTTTACTTAAAATGGGAACGGTTATTCTATCAAAAAAACGGACAGGCAAATGGATAAAATCTTTTTGTACGGCATGAAGGCCGATACTTTAATCGGCGTATATGATTGGGAACGCGAGCGTAAACAGACTTTGATTTTGGATTTGGAAATCAGTGTTCCCGAGCGTACCGGCACGAGCGACGATATCGGCGATACCATTCATTATGGCGAAGTATACGAAGTCGTACGCCGCAGCCTTGCCGAACAGGATTTTTTACTGCTGGAAACGTTGGCGGAACATATCGCCCAATTGATTTTAAATGATTTTGGTGCGGCCAAAGTGCGCGTCCGTATTGTGAAACCGGGTATCTTGCCGGATGTGGCGCAGGTCGGTATTGAGATTGAACGTACTCGGGAATAGGGCTTATCTATGCCGTCTGAAAAAGGATTTCAGACGGCCTTTAACATTTAATAATTTGGAAAAATGAGGTAAAAAATGGATTTGAAGGAAACTAAATTAAGCAGCGAACCAATCTACGAAGGTTCTTTTGTTACCATCAGCCGCGATCGGGTGCGCCTGCCCAACGGCAATGAAAGCCAACGGGTTGTGATCCGTCATCCGGGTGCTGCGTGTGTATTGGCTGAAACGGAAGACGGCAAAGTTGTTTTGGTACGCCAATGGCGTTATGCCGCCGATCAGGCAACGTTGGAATTGCCGGCAGGTAAATTGGATGTGGCGGACGAAGATCCTGCCGAATGCGCTTTGCGTGAATTGGCGGAAGAAACGCCATATGTTGCCGACAGTGTCAAATTGTTGTACTCCTTTTATACTGCAGTCGGTTTTTGCGATGAAAAAATGTATCTCTACCAAGCGCAAGGCGTGCGTTTGGGCAGCGAGTTAAGCAATGATGAGGATGAAATTACAGAAACCGTCCTGATGAGCAAGGACGAGGTGCGCAATGCATTGGCAAACGATGAAATCAAAGATGGTAAGACTTTGATTGGTTTGCAGTATTGGTTGACTCAGAATTGATATGTTAAGCAGAAAATCCTTGATGGATTTCTGAATACTTGAGCCTGATATTTAGATAATAAGGTTTCATACAAACAAGGCCGTCTGAAAAAGCTTTCAGACGGCCTTGTTTTATTTTATAGCCGGATTTTAACCTAATAAAGCCGGTGCAAACCGTGTAATCGTATCGCGTAAAACGATGAGTTTGCCGTGGAAGAAGTGGGACGAACCGGCAATGGTGACAACAGGCAGGCCTTGTGGTTCTGCCCATGTCAGGGCTTTGTTGATTTCAACGACTTCGTCTTCCGCGCCATGAATCATCAATGTTTTGGCGACATCGGGAACGTTGGATGGTTCCTGGCGGTCGGTGTAGTGATGGACGGCGGCACCCATCAGCAACAGTAAATCAGGCGTGCGCGCTTGTGCGGCAAAGGTGGAAACGTAGCCGCCGAATGAGAAACCGGCCAGAACGAATTGCGGCGCGTCAGGATGTTGCGCGCGGGCGTAGTCGATAACGGCAATGCAGTCTTGCGTTTCGCCGCGACCGTAGTCGTGTTCACCTTCGCTATTGCCTACGCCGCGCAAGTTGGGCAGGTAGCAATGGAAACCGAGCTGGCTGAGGGCTTTGGCGGCGGTTTGGATGACTTTGTTGGTGTTGGTGCCGCCTTGCAGGGGATTGGGGTGGTTGATGACGGCAACGCCGCGGGCAGATTCTTGTGTGCTTGGCAGGTAGATGGTTTCCAGCAAACCGGCCGGGCCGGGGATTTGAATGATGTCGGGTTTGAGCATGAGTGTGTCCTTGTTTGTTTTTTCAGACGGCCTGAAGCGGTTTATAGATAAAAATTCTTGCCGTTGTTTTGATTGTTGGCTTTCAAATCAGCAAGCATCCGTTTAAAGTCCAAGCCGTATTTTTCGCTTAATTTTTCGGCGCGTTTTTTCAGGTTGTCGAGATTCTGCTCTTTGGGGCTGCTTTGGAACGCCATGACGGCTACGTTGCCGTGGCTTTCTGCAGGTAGCTCGAGCACGCGGCCGTCAAAGACGTTGAGCAGGCGTTCGACAAAGCGTTGATAACGCTGGTCGCCGCTCCACCAGTTTGTGACAAATACGCCGTCGGGGGAAAGGGCGTTGCGGCAGTCTTGGAAAAAGGGCTCTTCCACCAAAGCATCGATAATCTGTTCGCCGTCAAAACCATCTACTAAAATTACATCGGTATTGTGGCGGAACACTTTAATATATTCCGCGCCATCCGCCTCGATAATTTCAAAATTTTCATCTTCATGCGGTAATTCAAACAGGCTGCGCGCCACGGCGATGACTTGCGGATTGATGTCCACGGCGGTTTGCTTAGTGTGGGGCAGATAGCTGTCTATCCAACGGGCAAACGAGCCTCCACCCAAGCCGATTTGGGTGATGTGTTTGGGCGGGGTTTCTGCAAACAGCAGCCAACCCATCATGGCGCGGCTGTACGATAACACCAGCTCGGACGGATGATCGACATTCATGGAGCTTTGAATGGTGTCGCTGCCCAAGTGCAGGGAACGGATATTGCCTTCTTCGGAAATGCCGACTTCGGGCAGATGAGATTTAGCTGGGCGCAGGCGGCGGTAAGGATGGCGGGGTGGCATGGGTGCAGACGAAAGATATAAAAGGCGTTATTTTAACAGAAACAATGATGTTTTGCGCTGGGGCGGTTTTCAGACGGCCTTTGAGTGTGTCGGATGGAAAGATAAGGTATGTATTTAATTTTCTTTAAAATCATTGGTTTTTATAATTTCGTGAGTAACTTTGTTTTAAAATGCTTGCCAAGATGGGAACTTGTCGGCATAATGCCGACTTCCTTGCCGGTATAGCTCAGTTGGTAGAGCACCTGACTTGTAATCAGGGGGTCCCGAGTTCGACTCTTGGTGCCGGCACCAGTTTATCGCTGAAGGTGCCGCAAGGTATCTCAGTAAGCCGGTATAGCTCAGTTGGTAGAGCACCTGACTTGTAATCAGGGGGTCCCGAGTTCGACTCTTGGTGCCGGCACCAATTAAAAGCCCGATTGTGAAAGCAGTCGGGCTTTTTGCTTATGCTTTGATATTTTAAAAGCAGACCTTATAATACCGCGTTTCCATTTATAACAAAGGGCTGCCCGTCGGGCAGAACACACAACACCATGATTACCGTAAACACTTTGCAAAAAATGAAAGCAGAGGGCGAGAAAATCGCCATGCTGACCGCTTATGAATCCAGCTTTGCCGCGCTAATGGACAATGCCGGCGTAGATGTACTGCTGGTCGGCGATTCTTTGGGCATGGCGGTGCAAGGTCGTCAGTCCACTTTGCCGGTGAGCTTGCAGGATATGTGCTACCACACTGAATGCGTGGCTCGCGGCACTCAAAATGCAATGATTGTCAGCGACTTGCCGTTTGGCGCGTATCAGCAGAGCAAAGAGCAGGCATTTGCGGCGGCGGCCGAATTGATGGCGGCCGGCGCGCATATGGTCAAACTCGAAGGCGGCGTCTGGATGGCGGAGACCACTGAATTTCTGCAAATGCGCGGCATTCCTGTTTGCGCGCACATCGGCCTGACCCCGCAATCCGTGTTTGCATTCGGCGGCTATAAAGTTCAAGGTCGCGGCGATAAGGCGGAAGCGTTGCTCAACGATGCCAAAGCGCATGATGCTGCAGGTGCGGCAATCGTATTGATGGAGTGCGTTCCTGCGGAATTGGCGAAAAAAGTAACCGAGACCGTTTCTTGCCCGACCATCGGTATTGGCGCAGGCGTGGATTGCGACGGTCAGGTTTTGGTGATGCACGATATGCTCGGCATTTTCCCCGGCAAAACAGCCAAATTCGTGAAGAACTTTATGCAGGGTAAAGACAGCGTTCAAGCTGCGGTCAAAGCCTATGTGGACGAAGTCAAAGCAAAAATGTTCCCATCTGTCGAACATACGTTTGCCGGATAAAATAAACTCCAGGCCGTCTGAAACTTATTTCAGACGGCCTTTTTAATGAATAAAAGCGTATAATCGGCGCGTGATTTCCGTTGATGAAACGGCGGAAAAGATAAAGGATTTTTCAAACCATGCAAATCATTCATACGATTAAAGAATTGCGCGAGTGGCGCAAAACTGCCGGAAAAGTGGCATTTGTGCCGACCATGGGCAATCTGCACGAAGGCCATCTTGCGCTGGTGCGCGAAGCGAAAAAACGTGCCGATAACGTTGTAGTCAGTATTTTTGTCAACCGCCTGCAATTCGGACAAGGCGAAGATTTCGACAAATATCCGCGCACTTTGCAGCAAGATGCCGACAAATTGGCAGGCGAGGGCGTTGCCGTCGTGTTTGCGCCTGATGAAAAAGAGCTGTATCCGAATGTGGAACAGCGTTTCAATGTCGAGCCTCCGCACCTGCAAAACGAATTGTGCGGCAAATTCCGCCCGGGACATTTCCGCGGCGTTGCGACCGTTGTAACCAAATTGTTCAACATCGTTCAACCCGATACCGCCTGTTTCGGCAAAAAAGACTATCAGCAGCTGGTGATTATCAAAGGCTTTGTCGAAGATTTGAACTTCAATATCGATATCATACCCGTCGATACCGGCCGCGCTTCAGACGGCCTGGCACTGTCCAGCCGCAACCAATATTTGAGCGAAGCAGAGCGCGCAGAAGCGCCACGCCTCTATCAAGAGTTGCAAAACATTGCCGCCGCCCTGAAAAACGGCAATCTGGATTACGCCCAGCTTGAGGCCGAATGTATCCGCCGTTTGACCGATGCCGGTTGGATGGTTGATTACGTTGAAATCCGCCATGCACACAGCTTGGCAGTGGCTCATGTTGGCGATAAAGAATTGGTGGTGCTTGCCGCCGCCCGTTTGGGTACCACGCGCCTGATTGATAATTTGGAAGTGGCTTTGGCTTAAAACCAAGCTACTGTTAAAGGCCGTCTGAAACCTGTTTTTCAGACGGCCTGTTTCAAAGGGGTTAAATCATGAAACAAAAAGCTTTAATCTTGCTCTTCCTGCTTGCCGGAGCAGCCCATGCCAACGACAGCACGGGTACAGTCAGCACGAGCGGCATCAAATATCTGAAAAATCCGCATATCGATATGCAGAGCGAAGATTTGTACATCAGCGAAAAGCAAATCCGCGTGCATTACAAGTTTAAAAACACCTCCTCACAAGACATTACTGAAACTGTTCTTTTTCCTTTGCCCATCGTTCCTGCGGCCACAGTTTCCGACTTTGCCGACACCAAAGGCTTGGTTAACAGCTTCCGAATTTACGCCGACGGCAAACCTGTCCGCCCGCAAGCCCACGTCCGTGCCTATTTTGAACGTAGTAACGGCTCGCTGGTGGACGTGACCACCGATTTGAAAAAATGCGGTTTGAGCGATCAGGAACTGATGCACCCTTGGACGAAAAAGCAAGACGGTGAAAAAATCGACAGCAAAATCGGAGCCTGCCGCTCCGCCAAAGTCCAATCCATGCTGTCCAAACAGACGGATGAACTGTCCTATTGGTCGTCGCAGATTATTTACAGCTGGAAGCAAACCTTCAAAGCCGGCAGCGTCACCGAAATCAAACACCAATACACCCCGTTGGTTGGCGGCAGCTTCCTGCCTTCGCTCAAAGCCAAAGACAGCAAAGCATTCATAGATGAGTACTGTATGGATGAAAACTTCCTTAAAAACTTTAAAAATGTGAAAGAAGAAAAGGTCTATCACCATTTGGGCTATATCCTGACCACAGGTGCCAACTGGGCAAAACCCATCGGTAAATTCACCCTGACCATAGACCGCGAGCCCAATACCGTGCTGTCGCTCTGCTGGGACAAATCCCTGCGCAAAGTAGGGCCGAACCGCTTCCAAGCAGTCAAAGAAAATTTCCTGCCGAAGAAAGACTTAGACATTATTTTCGTGTATAACTAATCTTATTTGGCATACATAAAAGGCCGTCTGAAACCTTATTTTAGGTTTTCAGACGGCCTTTTGTTACAATAACGCTTTTGCGTTTCTAAGGTTTTTCCATGTCCAAACCCACCGTCTCCCCGATGATGCAGCAGTATCTCGCCATCAAATCGCAACACGCCGACAAGCTGGTGTTTTACCGTATGGGCGACTTCTACGAGTTGTTTTTGGATGATGCGGTGGAAGCGGCGAAGCTGCTGGACATCACCCTGACCACACGCGGGCAGATAGACGGCGTGCCGATTAAGATGGCGGGCGTGCCGTTTCACGCGGCGGAGCAGTATC
>ERZ773008.993-NODE-993-length-20382-cov-6.675997_pt1 | contig 20382 bp, 31 predicted proteins | sample MGYA00580664_ERZ773008 | MGnify/ENA primary metagenome ERZ773008 (study PRJEB29015, sample SAMEA2738016) | human oral metagenome | biome: human oral; feature: human-associated habitat; material: dental | place: China | collected 2048 ... | reverse complement strand
GGTGTTTTGCATTGATTGCCCAGTGGCGTTGATCCAAAAATCACAATTATTGGCGGGAGGGTAATTGATGTAATAATCGGGTTTTACGTTATTAAATTCTATTACTCCCATAAAACCGTTGGTGAAATCAACATTGTAATAGGGCACGCCTTTTTCGTTGTAATTTATTGCTTCATCAGCGAGGATAGGAACTGATGAATTGATAGTTTTTTTAGGAGCTTTTTCTCCTTTTATCATTGCTTCGTGTCCAGTGAGTAACCAAATAGGATTAATCTCAGGGAACGCTTTTGTAATTTTCATCAATAGTCCTTTGGTAATGTATTTTTCATTACCATTTAAAGCAGAAGATAAATTACTACGTTGTTCTGATATTTTTTCAGCAAAGAGAGATTGATTTACAAATTCAGTGTTTTTTTTAATGTATGAATACACTTCATTGAGTCTTTCTGCAATTTCTGATTTACTACTTTTTTGTTGTACATCTGAACTATTTTCCATATCTTTGCAAAAAATTAAAGATTAAACACTATGAGTTATTTAAATAACAATGATAAGTTTGATGACTTTATCGATAAATGTATTCGCTTGATGCTATGTATAACGTGTATAGGAATTGCAATAGCTGCTGTTGGTCTTAATATCATTATTATTAAGGCGTTATTTTGATATTGTTTATAATTCTCTGCAATTCTTTTTTATTTGATGATTTTTCTGCAATTTTTAGAAAATCATCTTTTTGTTTAGTAGTAATTTGCAGTGTTTTAGAATGATTGGTAATTTCACTTATAAGAGATGATACAGTTTCTGTTATTTCATCTCTTATTTCTTTATTTGTTATATTATTTACTTCTTCAATGGCACTGAAATGACAGGCGATGCATTCATTTAAATCTCCGTTGTCATTGATTGCAATATAAGAGGTTGTTAGGCTAAACATTGCGTAAGAAAGGCTTTTGTTATCCTGCATTACCTGCTTTAATTTGCTATCTAACGTTCTTCTGTATTTATCAAGCTGATAGGTATTGTAGAATTGCCAACACACTAAAAATGTGGTTAGCAATGTTAATATACCTACTGATACACTTAAAACCACTTCTGCACTCATAATTTCATAAAAAAATAATAGTTGATATTCAGTTAGTTATAAAATATTTTCATTTTTACATCAAAATAGTTGTAAAAATATTTGCAAGTTACAACAAAAGTGTTGTATCTTTGCACCGTCAAAATGATAGTAAAAAGAGTTAGCTGTTTTTACTCGGCAAAAGTACTAAAAAGATATGAAACTTACAAACAAAGCGAAAGAAAAATTAAAGGACAAGGCTACGATGAGGGCTTTAGAGGATAGTTTAAATGTTACTATTTGGACATTATGCAAGTGGCGTGCTGAAGAGAATACGCGCTTTTATAGGAAATCGGAAGCGGTAAGGGAGAAATTCCTTGAGATTGTAGAACTTACAGAGGAAGAGGCTTTTACTAATTAACAATTAATAATTGAGATATGTTAAGTAGAGTAGAACGATTGAATGAAGATATTAATACACTATTCGCCAACGAGCGTGAGGAGTTATGGCAAATGCAGGGAGTTATACCGAATACGGTAGATTTGATTGCAAGGGCTATTGAGGAATACGAGTATCGCAAGTTAGCAAAGAGAATGTTGAGCGTTCCTGAAGCAGCTGATTACTTGGGAGTATCGGACTATATTATTCGCACGTGGATAACTGATGGCACACTAAGGAATGAGAATCTTTCGGGAGGGCGTACATTGATAAGCATGCAACAATTGGAAGATTTGCGCAACAATGATATAAGAAAAGTATTGAGAAAAATGAAACGCAAATAAAAAAAGCGGCACTATCCCAGCACCGCATTAATGACTTGCAATTTTAAAATAAGTATTAACATTAAAATCACAAAGACAAAATTACAATGGCAAAATTACAACAAATGAGCGAAACTACCAAACAAAATAGCCAAATTCTTCTTCAAGACGGCTATGTAACCTACGAAGGCAAACGCTATAATGAGTGTGAGCCTTTTGAAAAAGAGGCTTTTAACATCGCTTTAGGCGACAAGAAGCCTATTGAAAAAGACTTTGAAAACTTACTGCAAGGTCTTGTATCACCCTTATTACTTCAACATACTATGAATGAAGAATATTACATTTCCAAACCTATTTTTGACAAACTAAAAGCGGCTTTGCGCCCTGAAAAAGATAACGACCACGAGGGGTGGTGGCATTTAAAAGCTAATTGCGGCTGCTACACTATGCGCCTATCGGGTTGCTATAATAAGAGCGTTTTGAGCGTTGAGTCTGAACTCTATAAGAGAGTGGGTAAACATACAGTATACTATGACCTTACCAATGAACAATGGGCTGAAGCACAAGATGAATTAGAGAGGGAGTACGAAAGACTTGTGAAAGAGTATAGAATTGACGAGCGCAACCGTTACTATGAAAGTTTATCACACGACTATCACCAGTTTATTTAACCTTAAAAATCATTTCAACTATGAAAGAGCAAAACACAACCTTAGAATTAGGCAAATGCTACCGAGTGAAGTTTGAGAATATCAGTTGGTGTATTAGCATTTATGAAGAGTTGCCACTTACTAACAACTCATCATTAACAGCCTTGCGAGTTGATAATACGGGTATTGATACATTAAATTTCCTAATGTCTAATTCGTACCAAGATGACAAGTATGAAGTGCAAGAGATTAGCAATAGAGAGTTTTTGCACGAGTTGAGAGCAAAGCGCAATGAGATAAACAAAATGATAAAAAAAATGTCTTAAATCCGCTCATTTGTTATTTAAATGTAGGCTTCGGCTAATTGAAGTAAGAATGTTAGGCAATTAGTCGAATGTCCTACAAAAACAAAGAAAAAAGAGCCTCTACCAATAATAAGTGCCGTGTTATTCTTTAAAAATCTGGACATAATTCATCACAACAACGCACGGCACTTTATTTTAAGAAAAGTAATAACCTAAAATACATAAACCAAATGAATGAAGAATTAATAACACTGAAACAAGCCCCTATTATTGTTTATGAGAAAATCAAAGCTGTAGGGCAACAAATTGAAGCGAAAATCGCTGAACTGAACCTCGACAACCAGTTGGTAACTGATGAGACTTTGAAGAGTGCGAAAAACACCCGCACGATGTTACGCAAAGAACTTGATGATTTTGAAACACAACGCAAATTTATCAAAGAGCAGGTAAATGCACCTTATGAAGCCTTTGAGAAAGCGTACAAAGAGCATATCAGAGTACATTATGATAAGGCTGATAGTACGCTAAAATCTAAAATAGACGAGGTGCAAAATCGTTTATTAGACGATAAGCGGGGGCGTATCAAAGATTACTTCACTGAGTTTTGCGCTGCACAAGGTATTGACTTCCTCATCTTTGAACGCTTGCCTCTGAATATCACACTTAGTGTCAGCGATAAGAGCCTTAAAGAGCAAGTTGCAAACTTTGTAGGCGAGGTATCAAAAAGCCTCCAACTTATTGAGAGCCTAAATGAACCTGACGAGTTTAAGGCTGAAATACTAACTGAATATAAACAAACACTTGATGTTACAAGAGCGATACAGAATGCACAATATCGCAAACAACAACGTGAAGCTGAATTAGCGCGTATCGAGGCGCAACGAGCAGCAGCCGAGCAAGCGAGATTAGCCGCTGAAGCAAGGGCAAAAGCACAAGCCCCTTTGCAAGCGCCCGCACAAGTAATTAATGAGGCGCAACCTGCAACACCGATACAACCTGAACCAGTGCAAGAGGCTACAGAAGCAGTACAAGAAGACGAAAATGAGATTGTGCAAGCCACTTTTACAGTGATAGGCACAATGGCGCAACTTAGAGCGTTACGCGCTTTCTTAGAAACAAATAACATTCAATACAAAGTATAACACAATGGAAAATCAAACATTTCAACCAGCAGTATTGCAACAAACACAACCATCAAAATCAAAAAGCGGAGAAACAGAATACAAAGTAGCGGGCGAGCCTGTTAAACTATCTTACAATATCGTACGCTCATACTTAACAAGGGGTAATGCAACAGTAACCGACCAAGAGGTGGCTATGTTTATTAGTATTTGTAAGTACAACCAATTAAACCCTTTCCTTAATGAGGCGTATCTTATTAAGTTTGGCAACAACCCAGCGCAAATGATTGTCAGTAAAGAAGCACTAATGAAACGTGCTGAAGCTAATCCAAGTTACGATGGATTAGAAGCAGGACTTATTTTATTACGAAATAATGAAGTAATAGAAGTTGAGGGCAATTTTCATCTACCTACAGACGAGATATTAGGAGCGTGGGCAAAGGTATATCGCAAAGATCGTTCAAAGCCTTTTGTTGCAAAAGTTAATCTTAGCGAATACGACAAGAAGCAAAGCAGCTGGAATGAGAAAAAGGCTACGATGATAGGTAAAGTAGCTAAAGTGCAAGCCTTACGTGAAGCGTTTCCTGTACAATTAGGGGCAATGTATATGCAAGAAGAGCAAGATGTTGTAGAGACTCAAGGGCGTACGATAATAGATGCAGAGGTTATTGAGCAAAACGAGCCTACTGAACCTGAAGCGGTGCAACCCATAGCGCAAGCAGTAGCAGGCGCACCATCTCCAAAGCAAGTCGATTTTAAACAAGTATGATACAAACACAAGTCATTAATTCAGGTAGCGAGGGTAACGCCGTGATTTACGACAACTCAATAATGGTAGATTGTGGCGTTTCTCTCAAAGCCTTAGAATCTGTAAAACGTTCTTTGAAAATTGTGCTACTCACACACCAGCACGGCGACCATTTGAAGTTGCGAACCTTACAACGATTACAAGCAGAGCGACCAACACTTCGTATTGCTTGTGCTGATTTTCTCTTAGAGAGGTTGGAGGGTTTAAACAATATTGATGTGTTGCAAGTAGGTAAATTATACGATTACGGGGCGTTTAAAGTATCGCCAGTGAAGCTGTATCACGATGTACCGAATGTAGGATGGCGAATATTCCTCAATAGTGGGCAAAAGATATTTCACGCTACTGATACAGTACACTTGGAGGGCATTACCGCCAAAGGTTACGACCTCTATGCTATTGAGCATAATTACTGCGAGGAGTACATACAGCAGGCAATAGAAGAAGCGCACGCAAAGGGCGAATATACGCACGCTTACGGCAATATCAATACACACCTAAGCATACAGCAGGCTCGTGCGTTTATTGAGGCAAATAGAAAAGAAAGCAGCGAAGTATTAGAACTGCATAAAAGTAAAAGTTTTTATAAACACGAATGAACACAATGACTATCTTAACCGATAGTATGGAAATCATTATAGTAAAACAAATAGTCGTGAGATTTTCGCACCTAAGCGTTTTAGTAACGACTTTTTTAAGAAAATGAAAACAATATTTAAAGTAGGAATGAAGGTATATGACCAAGTATACGAACCTGATATAAAAGGAGAAGTATTAGATGTGAATACAGAAATCCCACATCACCCTATTACGGTACTATTTGGTCATAATACTCGTTATTATACAGCTGAGGGTTGTAGAGGGCAACACAAAATAAGGACATTATCTACATCTCCTTATACTATTCAAGGTTTCGAACAAAAAGCACCTACACCTACAATCAAAGATGCTTTAGAGTGGCTTAGAAAAAACGATGGGTGTGATGAATTTGACAACAATTACCCTAAAAAGGAAAATGTTTTTTGTTTTGAAGCACTTAGAAAACTTGTAATTCTTAGAGACTATTACAACGAGGGTTGGCAGCCCGATTGGAATAAATGCTCTACCAAATATTGTATAGGACAAGAGGGATTAGATATTTCAGCTATAAATCAAATTTACAACTCAAGGGTTATGTGTTTTGAAACAGAAGAAATTAGAGACAAATTCCTCGAAGAACAAAAAGAATTATTAGAAATAGCAAAACCTTTATTATAATGGCTAAAATAATACCAAAAGTAGGTGATATTTGGACGGTGGTAAGAGAAAGATACTTGTTTGACCACCTTAAAAAAGGACAAGTTTTTTATAATTCAGGATACAGATTAGAGATAATGAAAAAAGAGTATTGTGGTTCAGAAATGGACTGTAATGATTTGGTAATCTTAACTCTAAGAAGGCTAACAGATGAAGTTCCTGAAAAAGCTCAAAAAGAAACATTTATCACTTACTTAAAAAAGTGTTTTAAACAACTCTTTAAGAATAACAAAAACAACAAGCAAAATAATGGAAATACAAGGACGAATTAAAGTAATATTTGCCCCAGAAACAGTAGGGCAAAACGGTTTTCAAAAGCGTGATTTGGTAATCACCACAGAAGAGCAATATCCTAATGATATTCTCATACAATTCACGCAACAGCGTTGTGATTTGCTCAACAATTTGAAAGTAGGTCAGAATGTAAGGGTACACTTTAACTTACGCGGTAGAGAGTGGACAAACCAACAAGGCGAGGTTAAGTACTTCAACACAATTGAGGGTTGGAAAATTGAACTCATTCAAACCACGAATGTAGCGCAACAACAGCAGCCTCAATACCAGCAAGCCCCCCAAGGTTATGCACAACCTCCCCAGGGTTACCCACAACAACCACAATACGCACCGCCCCAACAAGCACAAGCGTACCCACCACAAGGACAGCCGCAATATCAGCAGGGGCAAATGTTTAACCAGTACGGACAAGCACCCGCGCAAGAAGATGATGGAATGCCGTTTTATAAAACAATTTAAAATAAATAAAAAATGAACAAGTATGTAATTAAATTTAGCCACGTGGAAGAAAGTGAGTACACGGCTATTGTAGAAGCAGAAAGCTATGAAGAAGCAATGGATATTTTTGAAGAAAGTCCATTTGAATATCTTGAAGATGAAGAACCCGACAGTGTGCAAGGACACGCATTTCACGTTAGTAAAGTAACTGAAGATGGTGAGGTTGTGTATGAAAAATCAAAGAAACTGAATGTTGAATACTGTTAATATTAGGTAATTAACACAACAAAAAGCAAGTGTCAATCGGGATAGTAGCAGGTTCGAGTCCTGCCTTGCTTTCAAAATAAAGACAAAATGAAAAAATTAGATTTAAAAGAAGTAAAAGAGTGCTTTGAGTTATACAAAGTTGCTTTTAACAAAAAACCTTATGTCAGTAGTCTTGCTAAGGAATTAGGTGTAAAAACTACAACACTTATGAAATTCATTGTGGATAACGATAAGCATTTTGTTCTATATCAAAACGATAAAGGTACTTATATATCTCAAGTCTATGTCGAGTTGAAAGATAGAGAAGGTACGAATGAATATGTTGAGTACAACAAAGAAAAATACAAAAATACAATATTCCTCAAAGTAGTATATTATGACTACACTAACGATGTTATATTTCATTATGTAGAACAAGACTCGGCAGATGATAAAAGGTCAAGTGAATGGCGCAACACAAGCGATAAAATGAGCAAAATAAAACAATATTTAGGTCAAAACACATTTACAGGAGGAGGGTATGGTGATAGTTATACAATAAAGTATGACAACTACTTGTCAAAGGAAAATATAAAGCTACTTATGTCGCAAGGATGGCAGTTTGTAAATTATAATGAAAAAGCTGATGAATAACAATAAAGTATGATTTTCAACGCAAGCAACGAGTTTGATATACAGCGGGCAAAGGAGCGTTTAGCGTTTCTTATCGAAAAGAAAAAGACCTTTGAAATCACTGAAAAGAAGCCTAAACGCACCTACTCTCAGAACAATTACATTCACCTACTCTTTGCGTGGTTCGCATTAGAATATGGAGAGACTCCAGAATATGTGAAGCAAGAGATGTTTAAGAAGATTGTAAACCCTCAGATATTCAGAACTGAATACGCTAACCGCAAAACGGGTGAGATACGAGATGCGTGGCGAAGTACAGCGAGTTTGAATACAAAGGAAATGACAACCGCCATTGATAATTTCAGAGATTATGCCAGCAAGGAGGCTGGTATATACCTACCAACGCCTGATGATTTGGCGTATCTCAATGAGATAGAAAAGCAAGTGAACAATTTACAAGGAAAATATTATTAAGCAAGTTTCACCCCTCGTTAAGCAAGGATAAAAACAAGTTGTAAAACACTGAATATCAAAGTGAAGATATAAATAAGCAAGTTTTAAAGTAAAATAAGCAATGAAAAAACGAATGAAAATGTTTGTTAGTTTTAAAAATAGTCGTACATTTGCACCAACTCAGACCAAGAGTTTTAATGCAACTTTGTCAGTATTAGCATTTTTTAATGGTAATACTGCAACAACTGATGTTGTTGCTAATGATATAGGCTATCAATTTCCTGCGGTTTGCTATGCTGTAAAGTTTGCAAATACTCTTGGTCGAGTGGAAAGAGATAGCCTCTTTTCTTTTTCTAAACTAACATTCAATTTTTGTTCGCAAATGACCAAGAGTACAAAGATTGCTAACTTCACGAATAATAGTAGTGGAGATTACACGCCTTGCAGTGCGAAAACTGCCCACACTTCACTTTTAGAAATCCTACCGAAAGTAGAACATATCGGAATGGATTTGGAGGGTAAAATCTACAATCTTACCCAAACGAAAAATCACCTATTAGACCTTTTTAATGAGGTAATGGACAAGTTGCCTGAAAGCAGGGTAAAGGATAGCCTATACTCTATTTTGTGGCAAATACAGACGATTGACGACTGCATCGCAGGCTGTCTAACCGCTGACGACTTCACGAATTTGGATAACTTCATTTTCTTCTCAAAGGAATTACTAACATCTAAAATTATTTAATTATGTACGAAATAACAAATACTAATTATCAACCTATGCAAGAGTTGATTAAAATCACTGAACAAAATGGCAATCAAGTAGTGTCTATGAAAGACCTCTATACATTTTTAGAGGTTAGAGAAAATTGGACAGACTGGACTAAAAGAATGTTAGGGTATGGGTTTGACGAAAATGTTGATTATGAGGCGGTTTCGGTTTTTAGACATCACCCTAACGGCATAGGTGGTACAACCGTAAAAGACTACGCCCTTACATTGGATTGCGCCAAAGAGATTGCAATGTTGCAACGCTCAGAAAAGGGCAAAATGGCACGACAATATTTTATTGAGTGTGAAAAGCAGTTAAGAGCAAAAGAACAAGCACACCAACAAATTCCTCAATCATTTTCAGAAGCATTGCGATTAGCTGCTGAACAAGCCGAGAAGATAGAAGCGCAACAAAAGCAACTGCAAGCGCAAGCTCCTAAGGTATTATTTGCCGACACAGTAATAGGTTCTCAATCTTCCTGCCTTATTGGTGAACTTGCTAAACTCATAACTCAAAAAGGCTATGAGATAGGCGAAAAGAGGCTATTTAAGTGGTTGCGAGAAAATCACTACTTAGGTACAAGGGGAGAATACTATAACATTCCTAACCAACAATACATTGAGCAAGGACTATTCGAGTTAAAGAAAGGCACACGATCAGGAAGTGGCGGGGTAATGCACACCACAATTACACCTAAGGTAACGGGCAAGGGTCAGGTGTATTTCGTGAATAAGTTTCTAAGAACAATATAAAAGAATTGTAGTTTTATCCATTGTGTACCCCGATTGGAAAGCCCTCACGTTCGAGCCGTGAGCGGGGGCTAAGCAGGTAACACCTGCAAACAATTAATAACCGATTTGAAGGAGATTGAGTGCGCATAAATCTTTTTTTAAATCTCTAATTTCAAATCAAAATGAACGAGTATCAAGAGTTTTTAAAGAACAAAATCAAGATAGCTCCTAAGCAAGGGTTTCCTTGTAGCCTTGATGAGATTAACCCACGAATGAAACCCCACAACCGATTAATGGTAAAGTGGATGGTAGAGGGTGGTAGGCGTGCCTGCTTTGCTTCTTTTGGGCTACATAAGACCGTTACCCAGCTGGAAGCAGTACGAGTAGTTCTTCAAAAGGCAGGAGGTGGCAAAGGCTTGATAGTTTGCCCGCTATCTGTACGACAAGAGTTTATCGAGGATGCTAAAAATATCCTTGGTTGGGAGGTAGCCCCTAAGTTTATTCGTCGTATTGAGGAAACAGAGGATAAGGACGGGATATACCTCACCAACTATGAAAGTATCAGAGATGGAAAGTTAGACCCTCGACATTTTCAGGTAGCAAGCCTTGACGAGGCGAGTATACTCCGAGGATTAGGAGGCTCTAAAACGTTCCGTGAGTTTATGAGGTTATTTACAGGTGATGCCGGCCCAATGCAACAGCGTAGAGGTGCTGACAATATCAAATATAGATTTGTAGCCACGGCCACTCCATCCCCTAATGATTACATTGAGTTATTGGCTTATGCTGATTTCTTGGGTGTAATGGATGTATCGCAAGCTAAAACACGTTTCTTTAAACGAGATAGCACCAAGGCTGATAAACTCACCCTACATGCTCATAAAGAAGAGGAATTTTGGTTATGGGTATCCTCTTGGGGACTTTTTGTAACAAAACCTTCTGATATTACCCAAAATGAAGCAGACGATATAGGGTATATTCTCCCTGAATTAGATTTGCGTTGGCATGAAATACCTACCAATCACTTAGACGCGGGGTTTGATAAGCATGGACAAGGGCTTTTGTTTAAAGATGTAGCATTAGGCTTGCAAGCATCGGCCAAGGAGAAAAGAGACTCATTAGAGGATCGTATCCAAAAGATGTTAGAACTTCGAGCAGAAGACCCTGAAGCGCATCGTGTAATATGGCACGACTTAGAGAGTGAACGCAAAGCAATTGAAAAGGCTATCCCTACGCTAAAATCTATATATGGCTCACAAGACTTTGAAAAGCGTGAGGAGATTATCAGAGCTTTTTCGTATGGAGAGTTGCAGGAGTTAGGAGCAAAGCCCGTAATAGCAGGCTCAGGATGTAACTTTCAAAGATATTGTAGCTGGGCTATATACTTAGGAATAGGCTATAAGTTCAACGATTTCATCCAATCTATACACCGCTTACAACGTTTCCTACAAAAGAACAAGGTACGTGTGGATTTAATTTATACAGAAGCCGAACGCAATGTACGAAAAACCTTAGAAACCAAGTGGAAAAATCACAACAAACTCGTAAAGAATATGACTGAAATAATCAAGAAATATGGGCTATCTCATTCTGAAATGGCTCAGGTGCTTACTCGCAAAATAGGAGTAGAGCGTATGGAAATAAAGGATAATTATTACCATATTGTAAACAATGACAATGTATTAGAACTCGACCCTAAAGAAAACCCTCATGCTTTGAAAGATAATAGTGTAGGGCTTATACTTACCTCAATACCCTTCAGCACCCAATATGAGTACTCTCCTAATTATGCTGATTTTGGACATTCTGAAAGTAATGAGGAGTTTTTTAAACAAATGGACTATCTCACCCCTAATTTGTTCCGAGTATTACAGCCAGGCAGGATAGCAGCTATACACGTAAAAGACCGTATCGTACCCATGGGGCTATCAGGAATGGGCGTGCAAACAGTATATCCTTTTCACGTAGATTGCATACAGCACTACACCAAGCACGGCTTCGCCTATATGGGTATGAAAACCATTGTTACAGATGTGGTTCGTGAGAACAATCAAACCTACCGCTTAGGATGGAGTGAACAATGTAAGGATGGAACGAAAATGGGAGTAGGTATGCCTGAATATCTCTTATTATTTAGAAAGCCAGCTACAGACAAAACAAATGCTTATGCAGACGAACCTGTAATAAAGGATAAAAAAGAGTATACACGCGCCAAATGGCAGATAGATGCTCATGGCTTTGCTCGCTCCTCTGGGAATCGTTGTTTATTTCCTGAAGAATTGGCCAAGTTAGCACACGATGTTATTTTTCAGGAATATAAACGCTTTTCATTGGAAAATGTATACAATCACGATTTTAATGTAAAGATAGCCGAAACGCTTGACATACACGGCAAATTACCTACTTCTTTTATGCTCTTACAGCCGCAAAGCTGGAGTGAGGAAGTTTGGACGGATGTTACTCGTATGCTTACCCTCAATGGCTCACAATGGAGTAAGGGAAAAGAAATGCATCTTTGCCCAATGCAGTTTGACATTGCCGACCGCGTAATAGAGCAGATGAGCAATAAAGGGGATGTAGTATTAGACCCTTTTGGGGGGCTAATGACAGTGCCTTATCGTGCTATCCTCAAGGGGCGTTATGGAGTTGGTTTTGAACTCAATCCTCAATACTTTTTAGATGGTGCAATTTATTGCGAATCCGCTAAACAGAAAGTGAGCACACCTACCTTGTTTGACTTCATAGAAATAATGGAGAAAGAGCAACAAGAAAAAGAATTGCAAAAAATATCATAGATACTCATTCATTTTTACTTGTCTTACGCCCTCGCTTGTACTTGGCGTGTATGCTCAGGGAGAGGGCTTATGGCAAGTGATTATAAAAACAAAAAACATGACAAAAGATTTAACATTCAAAGAGAGTTGGTTCAAAGCAATGCAACACCTTCCTCAAACAGAACAGAAAAAAGTAACCATGGCTATATTGCATTATGTATTTGCTGATGAGGACTGGGAAAAAGTCCTTAAACCACAATCGAGGGCAGTATTCCTGCTAATCAAAGCAGACTACCACATGCAAGAGAAAATAGCATAAGAAACAATTATCACGTTCATTTAAATAATAACCAATGGAAAGAGAAAGTTTTGTCTTTTACAGGAGTTTTTATGAAGGGATAAAGGAACTGCCGAGAGATATTCAGGGAGAAGTGCTTACAGCCATAATGGAGTATGGCTTAAACGGAGTAACAACTGAAAATCAGAAGCAGATAACAAAAGCGATGTTTGCCCTTATAAAACCTCAATTAGACGCTAATAATCAAAAGTTTGAGAATGGAAAAAAAGGAGGTCGTCCAAAAGCGAACTGTAACCAAACAGAAACCGAAACAAAACCGAAACAAAACCGAAACAAAACCAAACCCGAACCTAATGTAAATGTAAATGATAATGTAAATGTAAATGATAATAATATTTCTTTTTTAGAAAAAAAGAAACAAAAAAGCGATGTCGCGGTTTCTGATTTGGAAAACGAAAATTCAGAGTCTCCCATAGAGACCCTTCAAACTCCAAAAAAACAAAGCGGCGGCGGGCGGAAGAAATTCACCATACCAACCCCTGAAGAAGTGCAGGCTTATTGCGATGAGCGAAAGAATGACATTTCAGGGCAACAATTCTGCGACTTTTACAGCTCTAAAGGATGGAAAGTAGGTAGTCAGCCAATGAAAGATTGGAAAGCAGCTGTACGTACATGGGAGATGCGAAGAAAAGACCAATCACCCCCTATAACGCAACCACAACCCCAAATTTCAACGCCAAAACGTATCCGCTTTGACGAATACGGGAACGAGGTAATTTATTAAAAAAATAGGCTTAAAAATGCAAAACAGAAAAATACCAAATGACCCTGAATTAGAGGCTATCGTACTTGGAGGCATGCTCATAGAGCAACGAGGAGTTTCCGAGGTAGTTGAAGTCGTGAAAGACACGAATGTTTTTTACACCCCTAAAAACGCCATTGTTTATGATGCCATCATCTCCCTATACAAGTCCTCGCAAGGGGTAGACATTATGACCGTAAAGACAGAGCTTCAGAGAATAGGCAAGCTCAAAGAAGCGGGAGGAAGTTCGTATCTCGTGGGATTAACAGAGCGAGTATCTTCTTCTGCGCATATACAGAACCATGCCGTACTTCTTATGCAGATGTACGTTAAGCGTAAGAGTATCGAGGTAGGTTATAACCTTGCTGAGCAGTCGTATGAGGAGGATACGGATATATTCGAGTTGCTTGATGGCTCTTACAAAGAGCTTGACAAGATTTCCGATTGGCTATCAATTAAGCAACCTAAAGAGATAGGCGATTATCTCACAGAAGTTCTTAAGACCAAATCAGAGAGGGCGGGAATACCTACCGCGGTGAGGGATATTAACCTCAAGCTCAACGGATACCAACCGAGCGATCTGGTAATCATAGCAGGAAGACCTGCCATGGGAAAGACGGCATACGCTCTGAATGATGCTCTCCATCAGGCACGTTTAGGCTACCCCGTAGGGATATTCTCCCTCGAAATGAGCGCACGACAACTAACCGCAAGGCTATTTGCCAACTATGCGGGGATAGATAGCAATAAGTTAGCTATTGGTACACTCTCACAGAGTGAGATGGATGTAGCCGTAAGTTTCCGTCCTTCATTCGGAAAGTTGCCGTTGTATATTGATGACGAACCTTTTCTCACTCTGTTATCGCTTAAAATCAAAGCGAAAAAGTGGGTGAGAGAAAAGGGGGTAAAGATAATTTACATAGACTATCTCCAGCTCATCAGTAACTCCCAAAGAGGACGTACACGAGACCAAGAGATAAGCGAAATATCCCGTACCCTCAAGGGGTTAGCTAAGGAGTTAGATATACCCATCATTGCCCTATCCCAACTATCCCGCGGAGTAGAGACACGAGGTGACAAACGACCCATGCTTTCAGACCTTCGAGAATCGGGAGCCATAGAGCAGGATGCTGACAATGTACTATTCCTCTATCGCCCTGAATATTATCAGATACCCCAATGGGAGGACGGCACACCAACCGATAACGAGGTAGAGGTTATCATCTCAAAGTTTCGCAATGGCACAACAGGAGGAATAATAATAGGCTGCCAGCTACAATACATGCGATTTTTTGAACGAGGAGGAAGCGTAAGTATGAATATTCAACAAGAAAATAATTTACCAAAAATTGACCCTAAAAACAACAGTCCATTTTAAGATGAAAAGTACAAAATTTTTAACAGAACTAAGAGCGAGGGGCTTACAAATCACAGAAAAGGAAGCGCAACACCTCATGGAAATAGCTGTATCTAATTACCGAGAAAATCAAGTAAAACCAATTCTTAAGCGGGAAAAGATGGCTCATTACCTAATCCTTGCATTAGCATTCTCGGATGCTACTAACGAGCTGTTACACATGATTGACGAGAGCAATCTAAAGTATAAGTTCAAAAGCAACTTCAAGAATGTAAAGAAGCACACAAGGGATATTGTAGAAGAATTTTACAGAGTGAATAAAGCCGACACTCAACTCCTTGAAGCGTTCAAATCTTATGCGGATGATATATCGGAAATCGTGTATCTACATTTGGATAGTATCAATGATAACAATAAAAAATAAATGAAAATCATCGACCTTTTTAGTGGTATTGGTGGCTTTGCGCTCGGCTTTCAGAGAGCAGGCTACCAATTCACAGAGCATTATTTTTCAGAAATAGACAAACACGCCATCGCAAACTATAAATACAATTTTCCCCATGCCAAATACATCGGAGACATTACCACTCTTCACGGAGGAGACTTTACAGACATTGACATTATCACTTTCGGTTCGCCTTGCCAAGATTTCAGCCTTGCTGGAAGAAGAGCGGGGCTTAAAGGAGCCAAAAGTAGCCTTATCCAGCACGCAATTGCCCTCATTGCTCAGCTCAGACCAAGTTTATTTGTCTGGGAGAATGTTAAGGGAGCACTCACCTCAAACGCTCGTGCAGACTTTTGGGCAATTATCCAAGCGTTTGCCAACATTGGGGGTTATAGACTTGAATGGCAATTGCTTAATACGAGCTGGGTTTTACCCCAAAATAGAGAGCGGATATACCTTGTCGGACATCTTGCAGGAAGAAGTATCCCCGGAGTATTTCCTTTCGGAGAAAATGATAAATTACTTGACAGAAAGACAAGGGAAAAAGGTTGGAGAGGTCGAAATTTCAAAACTTCACTTGCACGAACAATAACAGCCCGCTACTCCAAGATGGGGAGTTATGATACTTATATAGTCCCTAAGGTTGCAGCCACACTCACAGGCGGAGGGCACTCAGGAGGATTGCACTCTGATATGACTGTGATAAGACAACTTAAAAGAGGGAAAAATAAAGGTGCTGACCTCACTATTTGCCCTACCATATCGAGCAACGCCTTTCAAGAAAATAACTTACTTAATGGTGTGCGCCGCCTTACAGAAATAGAATGTGAACGCCTGCAAGGTTTTCCCGACAACTGGACACAATATGGCGATTATAACGGAAAAATAAGGCGCATTTCAAAGACACAACGATACAAGCTCATAGGTAACGCTGTAACTGTGGATATAGTAGAATTAATAGCCAAAAGATTAAAAATTTATAGTAGATGAATTTACACCTTACACTCAAGAAAAACTGGTTTGACCTTATTCTCTCAGGAGAGAAGAAGGAGGAATATCGAGAGATCAAGCCTTACTGGGAAAAGCGGCTTATCGGAAAGAAATATGATCAAGTCATCTTTCGTAATGGGTATGCTGCCAACGCTCCACAATTTACAATGAAACTAAAAAGTATCACCCAAGGCACAGGAAAGAGTGAATGGGGTGCAGAAGAAGGCAAAAGATACTTTGTACTTAGTTTAGGAGAAATTATTAACACTAAAAATATTGACAAATGAAAACAATCCAAGAACTTATTCCACTCATTCATCAGTGGGCAAAAGAAAGAAAAATCTATGAAGAGCTAACGCCTTTTGATGAACTCCTTAAGACACACGAGGAGGTTGGGGAACTCATCAAAGCGTGTTATGACAATGATAAACCAGCTATCCAAGATGCGATAGGTGATACTATGATTTGCCTTATTAACCATTGCTATTTAAAAAATTTGGATTTCATTTTTCACTATGAAGAAGTTTATCCAAAGGAAGCCCTTGATAATATCTCACAAACTACATCCGCTATATCTGCTAATAATATATTATCAGAACTATTTGAGGTAGAATATAAACAAGAGAAACTATATTTATACTCCTATAAAATAGAGCATATACTTAACGATCTACAATGTATCGCCTTATCAGAAGGCACAACCTTAGAAGCCTGCCTAAATATCGCCTACAACGAAATCAAAGAAAGAACTGGAAAAATGATTAACGGTAAATTTGTGAAAGATTAATTAAAAAAGAAAATGATGCAAATTATAAATAATACAGGCGCCATAATTGGAGAGCAAATTAACTTAGGCAACATTGATGATTTGAATATTGATGATTTGTTTAAAGATAACACTAATAACAAGAAAATGAAAAAATACACATTTTGCAAAATATATGAGTATGAAGATATGCAAGTACTCATAGAAAAAGATTATTGTAAGGAAAATCTTTACAAAATTAAAGCATCTACCTTTAATGGAGAAATATTAAGATGTTTTTATTTTGGTTATATAAAAGAGGAAGAAGCAGATGAATGTTTTGATACAATGACAGAAGAAGAAGTATTAAGATATTTAAAAAATATAGATACAAAAGAGAACAAAGATGAAAAATAACAGCTACCCCTCTTGGCTCGTCTCATTGGAGATAGCGAAAGAACTTAAAGAAATAGGGTTTAATGAACCTTGTTTGGTAGAAAATGTTGAAACACATTCAGAAGACTATTATTTTATAAATTTTGAAGAAGAGATGTGTTCTGATGTAAGTATTATGTTAGAAGATGTAATATTTGTAAAAAATCAATTTTTAGAAGATGAGTTAGGTATATACAAACACTTTGTTTTAAAAACTGCAATTCCCACTTGGGAACAAGTATTTGAGTGGTTTAGAGAGAAGGGTTATGAAAGTTACATTAAATTAGAGAGTCATTCTCATTTCGATGAAGGTAATTACTATTATTTTGAGATTACAAAGCCTAATCTACGTCAATTAGATTGGCAAGGTGATTTTGACGATTACAATGAAGCCCGTGAAGCCCTCGTAAAAGCACTCATACGAACCTATAAAAATGAACAACTATGAATAAAAAACTCATCGTCCTATCAGGAAAGAAAAGAGTCGGCAAAGACACCGTGGCTAATCTATTCAATGACTACACCCAACGTAAATACGAACTAAGAGCCTTTGCCGAGCCAGTCAAAGAGATAGTGTCTCAAGCAGTAGGAACAAACTCATACAGATTAGACCTTTTCAAAGAAAGCCGATTAGTGGATGTTAATGGCATACAGAGCAACCTAACCATACGGGAGCTATACAGAAAGACAGCCGACTTCTACAAGGAAGTTCTCGGAGACGATATATTCGCTAAGCTGATGCTAAGGCGATTGGCTCACGAAAATTACGAATTTCCAAGGGTGATTATCACAGACATGCGCTTCAAAGTGGAGTATGAACAGATGAAACTGCTTGATCCTGTCTTTATTCGTGTGAAATGTAGAATGGGCAATATGGATACCCACCCCTCCGAAATAGACCTTGATGATGTGCCTGATAGTGATTTTCACTTTATTATAGATAATACAGGTACACGTACCCAACTCAAGGAGCAAATACAAGCAATAGTTAAAAAGTTGAGAATATGAAAATATATCTATCAGGAAAAATCAGCGGGACAGACCTTACCCATACTCGTAAGCGGTTCAGTGATCTAGCCGACAAGCTCCAAGCATTAGGATATGAGGTTACCAATCCTCTCTGTAACGGGCTATCGGAAGCATCCCCATGGGAGGAGCATATAGCCAAAGACATCATCAATCTTATAGATTGTGAGGGAATATATATGCTACAAGGTTGGGAGGATAGTCAAGGGGCAAGAATTGAGCATGCTGTTGCCAAAGAAATAGGGCTAAAAGTGATGTATGAATAAATCATTAGCGACCAGCGTATTCCTTATAATCACTGGTCTCTAATCCTTAAATTAACAAAATATATTTGCTTTTGCACGTACATTTTACACCTGCTTTTGTATGGTCAAAAAATTAAAATCGTGTGGCAAATGTCACACGTTTTCAGTGAATTATATAAAAAATTTATTCGGATAATTCAAATATATTTTGTACCTTTGCGCTTTAATTAATATTAACAATTAAATATTGTATTTCAGATTATGAAAACCAATCAAAATATGATCCGTAAAATGGGAAACTTCGAGGTTATCCAACGTACCAAAGACGGATTTTTTAATGCCACTGCATTATTGAAGCAATGGAATAATTCTATTGATAATCAACAAGTTTTACATACCCAGAATTCTGGGTATGTAAAAAATAGCACTGAAAATCAACAAGTTATTTTACACACCCAGAATTCCACCTATTTAAAAAAGAAAGATATTGACGATTTCTTTTTAAACAAATCTACACAGGAATACATTCAAGTAATAATGCAAAAAGAAAACTTAAATGCTGAAACATCTGTGTATTTAAAATCACGTGCTTCAAGAGGAGTGAATGCTGGTACTTGGATGCATCCTATGTTGTTTATAGACTTTGCTATGTGGCTTAATCCTTATTTCAAATATGATGTATTAAGATTTGTATCTGATGAAATGATTAAGTACCGAAACCTTGCAGGAGACAGTTACAAAACATTAGCTTCACATGTAGCGACTATCGTTCCTAAGCAGCTTATGCCTATGGCAATGAAAAAGATAGCACAAGGATTGAATTTTATTGTTTTTGGAGACCACAAGCACGCTATGCGCAATGAGGTAGGAGAAGAAACCAAGCAAGAGGAGCTTTTCCAGCTACAACAGAAAGTAGCAGAACTTATAGGAGACGAGTTTATAAAGTCCTTTGACGAATTGATAACCTACCTCCGTAAGCTATACGGAAGAAAATACACCCCTAAAGCCTTAATAAATTAACTACAAAGCCGCCTAATGACAACAAATGTAATAACACCTAAGATAAAGAACAAAAACAGCAGGCAGCTAACAAGGAGTTTCCGTATAATGAGAGCTTTTCTCCTTATTAAGTTTGCTCACTTATATAGTCAGCGATGTCTATATCAATCCCTGATGAAGTCAAAGAATGACTATCACACAGCCGAGAATATATCCAATATGATAAATGATATATTCGGAGGGCAAACCTCCCCTCAAGATTTTATATGTGATAAGAATGAGATAGCAGATAAGTGTATTAACCTAACAGAGGAGATGAAATCATACGAAGGGGTACTAAAAACACTAAACATTGATCCACAAGATGTATATGCTTTTTGTGCTGATGTAGAGTACAACAATTCAGTACCATTATTTAGATGTTACGGGCAACTTGCTATGTATGTAGTGAGATATATAGAGGATTATGACTTAGGAATGATAACCAAAGATGAAGCCTTAGAAAATATACAGCACCTTAAAGGGTTTGAATTTGCTCCTAAAAACTTATCTATGATAACTCGTAAGATAGTAATTCAAGTAGAATCCGCCTTTGGGTTTGTCTTTTTGAGAAGAATTATAAGGCGCTGCAAAAAAGAATACAAGGGCAAAAAATTTAAAGTGACAATAAAAAGTAATGTACCCCTATGAAACA
>ERZ773008.988-NODE-988-length-20431-cov-32.149244_pt1 | contig 20431 bp, 17 predicted proteins | sample MGYA00580664_ERZ773008 | MGnify/ENA primary metagenome ERZ773008 (study PRJEB29015, sample SAMEA2738016) | human oral metagenome | biome: human oral; feature: human-associated habitat; material: dental | place: China | collected 2048 ... | reverse complement strand
TCGATACGCTGCAGAAGGCTCTTCCTGCGGGGCAGCCGGTGATCCGCTGCATGCCCAATACGCCCTCAAGCGTGGGTAAAGGCGTGCTGGCGATCTCGGTGAGTGAGGCAGTGACCGAGAAGCAGCTTGTGCTCGCCGAGAAGATCCTAGAGACCGTAGGTATGGTAGTGCAGGTGCGAGAAGACCAGATGGATGCGGTCACAGCTGTTTCGGGGTCCGGTCCCGCCTACGGGTTCCTGCTGGCAGAGACTATGGCGAGTGCCGGTGTGAAGCTCGGTCTGGATGAAGAGACCGCGCAGAGGCTCGCATCCGCAACGATTGCGGGTGCCGGGTACCTGCTGGATAGTAACCCGGATGCCGCCGCCCTGCGCAAGGCTGTTACCAGCCCGAACGGAACCACTGAGCGCGCTATCAATACCTTTATTGACAAGGGACTTTTCGATCTCACCGAGGATGCTATGCGCGCCTGCGCCGCCCGCTCCGCAGAGCTGAGCGAACAGTACACGGCTGACTAGCCCCCGCCTCCTGCCTACTTCTCCCTACATAAAAAGAGCCTTTATGTGAATAAAGGCTCTTTTTATGTAGGGAGAAGGGGAAGTCAGAACCTACGGGCGAGCCGCGAAACGCTCGATCAGATCCACCTGCCCCGAGACAATCAGAATATCCCGGGAATGGATGCGCGTTGCCGCATCCGCGTAGGTAAACTCCTCGCCAGGAGACTTAATACCCACCACAGACACCCCGTATTTCGCACGAATATCCGACTCCGCCAGGGTGAACCCGTGAGTTTCCTTTGGCGGGCGCATCTTAGCAATCGCGAAATCGTCGTCGAATTCGATATAGTCCAGCATGCGCCCCGACACCAGGTGCGCGGCGCGGCGGCCCGCGTCCGCCTCCGGGTAGACCACATGATGCGCGCCAATACGCTCTAAAATCTTGCCGTGTGAGGGGGTGATCGCCTTCGCCCAAATCCGCTCAACCCCCAGATCGACCAGGTTCGCGGTAATCAGCACGGAAGCCTCAATTGAGGTACCCACACCCACAACCGCAGACCCGAAATCACTTGCACCCAGCTGCCTGAGCGCGTCAATATCGCGGGCATCTGCTGAGACCACGTGGGTGAGCACGCCCGTCCATTTCTGCGCAATTTCGGGGTCTTTCTCAATGGCGAGAACCTCTTTATTCTGGGCGTGAAGCTGGGCGGCGGTCGCCGAACCGAACCGTCCCAACCCAATAATCAGTACGGGTGCGTTATGGTTACTAGCCAATGACGGGCCTTTCTTCGGGGTACTTATACAGGCGGCGGCGAGACCTCAGCGCCAAACCGGTGGCGGCGGTAATGGTGCCAATTCGCCCAATAAACATGAGCAGGGAGAGCACATAGATGCCCGAGGGCGGCAGCTCCGTGGAGAGCCCATTTGACAGTCCACAGGTTGCGTAGGCGGAAATGACTTCAAAGAGCACGCGCACGAGCGGCTGGTCTGTCATCGCCAGCAGAACTCCGGTGCCCACAAGCACAATTCCGGTACTCATCATCGTCACCGAAATAGCGATGCGCAGCGCCGACACCGGGATGGTGCGCCCGAAGGTCATCACAAATTGGTCGCCGCGTGCCTCCGCAATAATTGCAAGCATAATCACGGCAATCGTGGTGACTTTCACGCCGCCTGCGGTAGATGCTGAGCCACCGCCGATAAACATGAGCACGTCGGTTATGAGGCCGGTGACCGGGCGGATATCGTTCATATCGACCAGGTTGAACCCGCCCGAGCGCGTCATGATGGAAGCGAAAATCGAGCTGAGAATCTTCTCACCCGCGCCGTAATTGCCGATAGTACGCGGATTTGCCCATTCGGCTATGCCCCAGAGCAGGGCACCCAGCGCGAACAGGATGCTCGTGGTCGTCACCGTGAGTTTGGTCGTTAGAGTCCAGTCGCGGGGGCGGAAGGGGTTCTGCTGAATCGTCATCAGCACGGGGAATCCGAGTGCCCCCAAGAACACGGCGATACTGACGGGTGCGAGCACGAAAAAATCGTGTCCATAGGGTACTAAGCCATCGGAATGCGGGGTGAACCCGGCGTTATTAAAGGACGAAATGGCATAGAAAATACCGTGCCACAGGCTGGTGGGCAGATTCTCGCCAAGAAGTAGAAAACGCGGGGTAAGAACGAGGGCGATCGTCGATTCGATCCCGATTGAGGTATAAGCGACGGTACGAAGCACGCTGCCGACCTCACCGAGCCGCCCGATACTGAGCTCTTCCTGCGCGATAAGTTTAGAGCGCAAACCCATTTTCCGCCCGATCGCCAGGGCAAGAAGCGAGGTCATGGTCAGCGCACCTAAACCACCAATCTGACAGGCGAGCAGAATCATAACCTGCCCGAATACTGACCATTGGGCCGCTGTTGAAACGGTCGTCAAACCGGTCACGGTCACCGCACTGGTGGCGGTGAAGAATGCATGGTGAAATGGCGCAGGTTCGCCCGTGACCGAAGAAATCGGCAGGCTCAACGTTACGGTGAAGAAAATGATCACCAGAAAGAAGGATGCGATAGCGGTTCGCGAAGGTGAGGAGAAGACAGTCGTATCAATAAGGTTGCGCAGCTTCTCGTAGCTTCGGATATCGAAGGGGTTGAAGCGGCGAGTGACCTCTTCCTGCTCATACATCATCGGCGATGTAGACGGAACCTTGCCGATAGCGGTGGAGATGCGACCCTCAGAAAAATCGCGCACCCGTTTGCGCTGATGCGCGCGCAGACGACGTAGATAGCGTCCCACGGGTGCCTCCTTTCCGATCGTACGCAGAGTTTGGGCGGGGTACGGTCTTGGTGGGGATGTTTAGCTTTCTCTAGTGTATCGCCCAGGCATGCAGCTGAGCGGAACATCATAGGTATTTCTAGGGATAATGTTGGAACGGTTGTTGTGATGCATGCATTGTGTGGGCGTGTATATGCCATAAACGATATATAGCTAGAACGGAATATTATGAGCATTTGGTAATATACGCGGAAAGCTTAGCGAAAAACCGCGTAGTTTCAGGCTAGAACCCATAAAACAGGTATCGAGCATACGCCGAAATATGTCATAATCGCTATATGCAATCAGACGTTTTTTCAGTGATCGCGGACCCCACCCGCCGCAATATCGTTCATCTTCTGGCTGAACAAACACGTACTGTTGGTGCCGTTGTTGAGCACTTGAACATGAGCCAACCCACTATCTCAAAGCACCTTAAGGTTCTACGTGAGGCACGGGCAGTCACCGTGCTGGTCGAAGGGCAGCGCCGCCTCTATTCGCTGAACCCTGAAGTATTTGACGAGATCACCGCCTGGGTTGCCGATATACAGGCGATTGCACACAGCACGAAGGAACAGCGGGAGTCGCAGATTAAACAGGCTTCCGTGATTGAGGTTGTCGATGTTGTCGAGTCCTCAGACGATGACACCGCAAAAACCGAAAAGACTGAAAAGCCCAGCGCCGAGGCCAAGACTGAGAAAACCGTACACTCTGGCGAGTCTGATACCAACGAGCAAAAACAGCAAGATACAGAGCAGCGCCCTAAAGCTACCGGTAAAACTATCGATGAAACCGCTGGTGAAGCTGCCACTGCCCATGCTCAAGATGTACAAGATCAAGATAAGACCTCGGATTCGGATGCGCCCGCCCAGCCTGTAGAATCCTCGTCCGTCGTTGAGCAGCCTGAGCCGACGCCTCAGGAACGTGTATCCAAGACCCTTTCGCAGCGTAAGCGTTTCGAGGCTTTCCCCGGTTCTACCGGTTCCGCGAACGCTGGTGTGAAGCCCGGAGCGAGCCTTTCGGGCGAGCGGGATGCCGAGAAGGCTTCTGGGCAGAAAGATCGCGATGGGCAGGGCGCTTCCCACGAGACTGGCGCTCATGATTCGCACGCTGAGGGCGAATCGTCGGCTAAGAAGAAGACGACGACTGCCGCGATTGCAAAACCCGCCATTTTTGATGAAGAGGCACGTTCTGCCGAGAGCTCGGTGACCTCCGGTCTGGGACCGAAGACCTCGACTAAATCCGCTGCGCGCATCGTGTCAAAACCTGCCCAGCAGGCGGCACCCGCCGCATCGGAAGAGGGCACAGAAACCGCCGGAACCGTTGAGGAAAACGAATTTATTCCCATGCGTCCTTTCACGCCTTCAGGGTCTTCCTATCAGGAGAAACCGCAGCAGTCCTATGGGTATGACGACGGAATTGATGACGGTCAGCAGGGGTTCTCGCCCGAGGCTCGCGGCTTTGTTCCCCGGTCAAAGTCGCAGGATAGGACCACCGCACAGGCAAAGCCGGAGGCAGTGAAGACCGACAAGGACGCGTCAGCTCAGAAGGACGCTGAATCGTCTGTGAAGGGTACTGAGTCGGCTAAGGCTCCTGCGCGTTCGCACGATACGAAGCAGCCTCATGTTGAAGCACAGACTCAAGAGCGCACGCACGTTTCAGGCGCTCAGCAGCCTGCCCAGCAATCCGAGGGTGGTAAGTCTGTAAAGTCGAGCTCCGCCGAGTCTAAGCAGACCTCTCACGCCGCGAAGGCCGAAGCGCAAAAGCCCGTGAAGGATGCTCACAAGAGTGCTCAGACAAAGCCTCAGAAACCCGAATCACCTTCGCCGCAGGCTCAAACTGCCGCGAAAACAGAATCGGCTCAGGCACAATCGGTCCGTGAAGAGGTTTCTGCCCCGAAGCCGGGTTCGGAACGGGCGGCGCAGGCGCATACCGGAAAACCCGGTGCGAAAACCGAAGCGCACACGGGTTCTCAAGAAACCCCAGCCCAGGCTGCGAAACCCGCCGAATCCCCGATACAGGCGGCTGCATCCGAGAAGAAACCCGAGGATAAGCCCGCCGAAACTACTGCGACCAACGCACAAACCGCCGCCCAGCCCGGCACATCTTCTACCGTGAGCTACGGCATCGACACTGCCGAAAAGAGCACGGAAAATGGGGAACGTGCGGTACAGGGTACTGCGCAGAAACAGCAGACCGAGAAGGGTCAGGGGAACGCTGGCTCGCCTGAGACCAAGGAACCGGCAAAACCCGCAACGATTAGGTCCGCCGAAGGTACCGCCTCCACAGGTGCTGCAGCAAAAACTCAGGAGCCCGAGAAAAAGCCAGCGGCTCAGGTGGAAGAGTCATCGTCAACCGCTCAGGAACCGCAAAAATCGGGTGCTGAAACCCCAGCGGAAGCCGCCCCTGCCGCCGCACAGAATATGACGCAGGCACAATCCGAAGAGGCTAAGGCAGTGGAAGCTAAACTCGCCGAGAATGCGCCGGTCAAATCAGATTCCGTGACCTTCACGGCGGTGCTGCCCGTCGTTACCCCGGAAATGAGTTCCGTGCAGGGTGCCCGTCCTCAAGAGGACGAAGAGGCAGCCGATGCCTCTGACAAGACGAAGAGTGCGGCATCCGAAAAATCTGGTAAGAACGAGGAACTTCCGTACCAGACACAGACGGAATACACCTCAGCATTCGGCACTGCAGATACCCCGAAAGAACCCCCGCGCGGGCTGCTTTCACGCGTTTTCGGAAGGCGCCGGTAACATGGATATTTCACAGCATACGTCTCGTGGTGTTGTGCGGTATAGACCGCACGCGTGCACGACGGTTCTCATAGCATCCCACCTCTAACTCGTATAAACGGAGTTCTCATTGGCTATTCATCGCAAGATTCTGCGCTGGCTTGAGACCGAGCTTTTTGAAGGCAATATTCAGCTCGGTCAAAGCCTTCCTGACGATCAGCGGATTGCCCACGCCATCGGTGTGGGGCGTTCCCGAACCCGAGATGCACTCAAAACCCTTGAAGATATGGAATTGATGCGCCTGTACTCTGGGCGCGGCAAAGAGATCATTCCTTATCTCTATGAGGAACCGGCGGCGGCGGCTGCGGGGCCCATTCGTCTGCACATGTCTACATCGCGTTACCCAACCCGCGATATGCTGCAGACCCGCATCCTGCTTGAGAGCTGGGCGGTATCTAATATTGACCCCGACAAGGTCTCATTTGATGAGGTTGATGAGGCCCTTGAGACGCTCCAAGACGATACTCTGAGTATTGGTGAGTTTCTTGACCAGCTTTTGACCTTCCACCACCGGCTGGTGCGTTTGGCGGGTAACGAACTGGTCGTAGGCTTGCTGGTTGCGATCCGCCAGTCTTCCTTCGATTCACTGCTGTCGCTTATGGGACGTTTGCCGCTGTGGAGCAGCACGATGACGCGCATCCGGGTGGAAAACCGTGCCATTGTAGATGCTGTCAAGGACGGCGATGCCCGCACCGCGCGCGAACTCATTGCCCACCAGCTGCAAGAGCTATACTCCGAAGCTGGCATAGAGCTGGATCAGGCGGCAAATACCCCGAACGGTATGCCTGGTGACCCCTCTGAGGACGACGAGGAATTCCAGGAGGAGGAATACTCCGAGGAAAGCACTGATTCTTCCGAAGAGCCCGAATCCGACGCTGACGTGGAAGAACACGAGGAAGCGGAACCAGAGCAGGATACCGACGAGAATATTCCCGAATCAGAATATAAGGCTGAGCAGGAGAAATCTCCGGCCGCGCAGCTTCCAAAAATTATTCGTGAAGGAACCACCGTTTCACGCCGCCGTCAAGGACGTATGCGCGTGCCAACCCCGGTGGCCGTGGGCTTCGAGGAAGATGAAGCTGGGGAAACCGCATCCGCCGAGAACACGGGTGATATTCCCACGGCTGACATTCCCGAGCAGCAGGAAACCGTCGAGAGCACCCACGAGTCTCCGATCGATCCCCTTGAGGAGACCACGGCGCACGAACCCCAGCTTGAGAGCGTGCAGCCCGAATTTGAGGATGACGTTCTGCCGGTTGAAGAGCCCAGTGAATCTGTATCTGACGATGCACAGGACAAAGAGTCTGCTGAAGAGATAACGGCAGAAAAGGCTCCCGACAAGTCTGCTGACGGATCCGAAAAATCCAAGTCTTCGGAAGAGGCACAGGGCAAATCACAGGACGACTCTGCCTCTCACGAAGACTCAACCGAAAGCACCGACGATAAGGACGCTGAAGAGACACCCGACGAACAAGAACCCGTTCGGGAAGTCTATGTCGAGAAGGCTCCGGTAGGTAAAATCTCCGCCGAAGAGCTTGTGGCGACCGGTCTTATTCCGTGGCGCACTATGGGACAGCAGGCCGAGAACGGAACCTCAACCCAGGCCGAAGCTGAGGGGGAGGACGATGTTATTCGTGCACCCCTGCGCCGAAACGTGCCGCCCGTGCGACCCGCGCAGTTTTCGCCGCGCAAGTCCGAAAAGCCAGAGAAAGCGGAGAAGCCCGCGAGCGAGCGCATCAGCCTGATTCGCCGCGTTCGCCATTACTTCGGTCTTGATTTGCCGCATACCCAGGCGGTCAAGCTGGTTGAGGCGCAGGAGGCAGCCGAGCAGAAAGCCGCAGACAACGCGAAATTTGCGACAGAACCTCCCAAGGTAGAGCCTAAGTCCGCTTCTGCTTCATCGCCTGAGGATGCTCCTGCCGTTGCCTCCGCTGAGACCTCTAAATCTTCGGCGGCTGAGCAAGAGCGGGAAGCTTCCACAGAACCAAAGGAACCAGCGGCGGAGCCCTCGCCCGCGAAGGCGGCAGAGGCTCCCAAGCCTGCTGAGGTGCCGGAACCCTCGAAGCCATCGAGCGGTGCAACTTCTAAGAGCGCCGAGCCCGCGCCGGAGTCAGCACCTTCGGATAAGACAGATTCGAAGTCTGCTAAGCCTGCGGAAAAGCCCGCATTTGCCCCTGCACAGAGCGTAGATTCGGCGAAGCACGAGAAACCCGCCACAGAGACCCCTCAGACGGATTCTTCTGACTCTGTGAAGGCAGAACCTTCGGATGCCCCCGTTCAGAGGGCGGCGGCGAATGTCGAGTTGGAGGAAACTCCGGAAGAGATACGTTCTGAGCTGCAGAGCGCGATAACTCTGGACGAGCCTTCGCCCGATTCGGTGCCGACCCCGACCGCTGAACCCGTGGCGGTTAAACGCCCCAATCGCAAGGATTCAGACTCTCAGGCTCCGGCAAAGAATGTTTCGGTTGCGGCTGCAGCCATACCGCAGCCCGTTCCAGCGGTTGCCCGCCCGGAAACGGCTAATTTGAGCGGTGTCGATTCGACTCCGGTTGCTCCTGCGGTGAACGAAACCGAGAATAAGCCTGTGGAATCTCAACCCAAGCAGAAGGCTCAGGCAGATACCGAGAAAACACCGGTAAAACCCGCCCCGTCACCTTCGGAGATTGCCCAGGCATCGGCAAAACCGGCTTCGAAGAAACCCGAGACGAAAAAGCCTGCGCCCGTAGCAGGCAGCGCCTCGAAGTCTGCATCCGCGAACAAGAAGGCTCTGACGGCGGTAGACGCTAACGGTGCTCCGAATCCTTTTGAGGGCTTCGACGTCCTGGGAGCTGTCGAGCGTGCCCATGCGGCGGAAGCGGCTGCTGCCCAGAAGAAGCAGGCAAAGAAGCAGAACCCCGCAAGCGAAGCTAAAAAACCGGTTCAGAACGGTGCTTCTAAGGGCGCCAGTGCTCTCTCGAAGGGTAAGAAGAACCGCAAGAGGCGCCACTAGCGCTATCGCGCCACCATCTGGGGCGGCGGGAACTCGGGATTATGTACCCGTGGTTCTCGCCGCCTCATGGTATATCTGCTGCGGTGGAAAAGACACTAGGGGAGAGAAAGCTCGCAAAATCGAAGGTTTTCTGCCCTTCAAATGGTGAAAATAGGCTATTACCTTGTACCCTAGGAAGGTAGCGTTCTCAAAACGCCTGGGCACTGCTGTGCCTAAAATGCCTTTTAGAGCGTTTATACCGGTATAAACATACCCGGGTAGCTACCAAACCGGTTTGGTTTGGCCGGGTCTAGAAAAGTGAGGAAATCCTATGGGTTCCGTTATTAAGAAGCGCCGCAAGCGTATGTCCAAGAAGAAGCACCGTAAACTGCTTCGCAAGACTCGCCACCAGCGCCGCAATAAGAAGTAATTAAGGCTTCTGCGCCCCGCATCCAGCAGGTTAAACCGCAAGGATGCGGGGTGTTTTGCCTCTGGCACACTAGTGCGTGAACCTAGATGCGGCGCTGTGACCTGTATATATTTCCGATTTCATATATCTCTGACCGAGCATATGCAGGAACAAGAACACATGGTACGAGGGAATATAACTACCAGACATATATCGCGGCAGACGTAGGCACACAAGACAGTGCGGCAGAACCTCAAGAAGCTGCACGGGTATACACTGGGAACTATGCCTGAACCTGTCATTGAACTTTTGACCCGTCCCGGGTGCCATCTCTGCGAGGATGCGCGCCTAACCGTGAGCGAAATCTGCGCCGAGTACGGGCTGGACTATACCGAGCTCGATATTACCCATAACCCAGATCTGCTCAAACGCCACGAGACCGAAATTCCGGTGCTGCGCATCGACGGCGAAGCGAAGGATTTTTGGCGTATTAACCCCAAACGCATGCGCAAGATTCTCGACAAGAAACTTGCCCGCTAACCGGACACTTCGCAATATATTTTGGGGTAGCGCCGAAAGTCTGAGAAACTGAGAGAATGACTACTCAGCCCACGGTTACGGTTCATCTGATGCGCCACGGCGAAGTTCACAACCCCGAACGCATTGTCTACGGTCGCCTGCCACACTACGCTCTCTCCGAGAAGGGCCAGCAGATGGTGCGCATGAGCGCCCAAGAGTTTGCTCAGCGCGCGCAGGACGGTGCCAAGATTGTGCATCTGGTATGCTCACCCCTGCTGCGCACCCGCGAATCTGCCGCGCCAATCACTGAGTTGCTAGGTCTGGAGGCACATGCGGATCAGCGGGTTATCGAAGCCGATAACTATTTTGAGGGCGAGCATGTCACCAGGCAGGGCCTTCTGCGCAACCGTGAACACTGGGGCAAACTCTACAACCCTCTGCGCCCATCCTGGGGGGAACCGTACCTTGACCAGGTAAAACGCATGGCATCCGCTATTCAGGATGCGGCACGCACTGCCTACGACAAAGGCGGCGAAGGCGCACAAGCGATTATTGTCTCGCATCAGCTGCCCATCTGGGTCACCCGCTTGGGGTTGGAAGGTCGCCTGCTGCAGCATGACCCGCGCACACGCCAGTGCAACCTTGCCTCGATCACCTCCCTCGACTTTAAGAGCACGGATTTTGACCATGAAATGCCGCAGGTGAGCGGATATTCCGAACCCGCCTCGCCCCTGTACGGCGGTGTAATTCAGCTTCCCGGAAGCTAGTCTCCTATAGTTTAAGAACGCAGGCCTTCGCACACACCGATGCCGCCGCCAGCTGGCACGGAAGGAAAGCATGAACCCTATGCCAAAACCCACGACGCCGAATACCCCACTCACTCGCCGCGCGCTTCTGCATACGGGCGTGGGTATTTGCGCCACCGCCGCAGGTGCCGTGCTCCTCTCAGCGTGCTCATCCAGCGATGATTCCCTAGCAAAACAGGCAAATTCGGGCGATAACAAAGGCTATATCGCGGGCGATGGTTCCGTCACCGAATACCAGGAAGCCGAACGCGGTGACCCGGTCGCCTTCACCGGCGAACTCTTCGACGGAAAAACCGTAACCGCCGAATCCCTGCGCGGTAAACCGGTACTGCTGAACTTCTGGTACGCCGGATGCGCCCCCTGCCGTGCCGAAGCGCCCGACTTGCAGAAACTCTCCGAAGAATTCAAAGATAAAATCGCTTTTTACGGCGTGAATGTGCGCGATGAGAAGAACACCGCGGAAGCCTTCGAGCGCAGCTTCAACGTCACCTACCCTTCCTTCAAAGATGTTACGGGCAAGGTTCTTCTCTCACTCAGCAAATACGTACCCGCGCAGGCGGTGCCCACCACCGTGATCCTGGACGAGAAGGGGCGCGTGGCATCCCGCGTGCTGGGGCAGGCTAACCCGTCCATCCTGAAAACCCTCGTCGAGACCGTGACGAAGGGTGCCTAGCGTGCCGCACACGCCCGTTCAGCCGCTCATCGCTATTGCCGGGGTTGGGGTGTTTCCCGTGGCGAGCATCAGCTCAACCGTGCTAGACGGCTCGCTGTGGCTATCGATACCGCTTGCCGCGCTCGCGGGGTTTATTTCTTTTGCTTCCCCATGCGTGCTGCCCCTGGTCCCGGGGTATTTGGGATATGTTGCGGGGCTGACCGGGGCGAATATACCGGCAACGGGTGCATCACAAGCTGATGGGCATGCGGCGGAGCCCGTGGATGCGAAAACTTTCGCCCTCGTGAACCCGGCGGCGGCGCGGCACGTAGCGCCAACGGTGCCGCAAACACAGGATGTAGTAGACAATCACAGCGCTTCTGCGCCTATAACAGCAGAGAGTAAAGCTCAGACACCGAATGAGTATGCTGTAACTCGCCGTAAAGCCACCTGGCGGTTACTCGCCGGAGTTGCCCTGTTTATCGCGGGATTCTCCGCTATTTTCGTGCTTCTCTCGGTTGTCCTCGCCCAGCTCGGCGCCGCACCCTGGCTCAAGGGGCAGTCCTGGGTCACGATGATTCTGGGCGCGTTGGTTGTGCTTATGGGAATCGTATTTCTGGGCGGGCTTTCAATTTTTCAGACCGATAAGCGCCTGCATCGCCGCTCGATCACCGGGCTGTGGGGTGCACCGATTCTGGGCATAACCTTCGGGTTGGGATGGGCACCCTGCATCGGGCCGACCTTCGCGGCCGTGCAGACCCTCGTATATACGGGCGGTTCCGGCACCGGCAAGGCAGTCGTTCTGACTCTCGCATACTGTCTGGGCCTGGGCGTTCCTTTTCTGCTCGTGGCATGGGGCATGGGCAGGGGAGTGAGCACCCTGGCGTGGGCGCGAAAACATCGCCTGGGCATACAGCGGGTGGGCGGTGCCGTACTCATCCTGATCGGGGTACTGCTCATGACGGGGCTGTGGACCGAGCTGATGTCATGGATACAGGCGGCATTACCCGCCTACGAACTACCGATCTAAGAAAGGAGGGCTGTCATGGTTTCCGAACACAGCGACGATGAAAACACTTCAACAGAGGCAAAGAATACAAACACCGCAAACCGCGAGGCGGGCAAAACCGCAGATGCCGGGCGTGCCGTGAACGCATCCGAGAAGACCAAGAAAACCGGTAAATCAGCGCGCAAGGATGCGCCAGCCCTCGGGTTCGTGGGCATGCTTCGCTGGTGCTGGACTCAGCTGACCAAAATGAACACGGCGCTCATGCTTCTGCTTTTGCTGGCGGTGGCGGCGGTGCCTGGCTCGATCTTTCCGCAGCGTGTCCAAGACCCTACCAAGGTTACCGATTACATTAAGAACCATCCCGGCTGGGGCGAATTTGCCGATAAAATTCAGCTTTTCGACGTGTTCTCCTCGGCGTGGTTCTCTGCCATCTATCTGCTGCTGTTTATTTCGCTGATCGGATGCGTAACCCCGCGAGCCATCAAGCACGCGAAAGACTGGCGTAAGCCACCGGCACGCACCCCCAGAAACCTTTCCCGTATGCCGGTGCACCGTCAGCTTGAGATTCCCGTGGCGGATGCCGGGCTGAACCTGAGCGCCAAGGGTGCGATTGAGGATGCGGCGCGCATCCTGAAAAAGAGCCACTACCGAGTTGAAATTCGGGACGAAGAGAACGACCATTACTCGGTCGGTGCTGAACGCGGGTATCTGCGCGAAATCGGCAATATTCTCTTTCACGTGGCGATGATTGGCATTCTGGTAGGGGTCGCCTTCGGTTCGCTCTATGGGTACCGCGGACAAAAAATTCTGGTTCAGGATGAAACTTTCGTCAATTCGCTGATTGGCTACGATTCGTTTACCCCCGGCACGAATTACAACCCCGACTGGCTTACTCCGTATGCGGTGACGCTCAATAATTTTCAGGTGCGCTACGACCGCCAGCAAGACAGCCACACCTACGGGCAAGACCTTGACTATAAGGCGGAGCTGACGGTGCATGATCCGCAGGGCGGCACCGAGCAGAAGACCCTCAAGGTGAATGAGCCGGTCGATATTGGCGGTACCAGCATTTTCCTCTCGGGTAATGGGTATGCGCCCGTGGTGCGAGTGACGGACGGTGAAGGTAAAGTTGCCTACGAGGGCACCGTGGTGGGCATTACTACGGACGGTAAATACACCTCATCGGTGGTGCTCAAGGTTCCGGACGCCAAGCCCAGTCAGCTAGGTTTTGTGGGCATGTTCCTGCCTACCGGCGACTATGCGCGCGGCACCACCGTACCCCACTCGGTAGATTCCGCCCCCGCAAACCCCATGCTGATTTTCCAGTCCTATTCGGGCGATCTGGGGCTCAACTCGGGGCAGCCGCAGAATGTGTACGTACTCGATACCTCTAAGTTGCAAGAGCTGAACTCCATGGCACAGGGCAACGGCATTGTACTGAGCGCTCAGAACCCCGAAGCCGTGCTGCCCGATAACAAGGGAAAGATCGAGTTTTTGGGGTATAAACGCTATGTCGGTCTGGATGTGCGCCACGACCCCGGGCAGAATATTGTTCTGTACTCCTTTGTGGTCGCGTTCGTCGGGCTTATCGTCTCGCTTTTCGTGGCGCGCCGCCGCGTATGGGTGCGTGCCCACACCGCCGATGGCGTGCTCGTGGTCGAATACGGTCTGCTGGCACGCGGGGAAGACCCGCGCCTTGCGAACGAGGCCGAACGCCTCACCGATGCTTTCGCCGCCGCTTGGGGGCTAGAATTTGATGATGATAACCATGATGAAAACGAGGGTAAGTAGCCGATGCTGAACGACTCATTAGCGCGCTCCAGCGAACTATTTATGTACATTGCGGCGCTGATTTACACCGTCGTTTTTATTGCGTTCACCTCCGATGTGGTGGCAAACTCGCGCGTGACCCGGCGTCTGGAAGGGCGCTCTGAGGATGCCGCACAGAAACCCAGCGTCAAGGCGAAGATAAAGGTTGGTGCAGGCGCTGTTTCTGGCGCATCTGCGACGGCGAATACCGCTGCGGATACGGTTCGCACGGGCGGTACCGAACAGGGCACCGGCGAACGCGGCATGGGGTATAAGGGTGCTGCCGCACGGGCTCTCGAAGGCGAGGTTGCCGATTCTGCGATGCTGTACACGGGCGTTCGCCGCCCCGCCGCGCGCATCGCCGTGGTTGTGATGGTGCTTGCCGCTCTCGTGCACACCGCCGCCGTGATAATGCGCGGTATCGCAGCGCAGCGCGTGCCCTGGGGAAACATGTACGAGTTCTGCACCACGGGCGCGCTCATGGTGTCTGCGGTGTTTCTGATAACCCTCATATTCCGCGATGTGCGCTTCGTGGGCACGCTGGTGTCTGGGCTTGTGCTCATTATGCTGTGCGCCGCCACAATTGGTTTCCCCACGCCGGTGGGGCATTTGAAGCCTGCGCTGCAAAGCTATTGGCTGGTAATTCACGTATCGATCGCGGTGTTAGCATCCGGGGTGTTTACGATTACTTTCGCGATGGCTGTACTGCAGCTGGTGCAGACCAGGCGCGAGCAGCGCATTCTGAACGGGAAGTCGGGCGGATGGGCGTTTATGCGCTTGGTTCCGAGCGCTCAGGCTCTAGAGAACTTTGCGTTCCGCATGAACGCGCTGGCGTTTGTGATGTGGACGTTTACGCTTGCCGCCGGTGCGATTTGGGCGAATCACGCGTGGGGACGCTACTGGGGCTGGGACACCAAAGAGGTGTGGACCTTCGTGATTTGGGTGGTGTATGCGGCGTATCTGCATGCACGCGCCACCCGCGGCTGGGCAGGCCCCCGCTCGGCATGGCTGTCTATTATCGGCTATGCATGCATTATCTTTAATTTCACGGTTGTGAATATTTTCTTCTCGGGTTTGCATTCATATTCGGGGTTGTAATCTGGGGCGTGAAACCGAGAGTGATTTATACATAGGGTATTTCGCCGGTATATGATGCGGCAAAAAGTACTCTGGTGCGTGATTATCATCTTCGGGATGTCATTTAGCGGTTCACACGCTTGAGATAACGGCTCTCGATGACTGACGAGCTGGCTCTGCATTGTTATGTGCCGAGTGGAGAATACCGTGAGTTGAGTATGTTTATAGCGTGGTATTTCTTGAGAGCAGTTTTATCTGCGTGATTAATGTATTGTGGGCGGTATTAAACACCTACCGGATGTTTAATACCGCCCACAATATTTATGAAAAATCTCTAGTACCCTGTGTTCCTAGTTTTTAGAGCCATCTTGTCCACCAGGCTCATCGCTCTCGCCGTCAGAGCGTTCACCCGTGCCGTTGTCCGCAGGACCGGTGCCCGCATCCTTTTCGCGAGATCGGCGCTGACGGTCGGCCTTCGTCTTGAGCCAGCGCAGGTACTCTTCATCATCGTCGGGTGAAGATGTTGCCGGTGGCGGTGTGCCTCGCCGGGAGCTCGTGAACCCGCTGCCCTGCTGCGTTTTAGGGGCTCGCACGGCGCGCGGGCGGCCCAGCAGAAGCCACAGGAGAGGTCCCACGACGGGGAAGAAGATCACCGCAATAATCCATAGCCATTTGGGGAAGGTACGCATCTGGTTCTGATGCGTGCGCAGCGCATCCAAGAGAGTATATAGAGTTAGCCCCACCACCAGGGCGAAAGCACCAATAATCATCATGGCTCGAATCATAGTCTCTAGTGTTACACACTCTGAGCATAACCAACAATGAAAACTGTCAAATAATCTGTGACGTTCCCGGCGTGCCGCATCTCGTTTGCTTGGGGGCTTATTGCAACCCCGATACACTGGATGTTATGAACTTGTTCAAGTACACACTGCTGCGGCTCGGCCTCGTCGTAGTACTCTTTTACCTTTTTATGCTGATAGATGCGGGTATTTTTATTGCTGGTCCCGCCGCTATTCTATGCGCCTTCGCCCTAGCGTATATTTTCTTCCCCAAACTTCACGCCGCCGCCAGCGCGGATATGCGTAAAATTTTCAAACGCGCCCCCACCATTAAAAACAAAGATGAAGCAGAGAACCGCACGCTCGAAGATCAGCTCGTCGATGAGCATAAGAAGGTTTCGGGCGAAGACTTCTAAGATATTCTCCCATCAGCACTAAATCTTCCTTCATAGAACAAAGATGCGGCGCCCCAGTCCCAAATCCACCCGGTGGTGGCAGGGGCACGGGATGCCGCATCTTATGTATATCAGGTGGCGAGCAGGTTGTTTTCGATCCGAGCAGGTAGTGTTTTCCTACCCGCTCGGCCAAAAACTACCTGTTCGCGGCAGCCCTTAGTCTTGAGCTGCCTTCTGGTAGATGTCCCAGACGGGGCGGTCGAAAATCGCACCCGAGACGGACGTATTGTTATTAGTTGCGAACGAAGTTACGCTCTGAACTTTGCCCAGGCCGGTCGCATTATTGTAGTCGGCAAGCCATGGGCCACCTGAGGATCCGCCCGCGAACTCGCATCCCGAAAGAGTGGGGAAGTAGTAGGGGGTAATGCGGATCGTGTGGGTGTTGCCCCAGCAGGCGTGCATAACCCTACCGGACTCTTTGTTGCCGGGGTATGCGAAGACGGTGCTCTCGAAGATGAGGCTGCGGTCCACATTTAAGCCGTGCCCGCCTACCATATTCACGAGGAGCTGACCCTTCTCGTTGGTGTTGGTCTTGATGAAAGCAACGTCGTGCTTGTAGCTGTCGCCGGTACCGCCCGTGGGCTGGCCGTACTGAACCCAGTCGTTGGCAACACGCAGGTATTGCGCGCTGAAGGTGCCATGCGGGCGCACGCCCCGGTTGTAGCCGGGAACGAACACGATGTTGCGGTGCCAGGTCTTATTCTTACCACCGTGCACGCAGTGACCGGCGGTTACCACGGTACGCTTGGTGGGAGTGTTGATCGCCGCGCCGGAGCATACATAGTTTTTACCGTCACTAGCGTCGGTGTAGAAAATCTTGCCGTTGGTGTGCGAGAAGTTCGTTACCTTGGAGGCACCCTGAAGCTGCACACCATTGCGTGCGTCCTTCTGTTCGGGCAGAACGGGGTCTACAGACTCAGCGGTGGTTTCAGGCTCGTCAGCTTCCTGAGTGAGAGTCTGTGGGGTGTATTCCTCGCCGGACTCGTTGGTTTCCTCCTGAGAAACGACCTCGGGATTCTGCTCTTCAGTCTCCATCTGAGAGACGGCATTGTTGATCTCCTGCTGGGGATCCTCTACGTTATCTGCAGGAATAGCGTTTTCCATACGCTCGGTCGTCCAATAGGTAATGACTCGCGGGTCTCCCTCGGGAATAGCCCCCGGATTCTCGCCTTCCTGACCTGCCACAACCGATGCCTGGGGATCGGCGTTAAGAACATCGTCGCTGAGAGGTGCTACTGCGGAAGCGGAATCGTCGCTTCTCTCAGAGACGGTGTGGGCGTACGATGCGGAGTCGTTAGGGGTAGAGACCGCATTCGCTGGGATAAAACTTGTCGATACAAGCAAAGATGCTGCAAGAAAAAAGGGTGCACGCTGCACGGCACCCTGAAGTGAATGGCGCACGAAAGTGTCCTTTCAGGTGGGTAGAGTGGTGATTCAAGAGTCGCTATGTAATTGAGTGAATGATATGCCAACACTTGAAATTACTATTAATGTAAATAAAGATTTTTTCAAATGTCAATACGACATGCAGAAAAAGGTGAATTATGTCATCAAAACTCACGATGTGAGAACATATGAGATTCACCCGTTGTACCATGCCCCCTGTGAGACTTAAAAAGACTCTTTATGTGAATATAGCTTTAGAAAACCTACTAAATTCACATAAAGACTCCCTTTAGTATGATGGAGGGTCTGTAAGAATAGTGGGAATCTGCGGAATTACGCGGTAAAAACAGAGTTCAGGGCGTTTTCGGCAAAGTGGTGCATATTCTTAATACCCTGTGAAAAACTCAACGGTATTACTCAATAGATTTAATCCATGTAGCCATACTGAAATAGCAACTAAAATACTATAGATTAGTGCCACAATTCCTGCTTGTTTGAGTACGGGTATAAGCGCCGGTCCCTGTTTAAACAAAACCGTTACGCAAGAATGAACGGTTGGTCCCAGAAGAATAAAAGTTACCAAAAACCAGGGATTATGCGGAACCACAAAAGCACCTATGAGAAGTGCTATCAGCATTTCAGCACAATAGGCGATGCGCGCTCGCCAATCCCCAAGCCGCACCGCTAGCGTAAGCTTGCCGGATTCACGGTCGGTCGGAATATCGCGCACGTTATTTGCCATGAGCAGGGCGCAGGATATGAGTCCGATAGCTATCGCAGACACCCACCCGGTCACTGTCAGCTCATGAGACTGCGTGTAGAGGGTACCTAAGGTGGCGACCAGTCCGAAGTAGACAAACACGAAAATATCGCCCAAACCCATGTAACCGTAAGGGCGTTTACCGCCGGTATACCCCCAAGCGGCGAAGACCGCGGAGGCGCCAATCGCCAAGAACCACCACTGGTTTGCCAACGCCACCAGAATCAAACCGGAACACATGGCTAGAGCAAAGCACAAAAACGCGGCGTATTTGACAGATTTCGCGCTTGCCGCGCCGGAACCGACAAGGCGCATCGGACCAACCCTGCCCTCATCGGTGCCTTTGATACCGTCGGAATAATCGTTTGCGTAATTCACCCCGACCTGTAGAAAGAACGCCACCAAAAACGCTAAAAACGCATACCAGGGCTTGAACGCATCAATCTCGTACGCTGCGGCTGATCCGGCGATGATAGGGGCGAGGGCAAGCGGTAAGGTACGCAGGCGTGCGCCTTCAATCCACTCTGCGGGTGTTGCCACGGTGATCCCTCCGGTAGCGAGCGTGCGAAAACTGATTCTCGACGGGGTCTTTAGCCCCTCTTATTTGTGTATTCTCTGTACAGCATACTGTATATAGCCTGCCGGTCGGGTTTGCCCGTGCTCGCGGTCGGAAAATCGGCGAGTATCCTCAGGAATTTGGGGGCACCCGCCGCACCCAGCTTATCGGTGCAGAACTCACGCAGCATATCGCATGTAGCCTCGGAGGTATCGGGTGCACTCTGCGCCCCGGATGCGCCCCGCAGCGTGATCGCGGCAGCCACCGCCGAGCCCCAGCGCGCATCGGGAATGCCCATGACCGCAGCCTCACGCACCGCCGAATGGCTTTCAAGAACGGCGGCAACTGCCCGAGCGGAAACTTTGACCCCTCCGGTAATAATCACATCATCGGAGCGCCCCACAATGTTCAGCATCGGGGCGCCCTCGTTCTCTGGCGCATTCGGGGCAGAGGATGTGAGCGAGCCGTAATCGTCGGTGCGGTACCACCGGCACCCGTGGGCATCAACGAAGAAATGCGATGCGGTGCGCGCGTTATCGCCCAAGTACCCGCTGGCAAGGTGCTCACCACCAAGCCAGATATGCCCGGCAGCTTCCGCCCCGGCCACAACCGGGCTGTCTGCTAAACCCGCGTCCTCGGGAATCACACGCAGCCGCACCCCGGGCAGTGCTACCCCCGAATAGATGCACCCACCGGCGGTTTCTGCGCTGCCATAGGTGGTGACCACGTTCAGCCCGAGCTCTCGCGCGGCTGCCAACAGGGATGCGCTCGCCGGGGCACCGCCAAGCAGGATGCCGGTGAACTGACCAAGCGCATCGTAAATCTCTGACCCCAGTGTGGGGTTGGCTTCGGCGGCTTCTAGGAGCTTATGCACTTGTGTGGGCACGAGGGAGACGAACCGGCGGGCGCAGCTGAGCCGCTCGGCGGCGTTCAGAAAGACCTCGGGTGTAAAACTAACCCCGTCGGTAACCGATGCGGCAACTACCGGCGTCGTTCCGGCGAGCACCGACCGGGCGAGAACCTGAGCCCCCGCCACATAGTGCGCGGGCAGGGCAAGAAGCCACTGCGCAGGAGCCTCAGAAACCGCCCTCTGCGGTTTAGCTGAACCGGCCGAAGGGTAGTCCGCAAAAAACCTCTCGGTCGCCCGAGCGGATGCCCGCAACGCCCGTACGCTTAACGCCGTCTGTTTGGGTGCACCCGTGGACCCGGAGGTGCCCACCACGAGCGCAATAGACTCCGGGTCGTTTATCTGCCCGCGCGGGTCTTGATTATCGCGAGCATTGTCCGGCAAGTCCCCGGTGAGAGAGCGCTCGAAGGCGCGCAGAATCTCTTGCGGATCGGCGGGCTCATTGGCGTTGAGTATGACCGCGTGCGGATGCATCGCATCCTGGGTCGGGGCAGGAAGCGGCGTGAGTGAACCGGGAAATGCGCCTATCGCGGAGTCCGCCTCGCCGCTATCCACCCGGGACTCGCGGGGATCGCAGGGACCCTCCGGCACAACAGAACGGTTATTCTGCAACGTGTGAAACCCTAGAAATAGTAGGGATAGTTCGACCAGTCGGGGTCACGCTTTTGTAGAAACGCATCGCGCCCCTCGACAGCCTCGTCGGTCATATACGCCATGCGGGTTGCTTCGCCCGCGAAAACCTGCTGCC
>ERZ773008.987-NODE-987-length-20457-cov-5.102392_pt1 | contig 20457 bp, 17 predicted proteins | sample MGYA00580664_ERZ773008 | MGnify/ENA primary metagenome ERZ773008 (study PRJEB29015, sample SAMEA2738016) | human oral metagenome | biome: human oral; feature: human-associated habitat; material: dental | place: China | collected 2048 ... | reverse complement strand
CGACCCACAACACGCGGATCTTCTACCTTAGAAAAATAATCTTGTACAGCCATACGGCAAAGATAGCCCTATTTTGATGCGGCTGCCCTGCACATACAGTAGGAAAACAGAAGCCAAACATAATGTTGCCGAAGGTGTAGCAATACTCATCGCAATCATCCCAGCAAAAATTGGAATTGTTATCGTCATAAATATATATGCTTACTCAATACCGCTCTTATGCGCAAAAGAACATCACTTTTTCTTTTTGCCAATTGCTCTAAGTAAAGCTTGGCGAGATCTTCTGACTTTGAGTCTTTCAATCCTTTTGGTTCCTGTTTGGGTTTCATTGACTGAATTATTTATTGACAATTGATAGACCGGTTTCGAATCAGGAGTAGAAAGGTAGTAATTCTGTGGTAGTGGAGGTTGAGGGGATGGCCTATAGGTCTGTCTTGGGGTTTATTCTTTCTTCTCATTTCAATTCTCTATTACATTTATTGTAATTACGGAAGAGAGGAGAAACTCCTCTCTTCCGTAATACAATTGGATGAACCTATTCCCTGATTATAAATCCTCTTCAACAATTGGAGAACAGACGTTCCACATAGTTGCTTGTTCATATGCAACCTTAGAGCCTCGTGGCACAATCAATTTTCCTTTGTAGCCAATTATAGGATCATAATCATAATCACGTTGAAAAACAGGAGGGTATTTAGCCTTGCAAGTAATTAAAATTAAATTCTTACAAGTATCAAAAAGATTACTACCAACACTTTTCAAAGAATCTGGAAGTGTGATACTTGTCAAACTATTACAACCTTTAAAAGCCTTCTCTCCAATACTTGTTAAGGAATTTGAGAGATATACATTCGTTAGGTTAGAACAGTTCTCAATTGCCCCTACTCCTACAGTTTTCACAGAATTGGGTATAGTAAGACTCGTAAGACTCCTACAATGTTGAAAAGCCCAACCTGCAATACGAGTGACTGTATTTGGAATCGTAACATTTAATAAACCACTACACCCTCTAAAAGTGCGTTCTTCAATAAGTGTGACAGTACTGGGTATTACAACCTCTTTAAGATTGATACAAGCATCAAAAGCATCGCCCCCAATATGCACTACAGTACTGGGTATTATTATACTTTGTAAGTTACTGCAATTACGAAAAGCACCGATTCCAATACTTGTTACCGAATTGGGGATAGTCACATGTCCACTCGCAGGAATAGCCTCGTTAGGCCATTTTACGAGCACCCCATTCTCAATAATAACCCCATCTGGCACTTCTTCCTGCCCGAAATCGAATTTCATATCATAATAGAATCCATGTTCGGTAAGCCCTAAATAGGCCATAACCAAGTCTCCTGTCAACTTAACAACTTTCTCATAAAAGTTGACATCCGTAATTGCCTTTTTAAAGGCTTTATTGGCTAATGATTTAGCTAATTTAGGATACAATTTAATTGCATCACCTGTAATAAAACCAACAAACTTTCCTTGTAGCTTTTGGTATATTTTATATGATTTATCCGTGGAAGACAATGACTTATCGCTTGCAATAGCTCTTATTTCATTTATAAAAATAGGATCTGTAGCTAATTTGTAAACAAATCGGTATGTAAAATCCTTAATAAAAGATTTATCGTCTTTTACCTCTCCGCCTAACAGAGATATGGCAGGAGCTAAAAAAGCCATTGTCGCATTGAAGACAAAAAGATTATTGCTTTCTTGAGGTGATAATACTAAAACGACATCATTGGGCTTTTGGAAATCCATATAAATTCCACTCAATTTAGACATATCCCAAGTCATATCGTCAAATCCAAATCCTTCTTCTGTAAATAATCTCCATGTATCTGAAAAATAAGCTTTAATACCACCCCAAGAAGAAGTAGTTCCCATAAATTTGCTTACGTTCATCGGTGGAATTATAAATTTCATCTGCTCCCAAAAATCATTTGAATAGGGATAAATTACACCGTCATTTCCTTTATAGGCATGAACCATGGCGACATAACCAAACCTTTCGTTATATCCGGTCATATTACAATGCCATGTTTTCGATCCTGTTATAAAGTTACTACTTTTTATGTCCAATCTAACACCCTTATATCTGTTATTAATAATTTGAGGAGAAACGGGTGTGGTTGATGATCTTGTAGTAGGTGCGTTTTTTTGAAAGGCTCTTGCACTTAAGAAGTTTTCTTTTAGACCTGCTAACTGGATTATCTTTTCCTTTGCAATAGAATATTCCCTCTCAACATCATCTAAGTTCAGATATCCGTTGCGAACGATGCTCCTATCGATTGCTGTAGCCAACTGTTTGGTCTCCTGTAGCTGAGCTATCAAGTTTTTTAAGGACTCAAAAGAGGCTGTAGAAGTGGGTATAAAAACATTCGGGAATATTTGCAAGAGCAAAGAACTCGCTGTTTCTAAAGAATTAAGAGTAACTTTCTTATTTGATGGTATTGTATCAGAGGAAAGATAACTTAAATACAATATGCGATCCTCTTTACCCAAAACGAGTAGGGTGTTTGCTGTAGTATTAAATTTCCCGTCAGGATCAACTTTGACTTGATGCCCTCCATTTTCAAAGATTTGAATAGCATCTAACGAAATGTCTGCCCCTTTAGGTAACTCTATCTTGGCGGACTCTTTTGGCTGCGGAGGTTTTAAGGGCTCTAGGATATCGTTTTTGCAATTAGAGAATAGCAATGTTGTAACGATTCCGACAATGTAAATGGCGACTTTTTTCATGCTTGTTATTATTATAGATTGATGCTATTACTAAACACATCTTGTTGCGAAGTTACTTGTTTTTTGGAGATAACCAAACTATTTCCAGCTTTTTTTATTTGTGCAGATTCCAGTATCAAGTGCAACGGTGTGACAAAAGTAATGCTAGGATCCCATTTTGCAGACCCCAGTACTACGTCTACGTCTCTCTCAAATACACAGGAATACTTCACACTCCCCTATCAAAAACAAATTCAGTACATTTGTGCGTATCCTCACGATAGAGAAAACTCATGCTATAGAAAATTCAAGTCTGCATATAGGATTATGAAATACTACCCTAAGACGCGAGCGTTCATGCTCTTCTCACTCTCTATTTTGGGTGCAGCACTTCTTCTCAGTTATAAGAAAGAGGACAAGAAAAGTGAGGAGGCAGAGGTAGCCCGCACTGCAATGCAGAGATCGAAGGCAAACGACAAGAGACCGAAGACGGTGGTTGATAGTACGTATAGCGATTGGCACGTCTTTGTGCAAGAGACTGACATCAAGACCAAACACAGTCGGGTTGGTAGCAAACTCTTGGTCACCATCTCGAAAAGCGGAAAGACGCTGTTCAATAAAAAGGTGATCACCCCGAGCATCTTAGACCCATCCCTTGACAATCACTTTCAATTGACCAGCGTATATCTCAAGGGGATCACCAATACAACCGTATATATCTCTCTGGAGGCTTTCTCCCGGGAAACAGATGGGGAGAATTACTTCATTCTCGCATTCTCGCGAGATGGGAAGTTCAAGAAATACCGGCGACCTTTGTCGCTGGACGACTCAGACTTTATCGTGGATTTTTACATCATGTACACACATGAAAACCTACAGAAATCTGTAGACAAGGCTTCTTTACAGAAGATCGCAGAGGCTTATGGCACCTCTAACTTTGTAGCGCAACTGGAGAAAAACGGCTCCTTATCCATCTATCCGCGCGAGGTTATCTCTCGCTACAAACTTGACGTCGAGATAGAGACCAATACCCTAGAGGATTACGACGACATCTACGAATGCTGCAGGGCCTTCTTCTACCCTAAAGACAAGGACAACCCCATTGGCTCTATGGATGTGGAGATAAAGGCAACCGAAGGAGAGGACGGCGTAGTATTCTACAATCGCATCAACAAAATTAGCCGTTAAGCGCGTTGCCCTCCTTTTTCTCAAAAATTTCTCTGGGGAATAGAGCGTGAAATTCGTTTCGAAATAGGCCTAAAACTCCAAGAAATCTAGGCAAGAATCCTCGGAAAATCACGCAAAACACAGAGACGTTCTCAGCGACATTTCTTTCTCTTATCACCCAGTATACCCATGAGTGCTCGATAAACTCCGGATGGGGTAATAAAAAAGGCTGGCTCCAACGATAGGAGTCAGCCCTTCTTTTTATTTCTCCGAACTCTCGAAGCCCATTCTCGACAGGGGGGCTCAATGCCACTGCTTCTCAGGCAACAATCCTAAAAAATTAGCCAAAAGAATTAGAAAGACTCGCCCCTCAATGTTCCCTTAGAGGAGGGAGAGAGAGGCAGGCTACTAGTCGAGGAGCGTCAGCTTGACCAGCTCTATCCGCGTAGAACTAGAGCGCAATATGGTAAAGCGTAGCTTGCCGATCTCTACAATCTCACGAGTCTTGGGGATGTCTCCATGATGGGCAAGAATAAGCCCTGCCAACGTGTTATATTCGTCGCTCTCGGGCAGATTGAGGTGGTACTCCTCGTTGATAAGGTCAATTTCGCAACGTGCGGAAAAGATATAGTTACTATCATCTATTTGGCGGATAACCAACTGTTTCTTGTCGTGCTCGTCCTCTATATCCCCAAAGATCTCTTCCACGAGGTCTTCCATCGTTACGATACCTGCCATGCCGCCCAACTCATCTACCACAATGGCTACGGACTGCTTCCGCTGCATCAATTGCTTCATCAACTTATGCCCAAAGACACTCTCCGGTACAAAAAGAGCCTGCTTCATGCGCTGCTGCCAATCATCCCCGCGGAACATTTCTGAGGAATGAATGTAGCCAACCACGTTGTCTATGCTTCCGTCGTACACAATTATTTTGGATAGCCCCGTGGAGACAAAGATACCCCTTAAAGTCTCTAGAGGAGTAGCAAGATCACAGGCCACCACCTCACTACGCGGCACCATACAGTCTCGAGCCCGCACGTCGGAGAAGCCAATTGCATTCTGAATAATCTTGACCTCCGTATTGAGCGTCCCCTGATCGTCGTCGTGCAGAAGAGTATCACTCAGGTAGTGATCTAGGTCAATTGTCGTTAGGTGGCGATGTACCACAGCTTGGTTCCCTCGCACTCCCATAAGCCGGAGAAAGCCTCTCGACAATACCGAGCAGAAGAGGGTAATAGGCAGAAGAAGGAAATAAAAAAAGGCAGAAAGCAACGAAAAATGCCGCATCGCACTATTCGGGTTCCGCTTAAATTGAGACTTAGGGAGATACTCCCCAAACACAATGATAACGAGGGTAGATATGAGAGAATCGACCAAGACAAGAAGCCACCCGGAGTGGATGAATTGCTCCAAATAGGGGTCTAAAATGAGCGACATCAGTAGACCATACATTACGAGCACAATGTTATTGCCCACGAGTACGGTCGTAACATAGCGGTCGGGATTGCGGAAAAGCATCTTGAGAGCCTTCGAGACCACCCCTCCCTTTGAGAGGTCGACCTCTACCCTAAGGCGGTCACTCGTGAGGTAGGCAATCTCCATCCCCGAGAAAAAGGCAGAGAGGATAAGCAGGGCAATCACCCCCAACACAGAGAGCAACGATAAGGGGGGTAAAGAGGTGGTAAGGAGTATCATTCTTCCGAATTTTCTTCTGTTACATCCATCTGACCGACGTTGTTGTAGAACGTATACTGCTGAAAGTTTTGGGATGCCTCAAAGTGGCTCCCCATCAGCGAACGCCCTAGTCCCTCGATTCTCACGGTGTCTTGCGAAAAGACTTTTCCCTGATTCTTATCCCAATAGAGGTGACGAGTGGTAAAACGCTCTCCCGAGAGATTAACCACCAAGACGTGCCCGATAAAATCCCACAGCTCTTCGTTCATATAATAGTAAGCTGTATCGCACTTTACTTGTGCGAGTTTATTCTTCTTATCGTCGAACTTCTCGGCATAAAACCCCTTTGGAAAAACCCAGCAAGGGCGCTCCCGCTTCTCATAGATATACCACTCCAAGGCTACCATGCGGTACTGAGTTTTTCCCGAGTCTGAGATGAGTACATCTACACTATCGGTGTACATGCTGTAGATAGAGTCGAGACTAAACTCGTGCTTTACCACCTGCGTAGTACCATCACCTCCACAACCATAGAGCAGGGGGAGAAACAAAAAAGCCAAGACGCTCAGCACCCAAAGATGAGAACGCTTGACCTGTAGATGAGGAGCAGTTGGCACGACTCTAAGGGAAACGACGTCAAAAAAATTGATTCACGCCCCAGGGAAAGAATCCTCTCCCCCCTTGGGGCATGAATGATAATGGTTAGCGGATGGTTGTGCTTTCGCCAATCCAACCACCGACATAGAAGCTCTTACCCTTGTCTAGCTCGGGGTGCATGAAAACGTCCGACGAGCTGGGGAGGTGACGGCGATACTGCGCAATGAGAGAAGCAGCTTCGCCGGCTACACGTGAGTCTATGGAGCGAGCACGCTCTAGCTTATCCAATACGAGATAGAATACACAGCGTTGCTTGAGGGCATCTCCGGGGAAAATGCTGCTCGCCGTTGCCGCATACATCTTGGCAATGAGGATAAGAGGGCTACCCATGGAGGGGTTCTCGGCCATTGCTTTTTGGCAATAAGCACGGCTCTGCGAGTACTGACGCGCATTCATACTCATCACAGCCAGCGTGTAGTAGCAGCTCGCCTTGATGTTCTTATCACTTGTAAGCGAAATAGCTTTGTTGAGATATTCGGTAGCTTCGGCGTTCTTATTCGCACTCATAGCCTCCTTAGCCAACCCAAGCGCAGAGGCAGCTGTTGGTTTGATGGCAAAGAGATACTTACTAGCCTTGAAGTAGAGAGGATCTTTTTCGCAATCGGCATTGCGGAACATATCAAGCATTGCTTGCAAGAAAGCGATGTTTTCTTTGTTGGCTTCTAGGTCTTTACCATAGATCTTTACCAGCATATCGCACTTGGCAAGTCCACTCTGTACAAAGAGCATATCGAGCTGACCTTTGAGGCTTCGTACGTACTCAATGCGCACGGTATCGCCTGTTGCTTCGGCAGCTTCCACGGCTTTTTCCATGATATCATTACCACTCATGTAGTCGTTGATATACTGCTGGTGCCAAGCCTCGTTGCCAATAGCCTTGTTGAGCGAAGAGTAAACATTGAAGTACACCACCTTGGCATCCGTATCCCCTCCAATCTTCTCTATAACGGGCTTTGTCCAGCCATAGATCTTGTCGTAGTCCACTTTTTCTTTGGGGACAATCTGGAGGTAATCGGTAACCTTGCTAGCGGTGATCCAATCCAAGCCATAGCGAGGATCGTCGCCAAAGTACTTTGCTCTATCGTCGTAGAGCTTCATCAACTCTTCGAGCTTAGCAGCGCGCTTTGCAGGGTCTGTCTCTTGTTGTATTTGCCAATTGAGAATCTTTACTCCGGAGATGTATATATTCTTTGAAGAGCCGGGGCATTCTGCATAGGCTTTCTTCCAAAATTCATACGCATCCGTATAGCTCTCACTCTTTACATAGGTAGAGAAAAGGCTGATATTTTCGCGGCAGCGGATACTGTCTTGCCCCGAGCCATATGGAGTACCGGAGGCTATCCCGGTTTGTGCCAAAGCTACAAGCGAAGAGGCAAGTAGCGTAGCCGAAAAGATAATACACTTTAGTCCTTTCATAGTGTTGCTTGTTTACTATTTATTTCGTCTTGTAAAATGGATTGGTAGATATAGTTGTAGAGTTTTTAGTCGAGACGTATTTTGCGGAACCAACCTTCATTGAAGCGCAATCCCAAGGTAATACGGAAATAGTTTTCGTGTACCCAACTTGTTTGTTGGGGGAAGAGGTGATTATAATCGAAGGTCAGATCTAGCCAAGAGCGTCTGTCCACCATCGGGATCCCCAAACCAAATGAAATTCCCCCCTTCATATAGCCTTTGTAGACTTGATCACTCGGCAAGGTGATGTAGCTATTCTCCGCAGAGAGACCGAATCGATACTCCATTCTCTGCCAAACAGAACGTGCTATCTCACTGGGGGTATAGGTTGCGCCCAATCCTATTTGCCATTGGTCACGAGCCCGATAATTCGGGTGCCCCGTGAGGGCTTTTTGCCACATATTATATTGGACATCGGCAGCAAGCAATAGTTTACTGCTCCACTGGTAAGCAAGCCCTAGCCCAAAAGCATTGGGCGTATGGTAAGCGTTCTTAGCTGTGGTAGTATCCGACTCATAAGGTGTAGATGAGGTACCGGAAGAAAGTAGCTTGCGATGTACAAAACTACTAGCAAGGGGCAACGAAGGCGAATAGGTAAAACCAAGCGTTAGCGAGTGCTCTTTAGAGAGAGCAAACCCGTACTGCACCCCGGCATCTAGCTTAAAGCCGTGCAACGAAAGTATCTCGATATTTGTAGGATTGTAGGCTGTGGAAGAATTAAAATCTACGGTACGTCGATTCGTAAGCGAACCAAAGAGATACGAACCGTTCAGACCAAAAGAAAAGTTCTTAGTGGGGTCGAAAGCGATCCCCAAATAGGTCTCCGAAATATTACCATTCCCCTGATAGAGCGTTGTATACTGCCTATTGGTTGCCCCATCGATTGATTGGGAAGCCCCAAAGCGATACCCAACGGTAGAAAAGGGCATAATCCCCGCACTTACAGACATCCAGGGAGCGACGGGGAAAAGCAAGGTTGCATACTCAAAGTTGCCCAAGAGGCGAGCATCTTTGTTATTCCCCTCAACGAACCACGAAGTACCTGCACTGGCACTAAAGTCGAAGATAAAAGTCTGACTATCCACCGCTGCATAGGAGGCCGGATTCTTAGGATTGACAAAGCGATCGGAGCGTAAGGCAATACCGACATTACCCATACCTCGTGATACTCCGGCTGTCTTCTGAGACAACTCTCCGATGCCAAAGCGAGAATAGGGAGACTCCGTACTATTGCTCTGTGCCCCCACCCCATGAGGGAGGGCGAAAGTGAGAGCCAGCACTAAGAGGGCTGACATCCAACGGAAGGTGTTACTTATGGTTCTGTGCATTGTACTCTAATAATCTATCAAGCCCCCTCAAAACAAGGTCGGGCACTACAAAGGTCACATTTTTTACTTTATCGGCAAAATATGTAGCGTATCCACCCGTCAAAATTACCTTTAGACGAGTTTTTTTGGACTGAAGATGGCGAATATATCCCTCAATTTCGTAGACAATCCCCCAAGCGATTCCTCCCAAAATAGCATCATGTGTATTGCTTCCCATCTCGGGAGCATCGGACGTAAGCTCCACCTCGGGTAGGAGAGCCGTTGCCATATGTAGCGCACGACTCCGGGTACGAGGACCGGGAGAGATATTGCCTCCGAGGTACTCTCCTGTACTAGAGACCCATTCGTAGGTAATAGCTGTGCCAATATCTATAACAAGCACGTCTGTATCCTTCTCGGTAAAAGCCAAGGCTCCAACGGCTAGAGCAAGACGATCGGCTCCAAGCTGCGCTCTTTCGTAATGGAGAGCACGGAGAGGAGACTCGGTCTCGGCGTCAATTTGTAAGAAATAGTATGACTGCTCTTGCAGATAGGCAGGAGCAAATAGTTGAGGTTCCCCCACGGATGAATAGACGGTAAAGAGTCGCCCTCCGGGGGCAACTCGGCACAAAGGAGCTAAGGTCTCGGGGGTAAGTTGCTCCACAAATGCCACCTCAGGAGAAAAAACGCCATCGTCTACCACAGCCACTTTTGCGTAGCTGTTGCCTTTGTCTATGAGCAGATGCCGCTCGTGAGGTAGGGATGCCATAATTCTCTTATCTGCCTAAGGGTGGAAAAGTATCAGTGTTCGTGCGGAGTATCCGTGGGCGAAGTGCGATTGACTTGCTCCTCAGCGTGGTACGAAGAGCGCACTAAAGGACCACTAACCACATGGGTAAATCCCTTTTGGAGACCAACCTCCCGAAGGTGGTCGAACTGCGCCGGCTCAATATATGCCTCCACGGGAATATTTTTGCGACTCGGGCGTAAATACTGTCCTATGGTGAGGATGCTAACGCCTACGCTAAGGGCATCGTCCATCGTCTCTAAGATCTCTTCTTCGGTCTCCCCTAGCCCTAGCATAATGCCCGTTTTTGCGGGGATACCCTGCTTGGCAATATGCTTCAGAACTGCCAAACTGCGCTCGTAGGTAGCCACACTGCGCACGAGAGGAGTCAAACGTTTTACCGTCTCCAGATTATGGGAAATAATGTTGGGGCGGGCAGCAATCACAAGATCGACCATGGATAGATCTCCTCGAAAATCGGGGATAAGTACCTCACAAGTTACATTCGGATTAAGCTCTCGTATCGCAAGTATCGTCTCTTGCCAATGATGCGCTCCGCCATCGGGCAGATCATCGCGATCCACACTTGTAATTACGGCGTGCTTCAAGCCCATGGCACGCACGCTCTCTGCCACAGCACGAGGTTCGTTAGGGTCGAGAGGGAGTGGACGCCCCGAGAGAGTATTGCAAAAGCGACAACTACGCGTACAGATGTTCCCGCCAATCATAAAGGTTGCCGTACCTCGGCTCCAGCACTCCCCTTGATTGGGACACCGACCGCTACTGCAAATGGTGTGCAGGCAATGCCCTTCGATCACCTTACGCGTCTCCCCATACGTGATGGAGCCTCCCAGTTTGATGCGGAGCCACTCAGGCTTCTTGACAAAGTTGCTAGACATAGTTCGAGTACAAGTTGAGCCTTTCGGATTGAGCCTCTTCCTTATAAGTTTTTCTTGAGGTAGCTAACAATCCGAAAGAAAAGGTGGTAGCGAGTATTACCGCCATAGATGCCATGATCTCGATCGGTGTACACTGCCATCTCAAAAGGCACGTCGCTCTGCACCAATTTTTCGGTAAAATCCATCGTATTTTGGAGGTGAACATTATCGTCTGCACTACCATGGATGATGAGTAGATTGCCCTTTAAGCGATCCGCCAAAGCGAGAGGAGCCCCCTTGCGATAGCCTTCGGGATTCTCTTGTGGGGTACGCAGGTAACGCTCTGTATATATAGAATCGTAGAAACGCCAGTCTGTTACAGGGGCAATAGCTACCCCGGCCTTAAAGGTACCCTCACCACGGCAAAGAGAAAGGAGGGTCATATAGCCACCAAAACTCCAGCCCCAAATACCGATACGTGAGGCATCGATGTAACTATATTTGCCGAAAGCCTTGGCAGCCGCTATCTGGTCGTCACTCTCTAGAATACCCAAATTCATATAGGTGCACTTGCGCCATTCTCGCCCTCTAGCCCCGGTACCTCTACCATCTACACAGGCTACAATGTAGCCCTCTTGTGCAAGGACAAACTCCCAATCTATCTCAAACTTATCAAGCACTTCTTGCGAGTCGGGTCCGCTATACTGCACCATCAGGAGAGGATACTTCTTATTGGGATCGAAATTCACAGGCTTCTGCATCCAGCCATTTAGAGTAATCCCCTTCCCAATCTCAAGTTGGATAAATTCCTTTGGCAGGTAATTATATTTCGCAAGTCGAGCCGTAAGGTCTTTGTTGTCTTCGAGCGTGCGCTGTATCTTGCCGTCTTTACTAGAGCGGATTGTGTACTGAGGTGCTACAGAGCTACTGCTATACACATTGAGGAAGTAGGAGAAGTCTTGACTAAAAGTCGCTTGGTTAATACCAGCCTCGCCGGCAAGAACCTTGGTCTCACCCTCAGGCGAAACTTTGAGGATACGGCGACGAATAGGGGTCTCATCGGCAGCTTGATAGTAAGCATTCCCCTCCTTATCCACACCATAAAGGGTGATAATATCCCATTTCCCCTTCGTCAATTGACGAACACGCTCACCTGTGGTGCTATAGCGATAGAGGTGTGCATAGCCATCCGCCTCACTCACCATAGTAAAGCCCTTGGCATCAATCGCAAGGCTATTCACCCACTCGATTTTCACGTATGCCTCATCGGTATCTCGCAAGGTCTGCTTGGCAATAAGCGTTGCAGGGTCTACCAAGAAAAGTCGGAAGTCATTTTGATGGCGATTGAGAGTGCACACAGCCAAAGCATTGTTTATAGGCGTAAACTCAATACGAGGGATATAGCTCTCCTTGTCAATGGGGAGAGACACGGGGCGTACTACCTTCTGATCCACATTGTAGACATGCAATGATATGGCCGAATTTTTCTCTCCGGCCTTGGGGTATTTGTAGGTGTACTCTCCCGGATAAAGGCCATTTCCATAGATAGGCATGCTGTAAGCCGGCACCTCCGACTCATCGAAGCGAACGAATGCCAGATAGCCGCCATCTTGGCTCCACGAGAGCAATTTGGTGCAATAGAGTTCCTCTTCGTAGACCCAATCGGTAGCCCCGTTGATTACTTCATTGCGCTTGCCATCGGTCGTAACCTGCACCTCGCTATTGTAGTCAAACTTATGAATGAAGATGTTATTATCTCGTACAAAAGCCACCATACGTCCATCAGGGCTGAAGGTGGGGATCATCAGCTTGCCGGAGCTAAGAGGCTCAAATTGCTTACGACGCACGTCGTAGTGATAAGTCGTAGAGCGAGACGAACGGCGATAAATCCGCTCCCTTTCCGTCATAATCAAGATATGATGACCACAAGGAGATATCTGATAATCGTCAATTTTCTCAGGAGTCTTAAAGTCGCCATTCTTGCTAATGGTACGCGACGCTAGCTGCGAAAGATCGAAAAGAGTGCCTACCTCACGCCCCGTAGCAAACTCATACTGCACAATGGCGGTGTGGGCATCGTTGAGTGTCGTGTAGTAGCGACCATCCACCATCGAGCGGAAAGACCCCCCGGCTCCTCTGGGAGAAAAATGCCAATTTGTAATCTCCTTAAGAGAGAAAAGACGCTTACCTTGCTGCGCCTGTGCCCCCATGGAAGAGAGCATAAGCAACACCATCACAACCCAAAAAGGACGTACGGAAATACGGATATTCATTGCCTTTATAGTTTTATCTACCCTTACTAAGACCTACTTCTCAGCTTGACGTTGCAATACCACAATCAACTTTCCTGCGGCATCGTACAGCTCCGCCTTATCGCCTTTGACCTTTATCTTGGCAGACTTTTCCAGCGTTCTAAAGAGACTTGTCTCTAAAGCCATCCCCTCACAGCCAACGCGTGTAGATATAATATTGGAGACCGTAAAAGCACCTTCGGGTGTCATCTGGAAGTCCCCTCCATAGCTATTGCAAATCCCCATGCCTCCAAGGCGCATTGATTTGGTATCAAACGAGAGGGTCATCTCTTTTTTTCCATCGGAGTGTTCTATAGGATTATCATTAAGAACCTGTACAAACCACAACCCATCAAGGGTCGCTTTGCTCGCTTTCTTAGCGCAGCACGAAAGCGAGAGTGCGGCAATTGCAACAAAAGAGATAATGGTAAAAACGATTTTTCTTTTCATAGGAAAGGATCTATCTAGTATGTTTTCTTTTTCTATTTATACTCTGGAGGCTAATCGATTGTAGCCTGCTCAGCTTGTACTTTTTCTTCGAGGAAAACGGAGGCCTTCTCCGCAAACTTATCGGCTTGCTCCGTTGTCAGATAACGGATAGAACCGGATTTGGATAGACGAGCATCCATCTCCGTATGTCGCCCAAGGTAATCTTGCAGCGAAGAAGCCACGTACTCTCCTTGGGATACCACCGTAATGCTGGGAGTGATAAGTCTTTTAATCTTCTGACGCAACAAGGGATAGTGGGTACATGCCAAGACAATTGTGTCAATTGCCTTATCCTTGCAAAGTAGCGCATCAAGGTGCTTGCGTATATAATAATCGGCTCCAGGGCTATCGGCTTCGCCGTTTTCCACCAAAGGAACCCACATGGGGCAAGCCTCCTCACTCACGATAATGTGAGGGAAAAGCTTCGCAATCTCCATCTGATAGCTATGACTGCTGACGGTTCCTTCCGTTGCCAAGATACCCACATGCTTACTCGATGTAATCGTATCAACAGCCTCCACCGTGGGACGAATAATCCCCAATACACGACGAGAGGGGTCGCTTATCTGAGGCAAATCTTGCTGCTGAATGGTACGCAATGCCTTGGCAGACGCCGTATTGCACGCCAAGATAACCAAAGGGCACCCCATCTCAAACAGACGCTCTACAGCCTGCAATGTAAACTTATAGACGATTTCGAAGGAGCGACTACCATACGGAGAGCGAGCATTATCTCCCAAATATAGATAATCATACTGAGGCATTAATTTACGAATCTCTCGCAAAATGGTAAGCCCACCATAACCGGAATCAAAAATACCAATTGGGGCAATCTGTTCGTTCATTCTATTCTCTCAATCGCTCTTTCTTATGGGACAGGTCTTCGCTGTTCGGAGTGTAAAGATACCAAATCTTCGCACAATAGCGTGAAGAATGCTCTCGTAGAAATAGCAAAAACAAGAACAAAGACAGGTCAAAGGGAAAGGGGGAAGCCATCCGTACCTTCATCCCAAACTGAAAGAATTATAGTGATTCGGGCAGAAAGCCTTCCGCCGAAAGCATTTTAGTGATAGAAGGCATCATATATCGGTTTGCAAACGAAACATTTGACATTACACGAACAAATACTCCTGTAAATAAGCGACATAGAGAGAAAATCGAAAAAGCAACATCTAACATTTACCTCAAGCAACATTTGACATTTATGCTCCTCTCACTTGCTCCTTAGAAAGATAAAGAAGCATCTTCGGGAGGAACAAAAACAAACAAGCTACCCCTCTAGAGAGAGGCAGCTTGCCGCAAAAGATAGATACTCCCCAACGAGAAAGGAGGGAAAAAACTCAAAAACTATAACGAGCCTTGAACCAAAACTCCGAATTATCCTTGTAGTTAGCAAAGAGACTGTCGTGCCCTTCCGAAGCTCCCAACCAATCGTAACCAACGATAAGACGGACTTGATCGCTGAGAGCATAGCCTGCCGTAAAGCGACTAAACCAGCCCTTACCCGTCAGGTCAATATAGGTAAAGTCCGAAAGCTCAAGTGTAGCTCCCAATAGTTTTTTCGAGAGCTGAAAAGTCAAGAGAGAGGTATTGCGCTTTTGGGCAATAAGATCGCTATACCGAAAGATATTCTCCATAGAAAACTGCGCCGAAGCGAGCCAATCATTGGGGCCGTACCAATCAACACCCGTTAGCCAATTGAGTGTATTAAAGCCACGCTGCTCTCCTACTCCTTTGTATGTAAAGTGCTTACTGATATTGAATGCGGCTTCCCCACGCAGGACAAATTGCCCAAGAGGCATAGCCACATCGCCTCCCACAAAGCCCATACGATAGTAACGCGGCACCACCTGCACCTCCGTAGGGGATAGGAATTGCCGCGTGATAACGGGCATTTTATTCCATGTATGTAGGGCTGCCACCGAGAAGTCTATCCCCGGCAACGTCGCACTCAAGCGCAGACCATACTCCATATTGGCAAGTTTAAGCGCAGGTGTACTCCCCTTGTCGTTCCACACAATATTAAGGTTAGGATGCTCCTTAGTTTGAGCAAAAATATTCCACGGATTGGAGCGATCTGTGGGGAGTTTATACCCCTCGAAAGTAGGAACGAAAATGCCCTCTGCCTTAAATGTCTCATTGAAAAGCGATAGACGTAGGGCGTTTACCGGCATACGCACATCGTCATAATCTTGTGCTAAGAACTCCGTCAGATCCAACGGAGAGACGAGGTCGGTAATGCGCACGCCATCTGCTGCACCCCAAATAACGAACTGTCGTCCGGCGCGTATCCCCCAGTGCTCCCCTCGATGCTCGAAGAAAGCCTCTCGCAAACGAATCCCCGTCTCAGCAGGGCGAACAGCGTTATAAGTAGCATTGATAGAGACCCCCACAAGCGACTGCCCAAAGTGTTTCTCAAACTCTCCTCGCACACGAGTGCGCGAACTCATAAATTGGAAAGGCGAGTGACTTCGTGTAGCGTGGTACGTATCAACAAACCCTTTGAGGTCAAAGGGGGTAGAAGTACCCTCTTCATTTTGCCCCATGAGAGGTAAGGAGGTTAGCAACGCTGCCCCCCATAGGAGGAGACAGCGCATTCTAGCAAATTGTATCATAAGGATCCTTTCTCTAGCGAAGTAACACTAAACTTGGCTTCGGCTAGGGGGGTGTTAAACTTACTATTCTTAAACTCTAGGATGGTTTTATGCTCTGTCTGTACGTTGGTCATCTGCATTTTTTGGGGAGTCCAAAAGCCATCTATTTTGTGAATATCGGAGATCTCAAGTTTACGATGCAGTCGCCCTGTTCGATCGTAGTACTCCACGACCACTGGGATATAGCAATCTTGGCGAATCCAAGCGACTTTCTTACTAAAGACATCCCGACTATCTTTGGAGGTAGACTCCAGCTTCCAGCACTTGTGCCCATCAATCGTTTCCTCTCCTAGGAATTTGTGCGTATCCTCATCTACATTGCGGCTACCCATATCGTCATAGGTAAAGTCGCTCCCCATGAAATAGTCTTTTTTTGCAGAAGATCCACTGATGCGTCGGGTTTTCTTCATGGCAGGGAGGTAGAGCCACTTGTCGTCGTCTTTCCCTATTTCGTCGTAATCCCAAGTAAGGAACCCCGTCCCTTTTACATCTCCCGGGTAAAGGAAGAACATCATCGTTTTACGGTCTTTCTTCCCCTTTCCTACGTCAATGGAGTAGGAGATAAGTTTGCGTTCTCTCACACTACCACGCTTATTAATCAGCTTCATGGTCATCTCCGACTGACGTGTATCTCCATCGGGTCTATCTTTCACCTTTTGGGCTATCTCACGCCCGGTTTGTGCCAAGGCACTACTTACGGCAAGCATCGCGGCAATGCCTAGTATTGCTATTCTTTTCATACTATATCGGTATAATACTTTTACTATCGAATAAGTTTCTTCTCCATTACTGGAGCCTCTTTCTCCTCCTCTTTGCCAAAGATTTTGAAGCGGCGGAAAAGGAGTGGCGTAATACATAAGTCCGCAAGAAGAGCTGTTAGCATCCCAGCAACCGACAAGATCCCCATATGGACGAACATCATACCTTCGGAGATACAGTAGGCGGCAAAGTTACTAGAAATAATCACACTCGTAAGAACGATGGGAGTTCCTACAATGCGGAAGGTCTTGAGTATCGAAGATCGGTAATTGCGCTGGCGGTCAAACTCCAAATGCCCATGATTGATAAAATGGATGGTATCGTCTACGGCAAGCCCTAATATCATCGGCATAATAGTCGCCGTCATCATATCAAGGGGATAATCGAGGAATCCCATCAAGCCCCCCACCACAATAGCTGGCATTATATTGGGGATCAAGCCAATAAGGCCGACACGCACGCTACCAAACACCACCATCATCAGCACGCCAATGATAAGTAGTGAGAGCAAGAAAGAGACGATCTGCCCACGTACTACATACTGCATCATCACCGAGAACTGCGGCATTGTACCCACAGGAGTTACCTTGGCGTTGGGCAGCAAATTGCCTGCCACAGAGACTAATTCCGCCATTTCACGCTCAATCTCTGCAGAATTGTAGTTTGCCATCTCCACACGCAAGCGCAAGAATCGGTACTCATAGTCTATCCAACTCTCGGCTTCACTGCCCCCGGCATTTTCGTAGAGAAGTAGCTGCTGTGCAATCTCGTCCGACGTATCGGGTAAACGATAATAGGCGGGATTATCCGCATGAAGTGTCTGATTGAGGTCTTTGAGAATATTGAGAATCGAAGTAGTACGCTTGGTAAGGACATAACTATCCGCAAGGTGAGCAAGGGAGTCGAGAGCTTGCAGTGCCTGTGGCGTCTTGGCTTGCCCCTCTTCCGGGAACTCAATCATTATATCATATGAATAAATGGACCCTAACTCGCTCTCTGCCACTTCGAGAATGTCCCGAACGTACTGGATGCGTCGTCCCTGAGTGCGCTCCACATCAAAGGCAGGTTCTATTTTGGTAAAACCATATATCATACCTGCGGTAAAAACAAAGAAGATAATCCAAACTACCCTTTCATGCCGCAATACATTGCTACCAAACAGCTCTAGCTTACGATCTAACCAATGCTTCCCCTCTTGGCAAGCCCCCTCCTTGGGTTGTTTATCTTTACCAAAACTCAAGAGGGTCGGCATCACCATTAGTGTAACAAAGAAGGCGAAGAAAACACTTGACGCTGTGGCAATACCCACAAAGTGCATGGGCACCATAGAGATGGCAAGAAATGAAAGGAGAGCTACAAGGGTGGTAAGCGCACTAAAGAGGGTGGGCCACCCGGTCTCGCTTATGGTCTCAATAGCCGCTTGCTTGCGTTTGCCATGAATACGCATCTGCCTTCGGAAGTAAGAGTGTATATGTATATTGTACGCCACCGAGACGGCAAAAGCCAAAAGCATCGGCACAAGCATCATACCACTATCGATACTCAAACGTAGGTAACCCGTAAGACCATACGCCATAATAATGGCAGAGAAAGCTGTTATTACCGGTACAACCACCCCTCGAAGCGAACGAGTAGCCAACGCCAAAACAAAGATGGCAAAGAGGATCGCAATCCCCATCACTAGGGGCAGTTCGTGATTCACCCATTCCACTTTTCGTTCGGAAAGGTAGGGCATCCCGGTACCCTTTGGATGAAGAGCAGCATACTCAGGCTTGGTTATGATGTGATGTAACTCTTTGCCCGTAAGCATCTCTGCTCCCCCTGTCTCCGGGAATGGGCTCAGTTTCAGCAAAATCCACGAGAGGCGACCATCCTTTGATACAAGACGATTGGCAATGTTGGGTTTGAGGAATGCTCTACGCCGTATCTCCGCCAACCCGTCAGGATCACTAGGAATCTCCTCGGGTACAATCTGCTCAATCGTCATTCCCTCTTCGTTCCCCTCCATAAACTCAATGTCTGTAAGAGAGGTGATCTTATCGGCATAGGTCATACTATCCATCATCTCATTAGAGAGCCGGCGGATAAGTTCTAACTTTTCTTTGGTGAATATATTGTCACACTCAAGGAGTACCGCAGCGTAATTATCATTACCAAACACCTCCTTAAACTCCTTTGTTTGTAGGAGCATCGGGTCATCTTCCAGGAAATAATCCTCCCACGAAGTCTTGATATTGAGCATTCGCATCCCATTGGCTCCGACTGCCAGCAACAGCACAAAGGCGGCTAATACCCACCAGCGATGGCGGATAATTCGGTCTCCCACACGGAAGAACCATCGATTGATTCGTTCTACGTTTATCATCTTATTTGCGTTCTATTTATATCCCCATCAGGCTTTTCCAACCGGCTGTACCAAAGCACACATACTCACTCAAAGCCTGCTCTATATCCTTCTTTGTCAAACTTTCGTTGGTGACCAACTCCAGCATGAAAATGAGCCACCAATGCGAGCAAATGCGGATGAAAAGAGGAGAAATCGCTCTATTCGCTTTGGGGTACTTTATCCTGAGCTTGTGTATGTACTCTACCCCGACCTCTGATTGCTGTTGGATAATCTCTTCTTTGAAACCCTCTAACGACGAACCTCCCGAACCAAGGAGAAGGAGTTTTAACTCAGTGCGGAAACGAAGCATCAGGGCGAGAAATTCCTTTATCATTGCCCGTTGGAATTCCTCCGTTTGCTCCACATACAGCTCCATACTCTTCTCGCTATTATGCTCTCGAAGCATCTCAGTAAAAGATTCTAATAGGGGTTGCAGTACTGCTCTAAAAAGGTCGTCTTTACTTTTGTAATGATTGTAGATATTGCTCACGGAAATGCTCGTTTTCACGGCGATTCGCCGCAGCGAAGCATCCCTAAATCCATACTCTAGAAACTCAGCACGCGCGACTTGTAAGATTTTCTCTCGCATGCGATCTCCCGCTCGTTGCTTTTCGCTCCTCTTCTTGGGTTCCATCGCTTGTAGGGATTCCTCCCTCTCGCCTTTCTCTTTTCTCATCACTCTACTCCAAAATGATTTCCCTAACCTCTTCTTTAATCAAAGGCAAAGGTAAAACAGATGAACACTGTTCACAATCCCTAACAATGGGGATTTTTCACCTCCCTCTCCCCACATAAGAGTAGCACGCCCTCCTATCTGTCAAATGCTTATGACAAACTAAAGCAAAAGAATTCGTAAATAACGAAGATTACTTATGCTGTCCATTGGTCTTCCTTGTGGAGCGACTAAGGTTACGGGACTCATGATAGAAGCCTTCTGTATCATAGCGAGGAAAGTATTATATCCTCAAGCGGATAGAGACACCAACGCAGAAGGGATGATTCCTAAAATGTAAAGCCTTGGGCTGCACAAAGGCAACTCAAGGCTAACGGAGAGTGGCAGCTTGACTTTACTCGCGCATAGTGCCAAAACTCTCCTACCACAAAGAAAGGGATTCCCAAGCTCTTTCCGGAGAAACTCCCCCTTCCAACAAAAAAGAGAACCCTCAAGCATTCCTGCTCAAGGGTTCTCCCTTCGAAAACGGCGGCTACCTACTCTCCCACTTTTACGC
>ERZ773008.986-NODE-986-length-20481-cov-4.013072_pt1 | contig 20481 bp, 17 predicted proteins | sample MGYA00580664_ERZ773008 | MGnify/ENA primary metagenome ERZ773008 (study PRJEB29015, sample SAMEA2738016) | human oral metagenome | biome: human oral; feature: human-associated habitat; material: dental | place: China | collected 2048 ... | reverse complement strand
CTCTCATTCGCCTGCCAGCGCGCGCGCCATGCGCACGGCGGCCAGCAGACTGCCGGCGCTGGCTTGGCCTGTGGCCGCCAGATCGAAGGCCGTGCCGTGGTCGGGGCTGGTGCGCACGAAGGGCAGGCCGAGCGTCACGTTCACGCCTTTTTCCACGCCAAGGTATTTCACGGGAATCAGCCCCTGGTCGTGGTACATGGCCACGACCACGTCGAATGCGCCCTGGCGCGCGCGCATGAAAACAGTGTCAGGCGCGAAAGGGCCTTGCGCATTCATGCCCTGCGCGCGGGCAGCGGCTATGGCGGGGGCGATGTGCTCGATTTCCTCACGGCCAAACCGACCGCCTTCACCCGCGTGCGGGTTCAGCCCCGCCACGGCCATGCGCGGCGGCCGTCCCAAAGCGCGCGCCAAGGCCGCATGAGTGATTTGCAGGGTGCGCAGCACGCTGGCCTGCGTGACTTGCTCAATGGCTTTACGCAGCGGCATGTGAATGGTGACCAGCACCGTGCGCAGCTCGTCATTGGCCAGCATCATGCGCACGGGCACTTGCTCCACCGGCACGCCCAAGTGCGCCGCTGCTTCAGCTTGAAGCAGCTCGGTGTGGCCTGGAAAGCGGCTGAATGGCTCGCCTGCGGCGGCCAGCGCCTCCTTGTGCAGCGGGGCTGTGACAACTGCCGCCACCTCGCCGCGCAGAGCCGCGCGCGCCGCCCAGACAACGGCTTCGCCCGCCATGCGGCCTGCGGCGGCGCTCACGCGGCCCGGCTCCGGCAACCCGGACGGAGCCTGAACCACAGGCAGCACGGGAATGCAGCGCGGCGGCGCATGCAGCGCCTCATTGGCTTGCTCCAGGCAGGCCACGGGCAGGCCGCCCAGCCAGCCAGCAGCGCGGCGCATCACGGCCACGCTGCCCGCCACAAAGCAGCCGCGCATGGCTTCGGGCGCGTCTTGAAAGGCTTTGGCGATGATTTCGGGGCCGATGCCCGCCGCATCGCCCTGGGTGATGGCAAATGGTTTCTGCATAAGGTTTGCGAATTCGGCGCAGAATGCTTCTGAAAGCAGAGCAAATTTACTGCCCTGAAAACCGCTGATGTCCTAGAAGAAAAAGCGCGGGCCGCTATTGAATCAGAAGCAAAACGCGGCTTTCTTGCTGCCTTCGGTTCAAGCCGGGTTGTCTATCTCGATGAACTCATGCGCCAGCCCCAGCTGCTGCGCCACATGCGCGGCCAGGGCGGGGGCGCCGTAGCGCTCGGTGGCGTGGTGGCCGCAGGCGTAAAAGGCCACGCCGCACTCGCGCGCCAGATGGGCCTGGGGTTCGGAGATTTCGCCCGTGATGAAGGCATCGGCCCCCGCCGCAATGGCACCTTCAAAAAAGCCTTGCGCGCCGCCGCTGCACCAGGCCAGCTTGCGAATGGGCGCAGGCGGCCCGTAAATGGCAATGGGCGGCCTTTGCAGCGCTTGCGCCAGGTGATCGGCCAGCGCCTGGCCGTCTTCGTAAGCGGCCTCGCCCAGCCAGCCCAGCTGCTGCTCGCCAAAGCGGCCCGTGGGCTGCCAGCCCAGGCGCCGGGCCAGTTGCGCGTTGTTGCCGTGCACGGGGTGCGCGTCCAGCGGCAGGTGGTAGGCGTAAAGGTTCACATCGTGCGCCAGCAGGCGCGCAAGGCGCTGCTTCATCCAGCCCGTGACGCGCCCATCCTGCCCGCGCCAGAACAGGCCGTGGTGCACGAAGATGGCATCGGCCCCGGCGGCTATGGCCGCCTCAATCAGCGCCAGGCTGGCCGTCACGCCGCTGACCAGCTTGCCAATTCGCTCGCGGCCCTCCACTTGCAGGCCGTTCGGCCCGTAGTCCTTGAACAGCGCCGGTTGCAGCGCCTCGTCGAAAGCGGCCAGCAGCGTGGCCCGGTCGGTTGTGCTCATGGCTGACAATGCTGCCATGTTTGCGGCTGCGTTCAGCGCCGCGCCTGCCGCCCGCGAAAACAGGCTTGCCCGCCTGTGCGGGCGCAGGCTTGAACCGTCAAGGAATTCCAATGAAAAAGCTGTGGCTTTTTTTCTCGCAGGCTGTCACCGTTTTCGTGGCCGCATGGTTCGTCATTGCCACTTTGCTGCCGCAGTGGCTGGCAGCGCCCGCCCCGCCGCCAGCGGTCAGCGCGCCGCTTGTTTTGCCCGCGCCGCAAGTGTCGGCCGCCGCGCAGCCGGGCAGCCTGGCCGCTGCCGTCAGGCGCGCCGCGCCCGCCGTGGTCAGCATCAACACCAGCCGCATCACGCGCCATCCGTTTGCCGATGACCCGTGGTTTCGCCTCTTTTTCGGGCAGCAGGGCAGCCAGTCGCAAAGCGGGCTGGGATCGGGCGTGATCATGTCCGCCGATGGCTATGTGCTGACCAACAACCATGTGGTGCAAGAGGCCGACCACATTGAGGCCGTGCTGGCCGATGGCCGCCGCGCCAGCGCCCGCGTGATTGGCGCCGATCCCGAGTCCGACCTGGCCGTGCTCAAGATTGACTTGCCCGATTTGCCCGTGATGACGCCCAGCGACTCGGACCGCATTGAGGTAGGCGACCGCGTGCTGGCCATTGGCAACCCCTTTGGCGTGGGGCAAACCGTCACCAGCGGCATCGTCAGCGCCCTGGGGCGCGATCAACTGGGCATCAACACCTTCGAGAATTTCATCCAGACCGACGCGGCCATCAACCCCGGCAACTCCGGCGGCGCGCTCACCGACGAGCAAGGGCGCCTGCTGGGCATCAACACCGCCATTTACTCGCGCTCCGGCGGCAGCTTGGGCATCGGCTTTGCCATTCCCGTCAATGTGGCGCGGCAGGCGCTGCAAGACATCGTGCAAAACGGGCGCGTCGTGCGTGGCTGGATCGGCGTTGAATCCACCGCCCTCACGCCCGAGTTGGCCGAAAACCTGGGCGCAGCCAGCGCGCAAGGCGTCATCATCACCGGCGTGCTCAATGGCGGCCCGGCTGCGCGCGCGGGCATGCGGCCAGGCGACGTCGTCACCCGCATCAACGGCCGGCCCATCCGTACCGTGGCTGAACTGCGCTCCGGCATCACCGCTCTGCGCCCCGGCACAGCCGCCACCTTCACCGCCTTGCGCCAGGGCCAAAACGTGGAAATGCAGCTTGTGCCCGGCCAGCGGCCCAGCGTGGCGCAGCGGCAGTAGCGAGCCAGCCCCGCCCTGCCCCGCCGATTGCGGCGGTCCGCCTCCCGGCTTCAAGGACTGGCTACAGGCCACTGCGGGCCTTGGAAAATCAGCCGCCACGCCCGCCGTGACGCATCAAAAACAAGAGCAAATTCAAGTGGGATGAAATGCCGCTCTGCGCCCGATCCACTAGGACATCATGCTATGGATTCAGAAGCGAATTCAGGCTTTCCCTTTCTGCCGCTGCGCCACCGTTTCGGCCATGCAGGCGCTCTGTCATGGCAAAGACAGGGGCAAGGGAGGCACGGACTGCTTCAAGCAAAGCCCCGCTCGGGGGGCTGGCAAGAGGACGGGGTTTCAGCCCCTGTACAGCACGTTGCGGCCGCCGCTTTGCAGGCCGCGCACGATGGAGCGCACGTCGGTGTTAACGGCCGGGCCAATGCACATGCCGTCTCGCGCCAAAACCCGCACGTACGGCTGCTGGCGCGGGCCGTACATGTCTTCCCACTCCATGCCTGCCGCCAGCCAGGGGCCATCCGCCTGCCGGCGCGCGAACACGCGCCACTGTCCGCCATTGCAGCGGATGCCTTCATAGGTGGCCACGCGGGCGCTGATGCCGCGCATGACAGCCACGTAGCGCACCACGCCCGCCTGCGCATCCACGCTGATGGTCTCGGGCGCAATGCCAATTCGCACAGTGCTGCCGCGAGGTTGTTCAATTTCAATCAGGCGCGCTTCGTCATAGGCGGGCGGCAGGTCCGCTTTCAGCGCCGTGCCTGCGGGCGCAGCGGCAGGCTCGGGCAGCCGCTCGGGGCGGCCACAGGCGGCCAGCGCCAAAGCAGCCAGCAACGGCAGAGAAAGGGAGAAAGCAGTGCGGTGGCGGCAAGTCATGGCTGTGCGTGTTCGGTGGCGGGCGGCGCATCATCCAGCCGCCAGAAAGCGGGCGGACCGCTGGCTGGCCCCAGCGGAGCGGGTTCGGAATCCGGCGGCAAATTGCAGGCCGCCACGGGCGTGCGGATGCCGCTGCGCAAGTAGCGGTTGCGATGCTCCGGCGGGCGCGGCAGAAAGCGCGCCAGCTCGGTGAGCGCCATTTCATACACGCCGCGCTTGAACTCAATCACCACATCCAGCGGCACCCAGTAATCGTTCCAGCGCCAGGCATCGAATTCAGGGTGATCGGTGGCGCGCAGGTTCAGGTTCCAGTCATGAGTGATGAGCTGCAGCAGAAACCAAATCTGTTTCTGCCCCCGGTAGCGGCCGCGCGCGTCGCGGCGGATAAAGCGGTCGGGCACCTCGTAGCGCAACCAGTCACGGGTACGGGCGACGATGCGCACGTGCTCCGGCTTCAGGCCGATTTCCTCATGCAGCTCGCGGTACATGGCCTGCTCCGGGGTTTCGCCCCGGTCAATGCCGCCTTGCGGAAACTGCCAGGAATGGGTGCGTATGCGTTTGCCCCAAAAAACCTGGTTTTTCTGGTTGAGCAAGATGATGCCGACATTCGGGCGAAAGCCTTCCCGGTCAAGCATAATCAAACTCCAATTTCAAAATGTTGCGGGCCATTATGCCCGCGCGTCATGTCAAGGGGCCTGTCAACGGCCTCTTGCCGTTTGGGGCCAAGGCTTGCCGCACGCCTGCGGCCCTTTCCCACCATTCGCATCTGTCATGAAAGCCTCGCAGTTCCTCATCTCCACCCTGAAAGAAGCCCCGGCGGACGCCGAGGTCATCAGCCACCAGCTCATGACCCGAGCGGGCATGATCAAAAAGCTGGGCGCGGGCATCTACACCTACATGCCCATGGGGCTGCGCGTTATCCAGAAAGTAGAGGCTATCGTGCGCGAGGAAATGAACCGCGCCGGCGCCATTGAATGCCTTATGCCGATGGTGCAGCCCGGTGAGCTGTGGCGTGAAACAGGGCGCTTCGACAAGATGGGGCCGGAGCTTCTGCGCATCAAGGACCGCCACGAACGCGACTTCGTGCTGCAACCCACCAGCGAAGAAGCCGTGACGGACATCGCCCGCCAGGAATTCAAAAGCTACAAGCAGCTGCCGCGCAACCTCTACCAGATACAGACCAAGTTCCGCGACGAACGCCGCCCGCGCTTTGGCCTGATGCGCGGGCGCGAATTCATCATGAAAGACGCCTACAGCTTCGACCGCGACGAAGCCAGCGCGCGCCAGAGCTACCAGAAAATGGCCGCAGCCTACCGCGCCATTTTTGACCGCTTCGGCCTCACCTACCGCGCCGTGGCAGCCGACTCGGGCAGCATCGGCGGCGACATGAGCGAAGAATTCCAGGTAATTGCCGCCACCGGCGAAGACGCCATCGTCTACAGCACCGGCAGCCGCTACGCCGCCAACATGGAAAAAGCCGAAAGCGCCCCCCCCAAAGGCCCGCGCCCGCCCGCTGCGCAGCCCATGACCCAAACCCCCACGCCCGGCAAAGCCACCTGCGCCGACGTGGCCGAACTGCTGAAGCTGCCCTTGCAGCGCACCGTCAAATCCCTCGTGCTGGCCACGGACGAGCTGAACGGCGCAGGGGAAATTACCCAAACCCGCATCTGGCTGCTGCTGCTGCGCGGCGACCACGACATGAACGAAGTGAAAGTCGGCAAAGTGCCGGGCCTGGCGGACTTTCGCTTTGCCAGCGTGGCCGAAATCCTGGAACACTTTGGCGCCGAGCCGGGCTACCTCGGCCCCATTGGCCTGAAAAAGCCCGTGACCGTTGTGGCCGACCGCGAAGTAGCCGTCATGGCCGACTGGGTGTGCGGCGCCAACAAAAAAGACTTCCACATCACCGGCGTGAACTGGGGACGCGACCTGCCGGAGCCGGACATCGTGGCCGATTTGCGCAACGCCGTTGCAGGCGACCCCTCGCCAGACGGGCAAGGCCAGCTGGCTATCGAGCGCGGCATCGAAATCGGCCACATCTTCTACCTGGGCACGAAATACAGCGCCGCCATGAACGCCACCTTTTTGGACGAAGACGGCAAGCCCAAGCCCTTCCAAATGGGCTGCTACGGCATCGGCATCACCCGCCTGCCTGCCGCCGCCATCGAACAAAACCACGACGCGCGCGGCATCATCTGGCCCGATGCCATCGCGCCCTTTACCGTCGTCATCTGCCCCGTAGGCATGGACCGCAGCGAAGCCGTGCGGCAAGCCGCCGAAAGCCTGCACGCCGAACTGCTGGCTGCGGGCGTGGACGTCATCCTGGACGACCGGGGCGAGCGCCCCGGCGTGATGTTTGCCGACTGGGAACTGATCGGCGTGCCGCACCGCGTCACCATCGGCGAGCGGGGCCTGAAAGAAGGCCAGGTCGAATACCAGCACCGCCGCGACGAAACCGCCGCCAAAGTGCCTGCCGACGGCATTGCTGCCTTCGTCAAAGCGCGGCTTGCCGCATGAGCCGCCAGCCAGGCCCGAGCGACCCGCGCCGCCGCCAAACCCTGCGGCAACTGGCCCTGCTGCCCGGCCTGCTGGCGCTGGCGCGACCGGCGCGCGCCGGCGGGCAAATTGAAGAGCCGCTGGCCGACTCCGTGCGCACCGCGCTCAGCTCGGCCATCGCCAACAGCGCCCCGCCCGTGCCCATCTTTGCCAGCACCGCAGCGCGCCTGGCCTACCTGCGCTGGCTCTCGGCCATGAGCGACCGCCTCTACAAACGCATGCCCGACCTCGACCGCCGCGTGGACTTTCTGCAAACCGTCTGGTACGAATCCCGCCGCGCCGGGCTGGAAACCTCGCTCGTGCTGGGCCTCATCCAAGTGGAAAGCGGCTTTCGCAAGTACGCCGTCTCCGTCGTCGGCGCGCGCGGCTACATGCAAATCATGCCGTTCTGGACCCGCGTCATCGGCGACGGCGACCCCGGCAAACTCTTTCACATGCAGACCAACCTGCGCTTTGGCTGCGTCATCCTGCGCCACTACCTGGATCGCGAACGCGGCGACATGTTCATGGCCCTGGGCCGCTACAACGGCTCGCGCGGCAAACCACAGTATCCCAATGCCGTTTTCGCAGCGCAGCGCCATTGGGAATATGTGGATCACCTTCCAGCTGCTGTATCTACCCCCTCTCCGCCCCCCGCACCAGCAGCCTCTCTTGCGCCAGCAGCGCCATACCATCCTGCCCCCATACCTCCCCAAGCAACACCTCAACCCCTTCCCTCTTTGCAACCCCGCACTGCATTGCCCGTTTCTACTATTCCGCCTGCGCATAGAGGCCACAGCGTAAGCGGGACAGTAGTAAACACCATTACATCAACACCATAATCTAATGGCGCTATTCAATGTATATTCCATACAACCAGAATTAGCGATTTAATTATAAGAAGCGCCAACAAAAAACCCCGGTTGCCCGGGGTTAATGAGACTTAGCTGCGAACAGGATTCATCGTCCCCAGCAGTCTTGAACACTCTGTCCAGAGGCAGCTGTTCTCACACCCGCGTTGTTCAGAGTCAGGGTGCCACATTTATCCACTTCCTGCCCATTTTTTGGCCTAGCCGTAAGCAGATAAGTTGTGCCACCGCCAGCCACCGAATAGGTGATGTCATATTTGTTGGCCGGTGTGGATTGCAAACCTGTTGGAATGGAAGATGGGTATTGGCCTTGGGCTGTCGCGGCCCTTTCAAGCCATTGCCCAGCCGATAGCAAAGCTGCACGCGCCTCAGCCCGGTATCCGCGCCGCAGATATTCAGCATACGAGGGCACGGCAATGGCGGCCAGAACACCAATCACCACAACAACGATCATTAATTCTATTAACGTAAAACCACGCAGGTTTCGTGCAGCCATCTTCATCGAATGAAAACGCAATTCCATTGCAGAATTCCTTTGTTTCATTATTGGAGCTGGCGCCAATTCGGACGCAGAACAACAGCTGGCAGGCGGCGCAAATCAACCCGGGCCGGCAGGCCGTTGACAGCACCACCATTATGGCGCAGATTTGTGCTTTGCCCTCTATTATTCATTTCGACATCCGCCGCTGTACTGCGCGATGCCATGACGCCATCGCCCACCATATCGCCGGTCATATTGTATAGGCCGTCACCATTCACATCCATAATGTTGGTTGTGGGCGGATATCCCGTTTCAATATTGATCAGCGTACGAAATCCTTTTGATGCTTCTGAATCAACGCCGCAAGTTTCCTTTCCATCGTCAGTGAGGCTACCTTTGGCAGGAATAACGCTTTTGAGCTCAATAATCCGGCTGCCATCGTAAAACTCTGGCGATTGCGTGACACGTTCCCGATCTTCCGGAAGGTCAAAAAACCAGCCACGATCACCCTTTTTATAATCTACCTTGGTATTGACCGAACCGGTTGGTTTTTCTTGTCCCCAGTACGTCAATCCCGAAGCAGCCCCGCTCCCCGCTACACTTGTGCTAGTGTACTTGCGTTCTTTCAGACTAGTGCGATCCTGCACCCGATCATTGGCTGATGCGTTATCTACTTCGACACTTGATCCGGACGCCTTATAACGCGTCTTGTCCAGCACTGCATAGAACGTCTGCCTTTCAACAGACGCACGGTCCTGCTCCGTCATGGTACGGCCTGTACCGAAAGCCACCATCAGTCCACCCACTTCAACATTGGGTTTTAGCAGAGGGGCTGTCGTTATGGGTTGGCGTACTGAACCAATCTGCGCCGTAAATAGAGGCACGGACGCCCCCGCGAACGTCGCCAATTTCCACTGCGTTGGCACATTGGAAGTCAAATCAAATTTCCACATATTGCCACGCAAATCGCCTGCATACACATAATCAACCAGACCATCAGCATTCACATCCAGGGGACGAGGCGTTGAAAGGCCATTGCCACTAGCTTCAGTACCCGTTTTTGCGGCTGAAATTTTGATGGTTTCCCGGGCGCCATCCAGAAACTGCACAAACAACACAGGCTGGCCGCTATCGCTATTGACTCCATTGCCAGTCAAAAACGCCCAACGTTCATTGTTCATGCGCACCAATTGCACAGGGCGCTGAGGATTGCCCTCTTCCGTCAGCGGCGCGCCAAAAATATGCCCCATATCCGGGTCATCGTCGCCCGTGTTATCCATAAGAACCAACTGCTGAGCATTGGCATTGGTAAATTCAGGACGAGATGTCGTAATGCTTGTGCTTGGCTTGGCTCCGGGATTGGTGACATCCAGCACGAAGTATCCCTTGCCCCCAGCTCCCAGTGTACCAACCAATACCGTACGCCAGTCAGCTACCGATGTACCACCTATCTGCACATCACCAACCAAAGGTGAACCATCAACAAAATAGCGATGCTCCGGATCGTAATTAACGTCTGTCAGACGAGAAAGATTGGCGTAAACACCTCTGGGCACATAGGCAATCTTTTCCGAACCATCCACCGCTGAGAAACCATGCAGCATGCCGTCATTGCCTCCTACATAAACAATAGGAAGACGGTTATAAACATTGTTGGCGTATGTAGGATAACCATTGAACGCGTAATTGCTAGCTGGATCAGCCGCATACCACAACACTGAATTTACGATATCCCCTTGGCGCGATTTACGCTCACGGAATCGTGCACCGCTTGCACCCTCATCCGCACGGCTGCCACGCAGATACTCAAGTCGCTTCTCCCCTATGGCATCACTTGCCACATTGGCCCCCAAAGTTTTAAGAGCCGCCTTTTGGCTTGCATCGATATTGGCCCACTTGAAAGGAACGCCCACATACTGGCCAGAAGCCTGTTTGGAACTAGTCAGGATGACGCGGTTGTTAATCGCTGCATTTGACAGGGCATCCATCACGTCTGCCGTGGTCTTCGGCGAACCATCGGCATTGCTTCCCCATAAAGGCGTCGGCACCAATGTTCCATCAGGGTTCAGCTTTTGAGCGCCAACATAGCCGCGCCAATGCTCGCCAGAGTCGTAGCCCGAATGAAAGAAATCCGTTCCGTTGCGGCTATAGGAAGCCGAAGAAGCAACAAAACTTGTCAGTGGCTTCTGGCTATCTAAAGAAATCTGCGACAAGATGGTAGAAAAGGCTTTTTTCAAATCATCTACATTGCGGGCAGGAATGAAACGTCCCCTACCATTAATCGCAGCATGCCACATTTCATTTCTGTTATCGTTGAGTTTTTTTCTGTTATTCTTCTCGGTCGTGCCAACGTCAGGCCATCTCTTTGCCCCGGTGATCAGACGGGCATAATCACTCTTCCCCAAATTTGTGGAATACATATCATCTGTCGAGGCATCCCAACTTGGATCACTAAACGATGCGGCATCACCAAACCCGATCGTATAAGTTACCATGTTTTGCCATGTCGAAGGATCATTTTTAGGGTTCCAATACGTCTGCAGATCAACAGTTCTCGAACCATCCGTTATCTGCTCATTGGTTTTGACTCGCATCAAGGGAGAAAGCTCATTAGGAATTCCCGGCTGCAAGTCCACCGACCAATAATAGAAGGCCATATCGGATATGGTACTCACATTAGTTCGACAATTTTCATAGCCATTCCGACCACTACTATTGCAGACATGGACAGACGGGCTACTATTAGAATACACTTTCGTTTGTGTTGACCCAGGGTTATAGGCAGTGCCATCCGGGAAAGTGGTTGCAGTGCTATCAGAACGCCTTCTTGCTGCTGGAATCGTGTTTTCGTTATAATTGAATCCCATATTCCAGCTCCCGTCGGTCATGAGAATATGGTAGCTGCGACGGCACGGCAAAAACCCGGAACTAGCGTCCCCGGGCTTATCCAGCCATGGATTCTCACTGTCCGTACGACTCAGGTACTCCCCAACCTTCTGAAAGGCGCCATGAATAGGCGTCCAGCCGTCAGCAGGAACCTGTCTTGCCCATCGCAAAAATTTTCCGCGATGTTTATTGGTATCCGAGTCACTCCCCTCGAGAGAGCGCAGCAAGTTTTGACCATTGCAATTACCACTGTTCGCAGGGAACCCCAGACACTGATTCATCATTTGCCAGCCCAGCCTGATGCGTCCATCCGCAACATCGGGGTTGCTGCTTGAAAATGTATGAACTAACGCATTTCGCAAGGCCTGAACCCGCGTCATGCCGCCTGGGCCACCGTCACGTTCAGTCATACTGCCCGAATCATCCAATGTCAAAATCACATTGGGCGCTGGCGCGCGCCCCGTAGTTCCTGCTGGCGACTGAGCCAAAGGCAGTTTTTGAGCAAATGCAGGTACACCCATAACCCCCATGACAGCCAAAACCAAGGCCGAGGGAAGAAATCTTTTCGCATTGTGCAACATTATTTAATCTCCTTGATCAGTTCAGGCGTTGGCGCACCAGGACAGATTGCAAGACAACTTGCGTGCCAGGCCGCATTCCTCTTGTCAATACAGTAATCCTGTAAACGAAAGGCAGCGAGGTTTCCGGCGCATAAACGTATTTATTAGCCTTCGGATTGTGATTTGACATGAGCACCTGCCCGACAGATTCATAAGGCAAAACCTCAACCCAGTACCAAGCTCCAGCATTGGATCCGCTTGTCGGATCCAGTATTGGCCCCGTTTTGGTAGCGCCGGTATATTCGCCATACTTGGCCGCCTGTGCCAGCATGTCATCCAGCGTTTCCTTCAAATTCCAAAAATCCTGTGCTCCCGCACGCTTTTGGCAAATGCCAAACTGGCATTTGGTTTTTGGGTCGACCTCTAAAGAGCTAACCAAACGGTTGAAGTCCTTCGTTTCCGTTGGGAAGTACACACTGCTGCTATTATGGCGGCAAATTTTCGTATCATTGCCACGCTGACAAGGAGTTCCATCCGGTCGAATATTCTGCACATCAAACTCAGCGTCCTGTAGCGTGGCCTGAGCGGCCTCAAAAGCCCGCTGATAGTCTGCATCATTACTGACAACCAGTTGATTGAATATCGAACTGCGGAATGCCCATGCTGCCAGCAATGTGGAGAGCAAGACAATCACCAGTACAACAAAAAGTGACACCCCCTTTTGCCGGTCAGCTCGTCCGCCACCACCTAAAGCAGGCCGTCTCCGATACATCTTATAAAAATCATATTGCATACCAATCACCTTGCTAGCGAACCCCAATTTCATAACACACCTTGGCTCCGCAACTGGAAGGTATTCCGCATGACAAGATGCCTCACTGCGCTGCCAGACCCTCCCTGCCGCAGCAGACCGCTCGTACCATCACACCGGGTATATGTTGCATCTCCCTCTACGGACACTTTTTCCACGCCCTTCAGATCAAGACAAACCTCCACCGCAAATACTTTTTGCCAGTCTGTTACATTCGCCGCATTTACGCGCTGAATGACTGTCTGTCCATTTTGAAGGCCCTGCACCAAATACCACACCTGGAAATCGGCTACGTTTGATGAAAGGGCCTGCTGACCACTCCCCGCACTCGCCCCGCAAATCAACTCGCCTTTGCTATTCAAATCAAACAAACTGGTAATCCCAATGGCATTTTTGGCATTCGCTGATACGCCACCAGGAATCTCTCCTAAACAATTGCGCATCTGGCTGCCAAGGACAGTATCGCCTTTATTCTTCGCATTGCTTTTGTAAATCATTTCCGGCGTGTTCTGAAAGCTCACGCTGAGGCGACTACCATCAGCACCAGGCGCAGCACCAGCAACTGTCGTAGCGCGAGAAAACAGATTACCAGGATCAAACACCACAGGAGTATGGGGCGAGCTTAGATTGCTTCCTGAGCCGACTGGTAGATTCAGGTTTAATTCCATGCTTCCCGCCTGCCTCAGTTGTTCGCCAATCTTTCGAAAAATGAAACTAGCCTCTTGTTGGAGCTTGGCCACTTCACTCACTGAAGAAGACAATCCCCTCGAAGTCAAAAAGGCAGTCAGCGCAACAGCAACGACCAACATACCTATAGCAATACCAACCATCAACTCGATCAGCGTAACACCCGCCTGGCGTTGCAGGTTCCTTGCAGCATTCATATAGCGGCTCATAAACAAAACTCTTGCTCTTAGTTAGGACAAATAACAGGAACCACCGTCGACGTAACGCCGTTTACCGTTTGCTGATAGCGCCCTTCCGGTGACGGCAAGCAACGCTGCATTGGGCCAATGAGTTGAAAATGGCATAGCCATCCATCAGGGCAAGAAAACCCATCGGTTTCAGTCCCAATCAGCGTAAAGGGAGTTTTATATTGCTGATTTTCCGATTCGGTCAGACCATCCCGTTGGCGCTCCGTATGTCGCCATCCCAAAACAACACCCAGCATCCGCTGATTGCCTGCTGATCCCGAAGCAAACACCTTGGCATCTCCCAAAGGCAGCACCGCCTTTACATTTGCCCCCCAAGCCGCCAAATCGAATGCTGCCAGCTCAATATTTGTACACGGCGTCGCTCGGCAGTCTTTTGTACTGCTAGGCGCAGCACCCCATGCAGCCACATACCGTGTCAGATCCGTCAATCCACTAGGATTCACATTCATTCGTTCGCTCAAATCCTCAATCAATCGAATTGCCTGGCCACGATAGACGCTTGATTGCGTATCCGCCAATGTTCGCAACTGGATACCCAAAAGTGCTAATCCACCCAGCGCAAGCACAACAATAGCCACCAGTGACTCAATCAACGCCATACCTTGCTGAAGATTCCCGGTTCTTTTGCTCGGTTTCATATTTAGCATGTCACATCTCCTCGACGGATGTCCACCCTCATTCCTGAATTAATGCATAACGTTGTAGTGGCATGCGATGCGACACCGGATGCAACTGGAACAAACAACACTCTCATTGATCCCTGGCCATTTGCTTGCCCCCACCGATCAAAGCGCAAGATATCTGTGGCAGCAGAACTCGTAATAACAGAAACATCAACTCCTTCAAAAAAAGGAATCACCTGGATCTGCGTATCACTGCCCGCGTCAAACCTTCCATTCCGATCCTTGTCCAATACAACAGACCATCCGCAGCTCCAATCCTGCTTTGTGGTCGCGCGGGTGCATTCTGTTCCCACCGGAGTTTTAACCATCAAAACCCCGCCGCCATGCTTGATCGCCTCAGATCGAGCCAGATAAAAAGACGACTCCATTGCATGCGCACTTTCTGTAACACGCATTTTTTCCAAAAGCAACGCGAAGCTTGGGGCCGCCAGCGTTGCCAATACACCAAGAATGGCCACTACCACCAGCAGCTCTACAGCAGTAAAGCCGAACTGACCGAGCCTTGAGGGTCGCGATGAATATTTCTCTACGGGTTGCATACGACGAAATGATAGCTTTCTGTTTGTTGCAGGATGCAATGCTATCGGATGAAATCCGCCGTTTGTCGCCCATGGGCTTATCGCGTTGAATTTCCCCCCCCGCCTGTTAAAAAAGCGGAGCCTGTTTCCAGGCTCCGCTTTTTGTGGTCAATGCTCTTTTCTTGCCTTGCGTCTCACGCCGCAGTGGGTGCGTGATCGGCGACAGGCGTGCCGCCTGAGGGGCCGCCGCCTGAGGGGCTTGAGTGCGGCGCGTGGTCTTGCGGCGGGCGCGGCGGGCGGCCGGCCATAATGTCGAGCACCTGGTCGCGGTCGATGGTTTCCCACTGCATCAGCGCCTCGGTCATGGCTTCGACCTTGTCGCGGTTTGCTTCCAGAATCTTTTGCGCCACGGCGTACTGCTCGTCCAGGATGCGGCGGATTTCAGCATCCACTTTTTGCATGGTGGCTTCGCTGATATTGGTGGTTTTGGTCACGCTGCGGCCCAAGAACACCTCGCTCTCGTTTTCGGCATACACCATCGGGCCGAGTTCGGCGCTCATGCCATAGCGGGTGACCATGTCGCGGGCGATTTTGGTGGCGCGCTCGTAGTCGTTGGAAGCGCCCGTGGAAATCTTTTTGACGAACAGGTCTTCAGCGATGCGGCCGCCAAAGAGGATGCTGATTTCGTTGAGCATCTGGTCGTAGTACTGGCTGTATTTGTCGCGCTCGGGCAGCTGCCAGGTCACGCCCAGGGCGCGGCCACGGGGCATGATGGTGACTTTGTGCACGGGGTCGGTGCCCGGCAGGATTTCGGCAATGATGGCGTGGCCTGATTCGTGGTATGCGGTGGCGCGCTTTTCGTCGTCGGTCATCACCATCGAGCGGCGTTCCGGCCCCATGTAGATCTTGTCTTTGGCTTTTTCGAAGTCCTGCATTTCCACCACGCGGGCGTTGCGGCGTGCGGCCATGAGGGCGGCTTCGTTGCAGAGGTTGGCCAGATCGGCGCCGCTCATGCCGGGGGTGCCACGGGCAATGACGGTGGCGCTCACGTCCTGCCCGATGGGAATCTTGCGCATGTGCACGCCCAGAATCTGCTCGCGGCCGCGAATGTCGGGCAACGTGACGTATACCTGCCGGTCAAAGCGGCCAGGGCGCATCAGGGCGGAATCCAGAATGTCTGGGCGGTTGGTGGCGGCCACCACGATCACGCCCAGGTTGGTTTCAAAACCGTCCATTTCCACCAGCATCTGGTTGAGCGTCTGCTCACGCTCGTCGTTGCCGCCGCCCAGGCCCGCGCCGCGCTGGCGGCCTACGGCGTCAATTTCGTCAATGAAGATGATGCAGGGGGCGTTTTTCTTGGCGTTTTCAAACATGTCGCGCACGCGGGCTGCACCCACGCCGACGAACATCTCCACGAAATCGGAGCCGCTGATGCTGAAAAACGGCACCTTGGCTTCGCCCGCGATGGACTTGGCCAGCAACGTCTTGCCCGTGCCAGGCGGCCCGACCAGCAGCAGGCCGCGCGGAATGCGGCCGCCCAGTTTCTGGAACTTCTGCGGGTCCTTGAGGAAGTCCACCACTTCCTTGACTTCTTCCTTGGCTTCGTCGCAGCCTGCCACGTCGGCGAAGGTGACCTGGTTGTTGTTTTCGTCCAGCATGCGCGCCTTGCTCTTGCCAAAGCTGAAGGCGCCGCCCTTGCCGCCGCCTTGCATCTGGCGCATGAAATAGATCCACACGCCAATGAGCAGCAGCATCGGCCCCCAGCTCATGAGAATGCGCAGCAGCAAGGAGCCTTCGTCGCGCGGCTTGACGTCGAATTTCACGTTGTGATTGACCAGATCGCCCACCAGCCCCCGGTCCAAGTAGGTGGCCTGGGTATGCACACGGCGATCGTCGCTCATCACGGCCACGATGTCTGCGCCGCTGGGGCCTTCCTGAATGGTGGCGCTTTTCACGCGGCCATTGCGCACGTCCTGAAGAAAGTCGGAATACGCCACATGGCCTGCGCTGGCCGCGCTGCTTTCAAACTGCTTGAACACCGCAAAAAGCACCAGCGCCACTATCAGCCAGACAGCCACTTTTGAAAACAGTTGATTCTTCAAGCCACACGCTCCAGTCAGGAGAAAAGGAAAAAGGGATGCTCTTCAAAGCTTTTTCAGCTGCGGTTCATTCTAGGTATTTCAAGCCTGCCAAAGGGTTCGCGGGCGCACCGTCCCCGACGCGGACTGCGGCTTTTGCACGCTTTCAACGGTTTTCGTCGCGCAGTGGGCGCTTGAGTCCCACACCGACCAGAAAGGTTTCCGCCGAGCGGCCGCGCGAGGCTTTGGGTTTGATGGGCTTGGCGACCCGGAACGTGTCTTTGAACAGCTTGACCAGCTGGCTGTAGCCGCTGCCGTGGAACACTTTGGCCACCAGCGCGCCGCCGGGCTTCAGATGGTTTTGCGCGAAGTCCACCGCCAGCTCCACCAGGTGGCTGATGCGTGCGGCGTCCGCCGATTCGATGCCTGACAGGTTGGGCGCCATGTCAGAGATCACCACATCCACCGCGCGCCCGGCCAGCGCCTCGCGCAGGCGCGCCAGCACGTCTTCTTCGCGAAAGTCGCCTTGCAGCCAGGTCACGCCTTCAATCGGCTCCATCGGCAAGATGTCCAGCGCCACGATGGCGCCGTTCAGCTCCCCCGCAGCCGCGCCTTGCGGCGAGAGGCGGCGGCGCGCGTACTGGCTCCACGCCCCCGGCGCGCTGCCCAGGTCCACCACCACGCAGCCGGGGCGAATCAGGCGCAGCGCCTCATCAATCTCCTTGAGCTTGTAAGCCGCGCGCGAGCGGTAGCCTTCCTTTTGGGCCAGTTTCACATAGGGGTCATTCACATGGTCGTGCAGCCATGCCTTGTTGAGCTTTTTGCTCTTCGTTCCAGACTTCATGGCCCGTATTTTCAAGGGACAATCCTTTCCCATGCCCCAACTTGAACTCTCTCCCGCCGAGCGCAAGGCGCTCAAAGGCGACGCACACCACCTTGATCCCGTCGTCATGATCGGCGCCGACGGCCTCACCGATGCCGTGCGCAAGGAAACCGACGCCGCCCTGAACGCCCACGGCCTCATCAAAATTCGCGTGCTGGGCGATGACCGCGCCGCCCGCGAAGCGATCTACGCGCAGCTGGCCGACGAGCTGAACGCCGCTTGCGTGCAGCACATTGGCAAGCTGCTGGTGCTCTGGCGCCCCATGCCCGAAAAAACGCGCGCGCCTGATGAAAACCGCAAGCCCGGCCCGCGCGAAGTCAAGGTCATCAAATACAGCTCGCGCGGCGGCCAGCGGCCCGAAGTCAAGCGCCTGCGCGTGCTCGGCAACCAGCGCCTGACGGCGGGCGGCAAGATCAAGAAAGCCCAGCCCAAGCAGAAATCGGCCAAGAAAGGCCGCCCGGACTGATTGCGCCCCGCCGCCCATGACCCACGCCGCCGCGCCGCAAACCGCCCGCCACATCCTGTGCATGAAATGGGGCCGGAAATACGGCCCCGAATACGTCAACCGCCTCTACGGCATGGCGCGCCGCCATCTGCAAGGCGATTTCCGCTTCATCTGCCTCACGGACGACGCCAGCGGCATCCGCCCTGAAGTGCAGTGCCTGCCCATCCCGCCGCTGGCGCTGCCCCCGGGCATACCCGAGCGCGGCTGGACCAAGCTCACCACCTTCAGCCGCAGTCTGTGCGACGAATACGGCCTGCGCGGCACGGCCCTTTTTCTGGATATTGACGTCGTCATCGTCGGCAGCCTGGACGAGTTTTTTACCCAGCCGGGCGAATTTCTCATCATCCACGACTACAAGCGCCCCTGGCGCATCACGGGCAACTCCTCTGTCTATCGCTTCGAGCTGGGCGCGCACCCCGACGTGCTGGAACATTTCCGCACGCACTTTGAATCCATTCGCCGGCAGTTCCGCAACGAGCAGGCCTATCTCTCGGACTTTCTGCACCGCCAGGGCAGGCTGGCCTACTGGCCCGCCCAGTGGTGCCCCAGCTTCAAATACCACAGCATTCCGCGCTGGCCCGCCAATTACTTCAAGCCGCCCGCCATACCGACGGGCGCACGCATCGTCATCTTTCACGGCGAATGCAACCCGCCCGACGCGCTGGCCGGCCGCCGCAACCGGCGCTTTCGCTACATCCGCCCTGCGCTCTGGGTGGGCGAGCACTGGCGGGAATAGGCGAAGAAATAGATGATCTTCGCTCCCGAAACAATAGCGGCCTGCGCAGTACCCACGGCGACAAAGGGGCAATTCAGCCCCTTGAATCCGCTTCTAATCCAATAGCGCCAGATTGTCCCGGTGCACCATTTCCGGCTCCACCGCGTAGCCCAGAGTGGCGGCAATCTCGGCTGAAGGCTTGCGGCACAGCAGCCGCGCTTCGGCGCTGGAGTAGTTGGCCAGCCCGCGCGCCAGCTCCGCGCCGCCCTCGTCAAGAATGGCGATCACGTCGCCGCGCGCGAACTGCCCCTGCACAGCCGTCATGCCTATGGGCAGCAGGCTCTTGCCTTCATCTCGCAGCTTGGCAGCGGCGCCCGCGTCAATGCGCACACTGCCTTGCAATTGCAGATGGTCCAGCATCCACTGCTTGCGGGCGTGATGCCGGCGCGTGGGCGCCACCAGCAAAGTGCCAATGCGCTCGCCGCGCGCCAGGCGCAGCAGCGCATCCGGCTCGCGGCCCCAGGCAATGACGGTGCTGGCGCCCGATCCGGCCGCGCGCTTGGCCGCCAGCACCTTGGTGATCATGCCGCCCGTGCCGATGCCGGAGCCTGCGCCGCCAGCCATGCGCTCCAACCCGGCATCGCCCGCCTGCGCCTCGTGCACGAACTCGGCAGCGGGGTCATGGCGCGGATCGGCGGTGTACAGGCCCTGCTGGTCCGTCAGGATGATGAGCAGATCGGCATCCACCAGATTGGCCACCAGCGCGCCCAGCGTGTCGTTGTCGCCAAAGCGGATTTCGTGCGTAACCACCGTGTCGTTTTCATTGATGACAGGCAGCACGCCGTGGCCCAGCAGGGTCAGCAGCGTGCTGCGCGCGTTCAGGTAGCGCTCGCGGTCGGCCAGGTCGGCGTGCGTCAGCAGCACCTGCGCGCTGCCCAGGCCGTGGCTGGCCAGCTGGCGCTCGTACATCTGCGCCAGCCCCATCTGCCCCACGGCGGCGGCGGCTTGCAGTTCATGAACGGCATGGGGCCGGCGCGCCCAGCCCAGACGCTTCATGCCCTCGGCAATGGCCCCGCTGGAAACCATGATGATTTCGCGCCCCTCGCGCACCAGGGCGGCCATCTGGCGGCACCACTGCCCCACGGCCTGCTCGTCCAGCCCGCGCCCTTCGTTGGTGACAAGGCTGGAGCCAACTTTGATAACGATGCGTCTGGCTTCGCTCAGAACAGGAGAGAGGGGTTGCATGACGGAACAGCTCGGCAAAAAAGCAAAAGTGTAGAGCGCGCGCCCTGCCCGCCCCCAGCTCAGCGCGGCGCCTGTGGGCGGGGATGCGCCAAGGCGCAGGCAGCGAGCAGACAGTGGGCGGACAGGCTCATTTCGCTCCTTGTTTAATAGCAAGATGTCCTAGTGGAATCTGCGCGGAAGGGCATTTCACCCCCACCGAATTAGCTCCTGTTTTTTGATGCAAGCAGGCGGACGGAAGCAGTCCAAGGCCCCGTCCCGCCCGCCCCCGCCGCGCCTGGTTGCACGCATTAAAAATGCCAGCAGCTTTTCAGCCGCCGGCATTTGCATAAAGCGCGTTTTCTGCTTTTCCCCGTGCCTTGCAGCGCAAGGAGCCGCATCAGCCGCCGAAATCGTCCAGGAAGATGCTGTCGCGCTCCACGCCCAAATCCAGCAGCATCTTGATGACGGCGGCGTTCATCATGGGCGGGCCGCACATGTAGAACTCGCAGTCTTCGGGCGCGGGGTGGTTCTTGAGGTAGTTCTCGTAGAGCACGTTGTGGATGAAGCCGGTGGGGCCGCTCCAGTGGTCTTCAGGCTGCGGGTCGGAGAGCGCCAGGTGCCAGGTGAAATTGGGGTTTTCGGCGGCCAGGCGGTCAAATTCTTCAACGTAGAAGGCTTCGCGCAGGGAGCGCGCGCCGTACCAGAAGGAAATCTTGCGCTGGCTGTGCAGGCGCTTGAGCTGGTCGAAGATGTGCGAGCGCATGGGGGCC
>ERZ773008.983-NODE-983-length-20491-cov-16.001028_pt1 | contig 20491 bp, 17 predicted proteins | sample MGYA00580664_ERZ773008 | MGnify/ENA primary metagenome ERZ773008 (study PRJEB29015, sample SAMEA2738016) | human oral metagenome | biome: human oral; feature: human-associated habitat; material: dental | place: China | collected 2048 ... | reverse complement strand
GTCGAAGATGATGAAGGTCATGCCCACCAGGTAGAAGGCGACGGGGAAGCGCCCGCTGGCGGTGTTGGTCGGGGTGGGGTCGATACCGCACTCGTAATTGGCGACCTTGACCCTGTTGCGCCGGTTCGGGCTCACGATCGCGGACAGGACGAGGCCTCCGATGGCCACGACCAGGGCCATCGCCGCCATGATGAGCAAGGAGACGTAGGGGTTCATGCTGCCGGCACCATTCTTGTCAGGAGCTGGATGAGGTGGTCGGTGGCGTCGCCGCCGCGACGCTCCCAACCGTCGGACAGGAGCTTGGAGACGAGCTTCATGAGACGTTTGCGGCCCAGACCATAACGGATGCACGCACGCATGACCTCGGGATGCTCAATGAGGGCCACGAAGATGCGGCCGAGGGTGTAGTAGCCGCCCATCTCCGCCTCCAGGGCGGCGGGGTACTGGGCCAGCGCGCGCTCGCGGCCCGCGGCGGTCGAGCGCGCCGCGGCCTGCGCGGCGGCCTCGGCGGCCAGACGGCCGGACATGAGGGCCTGGGCGATGCCCTCACCGTTGAAGGGCGAGACCATACCGCCGGCGTCGCCCACCAGCATGAGGCCGTCGGCGTAATGGGGCTTGCGGTTGAAGGCCATGGGCAGCGCCGAGGAGGCCAGAGGGCCGACCTGGTTGTCCGGGGTGAATCCCCATGAGGCGGGGGCGCTCGCCAGCCAGCGCGCGAAGACCGCCCGGTAGTCGACCCGGGCGGCGGCGGGATGCGAGGACACCGAGCCCAGTCCGACGTTGACCAGGCCGTCGCCGACGCTCCACACCCACCCGTATCCGGGCAGGAGGGCGGAGCGGTTCGCGGGCCCGTCCCACAACTCCAGGCGGGACTCCATCCAGGAGTCCTCCGCGCGCGGGGAGCGGAAGTAGGCGCGCACGGCCACACCCAGGGGACGGCGCCCATTCTTGTCGCGTCCCATCGCGGTGGCCAGGCGGGCGGAGACGCCGCCGGCGTCGATGACCACGGGCGCGCGCAGCCGGGTCGGGGAGGAGATCCCGGGGTAGGTGAATCGGGCGGTCGGCCTGGCCGCGACGCCGACGACGCGCCCGGCGGTGTTGGTGACGGGGCCGGTGACGGTGACGCCGGTGAGCAGGCGCGCCCCGGCGTTGGCCGCGTGCTCGGCCAGGTCGCGATCGAGGTCGGAGCGCCGGCGCGCCAGCCCGTAGGAGGGCAGCGAGACCTGCTCCGGCCAGGGGATGTGAAGGCGGCGCCCTCCCCCGATGACGCGCAGCCCCTCATTGCGCCGCCAATCGGAGATGTCCACACCCATGCGGACGAGCTCGCGCACGGCGGAGGGGGTCAGTCCGTCCCCGCAGGCCTTGTCGCGGCCGAGCTCCTGCTTCTCGGCCAGGATGACGTCCAGCCCCTGGGCGGCCAGATGGTAGGCGGCCGAGGCCCCCGCCGGGCCGGCGCCGACGACGACGACGTCGGCGCTCATGTCGCCGGCGAATGCGGGTCCACCCACGGGGGCCGTACCGCTGGCAGAATCTGCGTGCGCCATCGCTGCGTGCCTCCTCGAATTGCGTGGGACCCGGGTGGCGGCCGGTCGCGACAAGCCGACTGTCTCCGGCCTCCCGGACAGGGAGGCTTGGCTCCGACTCTACCGATGCCGTCCAGACCGCCCGACGAGACCGGCTGCGAGCGGTGTTTTCGGCGCCATGACGCAGCGGGGCCGCGGGGACCGCGCCGCCGTGGAACTCCACCCGCGCCACTAATTAGAATCAATTGCCGTGATGAATTTATTCGATACCTCCTGGGACCTGGTCCCGGAGGGTTTCGCTGGGCCGTCGGGACGGGACGGAGCGGGAGGCGGCGGCCCCGTCGACGGCGGGGCGACCGAGGTCGGGCCCGGAACGGTCGGAGCGGCGAATCTGCGATGATTCCGCCCATGAGCCGAGCCACCCTTGCCAAGAACCCGCGCGAGGTCGCGGGCATGTTCGACGCCGTCGCACGTCGCTATGACCTGACCAACGACGTTACGAGTCTGTGGCAGATCTCCATGTGGCGCGCGGTCACCCGCTCCGCCGTCGCCGCCGGGCCGGGCATGCGGGTGCTCGACCTGGCGGCCGGCACCGGGACCTCGTCGGCCGGCTACGCGGCCGACGGCGCCGACGTCGTCGCCTGCGACTTCTCCACCGGCATGGTCGCCGAGGGCAGGCGCCGGCACCCGGGGATCACCTTCGTCGCCGGGGATGCCACCGCCCTGCCCTTCGCCGATGAGACCTTCGACGTCGTCACCATCTCCTACGGGCTGCGCAACGTGCAGGACGCCGTCGGCGCCCTGCGGGAGATGGCACGTGTGACGCGGCCGGGGGGGCGGGCGGTCGTCGCTGAGTTCTCCACGCCCGCCTGGCGCCCCTTCCGCAGTCTGTACCGCTTCTACCTGGGCACGGCACTGCCCGTGGCCGCACGACTCGTGTCCTCCAGCACCGAGGCCTACGACTACCTGGGCGAATCGATCCTGGCCTGGCCCGACCAGGAGGGGCTGGCCGCGCTCATGCAGAAGGCCGGCTGGCGGGGCGTGGGGTACAAGAACCTGTCGGGCGGGATCGTGGCCATCCACCGCGCCACTCGGCCGACGGGGCCGGTGACGGGGCGGGCGGCCGGGAGTCCAGCGCAACCGGGGTGGGAGGCGGAGCGGCCGACGCAGGAGACCGGGGACCCGGCCTTCCCCGACCCGGCCTGAGGCGGCCGCGTGCAGCGCTCACGCGCCCGCGACGTCGCCGCCGCCCCCGTCCGACTGTCGTTCACGACCGAGGCACTGCCCGAGGAGGTCGACCTGCTCGCCCTGCTGGGCGGATGCGAGCAGCGCGAAGACATCGTGGCGTGGTCGCGCCGCGGCCGCGGCATGGTCGGCTGGGGCCGGATCCTCGCGGTGGAGGCGCAGGGTCCTGACCGCGTCGAGGAGCTGCGCTCCGCCTGGCGCGCGCTCGTCCACGCCTCCCGGTGGACCGACCCGCTGGTGCGGCCGGGCACCGGTCCGGTGGCCCTCGGGACCATCGCCTTCTCATCGGCCTCCCGGCAGAAGTCGGTGCTCATCGTGCCGGAGGTCCTCATCGGCGCCGACGCTCGCGGTGCCTGGGTCACGACCGCCTCCCTCTCCTCCGGCTCCTTCCAAGCGTCCTCGTCGGCCCCGTCGGGGCGGGGCGGCGCCCGTGCCCTGCTCGGTCGCATCCCCCCACGAGGCCCGTCGGCGCAGGCCCCGGAGCCGGTGCCGCAACCCGCCTCCGTGCTCCCCGGCGCTCTGAGCGATGCCGAGTACGTGGCCGCGGTCGCCCGCGCGCAGCGCCGCATGGCGGCCGGCGAGGCCCGCAAGGTCGTACTCGCCCGCGACGTCCTGGTCACCCCCGCGGCCCCGCTGCCGACCGTCCGCCTCCTCACGCGCCTGGGCCGCGACTACCCCTCGTGCTGGACCTTCGCCGTCGACGGGATGATCGGCGCCACCCCCGAGCTGCTCGTGCGTCTGGAGGGCGGGCGCCTGACCAGTCGCGTCCTGGCGGGCACGGCCCGGCGCCGACCGAATGCGGGGACCGCCCGCACTCGGACGTCGGCCGAGCAGGCCGGCCTGTCTGAGCTGGCCCGGTGGCTGGAGGGTTCGGTGAAGAACAACCGCGAGCACGAGCTGGCCCGGGCCTCGGCGCTGACGGCGCTGGAGCCCTTGTGCTCGGTGGTCGAGGCGCCCGAGCGCTTCGTGATCACCCTGCCCAACGTGCTGCACCTGGCCAGCGACATCACCGGCGTCGTCGCCGGGGACACCGGGGCCCTGTCGCTGGTCGGCGCCCTGCATCCGACGGCGGCTGTCTGCGGGACGCCGACGCCGGCCGCCGCCCGGATCATCGGGGAGGTCGAAGGCATGGACCGGGGCCGCTACGCCGGTCCGGTCGGGTGGGTCGACTGGCACGGGGAGGGCGAGTGGTGCATCGCCCTGCGCAGCGCCGCGGTCCCCGCCGGCGGTGCCCGCCCGGGCGCGCCGGTGCGGGTCTTCGGCGGCGGCGGGATCATGCCGGACTCCGACCCCGTCGACGAGCTGGCCGAGACAATGGCCAAGATGCGGCCCGTCCTGGGAGCGCTGGGAGTGCTGGGCGAGACCGGTTGAGCGCGGGCGGGGCCGCCGACGCCGAGGGGGGTCTGTCGGCCCGCACCGGTCAGATCCGGTCAGATCCGGAGGACATCCCGCTCAACCCGCCTGATTCTGCATCGAGATCGGTAGAAAACGACGATATCTGTGGATAACCGGCTGCCGCCACGGCGGTGAGACCCGGATGTGTCCAAATCCCTGGCGAACACCGGTCTGCCCCGTGAAAATCTTCGGCGAGCCGTTGGAATCACGCGGGTGCACAACGATAGGTGATCCGCTACCCCACCACCTGGCCCCCGCTCTCGCAACGTCGGCCCTGGTCGGCAGGCCGGCCGACCCGACCAGGCCCGATCGCCCGGCCGGGTCGGCCAGCGGGGCCGTCAGAGTCCTCAGGAGTCCTTGCGCTCGGAGAGGGTCACCGGCACCTCAAGCTCCTGGTCGTCGCGAATGACCGTCAAAGTCACCTGATCGTTGGCCGAGTACTGTCGCACGAAACCGGTGAGCGCGGCGGCCTGGCTCGTCATCTTGCCATCGATGGCGGTGATGACGTCGCCCTCCTTCAGTCCGGCCTTCTGCGCGGGTGAGTCCGTTTCGACCGAATTGATCTGAGCGCCGGCACGGGTGACGCCGCCAGCGGTGCCGCCGCCGTCCTCGATGCTGACTCCCAGGTAGGCGTGCGTCGCCGTCCCCGTCGAAATGAGCTGGTCGGCCACCTTCTGAGCCAGGTTCGACGGGATCGCGAAACCGATGCCGATCGAGCCGGAATTCTCCGACGATGAGGACGAGCGACTCGTCGAAGCGATCGAGCTGGTGATGCCGATGACCTTGCCGGTCTCATCGAACAGCGGGCCGCCGGAGTTCCCGGGGTTGATCGCGGCGTCGATCTGAATGGCGTTGGTGACGATCCGCGAGGCCTGACTGCCGTTCTGCCCGTTCTGCTGCCCGAACAGGCCGCCCAGTCCGCCGCCGGGAATCCCGGAGCCTCCGGAGCCCGAGGAGTCATCGTTCTCCTCCTGCGTGGTGACGACGGGTCGGTCGAGGGCCGAGACGATGCCGGTGGTCACGGTCGACGACAGCCCCAGCGGGTTCCCAATGGCCATGACGTCCTGGCCCGTGGCGAGCGTGCCGGAGTCTCCGAGTTGAGCCACCGTCAGGTCCGCCGGCGGATTGTCGATCGCGATGACGGCCAGATCCGTGGCCTCGTCAGTACCGGTCAGGTTCGCCTCGTAGATGCGGCCGTCGGCCAAAGTGACCTGAATGCGGCTCGCCCCGCTCACGACGTGGTTATTGGTGACGATATGGCCGGAGGAATCGTAGATGACTCCCGATCCGAGCGACGTGGTCTGGTTCTGCTCCACGGTGATGGCCACGACGGCGTTGGAGACGGCCGTCGTGACGGCCTCCCAGTCAGGAGTGGTTCCGTTGGAGGACACGGTTTGCGTGGTCGCGCCCGTGGCGATGGACGTCGGAGCCCCCGACGAGGCCGTGGTGGCGGTGCCGTGGTCGAGGTAGTGCATGCCGGCGGCCGTGCCTGCGCAGGCCAGCAGCGTCACCACCACGGAGGTGACGATGACCCCGCCCCACCCCGGCCCGCGATGACGCCCGCCGTGTCCGTCGCCGTCCGCGGAGGCCGACGCCGCGGCGTAGGGCGGTCGGTCACCGGCTCCGAAGCCGCTCACAGGGTCGTCGGAGTACCCCGAGCCGGGCGCGGACGAGGATCGCGCGAAGTTGTAGCCGAGCGGTGTCTGCGGCGCAGAGGTGTAGGGCGCCCCGGGAGCCGACCCCGCCGTCGGCGACGTGTAGGGCGTCCCGCCCGTGCCCCCACCGTACGGCGAATCAGTCGAGCCGGCCGGACCCTGCTGCGTCGATCCGCCCGAGGAGGCCGCGAAGCGTGCGGTACCCTCCGCATCGCGCCGCGCCTGCGGGCCGTCATCGGACCGCGGGGGCGTGGTACCGGACTGCTCGTCGTAGATGCTCATTGGTTCCTCCTCGGGCCGTGGCCCCTTCAGTCAAACGGCTCTCACCCAACATGGCTGGTCTGGGCCACGACCGACCCTCCTCTGGGATTTGCCTGTGAACTCCGGGCCCATTGTGCGCGGCCCCCGGCGACGATGCCAGCGGTCATCCTCACCATTGGGCCGCCGGACCCCGGCTCCGGCTTCCCGGCCGCCCACAGGTCTTCGGTCCCGCCGGACCGATTCCGCGCACGAATCCGCGGGGACATCACGAGCGTCATCATCCCCCGCCCCGGCCGGCCACGCGCGTGTGCACGACGCTGAGCCCGCGCACCGGCCGAGTCAGCACATGACGCAATTCACTCAGGGTCGTCGGCTGATGGACGCGTGCTCCCAGCGCTCGGGCGAGAGCGGGCACATCGGCGCGTTGCGGAGCGGTGAAGAACCTGTCGAAGATTCTTTCAGGGGTGACGGCGGAGTATTCCAGAGTCGAGAAGATCGCCCCGCCGGCGTCGTCAACAACGATCACCTGCAGGTCCGGCTCACTCTCGCACCGGCCCCGATTCAAGCTCATGGCGTCGTGCAGGAACGTGAGGTCGCCGATGAGTGCTCGCACCGCCCGCCCCGAGCACTGCGTGGCGGGGCCGGTGTCCGGCCGGCCGGGCGCGGGTCGGCCGGTGGCCATGCCGACGGCGGTGGCGAGCGTGCCGTCAATGCCGGCCAGACCGCGGTTGGCAAAAACTCTCGGCGCCTCGGCGACGGTCGGTCGGGCGAGCCGATCGAGGCGGCGGATCGTCAGGGACGAGCCGAGCACGAGGCGAGGACACGGGTCGGGCGCCGCCACCAGGCGCGACCGGGGGTCCATGGGAGCGAACCGGCGCCGGCCGCCGCACGCAGGGTCCTCGGGTGGATCGGGTACGCAGGAGTCGTAGACGGACAGGGCGACGGCGTCGGCGGTCAGCTCCTCGCCAAGAGGCTCTAGCTCGGGCAGCGCCGCGACGGCGTCGCGCCAGCAGCGCATCCAGCCGCTCGGAGCGGGGCCGGCGTCGAGGGCGGCGGCCAGGTCTCCAAGACCGCTCGCGCGCAGCGGTCCGCCTCCGGGCGGGTCGGAGACGATGGCGCGGACCGTCCCGGCGACGTCGGTGATGCGGGCGGTGGAGGCGACGACGTCGATGGGGATGTCGCGGCGCGCGAGCAGGGCGGCGATGGAGCGCGAGAGGGTGGGGTGCCCGGCGACGATGACACGCTCGACCCGGTCGGCGAGCGCCCGGCCCGCGGGGGTGGCCAGCAACTCGGCGTAGCGGGTGAGCGCCTGGGTGCCGCCGCGCATCATGGAGGTGGGCTCGGCCAGCAGGGGCCAGTCGAGCTGCTCGGCGAGCCGGCGCAGGCGCAGGGCGATGGTGCGGTCATGCTGATCGCCGGCGACGACAACGCCGCGGACGGGGTCGACGGGCCGGTCGGAGCCGTGGACGATCCCACCCGGCTCATGGATGCGGATCGCGCGGACCGGCCGGCGCGGGCCGGGAGGCGGGCTCAGGGCGAGGGCCTCGTCGGGAACGGCCCCGTCGGGCCCGATCGCAGGTGCCAACGGCGGGCGGAAGCGTACATTGAGCTGCACCGGCCCGGGGTCCCTCGTCATCTCGCCGCAGGCGGCGAGGAGGGCGCGGCGCACCTGGCCGGCGATGGCCGATTCGGCGGCCGCGAGACCGAGATCGCCGGTGAGGTCGGCCGGCAGGTCGACGACGGCGCGCAGGACGCCGTCGAACAGACGCGTCTGCTCAGCGGTCTGGTTGGCCCCGGTGCCGACGAGCTCATGGGGCCGGTCGGCGGTGACGACGATGAGAGGGATGCCGGCGGCATCGGCCTCCAGAACGGCCGGGTGCAGGTTGGCGACGGCAGTCCCGGACGTGGTGAGAACAGCGGTCAGGCCTCCGCGTCCCCAGTGGTCCAGGGCACGGTTGGCGCCCAGCGCCATGAAACCGGCGCTGCGCTCGTCCACGGCGACGCGCGTCAGGAGCTGCCGGCGCTCCTCAGCGGCCGCGATGACGGGGATGAAGGGGGCCGAGCGGGAGCCGGGGGCGAGGACATAGCCGTGGACGCCGACACGGTGGAGGGCGTCGATGACGGCGCGGGCCATCCGGATCGCGGGCGGCTGCTCCACGGGCGGGCCGCCCGGGCCCATTGATCCGCACGCGCCGTCGAGCCTGCCCGAGTCGGGTTCGACCCCCGGCCCGGCGACCGCCCCGCTCACAGGGGGAGCCCCGCGACCGCGGAGGAGGGGTCATCACGCTCGCGCTCGCGCCGAGTGCGCAGGGCGTTCAGAATATGCCCCAGCCGCACCTGCCAGCGGGCGGTCAGCTCGTCGTCGGCGACGACGGCGGCCAGGAGCCTGCGGGAGACGTGGACGGGCCTGACGGCGAGCGTGCCGCCGCCGGGGACGAGGGAGGGGGCGGCGACGTCGCGCTCCAGCAGACTGACCGTCCCGAGTCCGCAGGCGCCTGCCGGTCCTGGCAGCGCGGCCGCGAGCGCGACTCCGGCGCTCATGCCCACCGAGGTGTCGAGGGCCGAGGAGACGACGACGGGCATGGCCAGGCGCTCGGCCAGGGCGAAGGCGCGGCGCGCTCCGCCGAGCGGGGCGACCTTGAGGACGGCGACGTCGGCCGCGTCGCTGCGGGCGACGGCCAGGGGGTCGGCCGACAGGCGAATGGACTCATCGGCGGCGATGGGCACGTCGACGGCGCGGCGCAGGGCGGCGAGGTCGTCGACGCCGGGGCAGGGCTGCTCGGCGTACTCCAGGCCGCCGGCGGCCTTGTCGATAAGGGGCAGGATGGTGGTGGCGGTGGTCAGGTCCCAGGCCCCGTTGACGTCGACGCGGATCCGTCCGCGGGGCCCGATGGCCTCGCGGACGGCCTCGAGCCGCTGGAGGTCGGCGGCCAGACCGCTGGTGGCGTCGGCGCCGTCCCCGCGATGGCCCGCACCCGCGATCTTCACCTTGGCGGTGCCGGCCCCGGAGCGCGCGACGAGGTCGCGGGCCGTCACCGGGTCGACTTCGGGGATCGTGACGTTGACGGGAATGCTGGTCCGCCTCCGGGGCAGGTCGGCGATGCCGGTGAGTGCCGACTCGAGGGCGGAGGCGAGCCAGGTGGCGCAGGCCTCGGAGCCGTGGTCCCAGAAGGGGGCGACTTCGCCCCATCCCGCGGGCCCGTGGAGCAGGACGCCGTCGCGGTGCCCGATGCCGCGGAAGCGAGTCGCCATCGTGATGCTCCACACGACGGCGCGGTCAACGGCGTCGAGCAGTCCGCCGGGGTCCTGGGCCCGCAGGGCGCGCAGGTCGATCTCGCCGCGCGCGCGGCGCGGGACGTCGGTCGGCGCATCGGCGAGCGAATCATCTGCGGGCACATCGCCAGGATAGCCAGCGGGCGTCGCGATGCGTCCGCCACGCGCCGCGAGCGGGCGCCGAGTGGCGCGAGCGGGGCGCCAGCGGACAGGGAACCGGGGTTGAACCGCCGCGTCGGGCGCGGCGGGCAGCGGACGGGGTCGGGACGTGCCGGCCCGCTCCCGAGGCCCTCCTACTCCCCCAGGGTGGCGACCATAACGGCCTTGATGGTGTGCACGCGGTTCTCCGCCTGGTCGAAGACGATGGAGGCGGGGCTCTCGAAAACGTCGTCGGTGACCTCCAGGCCGTCCATGCCGGTGGCCCGGTAGATCTCCTCGCCGACGGCCGTGTTGCGGTCGTGGAAGGCGGGAAGGCAGTGCATGAACTTCGCATCGGGCGCGGCCCTGGCCATGAGGTCGGCATCCACCCGGTAGTCGCGCAGAAGAGCGATGCGCTCGCCCCAGACGTCCTTGGGCTCGCCCATGGAGACCCAGATGTCGGTGTGGACGAAGTCGACGCCGGCCACGCCCTCGTCGAGGGAATCGGTGAGAGTGATGCGGGCGCCGGTGGTCGCGGCCACCCGGCGGGCCTCCGCGACGCACTGATCGTCGGGCCACAGGGCCCGGGGCGCCACGATGCGCGTGTCGGCGCCGATGAGAGCGCCGTTGACGAGCAGGGAGCGGCCGGTGTTGAAACGGGCGTCGCCGACGTAGGCGTAGGAGATCTCGTCGGCGGGCCGGCCGGCGTACTCGATCATGGTCAGGCAGTCGCACAGCATCTGGGTGGGGTGCCAGTCGTCGGTCAGGCCGTTCCACACCGGGATGCCGGCCAGCTCGGCGAGGGTGGTGACCTTGGCCTGGGAGTCGCCGCGGTACTCCAGACCGTCGAACATGCGGCCGAGCACGCGGGCGGTGTCGGCGATGGACTCCTTGTGGCCGATCTGGGATCCGGTCGGGTCGAGGTAGGTGACGTGAGCGCCCTGGTCGTGCGCGCCGACCTCGAAGGAGCAGCGGGTGCGGGTGGAGGTCTTCTCGAAGATGAGGGCGATGTTCCTGCCCGTCAGACGCTGGGTTTCACGACCGGCCCTCTTGTCCGCCTTGAGCTGGGCGGCCAACTCGATGAGGGCCATCCACTGATCGGGGCTGAAGTCGAGCTCGCGCAGGAGACTACGGCCCTTGAGTTCCGCCAGGACGGCGGCGTCGGGGGCGGGAAGGGTGAAGGTGGTCATGCGGGTCCTTTCTCGGCACGATGGGTGGGATACGGGGAGGGGAACGGGGGATCGTGTGGTATGGCGAATGCACTGCTGCACCGCCACATGCTGCGGCCCCGTTGGCTCGAATGCTGCTCGAGTCGACGGGGCCGCAGCACGGCCGAGCCGACGCCGCCCTCGACCATGACTCGACTGCGGAAGGGCGGAGGCGGTCAGGTCAGGACTTCTTGAAGTCGAACTCGGGGTGGTTGTCGGACCATTCAGTGGCGGCGTCGTCCTCCTTGCCCTCGCCGTAGTTGGTGACGAGGCTCTCGAGGTCGCCGTACTGGGTCTCGTCCAGCTTGAGGGACCCGAGCCAGTCCGCGATCTCGGGGTAGTCGTCCTTGAAGCCCTTGCGCGCCAGGAAGTGGAGCCCCTCGCCACTGCCGAACGCGTTCAACGGGTCCTCCAGGTCGCGCACGTCGTACTTGTTGTAGGCCCAGAACGGGTGCCAGAGAGTGACGACGATCTCCTTCTGCGCATTGATCGCCTTCTCGAGCTCAGTGATCATGGCCTCAGTCGAGGAAGTCTGGACCTTCCAGTCGTCCAGCCCGTAAGCGGGCCGGACAGTCTCATTGGAGATCTGGGTGATACCGGCGCCCTCCTCGATCCCGGTGATCGTGTGATCGAGCTCGTCGGCGTGATCCGGGAGGTCGGAGATCGAGTGCATGGTGGAGTAGGAGGGGACGGACCAGGTCAGGTGCGCCCCCCCGTAGTAGGACCCCAAGTCCTCGATGGAGTCGCCGTACTGGTCCATGTACTGCTTGTGGGTGACCTCGGGCCACGCGGACGCGTAGAGATCGATATTGCTCTGTTGCAGCCCCGTGTAGAGGACGCTGGGTTCGCTGATGTCCTTGAGCTCGGTTGAGTACCCGTTCTTCTCGAGCTGAACTTTAGTGAAGTGAGTCATGCACACGCCGTCGGTCCAGGAGGAGATGAACCCGAGGGTGATCTTCTTCCCCTTCGAGCCCTTGCAGGCGGCGAGGGCTCCTCCTACTGCGAGGGAGGCGAGAGCCGCATTGAATGCGCGCCGGGAGGTCTGCATGATAGTCCTTTCGTGTGTACGTGTGTCTCGGTCACTGATTCCCATGAGCCGGCCTCGCGCCGCCCTTCTTGAGGAGGGCGCGCTTCTTCTTGAGGAGGGCGCGGGAGTGGCGCCACTTACGATATCTCCGCCTGATCTCGTCGATGAGGGAGGGCAGGGACCCCTTCTCCCTCGGCGCGCCGAGTGCCGATGTGACGCGGTCGAGGAAGATCGCGAGGAAGACGATCGACAGGCCGGCCTCCGAACCCTTGGAGATATTGATCTTCGCGAGCGCCGAGACGACCTCCTGACCCAGTCCCTCGGCGCCGACCATTCCCGCGATGACGGCCATGGACAGGGCCAGCATGATGACCTGGTTGACTCCGGCCATGATCGTGGGAATGGCCAGGGGGAGCTGGATCCCCTTGAGAATCTCCCAGTCGGTGGCTCCGAAGGAGCGACCCGCCTCAACGGTCTCCTTGTCGACCTGCTTGATCCCCAGCTCGGTCATCCGCACCCCGGGGGGCATGGAGAAGATGAGCGTGGCGAACATGCCGGGGACCACACCGATGGAGAAGAACAGGACCGAGGGGATGAGGTAGACGAACGCGGGCATCGTCTGCATGAGGTCGAGGACCGGACGGATGATCGCGCTGACGTACTTGTTGCGGGCAGCCCAGATCCCCAGAGGAATGGCGAAGACGAGAGCGGTCAGGGTGGCGATGGTGACCAGGACCAGCGTCTCCATCGCGTTCTCCCACTGCCCCAGGGAGATGACAAGCAGGAAGGTGACGGCCGTCCCCAGGGCCAGTCTCCACGACTTCGCCATCCACGCGATGAGCGCGAAGACGATCACCATGAGGAGCGGCGGCACAGCCAGAAGCACGTCCACCAGGGTGTCGTTGACCGAGGTCCCGGCCTGGGAAATCGCCGCGAGAAGGCCGTGAAGATGGTTCTGGATCCAGTCAATGAGGACCTCGACCGTCTTGCCCAGAGGAATCTTGGGAATGAAGGTCTGCACGGGAATCATCAGGCGTCGGCTCCTTCGGCCTCGGTGGTCTCACTGGCCTCTCCGGCCTGCTCATCGGTCTGCCCCGCCGCAGCGTCCCGCTCGACGCTGTCGGGGACGTCATCGCTGGTGGCACTCACGTCCAGGCTCTGCTCGCTGATGGCCGCCAGCAGAGTGACACGCGGGATGACGCCGGAGATGTGGCCGGCGTCGTCGACGACGACGATGGGGGCGGCGTGCTGCGCGGCATGGGCGAACAGCTCGTTGATCGGAGTCGAGTGCGACACCACGGGCATCTCGTGGATCGTGGACTGCGGAAGGACGTCGGAGCCCTCCTTGACCGCACGGGCGACGTCGTCCTCCCAGACGTATCCGAAAGGAGTCCGGTCACGGTTCTGCACCAGCAGCCACGGGGGCTGGTTCTCCCGCAGGAGCTTGTGGGCGGCGCGCGGGCTGCGGTCCGAGCCCAGGATCGCGTAGGGCGGCTCCGCGATCGAGCCCGCCGTCAGGACCCGGGTGCGGTCGACGTCTGCCACGAACCGCGAGACGTAGTCGGAGGCGGGGTCGCGCAGGATCTCCTCGGCGGTGCCGACCTGCTCGACGCGTCCGTCACGCATCATGGCAATCCGATCCCCCAACCGCATGGCCTCGTTGAGGTCGTGCGTGATGAACAGGATGGTCTTGCCGAGCTTGCCCTGGAGGTCGATGAGCTGGTCCTGCATCTCACGACGGATGAGCGGGTCGAGTGCGGAGAAGGCCTCATCCATGAGCAGGATATCGGTCTCAGCGGCCAGGGCGCGGGCCAGGCCCACGCGCTGGCGCATCCCGCCGGAAAGCTCGCCCGGCTTGTAGCCGCCCCACCCCTCGAGGCCAACCATGGACAGGGCCTCCTCGGCCCGGCGCTCGCGCTCGGAGCGGCTCACGCCCTGGATCTCCAGACCGTAGGCTGCATTCTCCCCCACCGTCCGGTGAGGCAGGAGGGCGAAGTTCTGGAAGACCATGGAGACGCGCTCGCGGCGAAGGTCGCGCAGCTTCGGCTTGGAGATATCGGCCAGGTCCTCCCCGTAGAGGGTCATGCTTCCCGACGTGATGGGCAGCAGGCCGTTGACCATGCGGATGAGCGTGGACTTGCCTGAGCCCGACAGCCCCATGACGACGAAGATCTCGCCCTTGTCGACGTCGAAGGAGGTATCGATGACGGCGGCCGTCTGCCCCGACTTCCTCAGCTCGTCCCGTGTCCTTCCGGCTTTGAGCTTCTTGACGCCGTCGGACGGTCGCCGCCCGAAGACCTTGTAGACATGACTGGCTTCAATGACTTTCACAGCACTCCTCACGATCTAGCTCCTGGACCTGCCCGCTACACGGCCCGGAAGACGAAGTCGTGAAAACCGCTTCCGGGGCCTTAAGACGGCCGCGAGCCTCGTTTTATGGTGATGCGATGCAGTCAAACGGTCAATCGGAAGGCACCCCAGAATCCGCGAATTCACGGGTCTTTGGGCCTTGACACGTGCATGGGCGTGGTTGAGGACACGTCCTGGGAACAGGACGAGGATCATCGCGCCCGCCGAAGCGATCCTCGCCGTCCGCAACCCTAGAAACGGTTGGAAAGACTACGGATAACGAGGGCTCACATGAACCACCCTCACCAACATCACAGGAAGGTCACATAACCAATTACTCGCACATCTGCAACCGGGCCCCCGCGAACCCAATCAAAGTGAAGAACATCACATTATTGTTCGGGTTGCGCTCGGAGCCGGGACAGCAGGCGGCTTGCGGCCCGCCTCCCCCGCACTGACGTTCCGCCGGAGGACGGAGGCGGGGGTATCACCGACACCACGGACCACCCATCCCGTGCGGCCCCGGAGAGCGGCCCGCATCACTAGGCTTGAGAGGCGCGACCACAGCCCAGAAGGCCACCAGAGTGCCAATGCGGGAGGAGGCTGGCGTGCCGGCTGCAGGATGGATCCCGGTGGACAGCCCGGGCCCCTGGGGATCCCCAGCACCCCGGGAGCGCAGGGCCCCAAAGCTCACGCCGACGTGCGCATCTCAAACATGTCACTCATTCTGCGCCTCCTTCAGAAGAGCCCCACCCTGTCACGCACCCGCCTGGCCCGCGAGACAGGACTGTCCAAGGCGACGGTCTCGACCCTGGTGGCCGAGCTGTGCTCACGGGGACTGCTCATCGAGGAGAAGCCCAACCTGTCCGGCAACGTCGGCAGACCGAGCAACACCGTGCGCTACTCCTCCACCCTGGGGTGGCACGACGTCACCGTCGCGGAGCGGGTCCGTGACGCGATCACTCGCCGCGTGGGCACCGGCAGGGACGTCCCCACCATCACCACGATGCCAAGCTCGCCGCACTGGCCACCTACGAACGCTATGCGCAGGACGAGGTACGCAACCTGCTCTACCTGTCGGGCGGGGAGGGGACCGCCTGGGCATCATCGACGACACCGGCGCCGTCATCGGGGGCGAGTTCTCCGGGGGGCCTGACCGTGCGCGGTCACATCCCCGGCAAGGACGGGATCCATGCCAGCTCCCTGCTGGTCGAGGCGGTGGCAGCCTCAGGCAAGCGGCTCTCCGAGCTCTACGCCGTATCGTGGCCAGGTACGGCGAGCTCGTCATGGTTGAGAGCGCCTACGGCTTCACCTCCGAACGTCACGCGAAGCTGGAGGAGCGCATCTTCAGCGCCCGCGATCTTCCCGCCTTCACCCAGGACGTGGAGCGCGTCTCCTGGGCGGACAGCTGCAAGGTCTACTTCACAGGCGGCGGCTGGGTGACGATCCGGTTCTCGGGCACCGAGCCGCTCCTGCGGGTCTTCGCCGAGATGCCCACCGATGACGAGGCCAGGGCGACCGCGGACGCCGTCGCGAGCCACGACGGTCTGGACGCCTGAGACGAGCAGGAGAAGAGGATCCACATGACTGACGCGATAACTGACATGACTGACGCAGCAGGCCAGACCCGCACCGCCGTCGTCCTGGCCCGGGGCCTGGGAACCCGTATGCGCACGGAGGGCCCGGCCGGCTCCGACCTGACCTCCCAGCAGGCCGTAGCCGCCGCCAGCGGTTACAAGGCCCTCATGCCCATCGGCGGCCACCGGCTCATCGACTACAGCCTGGCGTCCCTGGCCGACGCCGGGATCGAGCGGGCCGTCCTGGTCGTCGGGCCCGAGCACGAGGACTTCCGCCGTCACGTCGACTCCTTGGGGCTCACGCGGCTCACGATCGACCTGGCCGTCCAGAGAGAGCCCCTGGGAACGACCGACGCCGTCCTGTCCTCCGAGGCGGCCGTGAACGGTGAGCCCTTCCTCATGGTCAACGGAGACAACTACTACCCCCACCGGGCCCTGCGCGACCTGGCCCGCCACCGGGGCATCGCCCTGGCCGGCTTCGACCGCGCCGCGCTCGTGGCGGACTCCAACATCCCCGCGGAGAGGATCGCCGCCTTCGCACTGGTGCGCGCCTGCGACGGGTTGCTGGCGGAGATCGTGGAGAAGCCCTCACCTGAGGCGGTCCGGGCCGCCGGGCCCCACGCACTGGTGTCGATGAACGCCTTCGGATTCACCAGTGAGATCTTCGCCGCCTGCCGCCGGATCATCCCCTCACCGCGCGGCGAGCTGGAGATCGTCGACGCCGTGCGCGCCCTGCGCTGCCCGGTGTCGGTCCTGCCGGCCACCGGCGCGGTCCTGGACCTGTCCCGCCGCGAGGACATCGCCGAGGTCGAGGCCCGCCTGACCGGAACGGAGGTATCGCTGTGAGCCAGGAAGAGTGCCAGGTGATGAGTGAGGCGCCCGAGGAGTCCGCCTGGCGGGTACCCGGACGCGTCGAGGTCCTGGGCAAGCACACCGACTACGCCGGCGGCTCGGTCCTGGTCGGCGCCGTCGACCGGGCCATCACGGCGCGTGCGCACCGCGCCCGGGGACCGCAGTCGTCCCTGACCGCCACCACCGACGGCGGCGACCCCATCGCCCTGCGTGCCGGGGTGGACCCCGGCCTGGAACCGGGCCACTGGGGGCACTACCTTCAGACGGTTCTGGACCGGCTGACCCTCAACTTTGGGGCCGGTGCCGCGGCCCACCTGTCCATCTCCTCCGACCTGCCGCCGGCCTCTGGGATGAGCTCGTCCTCCGCGCTCGTGTGCGCCACGGCTCTGGCCCTGGCCGACCTCAACGGCTGGAGCCGGGATCCCCGGTGGAACGAGGCGATGCCCGACCGGCTGTCCCTGGCCGGCTACCTCGCCGCTGTGGAGGGCGGGCGCAGCTGGCGCGATCTGCCGGGGACCAATGGGGTGGGCACCCGCGGCGGGAGCGAGGACCACACCGGCATGCTGTGCGGCACCCGGGACCGGCTGCTCCTGGCTGGATTCGACCCGATGCGCATCGAGCAGACCATCTCCTTCCCCGCCCAGTGGGCCTTCGTCATCGGTGTGAGCGGGGTGCTGGTGCGCAAGACCGGCGCGGCCCTGGAGGACTACAACCGCGGGCCGAGTACCGTCCAATCGGTGCTGGCCAGGTGGAACCAGGCCACCGGACGCGCCGACGTCTCCCTGGCCGGTGCGGTCAGGCACCTGGTCGGGGACGCCACCGGCGAGCAGGCGGCCGCAGACCCCGTGCTGCAGGACCTGCTGGGGCTGTGCGAGCCCGGCTACGAGCGGAAGCGGATCAAGCAGTTCCTCATCGAGTCCCTCGTGCTGGTCCCGGCCGGCGCCCGGCTGATCACCGCAGCCGATCCCGGCGTCGGCGAGGTCCTCCAGCACTCCCAGGAACTGGCCGACCAGAGCCTGCGCAACCAGGTGCCGCAGACCCGCCTCATGGTGTCCCTGGCCCGGGAGATGGGAGCCGTCGGTGCCTCCTCCTTCGGAGCCGGGTGGGGCGGGTCGGTGTACGCCCTCGTTCCGACCGACGATGCCGAGGACTTCGCCTCACAGTGGCTCCAGGCCTATCGGGACCGCGAGCAGGAGGCCGAGCTCTCCTCCACGATCGTGACCAGGCCGGGGACGGGGGCCTGCCGGATGCTCTGATTGCTCTGGCCGCCGGCCGAGTGACCCGGGAAGTACTTCACGACTCCTTACGGCATCTTTTGTTGAGCACCGAATCATTCAAGGCACCGAAGATACATACTTGTCACAAACCACAAGAATGGTAAGATAAATTGTCCTTCGACACCTCCCATAGACAGGAGTTTCCTTGATGAAAACCGCTGCTCGACTCTCTCTCGTCGCCCTCCTCATGGCAGGCTTCGCCGCACCGGCCAGCGCCGCACCGGCCAGCACCTCTGGAAACCACGACGACTCAGTGACAAGTTTCGGAAAAGTCTACATGGATTGGTGTATTCTGCCAGCCACCCCGCAATGCCGATACTCGAACAGCAGATGGCTTCGCGTCTGACACCTAGTGTGCCGCTTCTAAACTAATCAGACAGTTTAGAAGCGGCACACCTCGAGGGAGGCAAGTACGAACTACGGATCGACCGCCGACAACAGCAGTTTGCCAAAACAATGCAGAGAACTGGCTTCTTTTCAGCGCTCTGGTTGCGGTATAGCAAGTTTCTGCCGCACCTAAGGCGAGCAACCCTCTTACTAACCGCACTCCCATTAAGTCTTTTTGATCTTTTTACTTTTTTTTCATATGACAATGAATCAACAGTAACGGCTCTCGGAGAGATCGCCCAGTTTCTTGCCTTCTTTTATTATGTTTACACCAAAAGTCGAACAGTAGGAATTGCGGTTTTTTCCACCGTTTTAACCTGTGTTTTTGCCGCTCCGGCAGTAAACCCTCTATGGGCGTGGGTTCTTAGTTTTGTTATAATTATCGACCTTACGGTGGCCAATAGTAAAAAATTAGCAGTTACTCAATTAGCTGTCCTGATTTTCGCCGAATTAATGGCGGGGTATCCCCTGTCATTGGTGTTTGTTTCTACAATAATATGGTTCGTAGTTTGCTCAGCCATCAGTATTCTCGTTCGACGAGCCAAAGAGCGCCTCGAGGAGATGCAGCGGGAGGCGGAGCGCTCCAAGGAGGTCGCCGCCGAGCTCATTCAGCAACTGCGCCGCGATATTGCGGACAGCCTCCACGACGATCTGGCCGCCGATCTCACCCGCATGCTCATTATCTCGCGCTCCATCAATCTCCCCAATGGAGACGACCGCGACCGCCTGTTGGATCTGCAGGACCGGACCCAGCAGGCCCTTACCCATCTGCGCCTGCTCATTCACAACCTCGCCATCTCCCAGGGGCTGCCCAAGGAGGAGCCGACCCTCCGGGAGATTGTCGACTCCAGCATCTCCACACTGTCCCAGCGTGAGATCATCCTCGACGCCGACCTGGACGGTATCGAGAATATCCCGGCTCTGCACCGCTCCGAGCCCGGTCGACTCCTGGTCGCCTTCATCCGCGAGAACATCCTCAACGCCCTCAAGTACAACGCCCCGCACGATCTGGTCTCCCTGTTCGTGGAGCAGGAGCAGGACACCCTCTACATCAGCTGCAGCTCACCGTGGAGGGAGCAGAAGATACCCGAGGAGATGCACGGAGGGTACGGTTTATTAGCGCTTCAGAACCGCTTCGAGAACGCCGGAGGCACGCTGAGCTCCAACCGGATCGGAGCCTCCTGGACCGTTCTTGCCAGCCTTCCCTGGAGTGAGCTCGCCACACCGACCACTAATGCAAGATCCCTCATGTCGCCGCCGGACGGAGCCATTTATGCCTAGCCACAGTCTGCGTTCCCTGCGGGTCCTCATTGTCGATGACGACCCGCTCATCCGCACCACCTTCGCCGAGCAGCTCGACACGCAGCGGGCCATTACCGTCGTTGCCGCGGCCTCCAGCGGAAGGCAGGCCATCAGCCTGCTCATGACCGGACAGCAGCCGATCGACGTCGTCCTTCTGGACAGCGATATGCCGGATATGGACGGGGCTCAGACCGCCAGAGCGATTTATGAGCGCTTCCCCAGGATGCCCATTGTCATGTTCACCGTCTTCAGCCGCGACGAGATGCTCACCGAGGCCCTGGCCGAGGGCGTCAACGGCTTCATCACCAAGGACGAGAGCACCGAGAACGTCGCTGCGGCGCTGCTGCGCGCCAGCCGCGGCGAGCCCGTCATGTCCTCACGCCCCACGAAGATGCTTGTCGACGCCTACCAGTCCGAGCAGAAACGCGCCACCGCGGAGGCTCGTATCCAGGAGCTGGTCAACGAGCTGCCGCCCCGGCTCCAGGACGTCTACACCTGTCTTCTGGAGGGCCTGACCAACCGGCGTATCGCCCGCAAGCTCGGTATCTCGGAGAACACCGTGCGCATCTACGTCTCCGAGGTCCTTCACCGCCTCGGCCACACCTCACGCACCGAGCTCATCGCCGCCGCCCTGGGGGGCTAGGACGCCACAGCGGTCGGCACCGGCCACCTGGGGCGGAGGAATCCCACGCCCTACGCTGAGGTCATGAACGCCACCCCCACCCCGACCCACCCGCTGCCGCGCCGCGTCTCAGAGATCTTCGACCCCGCTCGCTGGCGGGAGGTGCCCGGTTTCACCCATGCCGAGCCCGGCACTCAGAGGGCCGCTGAGGGGCCTCTGGCGGACGCCCTCACAGACGTCACCTACCACCGGGGCTGCCTGCGCGATGAGAACGGGACCTGGATCAAGGACCTGCCGGTGGTCCGCGTGGCCTTCAACCGCCCCGAGGTCCGCAACGCCTTCCGCCCCCGCACCGTCGACGAGCTCTACCGGGTCCTGGACCACGCGCGCATGAGCGGCG
>ERZ773008.982-NODE-982-length-20492-cov-3.638205_pt1 | contig 20492 bp, 17 predicted proteins | sample MGYA00580664_ERZ773008 | MGnify/ENA primary metagenome ERZ773008 (study PRJEB29015, sample SAMEA2738016) | human oral metagenome | biome: human oral; feature: human-associated habitat; material: dental | place: China | collected 2048 ... | reverse complement strand
CCCCGCCACGCCCGCGCCACCATGCTGCAAGGCGCGCCGCTGGTGCATCGCGTGCCGGGCCGCGCGGGCTGGGAATTGCGCGCCGTGGTGCAAGCCGCCCTGAGCGTGCTGGCGCAGACCCGCGCCCTCGGCCCGCGCGCCCTGGCCACGCGCCCCGTGCTGCGCCGCCGCGACACGCCGCGCGTGCTGTGACGCTGCCTGCTCATGTGAGAGGCGGCTCACCCGTGCGGTCGTGAGCGCAAAAAGCGTGGATTGGCGCTCTGCGGCGTTGTAAGTCCTCGCTAGGCTGCAAGACCCGCCTGCGGTTTGCATCTTGCCGTCCATCCCGATTCCCGAGCTTTCGCCCTTCACGGCCAGGACATGAACAGGCTCTGAAAAAAAGCCCTTGGCCGCAGCAGACCAAGGGCTTTTCTTCAGAAAAATCGGGCCGCCGCACCGCAAGCTGCGGCGCCGGCTGCCGCATCAGCGCGGCGTGGCGTCGTCCACATCCACGTAAGCATCGCCCGCAGCATGCGTGTACACGGGCGCGGAAGCAGGCGCTTGCAGCGCGGGCGGCTGCGGCGGATGGGCAATGCGCTCGCCCAGCCCCATCTCCAGCCGGTCAATGCGCATGTGCAGCTCGCGGTTGAAGCCTTCCACCGTCTGCGCCAGCTTGCTCAGCTCCGGCTGGGCGGAATGCTCGCGCAACCCCATCTCGGCGCGATCCACGCGCGAAAGCGTTTCCTGGCTCACCTTTTCCAGCGTCTCGTTCAAGCGTTGCATTTCCTGATCCAGATGCGCGCGCAAATCGGTAAAACGCGAAGCCTCGGCCTTGTCCGCCAGCTCGCGCTGCGCCGCCAGCTCCTTGGCGTGGCGGCGCGTTTCCACCAGCACCGTGCCCTGAATGTAGGCAATCATCAGCACAAACATGCACGACACCCCCGCCAGCAGCCCCAGCATCACCAGCCCCAGCGGGGCCTGCACGTCAGCGACGATCAGAGACAGATGCGTCGGCTCCATCATCACCCCCCAGTTGGCCCCCACAAAGGCCAAAATGGCAATACCAACCAGCAACAGCAGCAGCGAACGCAGGGACATGACGGTTTTTTCCTGTGCAAACGAAAGGGTGATGAGTTTAATGGCGCGCCCCTGAACGCTGGTCTCAAAGCGCCATTCCAAAACACCTCAAAGCACCCAAAAAGTGCCGCCCGCGCGAACGCCATATCAGAAGAGCAGAAGAGCCACGGCAGGCAGGGCGCGAGTGATCCGGCCCGCTGGCGCGGACGGCGTGACGGTTTGCCGCAGCACGATGCTGCAAGAGCCCGCCCAGAGGCGCCATGCCGCGCTTGCCGCCAGGGTAAAGGCGCTGGCCGAAACGCAAGGCACGGTCTCGCGCCATAAGGTTTTGCGTTGCTTTCCAGATCCATCGGATTGCCCATCTGATTCGCTTCGCAGGTCTGATCAAGCCGGTGGCCGCCCAGCCACGCAATTTCACTGGAATACCGGCGCTCTTTCCAAAAATTCAGCGCAAACCACGTGGCATAGGCTTCATTGAGCGCCAGCGCGTTGGACAGCTCCTTGTTCCGATAGGTGTTAAGGGCCTCGCCAGACGGATTCTTTTCAATGTCGTACTGGTTGCTTCCGTCATGAAAGCCGCCTTCCGCCCTGGTTGCGCCTTGCAGGTAAGCCACGGCATGGCCGTATTCGTGCGCCATCACGTCCCAGTCAAAAGACTTGAGAGAACCCAGGTGCATTTCAGACACCTTTTTTCCTCCATCGCTGCCAGCCCTGTGAAAAGCCTCTCTTGGCGTGGGACGGTTGGTGACGACTTTCTTGAAAACGGGCGCTTAGGGAATGCCTGCGATGGGTTTGACATGCTCCGTCAGTTCATACAGGGCCTGGAAAACGGACCAGGAGTTGGCTTCGGCTTTGCTGATGTGGTATTTGTTATCTTTATGTGCATCATCAGGTTTGATGTTTATTTCTTCTTTTTGATCAAACAGCGATATCAAGGAGGTGAAATTATCGGCATCTTTAAAAATGCCAATATTAAATCTATCGTGCTTGCCAAGAAGCTGCACCTGGTATTTCAGGTCATCAACGGGAGATATGAATTTAAGCTCCCCTTTTTCATCCAGTCGGCCATAGGCAATCAACTCAGCCAATCCCGGCGGTACTTTCCCTGCGTGCGTTACGCGGATCACGGCTCCATGCAAAGGAAGAAATTTGGAAAAATCATGATCGATAGCAAACCTGACTTTAATCGTTACGGTTTCGCCTTTGGATATTTTCTTGCCAGAATCTTCTGACTTTTCTGGGTGTGAATTGGACTCCTGCTGAATGGATCTATAGATACGACCTTCTTCCTCCAGAACGATCTCCGTAGCCCGCTTCGATTCTTCCTTGCTCAGCCACCTTTCAGAAAAAAGCAGTTCTTCTTCCCCTGGATGGCTTTTTTTCCATTGATCGCGCTTTTTATTGAATTTAGAGACCAATGACTGATATTCATCGTGGTTCCTGAGATTGAATCTGGCCATTGAATTCAGCAGGTCTGTCCCAACCCAGCTGTAATAAACCTTTCCGCTATACAGCAAGATGCTGAATTGTATTCCGCCATTGAATTCATTGGATTCAAAATCAGCTAAAATATGATACCAACCAGCTTTCAAAAATTTTGGCCTGAATTTAGCCTCTGCCGTCGGCCCCGGGCTATCCAGCGGCAACTCCGCTGGCACCTCAATGCCCGTCAAATCCCGGTGATTGGCTCCAACTACCTTGAATTTGATCTTGCCATGCAGGCCCTTTTCCAATCGGATGAATGAAAACTTCATCTCGAATTCATCCACCGGTATGCCCGGCTGTGGATTGGGAACATCCACCACGATTTCAGCCATGGGTTCCATCGCAGGCGGCGTCGCCATTGCCGCCTGCCAGCCCAGCGCCAGCATGGCCAGCAAGGCCCACCGGAGCCAGCGCCCCAGCAGCGCATGAAAGCCGCAAAACGGCAGCTTGCGCCGCCCGTCGATTGACAAATGTTCCAGTTGCATCGCTTCGCTCCTTTCCGTAAGTGGTCACTCGTTTAAATAGCGGAATCCATCATAAGCCGAGCATGGCGGTTTTTGCCAGATCAATCAAGTGTGCCGTTCCCAAAACTCGCCGCCGCCCTCTGCAACACCCGTTGCGTTAGTAATGCTCATACATTTGAATAGGGAAAATTCCACCGCTGGCAAGGCTTTCTGCCACTCCAAAAGATGGACTGGCTAGCTGCCAGGCCGCGCCATGAAGAGTTGCCGCAGGCGTCCCTCGACTGGGCGCGGGTTAGCAAAAAAGTTGTCAGCCATGTCTTTCATGTTTTTCTTCCATACGGCCCTGGCTTGGCCTTGATGATTTGCGGAACGCGAATGTGTTTGCGGGGTGGCGGGGCGGCAGGCAAAGCTGAATGCGGCAAATCAATAAAAATACATATCTTCCGCCAATATCATTTCCATGAAAATCGCGCTTTTTGCGCTGCACGCCAGCTTCTGCCCTGCCCATGAAATCCGCCGCTCCCAACCGCCGCGTTGCCCGCTGCCATGCCCTGATTCCCTGCGCGGGCAGCGGCTCGCGCGCGGGCGCGGCGCAGCCCAAGCAATACCAGCCCATCGGCGGCGCGCCGCTGGTGTGGCACACGCTGGCGGCTTTTGCGGACGTGCCGCGCATTGTGCAGACGCTGATCGTGACCGCGCCGGGCGATGACGCGCTGGCCGCCCGCCTGCTTGACCGCCTGCCCCATGACGCTTTCGCGCTGGCCGATTGCGGCGGCGCCAGCCGCGCCGAAAGCGTGTTCAACGGGCTGGCGCGCCTTTTGCAGCGCGGCGCGGCCGGCAGCGACTGGGTGCTGGTGCACGACGCCGCCCGCTGCCTCATCACCCCCGCGCTCATCAACCGCCTGATTGACGCCTGCCTGAATGCCGCCAGCGCAGACGAAGAAGGCGGCCTGTCTGGCGCCCTGCTGGCCATGCCCCTGCCTGACACGCTCAAGGCCGCTGACGCTGCGGGGCGCGCCGCCGCCACGCTGCCGCGCGAGGGCAAGTGGCTGGCGCAAACGCCGCAGATGTTCCGCATCGCCCCCTTGCATGCCGCGCTGGCGGCGCGCGCGGCCAGCGGTTTTGCGGGCATCACCGACGAAGCCAGCGCGATGGAAGCTGCTGGCAGCCGTCCGCTGCTGGTGCGCGGCAGCGCCCACAACATCAAAGTCACCTGGCCGGAAGATTTCGCCCTGGCCGCCCCCCTTTTGCAAACCCGCCATGAACCTGCCTGAAAACACCTCTGCCGCCCCTGCCGACTGGCCGCCCATGCGCGTGGGCGAAGGCTGGGACACCCACGCCCTCGTCCCGGGCCGCCCGCTCATTCTGGGCGGCGTGCGCGTGCCCCACACCCACGGCCTGGCGGGCCATTCAGATGCTGACGCGCTGCTGCACGCCATTACTGATGCCGTGCTCGGCGCGGCGGGCCTGGGCGACATTGGCACGCACTTTCCCGACACGGATGCCGCCTTTGCGGGGGCCGATTCGCACGCCCTGCTGCAAGAAGCCGCCCGCCGCGTGCGCGCCGCTGGCTGGCGCATCGCCAATGTGGACTGCACGGTCATCGCCCAGGCCCCGCGCATCGGCCCCCACCGCCCGGCCATGACGCAGCGCATCGCCAGCGCCCTGGGTGTGGCGCCCGAACAGGTGAACGTGAAAGCCAAAACCGCCGAAAAGCTCGGCCCCGTAGGCCGGGGCGAAAGCATGGAGGCGCGCGCCGTGGCGCTGCTGGTCAGGCCCTAGGCGCGAAAAGGCGGCAGAAAGCGCATGCCTGAAAAATGCCCTTGCGCTTGCCGGCCATGAAAATGAATGCCGCTTCTTCCGGAAAAAAACTTTTCCCATTCAGGCCATCGCCAAAAACGCACGCACCCATTTCTTCATGACGCATCAGCCAAACCGGCAAACCGTGCATGATTCATGCAAATGATGGTTGGCTGGCGCTGCGCAAGAAACCGGTCATTGCACAAGTAGCCGATTTTTCATACTGGCCGATCATTTTCAGCGCCGTGAATCGGCGCCGGTACAAGCAATTCAAAAGGGGTTGATCAAAGCGGCAAAATTGCCCCGCTCCAATGTTTCGGCGCGAAAACAGAAGAAAACCGGAAAATGGAACGAAGCTATCTGAAAACACCTGAATCAAATGCCATCCGCGTCGGCCCATGCCATTTGGCCCGCGAAATTCGGCCCGCGAAATTCGGCCCGCAAATCAACTTCAGGCAAAAGCCATATCGGGATGGCGGCCCGTCATTTCGCCTGGCGCAGTTTGGCAGCAGTTCCGGGCATCAGAAAACATCGCGCGGCAGATGAATTTGAGGCAAGCCCATTGCCATGCGCATAGCCGCCCGGAGCTTTTCGCCTGCCCGTGAAATGAAATCACGCCCCTGAAGCGCCAGCATGAAAATGCCGCCCTTCAGCGTGGCGGCTTTTATCCGCCCGCCCAATTTTCCAGCTTTGCGAACGCAGTAGCAAAGGGCCGCAGCATTCAGTCTGAAATCTGAAAATCGGGCCTTTTCGTCAAAAGCCGTTTTTTGCCGTTTCCAATCTGGTTGCAAGCGTAAAAAAGCCGCGCAGGAGCGAATGCGGACTGTGCAGGATGCCGCTTTGCTGCACGCAGCACTTTTTGCTACTTCATTCATAGCATGAAGTCCTAGTGGACAATGCGCGGGACGGCTTTTTGCACCCTTTGAATTTGCTTCTGTTTCTGATGTCATTTGGCAAGCGCGGCCTGCCCCAAGGCGCGGCCCCTCCCACGCTGGCGGGGCGGGAGCGGCATCAGAAATGCGGGCGGGCCGGGCGTTTCATCAAGGCAGTTTTGCTAGCCGCCGGGAAACTGGCCGCCGCGCTGCGCCAGGCGCGCGGTCAAGTGAAACCGGAACGCGCGCGGCTTTCCCGGTTTCCAATTCCCCGCTCATTTATTCGGCCAACGCCGGGCGCCAGTATTACAGCATCCAGCCAATATTCTTGCCCTTGGCCTTGCTCAGGTAATACCAGTAATTGGCGCGCAAGGAAAACAGATACGAAATGCTGAAACCCAGGGCGCGAACGACATTGTCAGGCAAGTCGAAAATGGCGCCAATTACGCCTGCCAGCATGGCCAGGCCAAAGATCATGAGCGCCTGTTTCCACAGTTTCAGGAAAAAGCCGACATAGATGAATGTGAAAAAGAAGGCAAACCAGTTGTTCAGAATCAGCAGCCGCTCCTTCCACGGCATGGCCTTGAGCCTGGCGGCCATTTCGGGCGAGCCTTTGAACATTCGCACGGGCGGCACGCTGTCGAAAAAGGCGAAGCGCTTTTCTATTCCAGATCAGGAGCGTAACGCCAATCTGATGTATTGGGCTAAAATATGAAAACAGGCATGACCCTACTTTCCAGGCAGGCTGAAAAACGTGGACCGTAACAACCCTGCCTGCTGAAAGGGGGATTGAAACGAGTTGTGCGTGGCATTTTCAGCAAACCCCGCTTTCCTGCCGCGAGAAACATGCCCATTCTGTTTTTCCGTCTTCAATGGCCGCGCTTTCGGGTTTTCTGCTCCCCTGCCCCGCCTAAAATCCGCCGCCATGAGTGCATTTCAAGCTGACATCTGCATACGCGGCGCAGGCATTACGGGCCGTGTGCTGGCGCTTTTGCTGGCGCGTGAAAAACTGCGCGTGGCGCTGACGGCCCCGCCTGAGCGTGCGTCCAAAGCGCCTGACGTGCGCGCCTACGCCATCAACCCCGCCGGGCAAAAGCTGCTGGCCGGCCTGCGCTGCTGGCCCGCGCCGGAGCACGCCACGCCCGTGATGGAGATGCAGGTGCGCGGCGACCAGCATGGCCAGTTGCGCTTTACCGCCGCCATGCAGGGCGTGCCGGCGCTGAACTGGATCGTGGATGTGCCGGTTCTGGAAAACCTGCTGGCCGAGGCCGTGCGCTTTGCGCCAGGCATTGAAGTCACGCCCGAGGCCGTGCCTGCGCCGCTGACGGTGATTTGCGAGGGCCGCGACAGCGCCACGCGCGAAGCCCTGGGCGCGGGCTGGCAGGCCGTGCCCTACCCGCAGCACGCCGTGGCCGCGCGGCTGGCGTGCGAGCGCCCCCATGAGCAAGTGGCGCGGCAGTGGTTCACGCCAGAGGGCGAAATCGCCGCCCTGCTGCCGCTGGATGGCCCGGCGGGCCGCCGCGTGGCGCTGGTGTGGTCAGCCCGCCCGGAGCACGCGGCGCAGCTGATGGCGCTGCCGCCCGAAGCCTTTGCCGCAGAAGCCGCTGCCGCCAGCGAACACGCGCTGGGCGCGCTGGCGCTGGAGGGCGAGCGCGCCTGCTGGCCGCTCATGCTGGGCCGCGCCAGCCGCTGGAGCGGCCCCATGCCCGGGCGCCCCGGCCAAAGCTGGGCGCTGGCGGGCGATGCCGCCCACGCCATGCACCCGCTTGCGGGCCAGGGCCTGAACACCGGCCTGGGCGACGTGGCCTGCCTGGCCGCCACGCTGGCGCAGCGCGAATACTGGCGCAGCGTGGGCGATGCCCGCCTGCTGCGCCGCTACGCCCGCGCCCGCGCCCTGCCGGTGGCCGCCATGCAGTGCACCACCGACGGGCTGCAACAGCTCTTTGGCCAGCCGGACTGCGCCCCGCTGGCCGCCCTGCGCAACTGGGGGCTGAGCGGCGTCAATCAGCTGCCTGCGCTCAAGCGCTGGCTGGCCCGCCAGGCCATGTGATCCGCCGCTTTGCGCCAAAGGCCGCTTTTTCGCGCGGCCCATCGCCCGCAAGCGCGGGCCGGGCACGCAGCGGCTGGCGAAAAAACGGTCAGGCCCGGCCCGCCGCCGCCAGCCCGCCTGCCGCCTTGCGCCCCCGCCCTGCCTGCTTTTTTCTAGGCGGAAACGGACTCTTGGCCAGACGGCCCTTCCTGCGGCAATTGCAGCCAGCACACGCCGGGGAAATGATTGGCCAGCCAGGGCAGGTAATGCTCGCTCATGGGAATGAGCCAATGCAGGGGGCCGCGCGGAAAAACAAAGGTGACGTTGTGCACCCGCACGGGCTGGCCCAGCCAGCGCGAAAAGAGCGGCTCCAGCTCGTCGCGGTTCACGCCCCAGGGCATGGGCGGCGTGCGGTAGTAGGGCGTTTTCATCCAGCCATGCTTGCTCAGGGTGCGGCGCGAGAGGCTGCGGCTGATGTAGTCGAACATGAGGATGGCGCCGGGAAAACGCTGCGCCAGCGCCCGCGTGAAGCGGGCCATTTCCTCTTCGCTGAAATACATGAACAGGCCCTGGGCGGTGATAAAGCAGGGGCGCTCTGGCGGCACGGCGCCGAACCAGGCGGCGGTGTCCAGCGCGCTGGCGCGCACGTGCAGGTGGCGCGCGTCAGGCTGGATGAAACGCTCGCGGATGGCAAGGGCCTCGGGCACATCCACGCTGATCCACAGGGCCTCGGGCGCGTCAATGCGGTAACGCTGGGTTTCCAGCCCTTCGCCCAGATTGACGATGGCGGCGCGGGGATGGGCGGCCAGAAAGATGCGCAGGTGCTCATCAAACAGCTGCGAGCGCACGCCGTGCGAGCCATCGGCATGGCCAAAGTGGCGCTCGTAGTCGTAATGCAGGGCGCGGTAGATGTGCAGGCACATGGGATCGCGCAGACAGCCGTCAGGGCGGGCGGCTTCGCTGGCGCGGTTGTGCAGCGTCCAGAGCATGGTTTCGGAAATGCCCGTCAGGCCGGGTTGCATGGTCGCGCTCCTTCTTTGGAAAAAGTAATGCAATAAAAGCGCCCCTGCCAGAGCAGGCGCGTGCGGCGGTTCAGAACACCGGGCGGAATGCAGCTTTCAATGGCGGAGAGGTCAAAGCGCGCGTCGCGGAAATCCCGGCGCGTGAAAAGGCTGCGCTTGTACTGGCGCTCGATGTGCTCAGCCGTTTCATCCGCAATGAGCAGGGCCGCGCCGGGGCGGGCCACGCGCAGCATCTCCCGCACGGCCTGCGCCGGGTCGCTGAAGAAGTTGATGCCGCCCACGTGAAAAACGATGTCGAAAGCGCCATCCTGAAACGGCAGCTCTTCCGCCTGGCAGCGCACCAGCTCAAGGCGCGCTTTCCGCGCCCAGACGGCGCGGCAGCGGCAAAGCATGCCCTGCGACAGATCCGCCCCAATGAGGCGGATGGCGTTCAGATCCGCCGGGATAGAGGCCAGATCCATGCCCGTGCCGATGGAAACATACAGCGCCCGGCAGCCAGGCCGCCAGGGCAGGCTGGCCATCAGCTCGCGGCGCATGCGGGCGATGGAGCGGCCATAAAGCAGCCGGCCTATCCAGCGCTCGCCCAGGTCGTACCAGCGGGCGAGGCGGTCGTACATGCGCATATATCTGGCATTGCTGCCCTGCACCTGGCTCGCGTCCAGGCACTGCCAGATGCCGTCCCGCATGGGAATGCCCGCAGCGGCCAGGCCAGGCTTGAAGGGAATGTCTGATTCGGAAGGGTTCATGGTCTGGCCTCAAAGAGCAAATCGGGATGGAGCGCACCGCACGGACAAAGCCCGAATGCACGGGATATTTCAGCTCCTTGTTTCATAGCATAACGTCCTAGTGGAAACTGCGCGGAGCGGCATTTCAGGCCGCTCAAATTCGCTCCTGTTTTTGCTGACTCCAGGCATGCGCAGGCGACTTGTTGCGCCAGCCCCTCACCCTTCGCCGCTCGCTTTCATGCCAAGGGCGGGTTCTGCCAGACGCGCGGCCATGCTGGCCGTTTCAGCATCAGGCTCTCAGCGCGACCGCCGGGGCAGCAAGCCTGCTCTTTCAGCAGCGGCAATGGCCGACTCGGCCGCTTCCGTGGGCGATGAAGGCGGCGGCATCAACGGAGCGGCAATGGCTGAAGGCACCGGCGGCTTGAGGCCGGACAACACGCGGCGCGCGCCATCAAAGCGTTGCTGCCAATAACGGGCATTCATGCTCTCCAGACGCACCTTCTCGCCCGTGCGCGGGGCGTGAATGAATTTGCCGTCCCCCACGTAAATGCCCACATGGCTATGGGCGCGGCGCTGCGTATTGAAAAAAACCAGATCGCCCGGTGCCAGATGAGCCGCGTCAATGGGTTGCGTGGCCGCCGCTTGCGATGCGGTATCACGCGGCAGTTTCAAACCCACCGCGTCCCGGTACATGTGCTGCACAAAGCCGCTGCAATCAAAACCCGTTTCCACCGAAGTGCCGCCCATCCGGTAGGTGCTGCCGCTGAACCCCAGCGCCGTCATCAGCAGCTTGCTGGCTTGATCCGGGCTGACGGATGGGCCGCTAACCGGCGTGCTGACTGGCAAAAGCCCCCGGCTGGCCAGCAAGGCTGCCAGTGGGTCCTGCTCGGGCGAGGCATGGACGGCAAAGGCCGTCAAGGCCAGACACAGGGGCAGCAGTTTGTTCAGCATGACAGCACCGGCAGGAGGAAGATGGGGCAAAAAAACGCCTGAAGTTTAAGCGTCCATTCCGCTGCAAGGCAAATAAAACAGGCACCTTGAAACAAAAGATACGCAACTGCCTGGCGCTTGCGTCCATTTCCAGCGTATCCGGACGCGTTTTCCTGGATGCTTGGCAATTCGCCCCTGCTCACAACAAAGAGAAGCGTCGAAACCGGTTCGCGCAGCAGCTCAAAACCCGCTTTCTGCTTTTCGTGTTGGCATGTGTCCAGCGCAGACAGCTATTCCTGCAGGCATAAAAAAGCGCCTGAAACAGGCGCTTGAAAGTCGGGGAACCCCTTCAGGTTGCATAAAGCCTGTTCACAGCCGACCGTCAACAGGCTCTTAAGGCGCTCGCGTCAGTGCCAGGTAGTCCGCTTCATCCAGCAGGGTTTCCAGCTGGGATGGATCGCTCAGTCTGACCTTGAAAATCCAGCCCGCCCCCATCGGGTCGGTGTTGAGCAGGGCTGGATTGGCTGCCAAGGCGCTGGCGTTGGTTTCGACAATTTCACCCGAAGCGGGCATGAAAACGTCTGCGGCGGTTTTCACGGACTCAATCACAGCGGCAATGGCATCCTGGGCAATGACTTGGCCCACATCAGGGCATCTCACGTAAACGATATCGCCCAGCGCGTCTTGCGCATGAATCGTGATGCCTACGGTGGCCATGCCCGCCGCCGCATCGTCCACGCGCAGCCATTGATGCTCTGGTGTGTATTTGAGGGTCATATGGCTTTACATGCCTGAATAGTTGGGACCGCCGCCGCCTTCGGGCGCAACCCACACGATGTTTTGCGTGGGGTCCTTGATGTCGCAAGTTTTGCAGTGCAGGCAGTTGGAGGCGTTGATTTGCAGGCGCTGGGCGTTGCCGCCTTTGGTTTCGTCGGGCACGTATTCGTACACGGCGGCGGGGCAGTAGCGCGCCTCGGGGCCTGCGTATTTGGCCAGGTTCACCTTCACGGGCACATCGGGGTCTTTCAGCGTGAGGTGCGAGGGCTGGTTTTCCTCGTGGCTGGTGTTGCTGATGAAAACGCCCGAGAGGCGGTCAAAGGTGAGTTTGCCGTCAGGCTTGGGGTAATCAATGGGCTGGCACTGGGCAGCGGGCTTGAGCTGCACGTGGTCAGGCTGGTGGCGGTGCAGCGTCCAGGGCATGTGGCCGCGCAGCGCCATTTGCTCGAAGCCGTTCATCAGGCTGCCCACTGTCAGGCCCTTCTTGAACCAGTTCTTGAAGTTGCGGTCTTTGTCCAGCTCGGCATACAGCCAGCTTGAGTAGAAGGTGCGCGGGTAATCGGTGAGTTCGTCTTGCTGGCGGCCTTGCGTCACGGCGTCATAGGCGGCTTTGGCGGCCAGCATGCCGCTTTTGATGGCCGCATGCGCGCCCTTGATGCGGCTGACGTTCAGAAAGCCCGCGTTGCAGCCCAGCAGCGCGCCGCCCGGAAACACCAGCTTGGGCAGCGACAGCACGCCGCCAGCGGTGATGGCGCGCGCGCCGTAGGACACGCGCTTGGCGTTCACATTGCCGTGGTCGTCGGTGAAATACCAGCTGATGCGCGGGTGCGTTTTCCAGCGCTGGAATTCCTCGAAGGGGCTGAGGTAGGGATTGGTGTAGTTCAGGCCGATGACGAAGCCGCAATACATCAGGTTGTTTTCGGCGTGGTACATGAAGGCGCCGCCGTAGGTCATTTCGTCCATGGGCCAGCCGGCGGTGTGCATGGCAAAGCCGGGGGTGTGGCGCGAAGGGTCGATTTCCCACAGCTCCTTGATGCCGATGGCGTAGCTTTGCGGGTCGCTTTCGGCGTCGAGCTTGTAGCGGGCGATGAGCTGCTTGCCCAGCTGGCCGCGCGAGCCTTCGGCAAACAGCGTGTATTTGCCCAGCAGCTCCATGCCCAGCTGGAAGTTTTCGGTCGGCTCACCGTCTTTGCCCACGCCCATGTTGCCCGTGGCCACGCCCTTGACGCGGCCTTCTTCGTCATACAGCACTTCGGCGGCGGGAAAGCCGGGGAAGATTTCCACGCCAAGCTCTTCGGCCTGCGTGGCCAGCCAGCGCGTGACGTTGCCCAAGCTGACGATGTAGCAGCCGTGGCTGTCGGCAAAAGGCGGCAGCAGCACGCCGGGCACCCGCGCGCCGCCGCCGTTGCGGTTCAGAAAGACATAGGCTTCGTCCGTGACGGGCTGGTTCAGCGGCGCGCCTTTTTCCTTCCAGTCGGGGATCAGCTCGTTCAGCGATCGCGGATCCATGATGGCGCCTGAAAGAATGTGCGCGCCCGGCTCCGAACCTTTTTCCAGCACCACGACAGAAAGCTCTTTTCCGTCTTGGGCGGCCAGTTGCTTGAGCCGGATGGCGGCTGACAGGCCGGCGGGGCCGCCGCCAACGATCACCACGTCGTATTCCATGGCCTCGCGCGGGCCGTACTGCTCCAAAATGGCTTGTGCTGTACTCATGGTTTTGTCTCTTTCTTGTGAGTGGGAGAAGATCACTTCTCATTGTAAATATGCCTTCCGTCAAAACGAAGGAACAGCACAGGGCTGGAGCGCTCCGTAATACAAGGTATTGAGGTGGGTCACTGAACCTGCTTTCAACGCCCGCCAGCCCGTTACGCGGCCCTGATTCGCTGCTATCCTTCCAGGAGTTGCGCGTGTGCAAATGAACGTTTTTCGGGCGAAGCTCTAAGCATGTGGATTGGCGTTTTTGCGGGCTTGGGAGCGGGCGCGTTCTGGGGCTTTTCCTTTCTGGCGCCGCGCGTGGTTCCGGCTTTTTCGGCATTGGATGTCAGCGCGGCCCGCTTCATCGTTTATGGCCTGACGGCGCTGCTCATGATGGCTTGGCGCTTCGCTCCCAGCCGTCTGCCCGGTTTGCGGCACTCTCTGGCGGCGCTGGCGCTGTCGGTGCTGGGCTTTACGGGCTACTACCTGCTGGTCGTGCTGTCCATCCGGCGGCTGGGCGTGGCGCTGCCCGCGCTCATCATGGGCACCGTGCCCATCTGGGTGATGCTGCTGGGCAAGCCCCAATCCCTGCGCTGGGCCGCCCTGCTGCCGGGGCTGGCGCTCACGGCGGCAGGCCTGTGGGTGATGGGACTGCACAGCGCGCAACACGCAGCCACGGGCCGCCTAGACGCCGCAGGCCTGGCGCTGGCTTGCGGCGGCCTGGCAAGCTGGACGGCCTTCGCGCTGCTCAACGCCGCCTGGCTCAAGCGCCACCCTGATGTCGGCGCCCGCGACTGGACCAACTGGCTGGGCATGGCCACGGGCCTGGGCGGCGCGCTCATGTGGCTGGCCGCCGGCACGCCCGCCACGCGGCTGGCCGCCACACCCGGCCTGGGCGTTTTTCTGTTGGTGGCCTTCGCCATCGGCTTTTGCGCAAGCTGGCTGGCCACCGTGTTGTGGAACGTCGCCAGCCAGCGCCTGCCCGCCAGCCTGTGCGGGCAGCTCATCGTGAGCGAAACCCTCTTCGCGCTGTGTTACGACGCGCTCTGGGCACGCGCCTGGCCTGATGGCATGCAACTGGCCGCCGCCCTCCTTTTCACCCTGGGCATCGTGGCCGCCATCCGGGCGCACCACGGCAGTCATTGAGACCGGACCGGCTCGCTTCCATGAACCACCCTGCTTTTCTTTTCTGGGCCGCCCTGGCCTTGGGCCTGCTGAATGCCGCGCTGCTCATCGCCGTGCTGCTGCGCAGGCCGCAGCGCGCGGCGGATGCACCTTCGCTGCAAGACATGCAGCTGCTGACCCAAAGCGCTGCCGCACAGGCTGCCGCGCATGCGCAGGAGCAGCGTGAAACCTCCGTGCGCCTGGAGCGCGAACTGCGCCAGCAAATCGCCCAAGGCGCGCGCGAAGGGCGGCAAGAAAGCCTGCACGCGCTCACCGCCTTTCAGCAAACCATCACCCGCCAAAACGCCGAAGCCACCCGCACGCAAAACGCGCAGATAGACGCTTTCGCCCAGCAGCTGGCCCTGCTGCAAAAAACGCTGGCCGACACGCTGGCCACGCAACTGCAATCGCTCAGCGAAAACAACGCCCGCCGCTTGCAGGAAGTGCGCGGCGCCTTGCAGCAAGAGCTGGCCCGCCTGCAACAAGGCAACGCCGAAAAACTGGACGAAATGCGCCGCACCGTCGATGAAAAACTGCAAACCACGCTGGAGCAGCGCCTGGGCGAGAGCTTCCGGCAAGTGGCCGAGCGGCTGGAGCAAGTGCATCGCGGCCTGGGCGAAATGCACACGCTGGCGCAAGGCGTGGGCGATCTCAAGCACCTGCTGGCCAACGTGAAAACGCGCGGCATCTTTGGCGAAGCGCAGCTGGCCGGCCTGCTCGAGCAGGTCTTCACACCGGAGCAATACGCCGCGCAAGTGGTCACGCGCCCCGGCAGCCGCCAGGCCGTGGACTTCGCTATCCGCCTGCCGGGCCGGGGCGAAGACGGCGAAAGCGTCTGGCTGCCCATCGACGCCAAATTTCCCACCGAAGACTACGAGCGCCTGCTGGACGCCCAACAAAGAGCCGACGCGCCTGCCGCCGAAGCCGCCGCCCGCGCGCTGGAAGCGCGCTTGCGGCAAGAAGCGCGCAGCATGGCCGACAAATACCTGCAGCCGCCGCACACCACCGACTTCGGCATCCTCTTTCTGCCCGCCGAAGGCCTGTATGCCGAAGCCCTGCGCCGCCCCGGCCTGCTGCAAGCCTTGCAGCGCGAATGCCGCATCACCCTGGCCGGCCCCGTCACCTTGCTGGCCATGCTCAACAGCCTGCAAATGGGCTTTCGCACGCTGGCGCTGCAAAAGCGCAGCAGCGAAGTCTGGCAGGTGCTGGGCGCGGTGAAAACCGAATTCGGCAAATTCGGCGACGTGCTCACGCGCATCCGCAGCCAGACGCAAACCGTGCTCAACACGCTCGAGCAGGCGCAAACGCGCAGCAACGTGATGCACCGCGCCCTCACACAAGTGGAAGCCTTGCCCGAGAGCGCGGCGCAAACCCTGCTGCCGCCCGATCCGCCCAGCAGCCGCCCGGCCGCTGAAGGCTAGGCCCCCGCTAAGCGCCTGTTTGCAATCTGGCCGTGAGAAGCAAAACAGGCTCCAAAGCTTTTTCAAGAAAGAAAATGATTTGCAAATACATCCGTGACATCTGGCTGGACAAGCATCAAAACGCCTTCACGTCCTAGTCCACGCGTGTTTTCATGCTATCAATTCCAAAGCGGAAAAAAGCTTTTTCAGCCCTTCGTTTAGGTGGTTTTCCAGGCCTGTCCGCCCTTGCCTTCCTCCTAGAATGCCTACGTGAACATCAGCCGCCCCAAAACCTCCATCTCCCCCCTCTCACCCGAACTCAATGCCGACCTGCACAGCCACTCCACTGCCTCTGACGGCACCCTGGAGCCTGAAGCGCTGGCCGAGCGCGCCGCTGCCAACGGCGTGCAGTTGTGGTCGCTGACCGATCACGACGTCATCAGCGGTCAGGCGCGCGCGCATGCCGCCGCCAGCGCCTATGGCATGCGCTATCTCACCGGCGTGGAAATTTCCGTCAGCTTCGCAAGCGATACCGTCCACATCGTCGGCCTGGGCTTTGACCCGGCGGAAAGCACCGCCCTGGCGCGCGGCCTGGCCGCCAACCGTGACGGGCGCGGCCCCCGCGCCCAGAAGATGGCCGAAGGGCTGGCCAAGGCAGGCATTTCAGGTGCTTACGAAGGCGCATTGCGCCATGCGGGCAGCCCCGCCCTCATCGCCCGCACCCATTTCGCCCGCTTTCTGATTGAAACCGGCGTGTGCCGCGACAACGGCGAAGTCTTCCGCCGTTTCCTCACCGCCGGCAAGCCCGGCTATGTGCCCCACCACTGGGCCGGGCTGAGCGAGGCCATAGGCTGGATCACGCAGGCGGGCGGCGTGGCCGTCATCGCCCACCCGGCGCGCTACCGGCTCACGCCCGTCGAAAAATACGCGCTGTTTACCGAATTCAAGGCGCATGGCGGGCATGGCATTGAAGTGGTCACCAGCAGCCACACCCCGGCCGAAATCGCGCACTACGCCAGCATCGCCCGGGAATTCAACCTGGCCGCCTCGCGCGGCAGCGACTTTCACAGCCCCCGCGAAAGCCGCACCGACCTGGGCCGCCTGCCGCCCCTGCCTGCGGGCCTTACTCCCGTCTGGATGCTGCCGCAGCTGGCTAGCCGCTAAATCTCCAGCGCTGCCGTTTTCGCCTTTTTGCCTTTTTCAGCTTGATGCAAACCGGCAAACGCCCGGCGCCGCAAACAACAGGAAATATCCATTTCCAGCATCGCCATGCGCTCTGGCGATATCCGTTTCAGCCATTCATTCAAGCGCATTCAAAATCCGGCGCGGCATTGCAAATACCCTGAATGCCCTGTCAGCATCCTGAAACAGCGGCGTCTTTCAGGCGCGCGCCAGCGCTTCATGCAAACCTATCGAAGAAATAGCGCCAGACAAACCCATGCCCGGCATGGCGCAATGGCGAATCTGAAAACGCCCGCCTGCCGTCATGCGCTGGATACCTTGAAAATCACCCTGATGACGAGGCGAAAGCGACGGGCAGTAAATTGTTGCCGGATTTATCCGGCTATCTTTGTCCTGAAAGACACATCGCCCAGTCAATCCAGCGCATCTCCAATATGGCCAATCGCCCGCTCTGGCGAGCAGATTTCAGCGATTTTCAAACCATTGATCTGACGGGATCCGGGCGTTATTTTCATGTGCGCCGCTTTTTCAGGGCTGCGGCGCGCCCTGCTCCTGTGCAGGCTCCTGCTGCGGCTCGTCCCAGCAGCGCAGCGCCTGCACCACGGCCTGCATGACAGGGCGGGACTCGCGCACTGTGCCAAAGCCCGCCTCGCGCGCTGCCTGCGCGATGCGCGGATGCGTGGTCAGCGCGCGGGCCTTCTGCCAGCTTTGCCCGGGCGCGGACTTGCGCAGGTTGGAAATGGCTTCGGAGCTGCTGAACACCCACACCGTGCCATCGCCCGCCGCCTGGCGCGCCAGCGCCTTCTGCTCGGCGCTGAAGATGGGCGCGGTGCGGCAGTAGGCCACCACCTGCTCCACCGTCACGCCCGCCTCCGTCAGCTGCTCGGCCAGCCAGTCGCGCCCCTGGCTGCGCCCCTGGGCATCGCCGCCGCGCACGATCAGCACGCGCTCGCCGGGGCGCACGTTTTCGCGCACGCTCTGCCATAGCGATTCGGAATCGAATTGCGGCGCATCCGCCGCAGGCTGCACGATCAACGCCGTAGGCCAGCCGCATTCGCGCAACACTGCGCTGGTGCCGGGGCCAGGCGACCAGGCGGCCATCTCCAGCAAGCCCGATTCCAGCAACTTGGGCGCAAAGCGCTTGAAGGCCATGAAAAAGTGCCGCGCCGCATTGCCGCTCACGAACATCAGCGCCGAATAGTTGCCCAGGCGTGCAAATGTGTCGATCAGCGCCGCAGCATCCGGCACAGGCTGAATGGCGATGAGCGGCAGCACATGCGCGGGCACTCCCCGCGAGGCCAGCGCCTGCACCCAGCGGCTGGCTTCAGGCTCCGGACGGGTAATGAGGGCGCGGGGGCAAAGAGACTCGGTCATGATCGTCAACTACTCGAAAAACGGAAGGGACAAACAAAAAGAGATTTCCGTCCAAACGGATTTCCGCGCATTTTGTCACGCCATTGCCTGTACGCCGGATCCGCTCGTCCCGCGCGCGGCGCCGCGCACCCAGGTTCAAGGGCCATTCAACGCACGAAAACCGCCATTTTCAAAGCCGCAATGCCCATATTTGCAAAAAGCATTTTTGCCGTGTTTGAAAAATGCCCGTCACACAAGGCTGCCGCCAAAAGAGCTGTGCTGATCCTGCTGTTTTTTTCACCAAAGTCCGGAGCCTGCCCGCAACCTGGTTGCAAGTGCGGAAAGAGCAGGCTATAGCGTTTAAAGCGATAACGAAGGGATATTTTCGCTCCTTTATTCATAGCATAGCGTCCTAGTAGAACGTGCGCAGAAAGGCATTTCTGCCCCATCAAATTCGCTCCTGTTTTTAATGCCGCATGGCGGGCATACCGCCACTTGCTCCGGCGTCAGTCGCAAGCAGTCGCATAGATCCTGTCTGCCATCTGGCTGTGGGGGCGGCGGATCGGGGGCGGCGCGGCGCGAATCACAAACCACAAGCGGGCTTTGTGACTCGGCAAGGATTTCCAAGGCCGCAGGCCGCCTGAGGCCGCGCTTTTTGCCCCTACGGCCTGACGTTGAGCAGGCTTTCAGGGCCTGGCGCCGCCCGCTTGCAAATCGGCCGCCACGCGCTGGCCCAGGGCGCGCGCTTCGGCCTGCGTGGCGACGGCGGCGCTGCCTTGCGCGGTCACCAGGCGCGGCTGTCCCTGCGGATCGCCCCAGGCGGCGCGCAGGCGCATGGCGCCGCCTTCCAGCGTGGCATGGGCAGCCAGCGGCATGGAGCAACTGCCGCCCAAGGCGCGGCTGACGGCGCGCTCGGCCTCCACGGCCAGCCAGGTGGCCTGATCCGCCAGCGGCGCCAGCGCGGCTTGCACATCAGCGCGGCCTTCGCAAATTTCGATGCCCAATGCGCCCTGCCCTGCGGCAGGCAGCATTTCGTCAGTAGAAAAAAGGCGGCGGATGCGCCCGCCCAGCCCCAGGCGCTTGAGGCCGGCGGCAGCCAGCACGATGGCGGCGTAGCGCCCTTCGTCCAGCTTGCGAAGGCGCGTATCCAGGTTGCCGCGCAGCGGCTCAATACGCACGTCAGCCCGCCCCAGCGCCGCCAGCCGCGCGCGCAGCAGCACGGTGCGGCGCAGGCTGGAAGTGCCAACGGCCGCGCCCGGCGGCAGCTCCTCCAGGCTGGCGCAGCCGGGCGACACCCAGGCATCGCGCGGGTCTTCGCGCCGCATCACGCAGGCCAGCGCGAAGCCGGGCGGCAGCTCCATGGGCACATCTTTGAGCGAGTGCACGGCCAGATCGGCGCGGCCCTCATGCAGCGCCGTTTCCAGCTCTTTCACGAACAGGCCCTTGCCGCCGACTTTGCTCAGCGCCACGTCCAGAATCTGGTCGCCGCGCGTGGTCATGCCCAGCAGGGCGGCCGCATGCCCCTGCTGCTGGAGCAGCGTTTTGACGTGTTCGGCCTGCCATAAGGCCAGGCGGCTTTCGCGGGTGGCAATGGTGAGGAGCATGGTGCGCGGCATGTTCGAGTGGCGAAGCGGGCGATTATCGGAAGGCTTGGTGCCGGAAAGCCTTGCGCCCCTGTCCGCGCTGTTTTTCGCGCCGTTTTTCGCGCCGTTTTTCGCGCCGTTTTCCGCGCCGGTCCGCCCCCTTCAAAAACCCGCTTTGCTTTGCCGTCTGGCTCCAGGCCAGGCGTCAATCAAGGGTGCAAGAGCCTTTTTTATAAACGCTGTTCTTTTTTTGAATCATCGACAGCGCCACCAAAGGTGTCCGCATGCGTCAATATGGGGTTTATTTCGCATGGGCGCCGGCTGTTTTCCGGCGTTTTGTGAAAGCAGTGACATTCAATTGGTTAATGACGTGCAGCCAGGCGGGTAAAACCATTTTCAGGCGAAAGACTGCGCCGGATGCGCAGAGGCAACGAGGCCAGTTCATCAATCAAAGCCGCCAGCGTCATGCGCGCGACAAAAATCAGCTTTCTGAAATTCGCGGCAGCCATTGCTTCAATCTTTCATGCCGCATCTGATTTGTCATTGCTGCCGGGGCCGCCATTCAGCCAGCGGGCCAGCGCGGCTCGCGCCCGGAGCAGCGTGGCGCGCCAGGCAGCGGCATGTCGAAAAGGGCGGGTTGCAGAAGCTGTTTACCCAGGATGGGGAAAGCTTATTTTGCTCCTGTATCGATAGCATGAGGTCTTAGTGAAACGGGCGCAGAAGCCTTTTTTGGCCTTCTGGATTTGCTCTATTTTTTGGGGCTATTCCACTCTTCTTGCGCTGCTGGCCCTGGCGTCTGTGCCTGCCCATCCGGATGCGGCCAGACTGTCCATCCACGCATCAATGCAGGCCGGTATGATGCCCGCCGCCTTGTCATGACCGCTGTTTCCGCTCCTTTGCCAGCTTGCGCGCCCTGCCCCGCCCGGCCTTCGCCTGCCGCGCGCGCCACGCGCGC
>ERZ773008.978-NODE-978-length-20594-cov-3.602366_pt1 | contig 20594 bp, 20 predicted proteins | sample MGYA00580664_ERZ773008 | MGnify/ENA primary metagenome ERZ773008 (study PRJEB29015, sample SAMEA2738016) | human oral metagenome | biome: human oral; feature: human-associated habitat; material: dental | place: China | collected 2048 ... | reverse complement strand
AGATTATCCTACATTTAATGATGATACAGCCCTTTTTTATTTAAAATCAACTAATTTAAAATATATATTATATATAATATTTTAAGATGGAGAAATTAGTTTCAATACAGTAAAATATGCTGTTCAAAACATTAAATACATAACAGAATAGTAAAATAACAGTAGTAATATTTGAATAAAAGGCAAAAAAAACTTTACAAAAACTTTATATTATGTTAGAATACCAATAGGTTGTTAGAAAATAATAAATTTTAAAAAGATTATTAGGAGGAAAAGTTATGAAAAAATTGTTAGGATTATTAGCATTAACATTAGCTGTATCTGGTATAGCTTCTGCTGATCAGGATGTTCTGAAAAGTATAAAAGCTACTACAGAATTAAGACAAGGATGGACAGATAAAGATGGAGCAAAAGCTAATGAAATAGGAAATGCAGGATTCAAAAAAAGAAATAAAACAAAATTAAGATGGAGAAATGTTGTTTCAGGAGAACTTAACTTAGTAGATGAGTGGGGACTTGATGCAAAATTCAAAGTTCAAAATGATAAAGACAGATTCTATAAATATGCTACTAACGGTGAAAATTTAAGTTCAGCTAGAAGAGAAGGAGGCTGGGAAACTAATTTAGAGTTTGGAAAAGCTTTGAATATAGGTTCGTTAGAAACAAGAACAGTTTTAGGATGGACTCATAAATCATCATATGCAGGTTCAAAACAAACTCACAAAGAAACTAATGGTCAATCAAACGAATTCTACTTCGGACCAACATTTGGAGTAAATGTACTTGGACAAAGTATATCTACTAAATTACAAGCTGTATACTTCAACAATAACGGTAAAAAAGATGCAGACTACGTTTATAATGGAAATGCTTTCCAAAGAGGAAAAACTGAAGGTTGGGGGTTAAACTTTGACCTTGCTACTGAAGGAAAATTCTTCGAAAACGGAGCAGGTTCTTTAGGATACTATGTTGAATTAAATAACCATATGAGAGACGGAAAAGGTAAATTAGTAGCTACAGGTAAAGAAGCTAAGTCAAGTGTTTACTTAGATTACATTGTAGGAGCTACTTATACAACTCCTTCATTTGCAGGATTCTATGGACAACTTAATTTAGAAAATGAATGGGAAAGACATACAGCTGAATCAGGATATGTAAATAACTTCTCAGTATGGACAAACTTAGGATATAAAACATCATTTGATACTCCTGTTGGAGAAATATCAATTAATCCATTTATAAAATACAGACCATTACATAGAGAAACTGAACAAAACAAACACGGTGGAGTAAATCCTAATAAAGCTGATGATAAAAGACATACTACTGAAACAAACGAATTCAGAGCAGGTTTAGGTGTTGGATTAACAGTTAAATAGTTAATGTTAAATAACTAATCAAATAACATAAAAAAGAGAGATTGAGTTCTCTCTTTTTTTATTTTAGAAAAAATGTTTCAGAACAAATTTTGATAATTATATTTTGATAATTAAATAAAGTGAGAATTTATAAAATAAAGTTATAAATGAAAATACGTAAATATAGAAAATATTAGATTAAATGAAATTAATAGTGAAGACATAAGTATAAAATTCATAATAAAATGAGTTTAATAATATTGATATTGAAGAAGTTAAAAGAATGAAAAATCAAGTGAAAAATTGAAAATATAGTAATTAAAAAATAATATTTAAATAAGCTTTTAGATTTAAAATTTAAAAATAAAGATAGAAAAAATAAGCGAAGTAATTGACAAGTACTATAAAAAGTGATAAAATAATCTGATTATAAATCACACTTTGTTATATTTGAAGATAGGGTGTTATCGATAGATAATCTGTCTTTCAAAGATAAGTGGGAGAAAAACCAAAATAAAATAGGAGGAAAAAATGGCAGTAATCACAATGAAACAATTATTAGAAGTAGGAGCTCATTTTGGACATCAGGCAAAAAGATGGAATCCTAAAATGAAACCTTATATTTTCACAGAAAGAAACGGAATTCATATACTGGATTTACATCAAACATTGACGGCTACAGAAAAAGCTTATGAATTTGTAAGAGAAATTTCTGAAAATGGCGGAAAAGTATTATTTGTAGGAACTAAAAAACAAGCTCAGGACGCAATTAAAGAAGAAGCTGAAAGAGCCGGAGGATTTTACGTTAATAACAGATGGCTTGGAGGACTTTTAACTAACCTTAACACTATAAAAACAAGAGTAAAAAGACTGAAAGAGCTTGAAGAAATGGATGCTGACGGAACATTAGATACAGCATATACTAAAAAAGAAGCAGGATTGCTAAGAAAAGAAATGGCTAAGTTGTCTAAAAATATTGGTGGAATTAAAAATATGAATAAATTGCCTGCGGCATTATTCGTAGTAGATATCAAAAAAGAGTTTTTGGCATTGGAAGAAGCTAAAAAATTGGGAATACCTGTAATAGCATTAATCGATACTAACGTGGATCCTGATTTGGTAACTTATAAAATACCTGCAAATGATGACGCTATAAGATCGGTTAAATTATTTGCACAAGTTATTGCAAATGCAGCAGTTGAAGGAAATGGTGGAGTAGAAGGCTTTGTTGATAGTGAAGAAAACTCTGAAGCTTCTGTAAATGAAGAATTTTCCGAAGAAATAACAGAAGAAATATTTGAAGAAACTAATGAAGAAAATACAGAAGCATAATAAAAAAAGTTGAAATAGTAATAAGGGGAATAGTATCATTCCCCTGTTCCTGTAAAAATAATAATTTTAAAAATATTAAATTTTAGATTTATACTATTGATTTTCTGACGTATAAAATAAGTAAAGATATATAAAACAGATAAAAACGAGAGGAAAAAATCATGAAAAAAATCTTTATTCAATTATTTTTATTAATGAGTTTAAGTATTTTTTCTAATCAGAAAGAGACTATAATAGAACTTATGAAAAATTATTATATAGGAATAGGACAGCTTATTCATGTGTATTCGAGAGAAAAAAAAGATTTTAAAGAAAAAATGACATCTTTTGCCGGAAAAAAAGATTATAAAGATTTAGTTTTATTAATGAAAAAATATATTGAAAAGTATCCGGATGATTCTTTTGCTTATGAACAGTTAGGATATTATTATGATTTTCAAGATAATTATGAAGAAGCAGAAAAATATTATTTGAAATCAATAGAATTAAGTAATGTCGATACCGGGATATACTCTCTATGTCTTTTATATTATGACCAAGGTAGAGAAAAAGAAGCAGAAAAATATATAAAAAAAATAAATCATATGACACATGAAAAACTCAAGGAAATCCGAGCTCATAAAACACAAGCAATGTTAGGAAACCCTTATTCACTGTTTAGGTTAGCATTAGAATATAGTAATACAGGAAGATACAAATTAGCAGAAAAATATGCATTAGAAGCATTAAAAATAGCTAAAGAAGAGAAAAGTCCTCATGCAATCAGTGATATAAAAGATTTACTGAAAAAAATTAGAAATTCGAGGCCAATAATGTAAGTTTTTATAAGAAATTTAAAAATAGAATTAGGAGGAAAGTAACAATGGCAGTTACAACAGCATTAATTAAAGAATTGAGAGAAAGAACAGGAGCCGGAATGCTTGACTGTAAAAAAGCATTGGAAGAAAACGGTGGAGATATAGAAAAAGCAATCGACTGGTTAAGAGAAAAAGGGATAGCGAAAGCCGCTAAAAAATCAGGAAGAGTTGCTGCAGAAGGATTAGTATTTGGTGCAGTTTCATCTGACAGAAAAAAAGGAGTTATCCTTGAATTTAACTCTGAAACGGATTTTGTTGCTAAAAATGATGAATTTAAATCATTTGGAGAGAAATTAGTTCAGTTATCACTTGAGCATGACGTAACAAGTGAAGATGAATTAAAAGAATTACAATTGGAAGGTAAAAAAATAGATGATGTTCTGACAGAATTAATAGCTAAAATAGGGGAAAATATGAACATCAGAAGACTGAAATTAGTTAAAACTGACGGATTTGTAGAAACTTATATCCATTTAGGAGGGAAAATAGGAGTATTAGTAAATATGTCAGGAGAAGCTACATCTGAAAATATTGAAAAGGCTAAAGGAGTTGCTATGCATATAGCGGCTATGGACCCTAAATATTTGAATTCCGAACAGGTTACGACAGAAGACTTGGAAAGAGAAAAAGAAATTGCAAGACATCAGCTGGAACAGGAAGGAAAACCTGCTAATATAGTAGAAAAAATATTGGAAGGAAAAATGAGAAAATTCTATGAAGAAAATTGTCTTGTAAATCAAAAATATGTAAGAGATGATAGTTTGACTATTGAAAAATTCGTTGCCCCTCTCTCAGTAATATCTTTTGACAGATTTAAAGTCGGAGAAGGAATAGAGAAAGATGAAACAGATTTTGCTGCTGAAGTTGCTGCAATGGCAGGAAATTAGAATAAAGGGGATTAAAATCCCCTTATTTTTTAGATTGGGAGGCTCTAATGCTTAAATATAAAAGGATATTATTGAAATTAAGTGGTGAAGCTCTTGCAGGGGATAAAGAATTCGGATTTTCTGATGAAGTTCTTGAAAGTTTTGCAAGGCAGATAAAAGAAGTACATGATAAAAGGGTTGAAGTTGCAATAGTTATTGGCGGTGGTAATATATTTAGGGGAGCTACGGGAACATCCAAAGGTGTGGACAGAGTAACAGGAGATACAATGGGAATGCTGGCTACTATTATGAACGGTCTGGCTCTTCAAAATGCTATAGAGCATTTTGACATACCGACAAGAGTGTTGACCTCCATTCAAATGCCGCAAGTAGCAGAACCTTTTATAAGAAGAAGGGCTATAAGACATCTGGAAAAAGGAAGAGTTGTAATATTTGCAGGAGGAACGGGAAACCCTTATTTTACTACTGATTCAAGTGGTGCATTGAGAGCGTTGGAAATAAATGCGGATATACTTGCCAAAGGTACAAAAGTAGACGGTATTTATGACAAGGACCCTATGAAACATAAAAATGCAGTAAAATATGATACGGTAACATATGATGAAGCCATTTCAAAAAATTTAGGAGTAATGGATACGGCTGCTCTTTCCTTGTGTAAGGAAAATAAAATGCCTATAATTGTATTCAATGCTTTGGATGAGGGAAATATATTGAAAATGGCTGAAGGGGAAAAAATAGGAACATTAGTTGTAAGTGAATAAAAAATTGATAAAAATCGGATTTTAAAAAAAAGCCATAATTTTAAAATAAAAAATGAAAATTCGAAAAAATAATGAAAATTTAGTTGTAACTATTTAAAATAAAGTATATAATAAGGTGGTATAAAATGTTGGATAATATTTTGAAAGAAACAGAAGACAGAATGCAAAAAGCTTTAGAAAGTACAAAGGATAAATTTTCTCATGTGAGAGCAGGGAGAGCAAGTGTTTCTATGCTTGACGGAGTAAGTGTAGAAGCATATGGAGTAATGACACCTCTAAATCAGGTAGGAACTGTTTCAGCTCCTGAAGCAAGATTATTGACAATAGACCCGTGGGATAAATCTATAATTCCTGCGATAGAAAAAGTTATTTTACAGGCAAATCTGGGATTTAATCCTTCAAATGACGGAAAAATCATAAGACTTGTAGTTCCTGAACTAACGGAAGACCGTAGAAAAGAATATGTAAAATTAGTAAAAAAAGAAGCTGAAGAAGGTAAAGTTGCAATCAGAAATGTCAGAAAAGACGTAAATAATAAAATCAGAAAATTTGAAAAAGACGGTGAAATTACGGAAGATGAACTAAAATCGGGAGAAGAAAAAGTCCAGAAAATGACAGATAAGTTTATTGCTTCTATAGATGAAGTATTATCAAAAAAAGAAAAAGAATTGTTAAAAGTTTAAAAAATGTAAGATTAGTAAAGAAAACTTAAAAATAAAAGGAGTCAGCAATGTCCAAGTTTACAAGATTTATTAATTTTTTTAGGATGAAAAAAAGTATTGCAATTGATTTGGGAACATCAAATGTTTTAATTTATGACAAGCAGAAAAAGAGGATTGTACTTAATGAACCGTCTATTTTAGTAAAAGATAAAAAAACAGGAGAAATAGTAGCGATAGGAACCAAAGCAAAAAATATGTTAGGAAAAACATCGGAAAGTTTGGCTGTAATAAGACCTCTGAATGAGGGAGTTATTTCAGATATAGATGCTACAAGGGAAATGCTGAATATATTTGTAAAAAGTATATATGGAGGTTCTCCTTTCAAGCCTGAAATTATGATTTGTGTTCCTGCACAGGTTACAAGTATTGAAAGAAGAGCAATTTTTGATGCAGCGATAGGTGCCAAAAAGATATATCTTATAGAAGAGGGAAGAGCCGCAGTTTTAGGTTCAGGAGTAAATATCTCCTTACCGGAAGGAAATACAGTCATTGATATTGGTGGAGGTTCTACTGATATTGCAATTCTTTCCCTTGATGAAATTATAGCAAGCAAATCAATAAGAGTTGCGGGAAATAATTTTGATAACGATATAATAAAATATGTAAAAAAGAAATTTGATTTGCTTATAGGAGATAAAACTGCAGAAAATCTAAAAAAAGAAATAGGAACTGCAATGCCTGTAGTTGGCGAAGAAAATATGACTGCCACTATAAAAGGAAGAGATTTGTCTACAGGTGTACCTAAATTGATTGAGATCAATTCCAATCAGGTCAGAGAAGCTATTCAAGATTCAATAGATGAAATAGTAAATGCTTTGAAAGAAGTTTTAGAAAAATGTCCTCCTGAACTGTCAGCAGATATACTGAATAACGGAGTGGTTCTGACAGGTGGCGGTTCACTTTTGAGAAATTTTGATAAATTAATAGAAGAAAAAGTTCAAATCCCTATAAACAGGTCTTCAAATTCATTGGAGTCGGTTGTTATGGGTGGAGGACTTGCGTTTGATAATAAAAAACTTATGAGAACTCTTGAAATGAGGGAAATATAATTAAATCAAATATTTTAAAGAGCTTTCTTAAAAATAGAAATAGCAAAGGATAAAGTATAAAAAGCTGTATTTATTTAGTAAATATAGTTTTTATTCTATGTTTTCTGTTTTTAAGAGAGTTTTTTTAATTAGTTACAATTATTGTAAGATATTTAAATTGAAAGATATAAATTTTTTTTATTTATAAAATAATTTTTGTAGAAATTTAAAAAGAAAAATGATACTATTAGTTGGAAAGAAAATAATCAATGTGGAAACAGATTTAAGGTAAAAAATATGAAATAAGTAAAAAAGAAATACAAAATAAGCAAAAAAATAAGTAAAAAGTGTAAAATAAAAAATACAAATAAGACAAATATTATTTTGGAGGTTTTATGAAAAGAAAAATCATATTAGGAATAATAATTTTAGTAGCAGCGTTTAATTCTTTTTCGGAAGAATTATCATCTGAAGAGCTTTTTAATACAGGATTGAAATACCATACTCAAAAAAATTATAAGGAAGCTGAAAAATATTACAAACAATCCTTTTTAAAAAAAGCTGACGGAGATACAGCGTATAATCTTGGAGTTTTATATGATACGTTGAATGATACTAAACAGGCTGAAAAATATTATAAGGAAGCTGTAAGATTGGGACAGTCAAAAGCGTATTATAAACTTGGATATTTATATTCAAAAAATAAAAATAAAAATCTCGCAATAGAAAATTATAAACAGTCTATAGAAAAAACCAAAAATGTGGACGCAATGTATAATTTAGGACTGATATACGAGGAAATGAAACAGAAAAATGAGGCTATAAAATATTTTCAAATGGCAGTAGACAGAGGGGATAAAGACTCTTATGACAATTTGGGCAGCCTGTATATGGAAACGGGAAATCTTGTCTTAGCCGAAAAAAATTATAAAATAGCAGCGGATAAGTATGACAATCCTGAAGCTGCTTATAATTTGGGAGTGTTATACGAGAAAAAAAATGATAACAGAAATGCTATAAAATATTTCGAAAAGGCATTGTCCAAAGGAGTAAAAGGAGGATACTACAGGATAGGACTTTTATATGATGAACTGAAAGACACTAAAAAAGCTGAAGAATATTATAAACTTGCAGTAGACAGGGAGAAAGACGATACGGCTGCCTATAATTTAGCTGTACTTTATGAGAAATCGGGAAAATTGAAAGAAGCTGAAAAATATTTCCTGAGTGCGTATAATAAAAATAAAACAGGAAAAGCCGCATTGAATTTAGGAACAATTTATGAGAAAATGAAAAATTATAATTCAGCTGAAAAATATTATAAAGAAGCTATGAATTCGGGTGAAAAACAGAAAGCGGCTTATAATCTGATTTATCTATATCAGGCTCAAGGTCAGGGCGAAAAAGCGGCAGATATATTGAAAAGTATGGAGGGAGTAACTAATGACCCTGAACTGCTTTATAACATTGCTCTTTCGTATGATATGGCTAATAATAAGACAGAAGCTGAAAAATATTATTTGAAAGCTATAGAAAAAGGCAAATTGACTAAAGCTATGAATAACCTTGCGATACTTTATTATGAACAGAAAAAACTTCAGGAAGCGTTGAAATATTATAAAACTTTAGTTGATAATTATGGAATGAATGAAAATGCTTATAATACAGGATTGATTTATTCTCAATTGAAGCAGCCTAAAGAAGCTATAAAATATTTTGAGATAGCTTTAAATAAGGCGGGGAATAAAAATGCCCTCTATAATCTGGGTGTTTCTTATTATGATTTGGGAGATAAGGAAACAGCGAAAAAGTATTTAAAACAGGCAGCGTTGAATGGAGATAAAGATGCTAAACTAATGCTGGATGGAATGGAGTAAAAATATATAAAAAATAAAAAAATAGAGGCAGAAATTATGATAATAGGATTGACAGGAGGAATAGGTACTGGAAAAAGTACCGTAGCCCAAATATTCAGGGAAAAGGGAATTCCTATTGTAGATACGGATATAATTTCAAGAGAAGTTATTAATTATCCCGAAGTGGTAAACAGACTGGTTGAAGAATTTGGAAAAGAGATACTGGAAGAGGAAGCGGAAAGACAAAAAAAAAGTAAGGAAAGGAAAATTTCAAGAAATAAATTAGGACAAATAGTATTCAAAGATGAAAAAAAGGTGAGTATATTAAACTCTATAATGCATCCTTTAATTTTAAAAAAAATGAAGGAAGAAACCGAAAGTTTAAAAAAAGATAATAAAATAGTAGTAGTAGACGTTCCCTTGTTATTTGAGATTAGTCTGGAAAAAGAGTTTGATATTGTACTGTTAGTATATGCAAACAGAAAAACACAAATAAAAAGGATTATAAAAAGGGATAACAGGACTGAGAAAGAAGCTGTCAATATTATAAATTCGCAGATAGATATAGAGAAAAAAAAAGAAAAAAGTGATTATATAATAAGTAATAACAGAAATCTGAAAAGGCTAAGAAGAAAAGTTGAAAAATTTTTAGAGAGCTTGAAGAATAATTCAGGTTCTAATAAAAGTTAAAAAATTATATAGTTTGAAATTTTTTGAAATATTTTAAAGTTTTTCAGAATTAAGAGATTTGGGATTAAAAGATGATATAATGTTATAAAAAATTACAAAAAATAAAAATCTTTTATAATGAAATTTTATAGAAAAATAAGTCGAAATAATTTAAAGAAATTTAGATATGAAATATAAAAAGTATATACAAAAGTGTATAAAAAGAAGTCAAAAGAGGTGCTAAAGATGAAATCGATAAGAAATTTAATTTTATTACTGTTAGTCGGATTTGTAGGGTGGTTAAGTATACCTTTCAATGTTCTGATTTTGGGAAGTGATGCCAGACCTAATCAGCCTATAAAAGGTTCAAGAAGTGACGGGATAATAGTGCTGAAAGTAACACCGCTCCTTGCCAAAATTCAAATGGTGTCTGTTCCGAGAGATACTTATACGGACGTTCCCTGTGAAAAAGGCGGAAAAGTTGATAAAATAAATCACTCTTTTGCTTTTGGAGGAAGCAAATGTACTATAAAGGCAGTGGAAGAATTATTAAATACTAAAATAAACTACAGTGTGGTATTCAGATTTGATGATGTTATAACTCTGACTGATATAATCGGAGGGGTGGATATAGTTTCAAATCATTCTTTTACGCAAGATCATGAAACGTTTAAAGAAGGACAGGCATATAATATCAAAGGACCGAGAGCTTTGGCCTATACAAGACATAGAAAAACTGACAGTGCTTTTAAAAGAGATGAAAGACAGAGACAAGTTATACAAAGCATAGCTAAAAAACTTATTTCACCCGCAGGTTGGCAATACATTCCGGGGGTATATTCATATATGCAGGAAAAAATGGAAGTATCTTTCAATCCTTTAAAAGCAATAGCGGCATTACCTGCTGTACTTATAAATAAGTCAAATATTGAACAGCATGAAATAAAAGGCGACGGTAAAATGATAAATGGAGTATGGTATTTTATTCCTGACCAGAATTCTTTGGAAGAAGCCAGAAGAGATTTTAAAATAAATTTTTAATAAAAATAATGAAAAAATAGTAAAGTGAAAATAACAAAATAAAAATGATAAAATTAAGAAATAGTAAGGCAAAAAAATAAAGAAAAAATAATAAAGCAGGATAATAGGATAGAAATAATACATGGAGATAATAAAGTAAAAGGAGAAAATTTTGGAAATAAAAAAATCGGAATTTATAAAATCGGCAGTTCATGAAAAAGATTATCCCGAAAAAAGAGGAATAGAGTTTTCTTTTATCGGAAGGTCAAATGTCGGTAAATCTTCTCTTATAAATTCTCTTACTAACAGGAGGAATTTGGCGAGAACGAGTAAAACGCCGGGAAGAACGCAGCTTATAAATTATTTTTTGATAGATAATGAGATATATTTTGTGGATTTGCCGGGATACGGTTTTGCCAAAGTACCTGAAGCTGTAAAAAGGAGCTGGGGAAATACGATAGAAACCTATCTGAAGTCTGATAGGGAAAAAGTAGTGTTTTTATTACTGGATTTAAGAAGAATTCCTTCAAATGAAGATATAGAAATGTTGAGGTGGCTTGAACATTATAATATAGAATATTATATTATTTTTACAAAATCGGATAAACTGTCCAATAATGAGAAAGCCAAACAGCTGAAAGAGATAAGAAAAAAGTTGGAATTCAGCAATGATGATGTATTTTTCAGTTCGGCGCTAAAAAATACAGGAAAAGATGAATTACTTGAATTTATATATAAAAAAATAAAAGAAAATAATAAAAAATAAACAGAGGAGTGATTATAATGCTTATATGGATTTTAGCAATAGTAGCAGTTTTGGTTTTAATAGGAGTAGGAGCTTATAATAAATATATCAGATTGAAAAATTTGAATGAAGAAGGTTGGAGCGGAATAGAAGTTTATCTCCAGAAAAGACTGGATTTAATACCTAATCTTGTAAATACTGTAAAGGGATATGCTACACACGAAAAAGAAACTTTGGAAAATGTAGTAAAATTAAGAAGCCAAATGATGTCTATAGATACAAAGGATATTGATAATATTGAAAAAATTCAGAAAATAGAAAATGAAATGACAAAAACATTGAGATCAATAATGATGTTGCAGGAAAACTATCCTGATTTGAAAGCAAATGAGAATTTTTTAAGTTTACAGTCCCAATTATCGCAAATAGAAACTGAAATTCAGAGTTCGAGAAAATATTATAACGGAACGGCAAGGGATAGAAATACTTTTGTAGAAACATTTCCAAATAATATATTAGGAGGATTTTTAGGGTTTAAGAAAGCTGAATTCTTTAATGCTGCCGAAGGAGCTGAAAAAGCACCTGAAGTTAAATTTTAAATTGAAATAAATTCGATTAAGGAGAGCAGCTATGCAATTTATAAAATTTTTAGAAAATAAAAAAATAAAAAATAGCCTTATAATACTGCTTTTATCAGTAGGTATTTTCTTTTTAAATGCAAAGACATTAATTGCCGAGTCAATAAAAAATTATAATGTTACAATACAGATAAATAAGAATGGTACATTGACTGTGAATGAAATAATAGATTATGACTTTGATGTGTTAAAACACGGGATTTATAGAAATATACCCCTAAAATCACAAAAAGACGGTGTAGATGTTTATAAATCACGGATAAAAATGCACTCGATAAAAAGAAACGGAGAACCTGAAAAATATGAAACTGAACGGTTAGCAGGAGGAATATCCTATAGGGTAGGTTCGGCAGACAGATATGTAGATGTGGGTATAAACAGATATGAATTTAATTATACCATCTATAATTCCGTATTTGAAAAAGACGGGATTTATCAGATATATTTTAATCCCATAGGACAGTTTTGGGGAGTGCCTATTGAAAAAGCAAATGTAGATATAAAATTTGCAGATGCAAAGTCTATAGAAAAAAATGAAATACAGAAACTGGAAGTTTATACAGGAAGCTTTGGAAAAAATGAGGAGAATTATAATATAATTCAGGATAGCGGCATTATAAAAATTGAAACTAAAGAAGTTCTGGGACCTTATAACGGAATGACTTTTCTTCTAAATTTAAAGACGGATAAAATAAGTCCGACGTTTATAGATAAATTGATAACTCTTTACTATGCTGAACCCTTGATAATAATAGGAACTTTAATAATTCTTGTTTTAGCCGTATACGGATTTATTACATGGTATCTGTTTGGAAAAGATCCGTCCCAAAAAGCTGTTATTCCCGAATTCAACCCTCCGAAAGATATTTCTCCTATGTATGCCGCATATATTAATAAGGAGAGAGAGCCTAAGGAATTATTGATAGTAGGAATGTTATCTTTATTATCAAAAGGATATGTTGAAGCAGAGGATGAAGAGGGAAACGGCAAAAATGTAAAATATACTTTAATAAAAAGCATAGCGGAGCCGAATTTGCCTCGTGAAGAATTAAAACTTTTAAATGCCCTCTCGGATGACAAGGAAAATATATTTAAAGACGGAAAAAGACTTTATTTAGCTGCACAGGAAATAATATCATTGCTTGAAAGCAGATATGGAGATAAAATTTATAAGGAAAACAATGCTTTCAAATTTCCGTTTACTTTAGGTATAATAACATCTTTTATAATTTCAATGGGAGGTCTTGAAATAGGTTTGGTTATTATATTTATATTAAATACTATTTGTTCGATTATAAGCTCTATTATAAGAAAAATTTTTAAGATCAGCAGTATGTCTATGACCGTCGTTATTGGAATAATAGTCATAATTGCTTCAACTATATTCGGTATTATAAATTTTATAGTTGTAACAATAATAGTTTCAATGTTTCTCTTTTACTCCAAGGTCATAGGAAAATATACGAACGAAGGAATAAGACAAAAAGAATATTTGGACGGAATGAAAATGTACATAAAAACTGCCGAAGCAAATCAGATTATGAAATTTAATGATGTGGATGAGCTGGTCGCATATTTTAAATCTATTTTGCCTTATGCGGTAGCTTTGGGAGTAAAAAACGAAGCAGTAAAATTAATGAAAAATACGATAAAATTATATAACTTTGATGAAAGTACATATTCCAACATAAATAGAAGAATATACTATAGTTCGTATAATGATTTCTATTTATCTAATATGATTTCAAGAGAATATAATGAAGCACAAAATAAGATTATACGGGAAAGAAATGAAAGTTCAAGAAGCTCTGACAATACTTTCTTTGGTGGCGGCGGTTTCTCAAGTGGAGGCGGCTTTTCCGGAGGAGGTTCCGGCGGCGGAGGCGGAGGAAGCTGGTAGTTTACTATCAGCTTTTTTTATTATTGACTTTAGTCAGTTGAGTACGCAAAGCATGCGAAACATAAAACCAATTACTATACAAGTGCGGAAATGTAAGTTTGAAACAAAGTACATCTTTCGTTATAATAAAGTTATTCAAAATGCTATTAATAAAAGGAAGATATTTACATGACTGTTATGTTTTATAAATTGTTGTAATTATTATGAATTGGCATAAATTGATACAAATTAATACAAATTAATATAAATAAATTTATAATATAAATAGTTTTATTTTTATAAGATATAAAATAATAAATTTATTTTAAAATTTGACAGAATATGCTTTTTTATAGTAAAATAAGAATATATAAATAATTCATAAATTTTTTTTAAAGATACTAAAAATTGTATGAAAAAGGAGAAAGTTATGTCTAAATCAAAGGGAAAAAATAAAATATTATCTAAAAAAGAGAAGCATGACAGTTTAGATAACATTGATAGAACTATGGAAGATTTAATGGGACTTCATAGAGAAAAGAAACCTATTCCAAAATTAGCGATAGAAGCTAAAAAAATAATAAAACATAATATTCAAATGTAGTTAGAAATAAAAATGGAGGAACAAGATAATTTTGGAAAAGATCGATAAAATGAAAAAAGTGTTGAGCTTTAAAAAAATGTTATTTCATCTACTTTTAGGAGGAATATTAATATATTTTCTATATACATTGACAGGGAATTACACATATATTTTTAAAATAGATAATGAACAATACATTTTCCAAGTAACAGGAGAAAGAAATTATGGAGATGAAACAACACCCGAAGATTTCTTCTATAATAAAAAAGGACAATATACTAAACCCATAAAAAGTTGCGGAAAATTTCTTTTGGCGGGATATGATGAAAATAAAGAATATTTTTATGGATTTGAGTATGATAGAGAAATGGAATATAAAAATGAAAGTAAAAAAACTGACAATCCCGAATATTCAAAAAAACAATGTGCGGGGTATTTTGTTTTAGATTTAAAGACAGGGGAATATCTGACAGGATTATCTCAGGATGGACAGAATATAATACTTTCAGATAAAGGAATAAAAAATAATATGCTTACGGTAGAGCAATTTTTATATAAATATGGGGAAGAGGTACGTAATTATTCAGGGATAGAGTATTAAATATCATTGAATAAAATTAAAAATATAGTTATAAATATTAAATATAAACGCAAAAAATCTTTTTATAATTTTCAGAAAAAATACTTAGATATAATTAAAAATAATTTTGGAAAGGACTCATAGTAAGATGAATAAGGCATTGGAACCTAAAAGGTTATTATTTCATTTAATATTAGGGATAATAATGATATTTATATTATACAGATGTTCGGGAGATTATACGGATGTTTTTGAAGTGGGGAAGAAACACTATATTTTAAAAATAGTAAAAGAAAAAGAATATGACGGATTAAGCAGAACGACGGATATATTTTCTTATGAAAAAAAAGAAAATAATGAAGAACTGAAAATAGGATGTGGAACTCTTGTTTCAGTAGGATATGACCAAAATAAAGAATATTTTTATGGAGAATCTGAGTATGGAATAAATGATGAAGAATATGGAATATATGTAAAAGGAAAAGAAGTGAAAAACAATAGAATACATCAAAATAGAGAACAAGAAATTTCAAAAAAAGAAATTTCAGAAAAAGAAATGAATGATAATATTGAGTTTCTAAAAAATCAGTGTACAGGATATTTTGTATTAAATCTAAAGACAGGAGAGTATCAGAGCGGATTATCTGAAAAAGAACAGGAAGATATACTTTTAAATAAAGGAATAGAGGTAAATCTGATGTCAGTAAAGAAATTTGTTAAAAAATATGGAAAATCTATACGTAATTACCAAGGTTTAGAAGATTGGATGTCAATATAAGAAACTAAAAAATCAAAAATATAATAAGATTTAAAAAATAAAAAAATTAATGAGGTTGTTTCATAAGGTAAAAAAAATACTCTAATCATAAGCTATATATAATTATTGTTTTTATAAAGCCAATAAAAATAATAATTTTTGAAATTTTAAAATAGTATATTTATGTTAGTAAAATTATTTTTGACTTAATTTTTGACTTATGAGACACCTTCATTTTAATTGGAAAACTATGTATTAAATATGTACTGAAAAGAATACATTTAAAAAACCGGAGATTTCTCTCCGGAGTTTATAGTTAATATTCAGTTGTATTTTTTATTAGTTTAAATTGGAGACTATTTTTATTTTATTAATAACCTAAATTAAAATCATAACCTACACCAAGAGCCACTCTTCTATAATCAGCTTTGTAGTCTTTTGACCCTACAGTATATTTTCCTTTATTTTCTTTATACATAACATCAACGTTAAGGTTATTGAATTTTATTCCGCCGCCTACACCATAATAAAGTCCGTCTTTAGCATCATCAGTGTTTATAGAATATCCTAAATCTCCTTTTACATATGGTTTTATAGTTGAATTTGTATCAAAGCTGTATTTTGCAGTAGCGTATATCGGAACAGAATTATAAAGTTTTCCTTTTTCCTGTTTTAATTTACTGTGAAACTGGTAAGCCGAACCTGCTCCCAGTTCAAGTCCCGGTATAACTTCGTATCTGTATTCAGCTCCTACTTCTCCGGCATTTCCCTTAGCCTTTCTTGAAGAATTTTTGAAATAATATTTTCCGCCCATATCCCAAGCACCTTTAATCTCAATTTTACTGTTTGCGAAAGAAGCAGCTCCAAGCACTAAAAATAGTCCTAATAATGTTTTTTTCATTTTTTCCGCCTTTCTTTGTCTTAACGAACAAATCTTAATTAATTTCATAAATATATGATAAATACAGGATACTCCCTGTTTTTATCTATGGCAAGTTTACACTGGACAGCTTATAAGCCGGTTAGAAAAAAATATACAAATACTTTTTATTTAAGTATAAAAAAATGAGATGAATAGCAATATAGTAAATTTATATTAAATGTTTTAAATATAAAAAGTATATGTCTATATATGATTTTAGGCTGAATAATCAGAATGAAAAAAATTAAATTTGTAAATTAAATTGTCAGATATTTCAAAAAAAATTAGTATGAACTTAATCAAAAAAGCAAAAAAATTATATTATTGCAAATAAGCTGATAGAATTGTATAATATAAACATAGAAAAATATTGTTTGAAATATTGTTTCAAGTAATATAGTATAATAATATTTTTCTAAAATAAAAAAAATTAAGAGGTGATATAAATGGTTGGAACAGTAAAAACCGAAGCAGGACTTATTTTTAGCGGAAACAATTTTAAAGTGGTAAAGAAAATTTTAAAGGCAGGAGAGTTAATTCCTTCTCATAATCATGCGGAAGATGATATAATTTTTTCAGTTTTGAAAGGAAAAATGGAAATATTTTTGAATGATACTGAAAAATATGTTCTTGTGCCGGGAGATATATTGAATTTTGACGGTGCTAATTTTGTAAAAGGGACTGCTTTGGAAGATACGGAATTTAATGTAACTCTTGTTAAAAAATAGTCTTTTATATGTAAAATTTGTATGTAAAAAAGGAAACTCAAAAAATATGAAGTTGACAAATTAAGGCTTTTAATGTAGAATAAAAAAAACAAAAGATTCTGTTCGTAAGGTGTGCGATCAGGGTAATCAAAAAAGTATCTGTTGAGAAGATAAAGACGACCTTGCTGCTGCGAGGTCTTTTAAGTTAAAGACGATATAATAAGGGGAAATATGAAATTCGAATTTTTGCTGAATAATTTTTGATTGTTATTTTACTCATTATTAAAAATTATTCTGGAATAAATTGAAAATTAAAAAATCAGTATTTATATGGATAGTATATATAAAAAGTATATATATAAAAAATTTAATAACATAAATATCAAAAGAAAACTTCAAGATAGTGTATATATAAAAAATAAAAAATAAAAAGGGAAAAAATGAAAATAGGAATTGTAGCTGAATATAATCCGTTTCATAATGGACATTTATATCAAATAAATAAAATAAAGGAAATTTTTGGGGAAGACACGTTTATAGTTGCAGTTGTAAGTGGGGATTTTGTTCAGAGAGGTGAAATGTCTTTTCTAAATAAATGGGAGAAAACGGAAGCTGCACTTGAAAACGGAATAGATTTGGTAGTTGAGCTGCCTTTATATTACTCGGTTCAGAATGCCGAAATTTTTTCTAAAATGTCAACTAAGATTTTAGATTATCTTGATATGGATATCCAAGTTTTCGGTGCCGAAGAAGAAAATATCGAAAAGCTCGAAAAAATAACAGAAATTCAAGTGAAAAAAGACTATAAAGAAAAAATGATGAATTATATAAAAAAAGGGAACAGTTACAGTACGTCTCAGAAACTCACCTTAGCGGAATATGGATTTGAAGATATTGTAAAATCAAATAATATATTGGGGCTTGAATATATAAGGGCTATAAAAAATGAAAAATTGAAAATAAGACCCTATATTATAAAAAGGGAGATTGCCGGATACAATGAACTCGAAATGAATAAAGATAAAAATTCTAATATAGCAAGTGCTTCGTTTATAAGAAATGAACTGGAAAAAAATAAAAATATAAATTTCGAGGAAATAAAAAGGTTTGTTACAGAGAGTACATATAAAATAATAGAAAAAAAGCTAAAAGAAAGAAAAGAAAAAAAAATTAATGGACAGTTTTTAAAAAGTGAGATTTTTAAATTTCTGAAATATAAATTTTTAACGTATTCAAAGAAAGAAATAATAAAAATATATGATATGAACGACGAAATTTATGCTAGAATATACAGAGGTGTTAGTAAATCAAAAACATATGAGGTTTTTCTGAAGGAAGTAAAATCAAGAAATTTTTCAATAAAAAGAATAGAGAGAATTATGATAAATATTATTTTAAATATAACCAAAATATCTTTAGATTTTAAAGTCGATTATGTAAGAGTTTTAGGCTTTAACAATAAAGGACAGAGATATTTAAAAAAAATAAAAAAAGAAAATAAGAACAATCAGGAAAATCAGAAGAAAATTTTTGTAAACTGGAAAGATATAGATAAGAATGAAAAAATAAACAGGGAAAAAATATTTGTTGAAAAAAACGGATTTTTATTAAAAGAGTTACTTCTGGGTGAAAAAGAAAGATTAAATCCTGTAATTAAAATAACTGAATAAATATAAAACTGTTCAAGTATAAAAGGAGGAAATGTGGGAATATTAATAGCTGTCAATGTATTATTTATGATATTTTTCTTTGCAGTGGCTTATATATCAATAAGATATTTTTTAAATCAGATAGAAAAATATCCGAGAGTAACGTTGGATGAGGTTTATAATAACAAAAAATTGAGACAGAAATACAGCATTGAAGAAAAAGTAAATCCTATGGATTACGGTTTCAGTTATAAGGAAGTGTCTTATAAGTCAGGTAAAATACAGCTATACGGTTGGCTCATAGACAATAAAAAAAATGATAGGGTAATCATAATCTCCCATGGAAGAGGAGTAAACAGACTGGCTGTATTGCAATATCTGCAAATATTTAAAGATACAGGGCTTGAAAATGAATACAGTTTTTTTATACCTGATTTGAGAAACTCGGGAAAGTCTGACGAAGCAAAAACTAAAATGGGTTACTGTTTCGGGCAGGATATTTATCATACTATGGAAATGCTGCACGATAAATACGGGAAAAATAACTTTATTCTTTACGGATTTTCCCAAGGAGGAATGGGTTCCGCTATAGCTGCCAAGATGTTTAGTAATGAGCTTAGAAAAAAAGGGATAAAAGTCGAAAAAATAATACTCGACAGTTCTATTTCCAATGTTAGAAAAAGAGTTAAGCAAGATGCTGCAAAAAGGAGAGTGCCGAAATTTATTGTCAGTGTAGTAACGAGAGTATTCAATTTAAGAGTAGGAAACAAGCTTGATAAACTAAAGCTTTCCTATTTATTGAGAAGAATACCGACTCTCATTATTCAGACGAAAAGCGATAAAGCTACTACTTACGGTATGCTTATGGAAGAATATAATGATATAGCCCAATATAAAAATATATATCTAAGAGTATTTGAAAAAGGCTCGCATACAAGGGTTTATCCTGAATATAAGGAAGAGTATACGGAGGCTGTAGGCAAATTCCTTAAAGGGGAACTCGATGAAAACAGTTTTATTGTGAATAATGATGAAAATATTGAAAAAATCGAACAAACTAAAACTGATAGAGGAAGTCTGAATAAAAATGAAGAAAAAGAAACAGGAGATTATGAAAATTTTTCAGATTTTGACTATGAGTAGTGAAAAAAATTAAAAAATTAGAATACAAATTTAAAAGACGAAAAAATAGAAAAAGAAAGATACGGTGAAAAAATTATATGTCGAGACTGACTAAAAAAACTTACTGGATATACGGAATAGGAGTTTCATACTTTATATTGGACCAACTCTATAATCAATGGTTATCTTATTATTATTTGCCGCCTGCTACAGAAAAGTTTCTGGTACCCCTTTTAAAGCCTGAATATCTTGTAATGGCATATTTATTTGCGAGACTTATAGATGCGATTTCCGATCCTTTAGTGGGATACTGGTCGGATAATTCAAAATCAAAATTTGGGAAAAGGTCTTTTTTTATGATGATAGGTGGACTGCCTCTCGGAATACTTATGATTATGTATTTTTTCCCTCCCAAGGAATCACAGATGTTGACACTCATATACCTGTCAGTGGTAGGAGGTCTATTTTTTACAGCTTACACGTTAGTAGGAGGGCCTTATAATGCTCTAATTCCTGATTTGG
>ERZ773008.969-NODE-969-length-20656-cov-28.977283_pt1 | contig 20656 bp, 25 predicted proteins | sample MGYA00580664_ERZ773008 | MGnify/ENA primary metagenome ERZ773008 (study PRJEB29015, sample SAMEA2738016) | human oral metagenome | biome: human oral; feature: human-associated habitat; material: dental | place: China | collected 2048 ... | reverse complement strand
AGCTCGACCTGCCCGATACGAACAGCAACGCCCGCCGCGTGCAGGCCGTACTGCATCTGCTGCGGAATGGGTGACAGGGTCTTTCATAGACAAGAATCCCCCATAACGTGCGAATATTATCTGTATTTAAAGTGGTAATGGGTGCCGTGTTTGTACGGCACCCATCGTAAACATTGCTTACTCGGAAGTATCTACTCCTCGCTCCTCAAGTAACTTCTTGAGGCGAGCAATCTCTTCCTCAGCCTTACGCCCATTCTGTTGTTGTTCTAGTTCCAAGCGCATTGCTTTGACGGTGTTAGCCACTTGGGAATACGGACTATCACCTTTACCAACACGCTGGGGATCAAAACCAACATCACGCATGTTTCCCATGAAGCTTCCAACAATCTTAGTTAAATTGGATATCTCTCCAAAAAACTTCATAGGGTCAACTGCCCAGCTTAAAGTTTCAGATTCTTCATCAACTTTCACTAATTCACGAAGACCATACACTACAGGCATCATATACCCCGCTGGTGGAACCATTTTTTCAGGGCCTTCAATGTTCTTACGACCAAAAGGAGTAATAAAATTTCGGCGCTGTTTAGATTCATTCTTCACAGCTTCTATACGCCCAAATTTTCCATCGTTTTTATTGTAAGCATCCTGAAAATTCTCATATACATAGTCGTATACTTTAAGAACTGTAGGAACCATCTCTAAAGCAGACTTAATGTAGCTATTACGAACCACCCAAGTATTTTTATCCCCACCAGTCATCTTTTCGGAGATATCTTTAGCTGAGGTATCTTTAGCTTTAATCAGCTCCCTATACCTTTTCACCGCCTCGCTCTTAGAGCTGTACGCAGTAGTACCCGGAAGGGGCTTAATACTCGTTAAAGTTCCTTTATCATTCAAATACTTAAGAGCGACGCCTAGAGGTATCCACACTAGAGATATCAGGAAACGAATATCGATATTACCAAGTTGGTTGGTCTTCCAAGAAACTTCATCATATACATCCGGCATCTGACGTTCAAGGATTTCTTTCAAACTATCAAAAACGCCATCTTGATTGGCTAGAGTTTCATCCCTTAACTGAACATTGTTATTACGTGCTGCACAGATAAGAAGGATACTGGTCAAAAAGTCATGGATATTTTTTTCACTATCCGTGTCGGGAACTAGCAGCTCAACAGGCACAAGAGCATCAAGTGCGTTTGATTCTTTTTGCTTGAGATTACTTACAGAGCGAATCATTTTCCCCCAAAATTCTTTCATCTCATCCCATGTTTTAACTCGATTGAGTTCTTTCTGCTTTTCAGCTATAAATTTTGGATTATCACTCAGCAGAATTGACTCTTCGAGCAGGTACAAAGCGATAGCCAATGTGTTATGACCACCATCAAGGATGCCTTCTAACTTAAGGTTCTGAAATGATAGGGAGTATCGATTTCGCTCAAGTTTAACACACTCGGAAGCGCCAATAAGTATCCCCTTTGACTTAAAAGGGTAAAGCTCAGGTGTCTCACGAATAGTTTCAATAATCTCCTTAGTTACCGGAGATTTTTTAGCATTTCGTGGATTAGCATCAAGATTAAGGTTTGTGATGATATCAATTAAACCGCGAACCTTAACAAACCCCGTGATGCGTCGAATATTATTAAGAACCCTAAGACTTGGATTCTCAATCTTAATTACTGCACTCGCATTTGAGTAGCTGGTGTCGATACCAGTCATCAGCTTTTCTCCTTAAGAGTATTTCTTCATCCCCTACATATCTCAGACTCCGTCCGGAGCCAACCGGGGGATGGATCAGGAGTGACCCATCTACCAATGATAATACCGAGTCAGTTCCCCTTCTGCAACTTCTAATTTATATCTATATAGTGATTTATATAACTTTTTAGAACCTTCTGAGTCTGAGGATGTTGCGTCAAGATGTGCGCTCGGGCGACTCTCTGCATCTCGAAATTTTTGCGGAGGGCCTATCAAACAGCGATATTGCTGAGAAGCTGTTCGTGGCGGAAAAGACCGTGGCGAAGCACATCAACACCCTTTTTGCGAAGCTCGACCTGCCCGATACAAACAGCAACGCCCGCCGCGTGCAGGCCGTACTGCATCTGCTGCGGAATGGGTAACACTTTCGGTTTAGCCTAGTTTTCTATTCGGCGAGTTATCGTGCAATGGGCGGTTATTTAAGCCGCCCGATAGACTTCACGATTGTAATTACACAAACGCTTGAACCGGACTTATGCCCCGCGTATAGTCGCCTACTACGAAGCCAAATCTGAGGGAAGGAGTACATGATGCGCGCAAACTACCCCGAACTCGCCCCCGAGTCCTACAAGGCAATGATGGCGTTAGAAGGTACTCTCACCCTGGAAACCGCTCTCAAAGAGCTCGTCAAACTGCGCGTCTCACAGATTAACGGATGCGCTTTCTGCACCGATATGCACGCCAAGGAGGCCAAACTCAACGGTGAGCGGGAGCTGCGGCTGTACCATGTGCCAGTTTGGCGGGAGTCCAATCTCTTTACTGAGAAGGAACGTGCAGCCTTGGAATGGGCCGAAAAACTAACTCGCCTGGATAACGGACATGTGACCGATGCAGACTATCAGGAGGTTCGCCAATACTTTGATGACAAAGAGCTGGCAGAGCTCACCTTCGTGATCACCACTATTAATGCTTGGAATCGTCTGGGCGTGGCATACGCCGCCGTTCCCGGAAGTGCCGACAAAATAATGGGTCTGGATAAAGCAGGGCTGGAGTAAAGAATCTGTTACACGATCCGATCGGGCCTATCTGCAACCGATTTAGCATTGTGAGCGGTTGTGAACTAATACATGGTTTACATAGTTAGGTTTACTTCTAGCGTTTTTTACATTATTTCTTGATATTTATTTTTATGGCAGATATATCCACTAATATACCAGCACGACTCAAAGGGTCTTCAATAGCATGCATATCACTAAAACATGCTCCCGAAGACCCTTGAGTCGAAAATATATTTTATTTTCAGAAATCTAATACATTAAATAAAATGCAAAAGATAAAGGTGCATTAGTTACCGTGCTGCCGATAGGGGAACAACCGGTAAGATATAGCTATGCTTCCAAACCGTGACGGGATAGGAAGCCTCACTCGTCGTCATGTCGCCCTGATCGTATGCAGTAAGGTGAACCTGGTACTTGTGGTTCGGGTTAATCTTAGTGCCATCAACGTTCACATGCAGGTCAAAGTGTCCATCACTACTAATGCTAGACCCGGCGGCACTGGTGCTAACGTCATCATCAACGACGTTCCCGGACTCATCAAGCTCCTGAACGCTCAGAGAGTAACTAAAACTGGGGTTATTGTCATACCAGACACCTCGCACATTCAGAGCATTGTCAGTTTTCTGCGAGTCAATGAATCCGTCAACAGAGTCGATCACAACAAAGATGCTCTCTACAGGAGCACTAGGCTGACCTACCTGCCTCTGACCATCTTGCGATGCAGAATTCGAGTCGTCCTGAGAAGCGTTAGCGCCTTGCTGCTGGCCCTGCGATGCGCCGTCAGATGCAACCTGCGTAGCACCACCCTGAGCCTGCTGACCCTGTGCATTCTGGGATGCAGAGCTTGTGCCCTCACCCTGAGGGCTTACAGGCACTGCGTTTGCCTGCGCAAGCGGAAGAACCGTCACACCCGCAAGGGTGAAAATAGCAGCACCGGTCATAGCCGGACGAGAATAGCGAAAAGCCATCATAAACTCCATTCATCGGTGACATGAACAATTCAACCCTAAACATAATCCAGGGCCAAGACACAAGAGATATCGAAGAATCGTCACAATAATTATTCTGAGAACGAACTTTTTTACACCAATATAGGCTATAGCGGGTTAACAGCTCTGAACAGTTCAATGTATTTCATTCATCGATGAATGGGATACTGATAAATGTAATATATTACTAGATTTAAGTATAGAATTTTTAACATTATTTCTTGATATTTATTTATGGCAAATATGCCCGCTAATGTGCCAGCGCAACTCAAAGGGTCTTCAACAGCATGCATATCACTAAAGCATACTCTTAAAGACCCTTGAGCCGAAAATATATTTTATTTTCAGAAATCTAATACACTAAACAAACTGCAAAAGATAATACGGTGTATTAACTACTGTGCTGCCGACAGAGGAACAACCGGAATGTAGCTACGGTTCCAGACCACGACGGGGTAGTACGCGTAACTCCTCGTTAAGGTATCCTGATCAAACACGTCCAGGTAAAGCCGGTACTGGTGGTTCGGGTTAATCTTAGTGCCATCAACAACCACGGATATCCCGAGGTTCCCCTCCGAATCATTGCTAGACGCGCCGCCGACGGTGTTAACGTCATCATTAACGATGTTCCCGAACTCATCGAGCTCCTGAACACGCAGGTCGGATATTATACGGTGGGTATTATCGACCCCGGTAATCCCTACAGACAGAGAGTTATCAGTCTTCTGCGGGTCAATGAATCCATCGACAGAGGTGATTGTAGCATAGCCGGAGCTCTGCTTCGCGGGTGCGGAGGGCTGGCTCTGATTATTCTGTGACGCAGACTTCGAGTTTGAGCTGCTCTGGGATGCGGGTGCACCCTGAGCCTGCTGACCCTGGCCATTAGCATTGGCACCCTGCTGCTGATCCTGAGATGCGCTAGGCTGGCCCTGACCATTCTGAGATGCAGAGCTTGCACCCCGACTCTGAGGAGCCTGCTGACCCTGACCGCTGGCATTAGTACCCTGCTGATCCTGAGATGCGCTAGGCTGAGCCTGCTGCTGTTCACCGCCGGATGCAGCTTGCGAAGGATCCTGAGTTGCGCCGCCCTGGGTCTGCTGCTGACCCTGACCGCCCGCATTAGCGCTCTGCTGTTGATCTTGGGTTGCACCATCCTGGTTCTGACCACTGGCGTTAGCACCCTGCTGGCCCTGACCGTTAGCATTGGCGCCCTGCTGCTGACCGTTCTGCGCTGCAGAGTTTGGCTGGCCCTGTGTGGCTCCAGAACGTGCCTCATCCTGAGGGCTTGCAGGCGCTGCGTTTGCCTGCGCGAGCGGAAGAACCGTCACACCCGCAAGGGTGAAAATAGCAGCACCGGTCATAGCCGGACGAGAATAGCGAAAAGCCATCATAAACTCCATTCATCGGTGACATGAACAATTCAACCCTAAACATAATTGAGGACCGAGATACAAGAGATATCGAGGAATCATCACAATAATTATTCTGAGAACGAATTTTTTACGTTGATATAGAAATATTCGAAGTTATTTAGTCAAGGTTTTATGAAAAATTTCTCCATTAAGTTTTTGCAGAAAAATATAGCTCCGCCTCTCGTTTTTGATACAGGCGGAGCGTATCTTGAATTACAGGGACGTATCAGAATATTATGAGCGCACCTTATCCATTAGATATTTTGACGTAGCTCACCGATCTTGTACGCGCGTTGGCAAACAGGTTCCCCGACTCTCCCTGATGTTCGATTACACTGAGCGTTTCTACCCGAAGCGCGCCATGAGCGCGACAAGGTGGAGGCCCACAAAACATACCGCACACCGCCCACGTCGTGAGGCGTTGAGTACCGCGAGATACAGCCTCTATTCTCACGTTGGTTGGGTAAAACCGTTCTGGTGCACAATAGCGTCTACCGGCTCCCCACGGTATTGCGGGGTGATCCATACCTTTTGTTGAGGAGTATATGTCGTTTCTCACCAACTTTTTTCCCAGTGGGTATCTGCCTGGTGGACTACCGAAACGCGGCTAAACTCTGCGTATTTTTATCCTTCGCTCTTATGACCCAAGGCGGGCAATAATGCAATATTTCACGAGCTAGGTTAGATACTTTCTACCAAATAAGGTCTTGTATCCATCTCGCTGATTGCATGTCATATAGAGGGTTCGTGAGTTCCAATTCCAGTGAACAAAGTGTGCATAATCAAAGTGGTCAGGCGGTCTAGCTCGGCATCGTCTACAACCGCCTCCAGTCTGGCCAAATCATCCGGACCGGTCGGCATTGGCGGGGCTTTAGCCCCCATGCCGGTGCCGGTGATACCAGCTACCGCCTCGTCAGTCATGGCACGGAACATACGCTGCGCCCAGATAAGGTCTACATCTGCAGCGATATAGCCCTCACGCTGTGCACGCTCAAAAACCTTACCCAAACGCCCTAAAAGAGTGCGTTGTTTTGTAATCACGGCGGGATCATCATCGCTCAGATGCGCCATCGCATACAACCAGATCGCCTTCACCCGCATCACGTTAACGGTCAGGCGATGCAGCGCCACCATGACAGGAGCGGTCTCGGGACTTGCTGACTCAAATGCTTCATAAAATTCTCTAACGGCAATATTACTCAGCTCCGCGAGAAGAGCCTCGCGGCTGGCGAATCTGCGATGAATAGTTGTTCGAGTGACTCCTGCAACCGTAGCCACCTGCTCTAGCGAGGCGGTTGGGTCTCGGCGCAATACTTGTTCGGCGGCGTGAAGCACGATATTGACCGTGCGCCGCGCATCAGCTCGCAATGGCTTAGATGAATCAATCACGTAGTTATTACCCTAATAAATAGAACATGTCTGTTACAGTTAAATGCGTGGGTTATACCCGCATGTCATATATTCTATTCGCGAGAGGGTCAAATGACTACTAAGCAGACCGTCCTGAATTACTATTCGGCAATTCACGCCGAAAATTGGCAAGACTACATTTCCGATAAATTAGCCTACGGATTCAACAGTGCAGAACAAAATCTTGGCAAACAAGATTATCTGCAGGGTGCCGGAAATTTTTTTAATTCCACCACTAATGTTGAGCTTGCACATCTTGTGGTTGAAGGCGATAAAGCGGCGGTTATTGCGCGCTACACCGCAAACTCCCCCGCAGGAGCCACCCAGATTTTCGAGGTTCCGGAATTTCTCACAGTGCGAGACGGCAAAATTGTTGCCTCCAGCATTTATCTTGACGGCGCCGCCTTTATGGCCTTTATAAAAGGCGAGTAAAGCTCTCTAGCCACTTTCATTCAACTTCAGCAAATTCCTAAATACCCGCAGCACATTCGCTGCTCTCGCCTGAGATAGCAGGTTTTAAGCGGGAATTACTCTTTATCACTCATTCCCTCCCCCAAGGAGATCATCATGAATACCAATTCTGCTCTTTCCGGCAAGAATGCCGTTATTACCGGCGGCAGCGACGGTATCGGCTACGGTATTGCCGAAGAATTTGCCCGCCAAGGTGCTAACCTATTCCTCATTGCTCGCACCCCCACAAAACTTGCAGAAGCCAGCGCTCGCTTGAGCGAATACCCCGTGACCGTGCACACCTTCGCAGCAGATTTAACGGATATTTCTGAGGTAAACCGCGCCGCCGAGCACGCCCTCGATATTTTGGGAAGTATTGATGTGCTGGTCAATAATGCCGGTATTGCACGGTTTATTCCCTTTGAACAAACCGACGAGAACGCTTTTGACGAGCATTTTAATCTCAACGTCAAAGCCCCGTATTTCTTGGCACAAAAGTTATTGCCTGAACTCGCTAAAAATTCTGGCAATATTGTTAACATTTCGTCATATTTTTCGAGGCGAATGCTTCCCGGGCGCCCTTCGACGGTCTATTCCATGACAAAGGGCGCATTAAATCTTTTCACACAGTCATTAGCGTTTGAGACGGGTTCCGCCGGAGTGCGCGTGAATGCGATTGCGCCGGGAATGGTCGAAACTCCACAATTGCTGCGCAATGTTTCTGCGATGCCGCCTGAAGCGCAGGAGCAAATGAAGCAAAATGCCTCGGCGTTGATTCCGTTGGGGCGCATCGGGAATGTTGATGATATTGGGCGTGCCGCCGCGTTTTTGGCATCGGATGCGGCCGCATGGGTGACCGGCGCGGTATTGAGCGTGGATGGTGGTGTTACGACGCACTAGGCTTGCTGCCCTGTTCTCCCCTCCCCTCTTCCTAGTGTTGTAACAAAGGCTCTTTATACGAATCAAGCGGATTTTCTAACGCTTTATTCGTATAAAGGGTCTTTTTATGCGCTGGGAGGAAGCTACGCTGATTCGAACTCGGCAGAATGTGCAAATGGGTCAGTCTCCGGGTCATTTTGCCACAGATATTCGCAGCGGGATGCGATCTCTTGAGCCGTTTCCAAACCCCACTGGTCGGCGATAAAACCTAGAGTCATGTCCATACCCGCCGAAACTCCCGAGGATGTATAAAACTTCTCTGTGCTCACCCAACGCGCATTCTGCCGCCACCTCACCTGTGGGCGCGTCCCACGCACCCACTCGAAGGCACGTTTGTTAGTAGTAGCAGGCTTCCCATCAAGAACACCTGTGGCGGCAAGAAGGGCCGCTCCGGTGCAGACCGTCAGGCAGGTTTGGCTTTGCTGTACCAATTTCGCAAGGTTTTGCAGGAATAGGTCGTTCATGACGAGAGAGCGCGTACCTATACCTCCTGGAATCAGAAGAATGCTCCCCGGAGGAAGACTTTCAACAATTTCCGTCTTGAGGGTAAAGCCCTGGGCGGACTTCACCGATGAACCACCGCTCTCGGCTGCGCCGCCACCGAGATATACCGCATACGCATATCAGGCACACGATGCAAAAATTCGATAGGTCCCATAGCGTCGAGAGTCTCATAACCGTCGAAGAAAAGACAGTACACAGATGTAGTCGTCATAGCACCCATGCTAAAAAGGGTCTTTATGTGAATCAAGCACGATTCTTCAACGTTTTATTCACATCAAGGGTTTTTATTATGCGCTCAGGCATGTGCTGCAGGTTTGTACGCCTGGAAATATACCCGGGTGCCCGTCGTAAAACCGTCATTTATCACGGTTTGGCGCGCATACAGGTTAGAGTTAAACACAGAGGCATTATTTTGGGTGCCGTCGCCCATTACACAGCTACGGTTCTCATGTCGAATGCCGTGCATCCTACACCGATGCTTCCGCAATGACCGATAAGAAAGAGATAAATATGTCGCTACCAACCACAATGCGCGCCGTACAATACGACAAGTTTGGCGGGTCTGATCTGCTCACGATCAACGAGGTTCCCGTGCCATCTCCCCGCCCCGGCCAGGTGTTGGTACGCGTGCAGGCCTTCAGCGTGAATCGCATTGACGTGATCGTGCGCGAAGGCGAAATGCGGCTTTTTACAGGTAAACGCTTCCCCAAAGGTACCGGTGTGGATGCGCTCGGCGAGGTTGTCAGCGTGGGCACCGGCGTGATGGACTACAAAGTTGGCGATATTGTGTGGGGGTTCAACGGCTCCATTTCTATGGCACCCACCGGCACAGCGGCCGAATACGTGCTATTCCGTGAGAACCGGATTCACCATGCGCCGCGCATCCAGAACCAGATTGATGCGGCGGCACTGCCGCTCGTGAGCCTTGCCGCGCTGCAGGTGCTCCGCAAGAACCTGAAACTCCAGGCCGGTCAGCGTCTGCTGGTGGTGGGTGCTAGCGGCGGTGTGGGGCATGCTGCACTGCAGATCGGGCAGATTTTGGGGGCTCAGGTGGCGACAGTTTCTGCCGAAGAAAATATAGCTCTGTGCCGCGAGCTAGGTTCGATTGAGGCATACGACCACGAGGCTCTGCCAGACCCCGAAAAGGTTGAGAAATTCGATGCGATCTTGGACTGTGGAGGCGTTGTGACCGCGTTTTACCGTAACTATTTGAAGCCGGGCGGGCGCATGATGACGGTCTCGCCCGACGGTCTTCCGGCGGTGCTGACCTCGCTGTTCACGAACCGTCGAGTGGGTTTCCTGCTGGCGACCAAGGCATCGTCCGAGGCCATGAAGTGGATTACCAATGCCGTCGAGCGTGGTCAGCTGCGCCCAGTCATTGAGAAGAAATACTCACTTGAGGAGCTTGGCGCCGCGCAAGATCGTGTAGCCGAGAAACATACACGCGGCAAACTCGTAGTGGTTATGTAACTCTCTTGGGTTATTCATACGGGCGAGGTTTTGGCGTATGGCTACAAAGAGGTGGCTGTGCACTCAAAGCCTCGCCTTTATGCGGTCCCGTGACGATGCGGCACGCATGTTTGCGACGCTGGGAGTAGGCTAAAGGTATGAGAATTGGTATGCGTAAACCCAGTGTGAAACGAATGATTAAGGCCCGCACCACCGGCCGGGCAAAACGCGCCGTAAAAAGAGCTGTGATTCCTGGTTATGGCAGGCGCGGTATGGGGTTTGTGAAAAACCCGAAGCGAGCCGTAAAAGGGGCTATCTACCGCCGCACGACCTTCAGCGTGTGGGATTTGTTTAGGTAAATTGCTGCCCAGAACATAGAAGTTGCCGCCGGTTTCCCACCTCTCCTGCCCCAAACCTACTCCTGCTTGCGCTGTACAGAACCAAGAAAATTGATACTTGTATAGTCCTATATATGCATGAGATTATATGGGTATGGAGCTTAAACATGCGATTCTTGGACTACTGTCAATCCAGCCTATGAGCGGCTACGATCTCAACCGCGCGTTTAGTAACACTGTGGCGCATTTCTGGTACGCTGACCAGTCGCAAATCTACCGCACGCTCGATAAGCTCACCGCCAACAAAGCGATCACAACGAAAGTAATACACCAAGAGGGAAAACCCGACCGCAAGGTTCATTCGCTCACCACAACCGGGCGGGCTGAGCTGGAAGACTGGCTCACCTCGCCCCTTGAACAAGAACGGTTTAAAGAGCCTTTTATGGCGCGGCTATTTTTCGCCGCAAATCTTACGTACACCGAAGTAGTACAGCTACTGACTGAGCGTGAAAAGCAGGTTGAGCATAAGCTGCGGTCCCTCAAGACCCTTGACGTACATGCGGAAGACCTAGCGTCCACCCTGCGCGCCGCTACCCTTCGCAAAGGAATTATTGAGACAGAGGCGGAGCTTGCCTGGATTCAGCAAACCCGCGAAAGTATCACTAGGTTCAGCCCACCCAGTAAGGAGGAATAACCATGACTATCGAGACGCAAAACAGCAAAGATTACCCTGTGGAGCACGGCCCCCGGCAGGGTGAGACTATTATTTTCCTGCATGGCGGGAACATGGCGGGCTGGACGTGGGACTCTCAGGTTGAGGCCATGCCCGATCGCCACCTGCTCACCCCTGACCTGCCCGGGTACGGCAGGAATACTCACGAAGTATGGCCCGGTATTGCCGAGGCTGCTGACAGGATGGCTGAACTCATTCGTTCCCACAGTATCGGCGGACAAGCGCACATTGTGGGCCTCTCACTCGGCGGATTCGTGGCGATTGAGCTAATTCGCCGTCATCCCGCCCTAGCGTACACATGCACGATTAGCGGATCGCCGCTCTTGGGGTACACCTGGTGGGAGCGAACGGTTATCGGTGCCCAGGTTCCGCTCTGGCACCGGCGCTGGTACTGGATTGCGCAGTCCCGCCCGTTTAACATTCCGGTGGAAGATCGGGAACTTTTCGCGCAAACCGCCAGCAGCCCGCAACCACTCACAAACACTTTACTGTTCCGGGAACTTGGGATTCGGGCGCTGCCTACCGAGCCGTTCGCCTTCACCGGGCCGGTGCTTGCAGTTGCCGCCGAGCACGATACGCCTTCAGTACGCCGATCCTTCGACCCGCTGCGCAAGTGCCTACCGCAGCTGCACACCTGGATTGCGCCGGGGATGCATCACGCGTGGAGTGCTGAAAACCCCGAACTATTCACACACATGGTTGCCACCCACGCCGATACAGGGCGATGGCCTCAAGACTAAATAAACATGAGCAAGGGGTTTACTACCCCGCCGCACGACCTTCAGCGTGTGGGATTTGTTTAGGTAATGGAAGAGTTCTTCTCTTGCGGTAACGCTCAATTCGGGAGCACTTTAACTGCTCCCGAATGAAGAAAATGCTCCCGCTTTGTCATGTTGTGGTTGCAACGCCAGAATAAGAGCCTGAATATGCGCCAGCATTTGCCTCACACGGTTCTTCTTTACATGTCTAGAGCCGCCTCTCGCCTGCGGTAGCACTCCTCAATCTTGCGCCGCCGCATAAAAACCTTTGGAAAAGACCCTAAAAATAAAGGTTCTCGCGCGGTATACTAAGGATAAGCTAACCTCCTCGTCAAAGCTGAAAGGGACCTTTTTCCTATGCTGAAAATCGAAGATGCCATCAGCGAGACCTTACTTATTCCCCTGTACATGAAGCACCTCGCCTCGCAACAGCCCGACCCAATCATCAAAGATGAGGCAGCTGGACGAGTCGTTTCGCAGTTAGACTACAATTTCTCTAAATTTGATAACGTTATTCACACCGTTGTCGGCACCGCGATTCGCTCAGATTACTTTGACCGGCTCGCGGCCGATTTCATTAAGCGCCAACCTAACCCGGTAATCGTTAATGTTGGATGCGGTCTAGACAGCCGCCGGGAACGCATCGGTGAAATCGCGCAGAACGTGCCGTTTTACAGCTTAGATTTACCCGATGTGATGACTTTGCGTATAAAGTTGCTGCCCCCGCAAGGCAGTGAAGTTTTCCTGGGGACCTCAGCCTTCGACGCGGGTTGGATGGACGAGTTGAACGATCTGCAGCCGAATGCCCAATTTCTGTTCGTGATTGAAGGCATGCTGATGTACTTTGACCGTTACACGGTACGCGCTTTGTTCCGCGATCTTGCGCAGCGTTTTCACGGCAGTGAGATCGCGTTCGACGTCATAAACTCGTGGATGGTTTCGCATTCTGATCAGCACGAAGCGCTTAAGCACTCCCGCGCGCGATTCGTTTTTGGATGCGACGACGATCATGAACCCGAGCGTTGGGCTCATAACCTGCGCTTGGTGAGTGCTAAACGGCTGATGACAGACTTTCCGGCGTGGAAGAAGAGCGGGGCACTGTCTGCCATGATAGCGCGGCGTTTACCATTCCTGAAGGAATCCTTCCGTATGCTCCACTACCGGATAGACTAACCCTGCGTATTTCAAGCGTCATCAGATTATTCTTCCTGCACAAGCAGGAGCCAGCATTTTACCCATCGGAGCACTATTTCAAGCGCAGCAGGAAATAAACCGCATTCCGAAACTGGGTGGATCCCGTTGCCTTTTAGCGTGTCTTACCCCGGCTGCGCATTTCTGCTCCTGGGATTATAGCTGCGCAGGTTCCGCATAGTGTACAGTCCGGGTTGGAACCGCATACACCTATAGTTTACCCATCAAGTAATTTGTACTGTACAATTGAGGGTTCATATGCGATAACCACACATTATCGCTCGTGTGCAAAGTCTATGGAACTCTGCGCAGTATATGACTCATCCAAACCGCAAGGAGGTATCTATGGGTCAGCTTATTGGGATGATTATTGCGGGTGCTATTATTGGCGCCCTTGCCCGCCTGTTCATGAAGGGTCAGCAGAATATTTCTATTCTCTGGACCATCATCTTGGGCGCTGTTGGCGCATTTGTCGGAGGCTGGGTAGCTGGTCTGCTTGGTGTTGCTGAAACCGCCGGTATCGACTGGATCCGCTGGATTCTTTCGATTATCGCCGCGATGGTCGCTATCTCCATCTACTTGAGCGTCACACACAAGAAGTAGCTTCTTCCATATTCTGCAAAAGCGGATCCTCGAACATTCTGTTTCGAGGATCCGCTTTTATTGTGCGTTACGGGTGCGTTTTATTAGAAACCGCCCTTATATGCACTCATATATCTTGGTGCCGTGGAGCTGCTTGGGCTTGAGGTTCGGAACCTCCTAATGTAGCAAGCAGGCGTCCGTTCTCAACACGTACCAGAGTTTCCAAGGCAGCACGCACTAGAGAAGAATGTTCTTCAATACCGGTGAGCTTAGCCGCTTTAGCAACAATCTCTTCATCCAAAGTCACAGTTGTACGCATAATACCCTCCGCATCAGTAAACAACACACCCTTGATATAGATAATAATGCTGCCTATTGAGCATTACGCCAATAAGCTAGAGAACGGTAATAATCATGGTCTGCCCTGCCGGGGATGTCTTCATCATAGAAATCAACCATACGAGGGTCATGGTCTTTTTGCGCTCACGGTTTTATATCGACTTGACGCAGCATGTAAGGCACCAGGGCCTTATGGAATGGCCAGATACATGTCAGATACACCTTCCCCACAGCCGATTGAGGCTGGGCGTATGTTTCAATCCCGCCACACGCAGACATGCTGCCCTCAGAAGCGGTAACCACGAATTTTGATGAGAACTCTATATGCCTATCCTTATGGCCACCGATGACATGCTCATCAGTGACCTCAGTAAAGGTAAAAGGACCCGCTGATGAACCAACCGTAACTTCCAATTGCTTGGATTTCGATGAGGGCTGTACTGTAAACCCTATTTTCTGTACAACACGGTTACGAACCCGCATTATCGCACGAACCCACGGAGGGGTTGCAGATAAAAAGCGGTGGGTAAATTCCTGTGCGTCCCAGCTAATGGGTATCTGCACATAGTGACCATCAGAAAAGTTCATATTGTCAAATCGCATGTTCAAGGCTCCTGGTACGCTCAGCAAAACTGCCTAACACAGGATAAATCGCGTTCCATATCCTGGCAGAGTGCAGAATACAGATCAGGGTGCGTTTTCAGTATGACTGCTCGTGGCGGTGCATCTTGAACCTATTTACGTGAGGCCTTATGTTCCTTGCCCATATAGATACCGCCCTGTGCCAGCTCGGTGAGCATTTGTTCGAGGCGCTCGATACGCATCGCCGGTGTCTTGGCGCGGTTGATCCAACCAATATAGTCGTTGCGCTGATAAGCTGGTCGAGCCTTATAGTCGGTGCGTAACCCCGCGTTTTTTAGGGCCGCCGCAACATCTTTCGGCATAGTGTGTTGCTCGCGCATAAAGCCTCCTGAGGTGGGTGTTTATCGTGTACCTGTACTCCACGCTACCTGTAGCACGGTGGCAGGTTCAAGATTTCAGGTAAGCGCGAACTATACCGGGCAGTATTTTCCACGGGTCACAGTACTCCTGAGGGTGGTTCTTGCTAGCCTTCACCTCACAAAGGCAGAGAGGCACGCATCCTGCGATGGTTGAGGATGCGTGCCTAACCGTTTCTTTCAAAAAGATATCAGCGCTTTGCCGGCTGAACTGCCCCCTTAGGGGTTACCGCATTCGAACCATTGGGCATCACGGGGGTTTCAGGCGTTCCACTTGGGGTCTCACGAGACGTTTCACCGTTCATCCTGACCTCGTAGGTACCGTTAGGTTGCACCTGTGAGTTCTTATTGGAGCCATTGGGCAGACCATTTTCATTTGTAATCCAGGATCCATCAGCACCCACCCAGTCGGTGTTTCCGGTGGCTGGATTGCTCCGGTCCCATGACCCATCGGGATACACCCTCACGATCTCACCGTCGGGTTCGGTTGCAGTCCAGGATCCGTCTTCAGCAACCTGCACATACCCTTCAGAACCGGGATTTTGGTTCGCTGCCTTTCCGGGGGCGCCCTGTTGTTGGGCTCCGCCGCCAGCGACGCCGCCGTTAGTTCCCGCACCCTGGTCTGCCTGAGCACCGCCTCCATTAGCGCCGGTACCAGCACTGGTACCGCCGTCACCCTGCACTGCACCATTACCGGAATTCTGTTCCGCACCTGCGCCACCATTAGCGCCTGAACCGGAATTTCCAGATGTTCCACCGCCGTTATTCACAGCGTTGGAGCTTCCTGTGGAACTAGAAGCACGAGATGAACTTGATGAAGAAGAAGCCGAGGACGAACTTGAAGAATCATTCGCACTATTTGAGCCGCATGCACTCAAAGCTAAGATGCCAGCAACAGCCAGAGATACGCATGCGGTAGCCTTCTTGGTAGTCATGATTCGCATCCTTTCTCCTGATAAATATCAGCTGGTATTTTAAACCGTCGCATAGCTCACATGTATTGTCAGGAATTTTCCAGATTTTGCAAATATTTTTACCACGAAATATAGTTACACCTGTGTATTACACATTAAAGAAATTGAATTACCTTATATAACTAAACTAAATTTTATTTATGAACGAGTCAACTAACGATTATTAATATTTTGAAAAATCATAAATTTATACTGTCTCACATATTTCCAAGACGGCGGCTTCCACCGGTATAGAATTTTTTGACATTCACCCCAACCCGTAACCCCGACGACGTTAGCCCCCAAATTTCAGCAGGTGTGTACGCCGTGCACACAATAGGGTGCGCATCCTCAGGTATTGAGGATGCGCACCCGTTTCGCGCAAAACACTTTGCGAAAGTGTCTGTGCTGGTTATTACATGCCCGGCTTAGTGGGCTGTACCGGATTTACTGCCGGGACCGCCTTCGGGTCGGGGAGTTTTCCAGGAGACACCGGGACAGCGTTACTGGGTATCTCGGGGGAAAGCTGACCGTCATAGGTAACCCGGTAGGTTCCGTCAGCCTCTACCCGGGCTACCGTGTGCCCGTCGGCATAGTTCTTAGTCCAAGAACCATCCGCCGCAACGGTACTGGTACCGTCTTCCCCAACGCTCGTCCAGCCACCGTCACCGTCGACATGATACCGAGAACCCGTGGTATCAACGTAGTCCCAGGAAGCTTCGCGGTGGATTACGTATTCGCCAGGGGTCAATGCGTTGGGGTTTTTCGTGACATTGTGTTCATCATTCGCAGCATTCGCCCCTCCAGGATCGGCCTGTTGCTGCTGGGCACCGCCTTGGGCTTCAGCGCCCTGGTTCGCTTGTGCTCCGCCGTTGGTATCGGCGCCGGTTACACTGCCACTCTGTGCGCCAGTGCCGGAGTTTTGGTCCGTTCCAGTGCCGCCTTCAGCACCAGAATTTGCTGCGCCGCCGTTAGCGCCTGAACCGGAGTTTGCGGAAGTTCCACCGCCACTATTCACAGCGCCGGATCCACTGGCGTTAGCCGTCTTGGAGGCTGTTGTTGATGATGAAGACGATGGGGAAGAATTCGAAGCATTATTAGAGCTATTTGAACCACAGGCGCTCAAAGCCATAATGCCAGCAACAGCCAGGGATACATATACAGGTACCTTCTTGGTAGTCATAATTCGCATCCTTTCTCCTGATAAATATCAGCTGGTGCTTTAACCGTCGCATAAGCTCATGTGTATTGTCAGGAATTTTCCAGATTTTGCAAATATTTTTTATAACAGGGTGTAAATAAGTGGATATATTACACAATCAAGAATAGATAGGTGTTATAAAATTAAAATAACTCTTTCTCTAAGATTCTTACAATAAGAAATATTGAATATTTTATATATGAAATATATGTGCTTGAGTTAGGTCTATCTAGGTATTACCCCGGCTTCGCACCGCAGGAATTGGCGTAAGCCCTGGGGCTTGAGAGTTACTACCCGCACAGTAAGATGCTTGCACAAACTAAGACATGTAACATGTAGGGAATATTCGTTTACTCTGGAAGGAACCGAGCATGAAGCTTTCTGCCCGTAACCAGCTCACTGGCACCATTGTTGAGATTACCGAAGGCGCTACCAACGGCATCGTGAAGATTGAGATCGCCCCCGGTCTGATTGTTTCTTCCTCGATTACCAACGCCGCTATTGAGGAGCTTGGGCTGCAGGTTGGCAAGCCCGCTACCGCCATTATCAAGGCATCCAACGTCATGGTTGGTGTTGAGGACTAATCCTCTCCCCTGTGTGCCCGGGTGCTCCCGGCGCCGGGCAATACAAAAGAAGCAAAGCTCGATCCCGGCATGGTTCGCGATAACCGCACCGGGATCGAGCACGTTGAAACTAGTTACAGAGGATCCGAGCCTTTAGCCTTCAGAGAGTCGAGCCGATCGAGTTCTTCACACACAGAAGAAGCAACAAGATTACCTGATGAGGAGTTGTTATGCCCCGTAACCAGTCCATTAGTCGCTGCCGCTGAGCTCCTGTAAGGCCTCTTCCAGCGAATATAGTCCGCCCCGCGTTCTTTTGCTAGCTCTTCAGCGTTGTAGGGCACCTTCTGAGACACTAAAGCGAGTTTCTCTTCCCTCCAGGAGGGGCCGGTCAGTATTTTGCCGTTCACCAGATAGCTTCCATCACTCAGGCGTACATTGAGGATGCCGCAGTACCCGTGCCCCACGGATGCGACGATCGCGCCCCGCTCGTATACACTGGCGATGAGGTTGTGCAGCTCGGAGTTATGCGTGAAGTCGAACATAGCGCCGTGCCCACCAGCCAGGCATATAGCATCGTACGTGTTCGGGTCTATGGATCGGATAGGAGGGGTGTTTTTCAGGAGCATCATGCGTTCCGGGTTATTCAGCCAGGATTTTGCGCTCTCATTGCGGAACGGGAACTTCAGAGAGCGGGGATCTAAAGGGACGTCTCCCCCACGTGGACTGGCGATGTCCTGCTCGAACCCCTCCCGTTCAAACCTATCCCAAGCTGTCGTCAGCCCAGAAAGCCACAGCCCCGTCGAGTCACCATTATCGTACTGACCCGCATTCGTCACGATGTGCAAGATTCTTTTACCCATAAGCCCATGGTACCTGGGGTGTGCGTGTACAGAGCGGCCCTCTGAATGTAGCTCATACAGGACAATACTCACCAGCACTTACAGACTTATAGGGTGTTCTATATCTAGATAGTGACCTTGCTAAACAGTTCTGAGGCCTCTGTTAAAATCCAAGTATGGATTACAACTGGGCTCTCGCTAAACTGCAATCATTTATTGACCTCACAGAATTAGTTTCTCGTCCACAGACATCAGGGCGTACCGTAGTTGGAGGTGATAATCGTAGAGTCAAGGGTCAATACGACGAGATTGTCAAGAAAGCTCATGTAATAGAGCAGATTTTGGATAGAGTCATCCCCGCATGGCAAAACGAACTGAAAAATCTAGATAACAGAAGATGGCAGGGGCACCGCCAGGTAGCACTTCGCGCTGTATCTGAGATCAAGCATCGTGAAGAGATCGCTGAGAAACTTGGTGACAAAGCCCCTCAGATTAGCGCTGCAGCACTGCACCCATGGGTATGGGAGTCTGCACGATCATTGTGGCAATCTGGACATTACAGAACAGCTGTACAAACAGCAATAACGAAGCTAAATGCTGAGACTCAAAACAAGGTTGGTCGACGTGACGTCAGCGAGAAAGCGCTCTTCTCAGAATCTTATAGCAGCAATGCTCCAGAACCAGGCAAAGCTCGACTGCGCCCCGCAAATGATGACGGTGGCAAGACAGCAAGCTCAATTCGTAGGGGTATCGCTAGTCTCGCCGAAGGACTATACGCAGCAATCCGCAACCCTGCAAGTCATGATCTACTTGATGAGTTAGAGGAGCATGTGGCACTTGAACAGCTTGCTGCCGTTAGTGTCTTGGCTCGGTTTATTGATGACAGCGCTGTAATAAAGTGGGAACCAAGCTCGTGATTTATAAAGGTTTCTTTATTAGAGGTGGGTTCCCTCAGCACAACAACAGTCTCTAGGCTTCCGGTACGACAACCCACACTATATAATTTATAGTCCTCAGGTAATACACATACCATATAATCAATAAAATTTAAGAATCTGATCTAGGAATTTTTAGAGCATAAACATTGGATTTTAAAAATATACCCATTATTTTAGACTCTACACACTTTTACATTTCGGTTATCTTACACCATACAGCATAATTACTAGGAACTACAGATACCCTATATGTATCCTTAAGTAATATTTTAAGTTCTTCTATTTCTTTACTTTCTTCTAAAAAATTGTAGAGTTTTTCTATAGATTCATAACCCTCTTGAAGGTCTTCAAATGTTAATAGAATATCTTCAGTAATGCAAACGACACCTTCTTCGTCATAAAATTTTAGATACCCTGAATTCACATTTTCCATAATTTCACGATATTCTCGTTCATCTCCAAACCGGGGATCAGGTATACGATAAGGGTTATTACTGTCATATGGGGCAAGAACATTAGGGTTAGACACAAAGTGCCATATTGCTTTAGATAAAACCTTCCCTAACGATTTATTACAGTCTATAACTTTACCTCGAAGAATTTCAAATTCTTCGCACACATCCACAGATGCATCATTATTATTCTTATAGCTTTCCTCGATTGTTTCAATATCAAGATATTGTTCTTTTTCAATTGAATTTTTCTTATCCGAACCGGTCACTAAATTATTTAATTTACTATTATTATTTATTTTACCGGCATTGTAATTCAAATTCCCTTTCTTCTCAAATTCATTAATGACCCGAAGTATAGCAGTTCTAACAGGACCTAAACTAGCATGTAAGTTTCCTGATGCCTGCTTTCGATAGGTGATAGGTGTTATCCCTTTTAGGTCAGATGGTAGACAGGGATTTTTTTCCTGATCATAGACCACGAAACACTTATCAATTCCTAAAGCTCCTATAAACAAACCCAATTCAAAAATAATATTGTCTCGAGCAACTTCCTTATTTTTACCCCGTGAATTCACAGTATCATTCGCAGCTGCAACCATAATCGCAAAATTAGATTCCCTTGTTTGCTTTATTAAGTCTTCTATTGGACGGGAATTAGGAGAAAATACCCCATCAGACCATACAACAGCATCACATTTATATTGAAGAAGCTCTTGTAGCGTACAAGCAATATCGTGGTTCTCAACAGATGAACCGATAAATACTACGGGCTTCTGTTCAACCTCAGCAGTCATTCTATGTCCTAACCTCTACACATTAAACCTAAACTCAACCACATCACCGTCTGCCATGATGTAGT
>ERZ773008.963-NODE-963-length-20681-cov-8.121449_pt1 | contig 20681 bp, 15 predicted proteins | sample MGYA00580664_ERZ773008 | MGnify/ENA primary metagenome ERZ773008 (study PRJEB29015, sample SAMEA2738016) | human oral metagenome | biome: human oral; feature: human-associated habitat; material: dental | place: China | collected 2048 ... | reverse complement strand
CCAACTCCCCTCGCCCGGCCGACGCGCCCAGGCGAGGCGAGGACGAGCTGCGCGCCCTGGCCGAGGAGGGCGCGGCCGCTCTCGGCGACGACGCCCCCGCCGCCGAGGTCGTCGCCTGGGCGGCCCGCGCCTTCCCCGGCACGCTCGCGGTCGCCTGCTCCATGGCCGACGCCGTCCTGCCCCACGTCGTCTCCGCCCTGGTCCCGGGCGTCGATACGCTCTTCGTGCAGACGGGCCTCCACTTCGCCGAGACCAACGGCACCCGCGACGCCGTGGCGGCCACCATGGACATCACGCTCATCGACGTGCTGCCCGCGCTGAGCGTGGCCGAGCAGGACGAGCGCTTCGGACCGCGCCTGCACGCGCGCGACCCGGGTCTGTGCTGCCGCCTGCGCAAGGTCGAGCCGCTGGCGCGCGCGCTCGCCGGGTACGAGGCCTGGGCCACCGGGGTGCGTCGCGAGGACGCCCCCACCCGCGCCGCCGCCCCGCTGGTCGGCTTCGACCGGACGCACCGGATCGTCAAGATCAATCCACTGGCCGCCTGGACCATCGAGGAGCTCCTGGACTACGCGACCGAGCACGGCGTCATCGTCAACCCGCTGCTGGCCGACGGATACCCCTCGATCGGCTGCGAGCCCTGCACCGCCCGCGTCGCCCCCGGCGAGGACCCGCGCTCGGGCCGCTGGTCCGGCTTCGCCAAGACCGAGTGCGGCATCCACCTGTGAGCGCCCTGTCATCGCCAAACCATCGTCAACCAGCGCGGATCGTCGCAGATCGACGCCGCCCCCTTCCGGAGGACCCGTGACCCCCTTGACCGCAACCACGACGACCACGACGACCACGACGACCGCAACGGCCCCCGTAGCCGCTGAAGCCGTCAGAACCACTGCGCCCGCTGAATCCGCCGCACCCGCTGCGACTCCGGGGACGACCCCGGCGGCCGACCGGGCGGGAGCGGGGGACGGCTCCCCTCCCCTCGACCAGCTCGACGCCCTGGAGGCCGAGGCCATCGCCGTCGTCCGGGAGGCCGTCGCCGAGTGCCGCCGGCCCGTGCTGCTCTTCTCCGGCGGCAAGGACTCCGTGGTCGTGCTGCACCTGGCGCGCAAGGCCTTCTGGCCGGCGCCCGTGCCCTTCCCCCTGCTGCACGTGGACACCGGCCACAACTTCCCCGAGGTGCTCGCCTACCGGGACGCCGTCGCCGAGCGCCTCGGGATGCGCCTGATCATCGCCCGCGTCCAGGACTACATCGACGACGGCCGGCTGCGCGAGCGGCCCGACGGCACCCGCAACCCCCTGCAGACCCGCCCCCTGCTGGACGCCATCCGGGACGGCGGCTTCGACGGGGTCTTCGGCGGCGGACGACGCGACGAGGAGAAGGCGCGCGCCAAGGAGCGCATCGTCTCCCTGCGCGACGAGTTCGGGCAGTGGGACCCGCGCAACCAGCGCCCCGAGCTGTGGACCCTGCTCAATCCGCGCCACGCCCCCGGCGAGCACGTGCGCGTCTTCCCGCTGTCGAACTGGACCGAGCTGGACGTGTGGCGCTACGTCGAGCGCGAGGGCATCGCCCTGCCGAGCCTGTACTACGCCCATGAGCGCGAGGTCCTCCTCCGCGACGGCATGTGGCTGGCGGTGAGCCCCGTGACCCGGCCGCGCCGCGGGGAGCGCACGCGCACTGCGAGGGCGCGCTACCGCACCGTGGGCGACATGTCCTGCACCGGTGCGGTGGAGTCCGCCGCGACCACCAACCACGAGATCGTCGTCGAGGTGGCGGCCTCCTCCCTCACCGAGCGGGGCGCCACCCGCGCCGACGACCGCCTGAGCGAGGCGGCCATGGAGGACCGCAAGAGGGAGGGGTACTTCTGATGAGCGCCCCCTCCGCCGAGCGGGCCGAGACCGCCCTCCAGGGCGGGGGCCTGCTGCGCCTGGCCACCGCCGGGAGCGTCGACGACGGCAAGTCCACCCTCGTGGGCCGTCTCCTGCTCGACTCCAAGTCCGTTCTGCGCGATCAGCTCGCAGCCGTGGAGCGGGTCAGTCTGGACAGGGGCCTGACGCGGGCGGACCCGGCGCTGCTCACCGACGGCCTGCGGGCCGAGCGCGAGCAGGGCATCACCATCGACGTCGCCTACCGCTACTTCGCCACCCCGCGGCGCTCCTTCATCCTGGCCGACTGCCCCGGACACGTGCAGTACACGCGCAACATGGTCACCGGCGCCTCGACGGCCGACGTCGTCGTACTGCTGGTGGACGCGCGCCACGGCGTGCTCGAGCAGACCCGCAGGCACCTGGCGGTCGCCGGACTCCTGGCGGTGCCCCACGTGGTGGTCGCCGTCAACAAGATCGACCTGGTCGACTTCTCGGCCGAGGCCTTCACCCGCGTGGCCGACCGGATCGAGCGGGTCGCCGCGGCCCTCGGCGTCGCCGACGCGCGCATTCTGCCCACCTCGGCGCTTCTGGGGGACAACATCGTGGAGCGCTCGGCGCGCACCCCCTTCTACGACGGCCCGGCGCTCCTGGAACTCCTGGAGTCCCTGCCCGCGGAGTCGGCACGCGCCGATCGCCCCCTGCGCCTGCCCGTCCAGATGGTCATCCGCCCCCGGGCCGCCGCCGCCGAGGGCCTGAGCGAGTACCGCGGCTACGCCGGGAGCATCGCCGGCGGCACCGTGAGCATCGGCGACGAGATCGTCGTCCTCCCCTCCCGCCGGCGCACCGCGGTGACCGGCATCAACCTGGGCGCGCGGGCGCTCCCCTCGGCACGAGCCGGGCAGTCCGTGGCCCTGGAGCTCGCCGACGACATCGACATCGCCCGCGGCGACGTCATCGCGGGACCCCGCGGCCTCCCGCCGCTCGTGCGGGAGATCGACGCGCACGTCGCCTGGTTGTCCGAGCATCCCCTGCACGGGGAGGACCGGATCCTGGTCAAGCACGGCACGCGCACGGTCCGGGCCCTCGTGGCGGGCATCGAGGGCGCCCTGGACCTGGACGACCTGACGACCGCGCCCGCCGACCGGCTCGTTCTCAACGACATCGGACGGGTCCGCCTCCGGCTGGCGGAGCCGCTGCCCGCGGCCGACTACGCGGCCTCGCGCACCGACGGCGCCTTCCTGCTCATCGACCCGCAGGACGGCCGGACCCTGGCGGCCGGCATGGTCCGCGCTCCCGAGGCGCTCGAGAGGCGCGTCGAGGAGGCCGGGTCATGAGCGCCCCTGCGCGAGTGGGCATCACCGACGACGACGCGGGCGGCTGGGTCGCCCTCGTGGGCGGGGGCCCGGGCGAACCCGGGCTCATCACCGTGCGCGGCATGGAGCTGCTCGCCCGCGCCGACGTCGTCGTCGCCGATCGCCTGGCGCCGCGCGGCCTGCTGAGCGGCCTGGCCCCGACCGTCGAGGTGATCGACGCCTCCAAGCGGCCCGGCGACCACCTGATGCCCCAGGCCGACATCGACGCCCTGCTGGTGGCCCGCGCCCGGGCCGGCAGGCGAGTGGTGCGGCTCAAGGGCGGCGACCCCTGCGTGCTCGGGCGCGGCGGCGAGGAGGCGCGGGCCTGCCGCGCCGCCGGCGTAACCGTCGAGGTCGTCCCCGGAGTGACCTCCGCCATCGCCGTGCCGGCGGCGGCGGGCATACCGGTCACGCACCGCGGACTCGCCCGCGGCTTCTCGGTCGTCTCGGCCAACGAGGACCTGGTCGCCACCGTCCCGGCGCGCCGCGATCACACCCTGATCCTGCTCATGGGAGTGCGCCATCTGCGTCGCTCCACGGCCCTCCTCACCGGTCGCGGTGCCGACCCCGGCACCCCGGCGGCCGTCGTCGAGCGCGGCTACCGCCCCGACCAGCGGGTGACCACCACCATCCTGCGTCATCTCCCCGATGTCGCCGAGTCCATCGGAGCGAGAGCGCCGGCGGTCATCGTCCTCGGCGACGTCGTCACGGTCAGCCCCGCCTGGAAGGACCGGGTCGTGCCCCGGGGCTGATCGACCGCCCCTCCGCCCCCCCCAGTCAGATCGGATCGGTTCATGAGAGAACTCCTCGTCCTGGCCCTCGTGGGCCTGGCATCCCAGCTCGTCGACGGCGCCCTCGGCATGGGCTACGGCGTCACCTCGTCCTCCCTGCTCCTACTGGCCGGACTCGGCCCCGCCCTGACGAGCGCCTGCGTCCACCTGTCCGAGATCGGCACGACGCTCGTCTCGGGGGCCGCCCACCACCGACTGGGCAACACCGACTGGCGGCTCGTCGCCCGACTGGGCGGCCCGGGGGCGGTGGGCGCGCTCGCGGGCGCGACCCTCCTGACCCGCCTGGGCAGCGGGACGGCGACGCCGGCGACCTCGGGCATCCTGCTGGTGCTGGGCCTGTACGTCCTGGTCCGCTTCGCAGTGCGCCCTCCGGCCGGCTCCTCCGCGCGTCGCAGCCCGCACTCGGCCCGGTTCCTCGCCCTGCTCGGCCTGGTCGGCGGATTCGTGGACGCGATCGGCGGTGGCGGCTGGGGCCCCGTGGCGACGACGACGCTGCTGGCGCGCGGCCGGACCGCGCCGCGCACCATCGTCGGCAGCGTCGACACCTCGGAGATCATCGTCGCCGCAGGCGCCTCGGCGGGCTTCCTGGCGGGACTGGGCACGGCCGGCATCAGCCCGACGGTCGTGGGCGCGCTCCTGGTCGGCGGGCTCATCGCGGCGCCGGTCGCGGCCTGGCTCGTGTCGCGCATTCCCGGCCGGGTTCTCGGCAGCGCGGTGGGAGGATTCATCGCCCTGACCAATCTGCGCACGATCCTGTCGGCCCTCCACGCCCCGGGACGGCTCGTCACCGTAGCCCCGCTGATCCTCCTCCCGGTGTGGGCCCTGCTCGTCACCGTCTCAGTGCGCTCTGGGCGCCCAGGGCTCTCAGAGCGCTCAAGGCGCTCGGGACGCGGTGCGGACCAGCCGCCGTCACCGGTGAAGGAGCCCGCCCTGCGAGAGTCCGCGTCGGTCGGGGAGGCCGCCGCAGTCCCGGTGGTCCGAGTCCGATGATCGCGGGAGCCCGCGCGCGCACTCCGGGGACCGGCCCGAGGGAGACGGGCGTCGCCGCGCCCCCGGGGGCGCGCGCACGGGCTCCGGGCACCGCTGCGACCGCGCCCGGGCCGCTCGTGCTGGCGGCGCACGGCACTCGCCGCCCCGGTGGCCCGCCACTGCTGGAGCGCATCGCCGAGCGGGTGAGCGCTCTGCTCCCCGAAGCGGACGTGCGGCACGGCTGGGCGGAGTTCCAGAGGCCCAGCATCGCGGACGCGCTGGCGGGGAGCACCGACCCCGTCGTCGTGCCCCTCTTCCTCGGCGGCGGCCACCACGTCGGGCACGACCTGCCGCACTGCGTGCGCGAGCACGGCTCCGGAACGATCACCGCCCATCTGGGTCCGGAGCCCGTCATCGTGGGAGCCGTCGCACAGCGCCTCCGACGGGCGCTGGCGGGCGAGGGCGCGGAGCTCGGCGAGATCGACGGCGTCGTCCTGGCCGCGGCGGGCTCGCGCCGTCGCGGCCCGGTGGCGGAGGCGGAGGCGGCCGGACGGAGGCTGTCCCGGCTGCTCGGGACACCGGTGCGCACCGCCTACCTGTCATCGGTCGAGCCGAGCGCGCGCCTCGCCGTGCGGCACTGGCGGGCCGAGGGCGCCGGCACCATCGCGATCGCCACCTACCTTCTGGCGCAGGGGCACTTCTCACGCGCGCTGCGCGGGGCCGGGGCCGATCTGGTGTCCCCTCCCCTGGGCGACCACCCCGCGGTCGCGGAGGTCGTCGCCCGGCGCTACCGGGCGATCGCCGGCCGGTCGTCCCGTCCCGCCGGGACCGGACGATAAGGTATGGGCCCACGGTCCGCCGGTCATCCGACGACTGCCCGGTGAGGATCTCAGACGTGAGGGGGCGAGTCGCATGGCGAAGTACGAGAAGATCTACTCCACGCTGCGCACGAGCATCGAACGGGGGGACTACCCCTTCCTATCCTTCCTCCCCTCGGAGAACTCCCTGGCCGACGAGTTCGGGATCTCGCGCAACACGGTGCGCAAGGCGCTCCAGTACCTGGCGAGCCAGGGGTACGTCCAGGCGATGCAGGGCAAGGGGATCCAGATCATCTTCCGCCGGCACCGGACCTCCCACTTCCTGCTCGCCGGCATCGAGTCGCTGGCCGAGGCCGGCCGACGACTGGGCATCGAGGTGCGCACCAGGCTGCTGGACTCCAGCACGGTGACCGTCGACGCGGATCTGGCCCAGCGATCCGGCCTGCCCGAGGGCGCGAGCGCGATCGCGCTGAAGCGCCTGCGATTCCTGGACGGGCGCCCCGCCATCGTGGACCACAACATGTTCCTCGCCGAGGTCGTCCCGCGGGTACCGAGGGAGGCGGCCGAGTCCTCCATCTACGCCTACCTGGAGAATGAGCTCGGGGTGAGCATCGTCTCCTCCTCCCGTCTGGCCACCATCGAGCCGGCCGACGAGGAGGACCTGCACTACCTCGACCTGGGCGGGCAGAACTGCGTGGGCGTCGTGGAGTCCTTCTCCTTCGACTCCTCGGGCGTGCCCTTCGAGTACACCCGCTCCCGTCATGCGGCCAGGACCTTCAGCTTCATCTCCATCGCCCAGCGCCTGCCGGCGCAGCGCTGACAGTACCCGACTCGCGACCGGCTCCCTCCCGGAGATCATGCGCCTGCGGGCTCCCGACGTCCCAGCCGGACCTTCTTGACCTCGCGGACCTTATCGACGTCGGCATCGGAGAAGCCGAAGAAGTAGGTGCACGTGAAGGAGACGGCAAGAGCGGCGATGGAGGCGATCCAGTAGCCCGTGAAGCCCGAGTCGATGCCTTCGGGGTTGACGAAGGAGGGGAAGCCGACGAAGGCCCCGGTGAAGCCGTACATGGTGACATTGAACAGGCCGGTGAGCAGACCGCCCACGGCACCGCCGATCGACGCGGTGATGAAGATTCGGCCGTACTTGAGGTTGAGACCGTACATGGCGGGCTCGGTGATACCGCAGAAGGCGGAGATGGTCGCGGGCCCGGCGAGCGTGCGAATGCGGGCGTTGCGCGTCTTGAGCCATACCGCCAGGGCGCCGCCGCCCTGAGCGATCATGGTCGCCGAGACGATGGCGTTCAGGGGCGAGCTCCCGGTCTGGGCCAGATCGGCGGAGATGAGCGGGATGACCGCCCAGTGCAGGCCGAAGATGACCAGGCACTGGTAGAAGCCGCCGATGAACAACCCGGCCAGCGAGAAGTTCAGGTCGAACCCGGCCAGCGAGAAGTTCAGTCCGAGGACGAGCTTGATGGCGCCGGCGATGCCGCCGGAGATGAACATGATGACGGGGCCGAAGACCAGCAGGATGAGGGCGGAGACGATGAAGACCTCGAGCAGCGGCATGAAGATCGAGCGGACGACCACGGGGATCCGCCTCTTGAGGACCGGTTCGATCCTGGCCGCCAGCCAAGCCGCCACGATGATCGGGAAGATCGAGCTGGTGTAGGCGGTCCTCTCCGGCAGGGAGACCGGAATGCCGAAGAAGTCGGCGTTGAACACCGTCTGCCCGAGTCTGGCGACGATCCTGTAGTCGGACGCGTCCGAGTTCGAGAGGTCGATCAGGCTGGGATAGCACAGGACCCCGCCGATGATGGCCACGACGATGGGATCCGAGCCCAGGCGCCGCGCCGCGGTGAATCCGATGATGATGGGCAGGAAGTAGAACACCGAGGAGGACATCGCATCGATGATCTTGTAGGTGGACGTCCCCGCCCCCACGATGTCGAACTGGGTGAGCAGGGACAGGATCCCCTTGAGCACGCCCGAGGCCGCGAGCAGGCCGATGACCGGGATCATCGAGCCGGTGATGACCCCGATCATCGAGCTGAAGCCGAGCTTGAGCCATCCGATCAGAGTGGTGGGCCTCTCGACCTCCTCGACCTCGCCGCCGTCCGCGTCTCCCCGAGCCGTGCCGGGCAGCTGCTTCACGACCGCGTCGTAGACGTCCTCCACCGCCGGGCCGATGACCACCTGGTACTGGCCGCCGGCCTTGGCGACGTCGATGACGCCCTCGGTATCGGCCACCGCCGCGTCGTCGGCGAGCGACTGGTCCTTGAGGTAGAAGCGCACCCGGGTGATGCAGTGGAGCACCGAGCGGACGTTGTCGGGACCGCCGATGCTCCTGATGATGCCGGCGGCCGTGGCGTCGAAGCCGGTGAGGCCATCGGCGCCGCCCGTCCCGGAGACGGCTCCCGAACCGGCGGCGTCATCGTCAGCGGCGGCGGACTCGCCGCTCTTGAGCACGGCGGTGGCGATGGTGGTGCCCGCCTCGGCCTCGCCGAGGGTGACGGAGAGCGACTCGAGGTGGGTCATGGTGTTGGTGAGGACCACGACGGCGGTGGTGGCCTTGCCGGCGGCGCGGATGGCCTCCAGGTCCATGGTGCCCAGCGCATCGCCCGCCCTGACGGCGTCGCCGACGCTCACGCCCAGATCGAAGGGCTCTCCCTCCAGCTCGACGGTGTCCACGCCCAGGTGGACGAGGACCTCGAGGCCGGAGTCCGCCTTGAACCCGATGGCGTGCCCGGTTCCGGCCACCATGGTGACGGTGGCGTCCACCGAGGAGACGATGGTCCCGTCGTCTGGCTCGACGCCGAGCCCATCGCCGACGGCCTTGGAGGAGAAGACCGGATCGGGAACGTCGGCGAGGTCGATGACCCTCCCCGTCACCGGGGAGGCGATCGGGACCTCGCGTTCGATCGCTGGCTTGGCTGGTAGGGACATGACGTGTTCCTTTCGGAGCGTTGTGCTGTCAGCGGGTCGGGGAGGTGCCGCCGGGCGGGGAGCGGTACTCCGTGGTGGGCAGGGATCGGGATCAGGACTGGAGGACGACTGAGCAGCGGACGGGTACGGGGGCGGCGCGCGGGAGCGGACCACCCGGGTCACACGAGCAGGGCGAGGGCCTCGTACGGGCGCAGGCTCATCCGCTCCCGCAGCGATCGGAGCGGGTAGTTGGAGATGAGCACCTCCCCGCCCAGGAAGTCCGTGGGCAGGTCGATCCCGGTCTCGTGCCCGCGGAAGCTGCAGACGACCAGCAGGCGGTGCTCCTCGTCGTGGCGGACGTAGGCCATGATGTCCGGGTCGTCGAGCGCGTAGGGCTCGTAGGCTCCCCCGGATATCACCGGCACGCTCTTGCGCAGGGCGATGAGTCTCCTGTAATAGGGGAGGATGCGGCCCGACGCCTCCTCGTGGGCGACATTGACCTCGTCCTGGTTGGTGGGCCGCAGCCAGGGGACGCCATCGGTGAACCCGGCGCTGGCGCTCGCGTCCCACTGCATGGGGGTGCGGGCGTTGTCGCGCGCCTTGGAGTGGACGATCCGGAAGGCCTCGTCCGCCTCGTGCCCGGCGGCGACGAGCTCGGCGAAGGCGTTGCGCGCCTCGATATCGACGTAGTCCTCGATGGTCGTGTATCCGGGGTCGCTCATGCCGATCTCCTCCCCCATGTACACGTAGGGGGTGCCGCGCATGAGGTGGATGGCGGTGGCGAGCATGGTGGCGGACTCGTAGCGGAAGCGGTCGGCGTCGCCGAACCGGTCGATGGCGCGGGGCTGGTCGTGGTTGTTCCAGAACAGGGCGTTCCAACCGCCGCCGTCCTGGAGACCGAGGGACCAGTCGTTGAGGAGCCTCTTCAGGGCGGGGATGTCGGGATCCATGAGCGTCCACTTGCGCCCCGACGCGTAATCGACCTTGAGGTGGTGGAAGTTGAACACCATGGACAGCTCACGGTTCTCGGGCCGCGTGTACTCCACGCACGCGCCGATGCTGGTCGAGGACATCTCCCCCACCGTCACCGAGTCGGGGTCCTGGCCGAAGCTGGCCTCATTGAGCTCGCGCAGGTAGGTGTGGACCAGGGGGCCGTCGGTGTAGACGGCCCGGTCGTCGGTGCCCGCCGGCGCATCGACGAACGGCTCGGGCTTGCCGATGAGGTTGACGACGTCGAAGCGGAAGGCGTGCACGCCCCGGGCGCGCCAGAAGTTGACGACCTCGGCGGCGCGGGCGCGCACCTCGGGGTTGTGCCAGTCGAGATCGGCCTGGCCGGGGTCGTAGAGGTGGAGGTAGTACTCGCCCGAGAGCGGCCGCCCGTCCTCGTCGACGGGACCGAATGGGGCCCAGGCGGGCCCGCCGAACTTGGAGACCCAGTTCGTGGGCAGCTCGGTGGGCCGGCTTCCCCCCTCCCTGATGGGGCGGATGTAGAAGTAGTCGCGATAGCGCTGCTCGCCGGCCAGGGCCCGCTGGAACCACTCGTGCTCGGTCGAGGTGTGGTTGAGCACCATGTCGAGCATGACCCCGATGCCGTGGGCGCCCAGAGCGGCGACGAGATCGTCGAAGTCCTCCAGGGAGCCCATGGCGGGATCGACGGCGCAGTAGTCGGACACGTCGTAGCCGTTGTCGCATCCCGGTGAGGGGAAGAAGGGGTTGAGCCAGACGTAGTCGACGCCGAGGGAGGCGATGTAGGGGACCTTCTCGACGATCCCGCGCAGGTCGCCGACGCCATCGCCCGTGGAGTCGCGGAAGGAGCGCGGGTAGATCTGGTAGACGACGGCGTCTTCGAATGACATGACTTCCCCTGGGATCGGGCGGGACCGGGCGAGCATCGACGACTTGTGCACATAAGTGCTTGTGCACATAAGTAGACCGCACGAACCCGGAGTCACACAATGAGATGCGCGTCACAATTCGGGGGGTCGTTGCAGGACCCCGTGAGGGGGGCACGAGAGGCGCGGCCGGCTCCGGCCGGCCCTCTCCCGCCTTAGAACGGCCTTGAGCGGCCTTGAGCGGCTCGGAGGACCGCCCCTCCCGCCGGAGCACTCGGAGCGCCCCGGGCGGGCCGGCCGCCGGCGGGTAGGCGCGACTCCACCCGCCACCGCCCTGCGGGTGCGGGCCGGCCGCCCCTCGCCTCAGTCGCGCGCGACGATCGTGTTGGAGGCCTGGGCGCGCGGCCGCACGACCATGGAGTCGATGTTGACGTGGACGGGGCGCTCCAGGGCCCAGACGATGCACTCGGCGACGTCCTCGGCGCTCAGCGGGGCCTCGACCCCGGCGTAGACGGCATCGGCCCGCGACCGGTCCCCGTGGAAGCGGTTGAGGGAGAACTCGCTGGTGGCGACCATGCCCGGCGCGATCTCGATGATGCGCACCGGCTCCCCGACGAGCTCGAGACGCAGGGTGTTGGCGATGATCCGCTCGCCATGCTTGGCCGCCACGTAGCCGGCGCCTCCCGGGTAGGTGTCGTGGGCCGCGGTGGACGTCAGGAAGACGACGTCGCCGCCGCGCTCGCGCATGCCGGGCAGGAGCGCCTGGGTGACGCGCAGCGCCGCCAGGACGTTGCGCTCGTACATGGTCAGCCACTCCTGCGGGCTCCCATCGGCGACGGGATCGGCGCCGAGCGCGCCTCCGGCGTTGTTGACCACCGCGTCCACGCCTCCGGCCCCGAGCGCCTCGGCGGCGAGAGCCTCGACGTCGTCGGCTCGCTGAAGATCCGCGGCGATCCAGGCGCAGCCGGTGTCGGCCGCCAGGGCCCGGAGGCGCTCGACGCGGCGCGCGGTGGCGATCACGTTCCACCCGTGGGATCGAAGCAGGCGGACGGTGGCCTCGCCGATGCCGGTGGAGGCCCCGGTGACCAGGGCCCGACGCGGACCGGAGGACGCGCGGGAACGGCTCCGCGGCTGACTCATGGACTGATTCGCAGGCTGACTCATGACGCCATCCTCCCCCATGCCCCCGCCGCGCCCCCGTCGAACGCGCGGATCGCCGCTCGGATCCGCACGCCCGCCCGGGGACCGCACGGCCGCACCGTCCGGGCACCCGGTGCGGGTCCGGTCGGCGAGTCCCTCTCCAGACCCGCGCGGCCGCGCCCGTCGTCGGCCGCGGCACGGCGCACCCCGCCGGGCCCGCCCCCGGGACCGGCGCACGATGCCGACCGACGAGCGCTCGGCGGACCCCCGACGATCGGGCCGTCGGCGCGATAGATTGGCGTCATGCACGCCGATGCCGCCGCGCCCGACCCCTCCGCCCTCCACCCAGCCGGTCCGGGCGAGCCGGACTGGGTCCGCCACGCCATCGCCTGGCACGTCTTCCCCCTTGGGGCCATGGGAGCCCCGGCGCTCCGCCCGCCCGGGAACCCGGACGACCCGGCCTCCCCCGCGGGGGCCATGGCGGCCGAGCACCGCCTCCGCCGCCTCATCCCCTGGCTCGACCACCTCGTCGAGCTCGGCTGCAACGTGCTCATGCTCGGCCCCGTGTTCCAGTCGATGTCGCACGGCTACGACACGGTCGACCACATGCGGGTCGATCCCCGCCTGGGCACGAACGAGGACCTGCTCGCCCTCATCGACGCCGCTCACACCCGGGGCGTGCGCGTCATGCTCGACGGCGTCTTCAACCACGTCGGCATCGACCACCCGGACTTCGCCGCCCTGCCCCGGGTCGGCCCCCGCTCCCGGCAGGCCGGTATGTTCCGCCTGACATGGCCGGGCGGCGAGGACGCGTGGAGACCGGGCACCGCACCGGACTACGAGCGCTTCGAGGGCCAGGACTGGCTGCCCGAGCTCGACCACTCCTGCGAGGCGGTGGTTGAGCTCGTCACCGACGTCATGACCCACTGGTGCTCACGGGGCGTGGACGGCTGGCGGCTGGACGCGGCCTACGCCATCGATCCGACCTTCTGGACGCGGGTTCTGCCCCGGGTGCGCCGCGCCCATCCGGAGGTCTACATCGTGGGCGAGGTCATCCACGGGGACTACGCCGCCATCGTGTCCGCCTCGGGCATGGACGCCGTCACCCAGTACGAGTTGTGGCAGGCGATCTGGCACTCCCTGGCCGAGGCGAACTTCTACGAACTGGACTGGACCCTGGGACGCAACGCCGAGCTGCTCAGGACCTTCGTTCCGTGGACCTTCATCGGCAACCACGACACCACCAGGATCGCCTCCCAGCTCCCCGACCCGCGCCGAGCGCCCCACGCGCTGGCCCTGCTCATGGCCCTGCCGGGCACACCGGCCGTCTACTACGGAGACGAGGACGGCCTGCGGGCCGTCAAGGAGGGGCGCCTCGGCGGCGACGACGCCATCCGCCCCGAGCTGCCCGCCTCGCCGCAGGCGCGCGCCGGCGGGCCGGTGCGCGCCCTGCACCAGGAGCTCATCGGCCTGCGCCGCCGCCTGCCGTGGCTGCATGACGCCGAGGTCGATGCGCTTCATCTGGACAACACCGTCCTGTCGCTGCGCATGCGCGAGCGCACCGGTGAGCGCGGGCCCGCCGAGGCGGTGCTCGTCCTCAGCCTGGAGGAGACCGAGGTCTGGCTGCCCACCGCGGACCATCACCTCGTCCTGGCCTCGGCGCACGACGCCCCGCCCCCGCGGCCCGAGCGCGACGGCGTCGTCCTGCCCCCGCTCGGCTGGGCCGTCCTGTCCTGAGCCGCTCCGGCCCCTCCCGGCCCCTCCCGGGCCGTCCCGAGGCGCACGGGCCCGCCCGCCACCCCCTTCAGGGCACGCGACTGGGCCGCCGAGCCATCCCGAGACGCGCACGGGCCCGCCCCGTCCGCGCCCCGGGGTGCGCTACCCTGAGCGGGGGGCGCCGGGTTCTCGACCGCGCCGATGGACGAAGGGGCCTCCACGAGCCGCCTTGGACCGCCGTCCCCGGCGGGAGACACCGAGCCCGAGGAGGCCCGCCGATGAACCGCTCCGAGACCCTCGCCAGAGTCGGCTCGATGCAGCAGCTCGCCTACGTCCGCTCCGTCCGGCACGAGGACGGCCGAGCGGCCGGCATGCGCGTCATCGAGATGAAGAACGGCCCCCTGCGCCTGGCCGCGATGGCGGACAAGGCGCTCGATGTCGCCGAGTTGGAGTACAGCGGCACGATCCTCTCCTTCACCTCCAAGCCCGGTCTGGGAGGCCGCAACCCCTTCGACACCCATGGCCTGGAGGCGCAGCGCTCCATCATGGGCGGCCTGTTCTTCACCTGCGGCTTCGAGAACATCGGCGCCCCGTGGGCCGACGCCGAGGGGCGCGAGTACCCCATGCACGGCAGGATCCGCACCAGCCCCGCCGAGCACGTGGGCTACGACGCGGCCTGGGAGGGCGAGGACTACGTCCTGTCGGTCAGCGGAGAGGTTCGCGAGGCCGAGCTCTTCGGCGAGAACCTGCTCCTGCGCCGTCGCCTGCGGACCCGATCGGGCGAGGCCGCGCTGGAGGTCACCGATGAGATCATCAACGAGGGCTTCCGCGACGAGCCCATGATGCTCATGTACCACTGCAACGTCGGCTGGCCGCTGCTCGCGCCCGGCGCGGAGATCGTCATCCCGAGCCTCGAGGCCGAGCCCCGCAACGAGACCACGGCGGCGGACACGACCCCGTGGTCGAGCGTCGAGGAGCCGCGCCCCGGCATCGAGGAGTCGGTCTACATCCACACCCCCGCAGCGGCCGACGACGGCTCGACCTTCGCGGCGGTCGTCAACGACGAGCTCGGCCTGGCCCTGGTCGTCGAGTTCTCCGCCCGCGAGCTCCCCTACCTCATGGAGTGGAAGTCGATGGCGTCGGGCGACTACGTCGTCGGGCTCGAACCGGCCAACTCCTCGGTCCACGGCCGCGGCTACCACGAGCAGCGCGGCGACCTCCACCACCTGCCGGCCCAGGCGTCCGAGACGAAGCATCTGCGCTTCACGGTCCTGAACGCGCCCGAGGACATCTCCGCGCTGCGCCGGCGGCGCGACGACCTCCTCGCCTCGGCCCGACGCGTCCGAGGCGAGGCCGACCGCCTCGCCCTCCCCTGAGCCGCCTCCGGGTCCCCCTCGGAGCCGCCATCGGAATCACCCTCGCACTAGTCCTGACAATTTCTCTCATGCTCTTACGCTTGTCCCTGCGGTGCAGGACAATGCAGAAGTGCTTCTCCCCCTCTCCGGCATCGGCTGGTGCGTGCTCGTCGTCGCCGCCGTCGCCGTCGGCATCGCCAAGACGGCCCTGCCGGGCGCGGCCACGCTCGCGGTGGCCCTGTTCGCGGCGGTCCTGCCGGCCAGGGCCTCCACGGGCACGCTGCTCATCCTCCTGCTGGTGGGCGACGCGGTCGCCATCTCCGCCTATCGCCGCGACGTCGACTGGGCGACCCTGCGCCGCCTGGTGCCGGGCGTCCTGCTGGGGGTCGTCGCCGGTGCCGGGTTCCTGATGGCCGCCGGCGATCGCGCGACGGCGATCCTCATCGGGGCGCTCCTGCTGATCCTCATCGCGGTGACGCTCGCCCTCATGCGCCGCCCGGGTCCGCCGACGGTCCAGGGGCCGGCCGGGAGACTCGTCTACGGCACGCTGTCGGGCTTCACCACGATGGCGGCCAACGCGGGAGGACCGGTGATGACCATGTACCTCCTGGCCTCGAGGTTCGCGGTGACGTCCTTCCTGGGCACGACCGCCTGGTTCTTCTTCCTCGTCAACGTGGTCAAGCTGCCCTTCTCGATCGGCCTGGGGGTCATTCACGCGGAGACCCTGGGGCTGGACGCCGTCCTGGCGCCCGTCGTCATCGCCTCGGCCCTGGCCGGCAGGCGGGTGGCCGCCCGGATGGACCAGGGGCTCTTCAACCGCCTGGTCACCGCGCTGACCGTCGTGTCCGCGGGGTACCTCATCGTCGGGGCCGCCTGAGGCGGCGCGGGGGCGCCACACCTTCGTGCCGCGCCTCCGCGCCGCCGGCGAACCGCCGATAGGCTGGGGCCATGACGACCTACGGCTTCATCGGAGCGGGCAGCATGGCGGGCGCGATCGTGGACGGCCTGCTCGCCGGCGGGCGCGGCGCCAGTACCGCCGGCGTCCCCCGCGTCCCCGCCGACGCCGCCGACGTCCTGGTGTGGAGCGCGCACGACTCGGCCGCGGCACTGGCGGCCCGCACCGGCGCGCGCCTCGCCCGCGGTCCCGAGGAGCTCGTGTCCGCCGCCGACGTCGTCGTCCTGGCGGTCAAGCCCCATGTCGTCCCCGTCGCCCTGGCACCGCTTCAGGCGGTCCTGGCCGAGCACCGTCCCCTGATCGTCTCCATCGCGGCGGGGCTGACGACGGCGCAGCTGGAGGCCCGGCTGCCGGACGGCGCCCGGGTGGTGCGGGCCATGCCCAATCTGGCCGCGGTCGTGGGCGAGTCCATGACGGCGCTGGTGGCGGGAGCGGCGGCGGACGAGGCCGATCTGGGGCTCGCCGCCGAGCTCATGGGGCGGGTCGGTCGCACGATGGTCCTGCCCGAGAGGAGCTTCCCTGCGTTCACGGCCCTCGCCGGCTCATCGCCCGCATTCATCCTCACCCTGGTCGAGGCGCTCGCCCGCGGCGGCGTCGACGCCGGGATGCCCAAGGCGCAGGCGGTGGACGTCGTCGCCCAGGCGCTGCTCGGCACGGCGGTCCTGGTCCGCCGCGAGGCGGAGCGCAGCGCCGGGGACGGGGCGGCCCGTACGCCGGCGGACCTGGTCGACGCCGTGTGCTCCCCCGGCGGGACGACGATAGCCGGCCTGGTCGCGATGGAGCGGGAGGGCTTCTCCCCGGCCGTCATCGAGGCGGTGCGGGCGACGATCGCCCGTGACCGCGCGCTCGGGGCCTGAGCGTCCCCGACCGCCTCGGCTCCGTCAGTCCCGGGCGAGGTGCCAGCGGGAGGCGGTCCCGGACGCCTCGACGAAGTCGCGGAAGGGACCGGGTACGACCGCCAGCTCAGTCGGCGCGCCCCGCTGCACGACCCGCGCGCCCCCATCGGCGGGTTCGAGGAAGACGACCTCGTCGGCCCGGCGGATCGTGGACAAGCGGTGAGCCACCATCATGACGGTGCGCCCGTGGGACAGCTCGCGAATGATCTCGGTGATCGCCGACTCGTTCTCCCCGTCCAGGGCGGACGTCATCTCGTCGAGCAGGAGGATCGGGGCGTCCTTGACGAAGGCGCGGGCGATCGACACCCGCTGACGCTCACCGCCGGACAGGCTGAGACCACCGGGCCCCACCTCCGTGTCCCACCCGTGCGGGAGCGCCTCGATGACTCCGTCCAGCCGGGCGCGACGGGCCGCCGCCTCCAACTCGGCGTCGGTCGCCTCGGGCCGGGCGATGCGCAGGTTCTCCCGGATGGTCGTGTCGAAGAGGTAGACGTCCTGGAAGACCATGGAGGTCAGGCCCATGATCTCGGTGGCGGGCAGGGCGCGCACGTCGGCGCCGCCGATGGTGACCGCTCCGGCGTCCACGTCCCAGAAGCGGGCGATCAGACGCAGGATCGTGGACTTCCCGGCGCCGGAGGGGCCCACCAGCGCCGTGACCCGTCCCTGCGGCGCGGTCAGGGACACGTCGGCCAGGACCGGACGACCCTCGTCGTAGGAGAAGGAGACTCCGGACAGGGCGATCGCGGTGCCCTCGGGACGGCTCCGCTCGTCGGGGGCGGGCTCCGGCAGGGGCTCGGCATCGAGGATGGAGCTCATGGCGCGCAGGGCGATCCGGGCATGATCGGCCTCGGCGGACAGCAGGGCGGCCCTGGTCAGCGGCAGGAGCATCCGCGAGGCGACGGTCACGATCGCCAGGTAGGCGACCACGTCGAGACCGTGGCCGCTGACCGCGGACAGACCCGCGGCCATGACCAGGGCGAAGGCGAGGTTGACGATGAGGTTGAAGGCCTGGGCGGGGCGCCCCTTGATGCGCAGCCCGGCGAGAGTGGCCTCGGAGTCGGCGTCGAGAGTCGCGCGCAGGGGATCCCAGCCCGCCTCGGTGGCGCCGGTGGCGCGCAGCACCGCCTGAAGGCGGGCGAACTCGACCAGGCGGCCGGCGGCGTCCGCCGACGCGGAGTCCTCCATCTCGTTGGCGCGGGTGGTCGCGGCGAGCATGAGCCGCCAGGTGAGGGCCAGCGGAACGATCGTGATGGCCATGATGAGGGCCAGCGGCCACTCGACGAACGCCGTCGCCACCAGCATGACCAGGGGCACGATGAAGGCGTTGCACAGACTGGGGATGACCAGCGACGTCAGGTGCGACAGGGTGTTGACCTCCTTGGAGGTCGCGTTGACCACGGCGGCCCGGCGCCCGGCGTCGAACCAGCCCAGCGGCAGGGACAGGACGTGCTCGGCCACGCGGTCGATCATGGTGTCGCAGACCTCGAAGACGCTCACCCGGTAGGAGCGGTACATGGCGACCGCATCGACGAGCACCGTGAGGGCCCCGAGCGCCACGACCACGATGAGCCAGGCGGTCAAGGACTCCGAGCGCCCGTAGAGGGCGCGCAGGAAGGGGATCATGAGAGCCAGGGTCACGCCCTGAAGGACCGACGAGGCGACGAACCCGGCGAGGATCATCCGCATCTCCGCGGCATTGACGAGGCGCAGCAGCATCGACCACATGGTCACTCCCCCTCTCCGACGCCCGCGGGAGCGGTTCCGGCATGGTCGCGCTCGTCCCCGCTCTCGGAGCCGGTGTCCTGACTGCGCCACATGGAGGCGTAGCGACCATCGGCGGCCATGAGCTCGTGGTGGCGCCCGCGCTCGACGACCCGACCGCCGTCCACGACGAGGATCTGATCGGCGTCGCGCACGGTCGACAGGCGGTGGGCGATGATGATGACGGTGCGACCCGCCGCCAGGCGGGACAGGGCCCGATGAATGTCCCGCTCGGAGGCGGGGTCGGCCTGGGCGGTGGCCTCGTCCAGGAGGAGGATCGGGGCGTCCTGGAGGTAGGCCCGGGCAAGGGCGACACGCTGCTGCTCACCGCCCGAGAGGAACCCTCCCTCCTCTCCCAGGACGGTGTCGTAGCCCCGAGGCAGGCGCGTGATGCGCTCATGGATGCAGGCGGCGCGCGCCGCGGCCTCGATCTGCTCGCGGGAGGCCCCGGGGCGCCCCAGGGCGATGTTGTCCGCCACCGAGTCGTGGGACAGCTCCACATCCTGCAGCATGACCGCGATGCGGGTGAACAGCCAGGAGAAGGTCGCCGCGCGCACATCGACGCCGCCGACGCGCACGGCGCCGGAGTCGACGTCGTAGAAGCGCGCGATGAGGCGGACCAGGGTGGACTTGCCGCCGCCGGAGGGGCCGACGAGGGCGGTGACGGTGCCCGGCTCGGCGGTGAGGGAGACGTCCCTGAGCACCGGGGAACCGGCCTCGTAGGAGAAGGTGACGCCATCGACCTCGACGCGGCCAGGGGTCGGTCCCTCCTCCTCGTCGCGGGCGCCGTCGGGCATGGGCTCCCGGGAGAGGAGGTCGGCGGTGGTCCGGGCCGCCATGCGGGACTCGTACGTGTGCTGCATGAGTCCGACCAGCGTCAGCAGCCCCTCGGGCAGGCCCGGCGCCAGGAGGAAGAAGGGCAGCGTGTCGGACAACCGGGTCCACCCCTGCGTCACGAAGAGGACGACGAGGGGCGCCACGGTGGCGAAGACGGCGGCAGGGCGCAGGACGGCGCCCATGAGGCTCATCGTCCTGCCGGAGGCTGACACCCACTCGTAGGAGAGGTCGGAGAAGCGGGCGCGGGCCGCATCGAAACGGGTACGAGTCGCATCGGCGGCCTGGAAGCCCTTGATCTCCTTGATGCCCTCGAGCATCTCGACGGTGGCGGAGGCCAGCCGGGTCTGCGCGACCCCGAAGCGATCGGTGATGTCGCCGAGGCCGCGCATGGTGGGGACGGCGATGGCCGCGAGAACCAGGCACCACACGCCCAGCAGGGCGAGGGCGAGCCGCCAGTCCGTCCACAGGAGGTAGATCATGCCCGCGGCGACCCCGACGACGGCGTTGGTGGCGTCCCCGGGCACGTGGGCGACCAGTGTGTGGATGGAGGAGGTGTCGTCGGCGACCATCTTGCGGATGGCGCCGTGCGGGATGGAGGCCACGCTCCCCAGCGGCAGGTGGCCGATGGCATCGACCACCCGCGTGCGCAGCAGGTGGCGCAGCCTCGCCTCGGCCAGGTGGGTGACCCCCAGGCCCATCAGGTACAGCACCTGCGCCGCGAAGAGGGAGGCGACGGCGATGATCGCCCACGCCCACAGGCCGCCGGCCCAGCCGACGCGATTCGACTCGCCCAGCCAGATGGCCGCCATATTGCGCAGCGCCGCGTACGGCACGACGGACAGAACGGCACCGCCGGCCGTGAGCAGACCGGACAGGACCATCGCCCTGCGGGCGGGGCTGATGAGGGTGCCGACGGTGACCGCCATCCCGTGTCCTCCTCGTCGATGAGCGCAGCCGCCGCGGACGGCATCGCCGGCCGGGCGCACCGCGCACGACCGATCATGCGCGACCAGGTAAGCCTAACCTGAAATGAGTCGGGCGACCAGGGCCCGCGGCTCCGACGGCGCGACGTCCGGGGAAGGCCTCCCCCGCCGTTCAGGGCGTGGGACTGGCATCGGGATGACTCGGCGACGGCGAGGTCGGGTGCACGAGGGGGTTCTTGTGGGACGGCAGGCTCGGCTTGTCCTCCGACTCCTGCGGGGGAGGAGGGTCGCTCGCCGGCCCCTCCTCGGAGGAGGATCCGCCCGGTCCCGCGCCGCCGCCGTCCCCTGCGTCGGCGGCATCCGCCACGCCGGCGTCGCCGCCGGACCCCGGACCGGAGAAGGTGCCCGTGCCGGCACCGGCGCCGTTGGCGCCGGAATCGCCGTCGCCGTTCGGCGCGGCGTCGGACTGAGCGGCCGGTGGTGCGGAGGCCGAGGCCGCGGGGTCCGGTTGACCGCCGCCGGCGGTGGCCCCCCCGCCGTGCCGGCCC